>JGI26466J51736_1001198_pt1 | contig 10196 bp, 9 predicted proteins | sample PerSpoCPS_CMetaG_FD_51736 | JGI IMG/M metagenome (IMG submission 51736) | reverse complement strand
GAAAGGAAGGGGGCCGGACTCTGGACCGGGGACGCGTTAGACGGCCTGCGCGCGGGGCACGTCAAGGCGGCAACCGGCAGGAGGCCCCCACCTGAGCGAGCGGGTGCATCAGCCCGGCGGCCCACGGCATGGCGGGGTTTTTGTTTGGGCAACGAGCCTCCCGTCCCCGGGAATCCGGGGGCGGTTTACTCCTCTTTCTGAGGGGCGTGGCGCTCCAGCCAGGCNGACAGGGCCCAGCGCCGCTCNGTGATCTCATCCAGCTGGCGGGCCAGGGTCAGGGCCCGGACGCGCAGGCCCTGGGCTTCCGCGCTCCCGCCCAGCGCGTCCACCGTTAGGGACCACCAGCCCAGGATGGCTCGGGCCAGCAACCGCATCGCCTCATAGGAGGGCTGAGNCTGGGTTTCCTCCAAGTGGCTTAAGGCCGCCTCCGCTGTGGCCTGAACGAAGGGGCCTTCCGGCCCGGCCGCTCGCGCCTGCGCCCAGGCGTTGAAGACATCCAGCCAGCTCAGCAGCCCTTGAGNGGATCGGATCTCTTTCAGCGCCTCCAGGAGCTCCATGGTTCCTCCATCGATGCGGAGGGCTCCCCGAAGGGCTCACCGCCCGGCGCGCAGGCTCCGGAGAGAGGAGAGCGGCGCCGCCCGAGGGGATACGCCGTTCCGCCGGGATCTCACGCTTTCTTCGAGGGCTGCGCCTCGGATCCAGCCTCTTCTTCCTCGTCCTCCCAGCTGATGATCCACACGCACAGGCCAGCCAGGATGATGGTGGCCACCACGAGGGCCAGCATCTGGGAGGGGGTGAGCCCCACATCCCGGGCCGACCAGAGCAGGATGGCCACCATCCCGATGGCCAGGGCGATCCATGCGGTCAGGCGTGGATGTCGCTCCGCGAACCCTCGGATCGTCGCCCACATCGGATCCTACCTCCTCTGTCGGGATTCTCCTGGGGATATGCAACCCCTCAGATGGGGCGGGTCACCCGTTCGGCGCGGATCTGCTTGATGAGGGCCACGCGCCCGAAGGCGTCGAATTCGTGCGCCGCCTCGCGCCACGGCTCCGACAGGCTCTCCTCCGGCCAGCGGGTATACCCCAGCCCGATGTAAAAGGCAAGGGCCTCGGAGGACATCTCGGGGGAGACATAGAGGACGCAGGCCTCGCATTCCAGACGGCGGGCTTCCTCCTCGACGGCCTCCACCAGCTGGCGCCCCACCGTGGGCCGCAGGTCGAGGGGATGGACCAGGAAGTCCAGGATACGGGCCACCAGGTTCTCCACCCGCCAGCTGATCAGCCCGACCAGCTCGCGCGCCGGGCTGAAGGCCAGCAACATCCCCCGCTCCGCCATCCGGTCGAACACCTCGTCCCGGGAGGGCGCCAAGCGCCCCCGGGTGGCCCGGCGGACCAGCTCGCAGATCTCGTCCACATCCGCCGGCCGAGCCCGACGGATCGTGACCTTCATCGTCCCTCTCCTCCGGCGCAGAATCCCGCCTTCAGGAGGCCTCCTCCGGAGCGGATGACCGCTCCTGCACCCATCGCCGCCATGCGGCCTCCACCTGCCGGCGCGTGGCCTCCAGGTCCCTGCTGTTGTCGATGACCACGTCGGCCTGACGGACCTTTTCTTCCTGAGGGGGCTGGGCCCGGATCCGCATCCGGGCTTCCTCCTCGGTGAGCCCCCGATCCTCCATAAGCCGGCGGACCTGCTCGGGCTCCGGGCAGGTGACCACCCACAGGCTGTCGCAGGCCCGGGCGAACCCGGACTCGATCAACTTGATGGCCTCGATGACGATGGCCGGGGCGTCCGGGCAGGCGAGGACGCGCTGCTGGATCTCCGCGAGCACCGCCGGGTGGACGATGGCCTCCAGATCCCGCAGCGCCGCCGGATCGCGGAAGACGATCTCCCCCAGACGCCGGCGGTCGATCTCTCCATCCGCCCTTAGGATCCCCGGCCCGAACCGGCGCAGGATGGCCTCGTAGGCGGGGGTGCCCTTGCGGATCACCTCGTGGGCGATGGCGTCGGCGTCGATGACATACGCCCCCATCTCCGCCAGCATGCGGGCCACCGTGCTCTTCCCGCAGGCGATGTTCCCCGTGAGGCCGATCCAGAGCGGACGCTTCCCCATACCCCCTATGATAAGCGAGCCTCCTGCTGTATGGAAGGCTCCCCGGCCCTGGGTGTGTCCCAAATTTGTCGGGCCTGGCCGCTTTGTAGGACAACTGCTCGCAGTTGTCCTACGATTCTGGGACACACCCCCAGCCCACTTCGAACCGGAGCCGGGAGCCCGTATGGGTTAAACTTAGTAAGGATGGCAAGGCGCAGCCCAAGGAGGGGAAACCCCATGTGGAAAGCCTACTACACCCCGACGTCTACGGAGGAAGCCCTGGGCCTGCTGGCCGAGCACGGGAGCCGGGCGCGGATCATCGCCGGAGGCACGGACCTGATCCTGGAGCTGGAGCGCCGGCAACGCCCGGGCGTGGAGGTCCTCATCGACATCACCCGCATCCCCGGCCTGGACACCATCGCCATCGGAGCGGATGGCCGCATCCATCTGGGCCCGCTGGTTACCCATAGTCAGGTCCTGGCCTCGGCCCTTTGTCGGGAGCGGGCTTTTCCCCTGGCCCGAGCCTGCTGGGAGGTGGGCTCTCCTCAGATCCGGAACCGGGGGACAGTGGCCGGCAACCTGATCACCGCCTCGCCGGCCAACGACACCATCGTGCCCCTCTGGGCCATGGACGCCACGGTGACCCTCCGGAGCGCCCGGGGCCAGCGCACCCTCTCGTTCGACGAGTTCTACCTGGGCGTCCGGAAGACGGCGATGGCCCCCGATGAGATGCTGGTGGACATCGCCTTTGAGCCGTTGCAGCCGAACGAACGGGGGACGTTCCTTAAGCTGGGATTGCGGCGCGCCCAGGCGATCTCGGTGGTCAGCGTGGCGGCGGTAGTGGCCTTCGAAGGGGAGCGGGTGGCCCGCGCCCGCATCGCCCTGGGAGCGGTGGCGCCCACCATCGTCCGGGCTCGGGAGGCGGAGGCTTTCCTGCAGGGCCAGCGCCTGACGGAGGAAGTGATCGCCCGGGCCGGGGAGCTGGCTCAGGCCGCTGCCCGCCCCATCGATGACATCCGGGGACCGGCCTGGTATCGCGCGGAGATGGTGCGGGTGCTCACCATGCGGGCCCTGCGCCAGCTGCGGGACGGAACCGAGCGTCGGGGTTTCCCGGAACGCCCGGTGCGGCTCCAGCGGCCGCGCGAGGGGCGTTCCCCCTTCTGGACCCAGGTGCCCCCCGGGCTGGCCACGTGGGATGGACGGGTGCGCCATCGGGAGGACGGGCCCGAGCCGATCCTCACCACCGTCAACGGCCGCACGGTGGCGGTCCACGGGGCGGCCGATAAGACCCTCCTGCGGATGCTCCGGGAGGATCTGCATCTGATGGGCACCAAGGAGGGCTGCGCGGAGGGCGAGTGTGGCGCGTGCACGGTGATCCTGGATGGCATGGCGGTGATGTCGTGTCTGGTGCCGGCGCCTCGGGCTCACGGGGCGGAGATCATCACCGTAGAGGGCGTGGCCACGGAGGGGTCGCTCCACCCGCTGCAGTCCGCCTTCATCCGCCAGGGGGCTGTGCAATGCGGCTACTGCACCCCAGGCTTTATCATGTCCGGGGTCGTCCTGCTTGAGGAGGTCCCGCAGCCGACCCTGGAGGAGATCCAGCAGGCCTTCGCCGGCAACCTCTGCCGGTGCACCGGCTATTACAGCATCATCCGGGCGGTGGAGGAGGCGGCCCGCGAGCGGGTTCGGCATGCCGGATGATCCGTCGAAGGAATTCGACCGAGAGGGGCCTTCGGCCGATGGTCGGCCTGTGTGCCGAATGAATTCGGCCTCCAAAGGCCTTCGGCCAACGGTCGGCCTGCGCCGACCAAAGGATTGTCTCCTGCGTCGGCGNAGGCCGACNCCCGGCGCGCAGCGCCCGAGAAGGCCGATTTCAATCGGCGCGAACAGGCGGCCTGTGTGCCGAATGAATTCGGCCTCCAAAGGCCTTCGGCCAACGGTCGGCCTGCGCCGACCAAAGGATTGTCTCCTGCGTCGGCGNAGGCCGACGCCCGGCGCGCAGCGCCCGAGAAGGCCGATTTCAATCGGCNCGAACAGGCGGCCTGTGTGCCGAATGAATTCGGCCTCCGAAGGCCTTCGGCCAACGGTCGGCCTGCGCCGACCGAAGGATTGTCTCTTGCGTCGGCGGAGGCCGACGCCCGGCGCGCAGCGCCCGAGAAGGCCGATTTCAATCGGCGTGAACAGGCGGCCTGTGTGCCGAATGAATTCGGCCTCCAAAGGCCTTCGGCCAACGGTCGACCTGCGCCGACCAAAGGATTGTCTCTTGCGTCGGCGGAGGCCGACGCCCGGCGCGCAGCGCCCGAGAAGGCCGATTTCAATCGGCGCGAACAGGCGGCCTGCGCGGCCTGAACGCGATCCTCAGGCCGATGCGCAACACGGAATGCGATCACCGGAGGTGTTCATCCATGGCCATCGGGATCTCGATCCCACGNATCGATGCGGAGGGCAAGGTAACCGGCCGGACCCCCTATCCGGGGGATCTGGATCTGCCGGGGCAGCTCTACCTGAAGGTGAAGTGGGCCGGCCGCGCGCCGGCGCGGATCCGGCGGATCGACACCCGCCGGGCCGAGGCGCTGCCGGGGGTGGTGGCGGTGTTCACGGCGAAGGACGTGCCGGTGAACGAATACGGCCTGATCTACTTCGATCAGCCGGTGATCTGCGGACCCGACAGCAAGCCCGGCGCCGATGTGGTCCGCTACGAGGGGGATGTGGTGGCCCTGGTGGCGGCGGAGAGCGAGAAGATCGCGGCGCAGGCGGTGGAGCTCATCGAGGTGGAATATGAGGACCTGCCGGGGGTTTATGACCCCGAGGAAGCGCTGCGCCCCGGCGCCCCGCAGGTCCATCCCGATTACCCGGGCAACCTCCTTTGCCATTACCGCATCCGCCAGGGCGATGTGGAGGCAGCCTTTCGGGAGGCGGCGGTGATCGTGGAGGGCACCTACCGCACGCCCTTCCAGGAACACGCCTACCTCCAGCCGGAGGCCGGCGTGGCCTATATCGANGAGGAAGGACGGATCACAGTGGTGACAGCCGGGCAGTGGGCCCATGAGGACCGCCATCAGATCGCCCACGCCCTGGGGCTGCCGGAGGATCGGGTGCGGGTGATCTACGCGGCCATCGGCGGGGCCTTCGGCGGCCGGGAGGACATGTCGGTGCAGATCCTCCTGGCTCTGGCGGCATGGAAGCTGGGCCGCCCGGTGAAGATCATCTGGAGCCGGGAGGAGTCCATCATCGGCCACCACAAGCGCCATCCGGTGGTGGCGCGGGTGCGCTGGGCGGCGGATCGCGAGGGACGTCTGCTGGCGGTGGAGGCGGACGTCATCGCCGACGTGGGGGCTTACGCCTACACCTCCACCAAGGTCCTGGGCAACATCACGATGTCCATCTGCGGGCCCTACGTGGTCCCCAACGTCCGGGCGGACATCCGGGGCGCGCTGACCCACAACCCCCCGACGGGAGCGATGCGGGGCTTCGGGGCACCCCAGGCCCTCTTCATCGCGGAGATGCAGATGAACAAGCTGGCCGAGGCCCTGGGGATGGATCCGGTGGAGATCCGCCTGCGCAACGTCTGGCGAGAGGGCTCCCGCATGCCCACCGGCGGGATCGTGCCGGAGGGGGTGAGCATCGCCGAGGTCATCGAGGCCTGCGCCCGGGCGGCCGGCTGGCAACGGACGGAGAGGGGCTGGGTCCGGCCGGCGGCGCCTTCTTCGTCGGATCCGACGAAGCGCTACGGCTGGGGGTTCGCCTGCGGCTTCAAGAACATCGCTTACAGCTTCGGCTTCCCGGAGCACTGCTGGGCCCGGGTGGAGCTGCATGGGGACGCCCACATCGAGAAGGCCATCGTCTATCACGCTGGCGCCGACGTCGGCCAGGGGGCGCACACCGTCATGGTCCAGATGGCCGCCGAGGCCCTGGGGTTGCCGCCGGAGAAAGTCGAGCTGCGCGCCTCCGATACCGCTTTCACGGAAAGCTCCGGCAGCTCCTCCGCCTCCCGCATGACCTTCATGGCCGGCAACGCCATCCGGGGGGCGGCGGAGCGGGCCCTGGCCGCCTGGCGCAACGAGGAGCGCCCGGCCATCGGGGAGTTCATCTACCGGCCGGTGCGCACCTTCCCCTTCGACCCTGAGACCGGCTTCTCCGAGCGCCCCAACGTGACCTACGGCTACGTCGCCGAGGCGGTCCTGGCGGAGGTGGACGTCGAGACCGGGCAGGTGCGGCCGGTGAAGGTGATCTGCGCCGATGATGTGGGGCGAGCGATCCACCCCATCAACCTTCGAGGCCAGATCGAGGGCGGAGTAGTCCAGGCCATCGGTTACGCCATCACGGAGAACTTCATCGTGCAGCAGGGGCGCATCCTCACCCGCCACCTCAGCACGTATCTGATCCCCGGGATCTCCGACATCCCGGAGGAGACCGAGAGCCTGATCCTGGAGCATCCCGATCCGCTGGGGCCGTGGGGCGTGCGGGGGATGGCCGAGATGCCCTTCCTGCCTCTGGCCCCCGCCCTGGTGGCCGCCGTTCATGACGCCACCGGCGTCTGGTTCGATTCCCTCCCCTTGACCCCGGATCGGGTCTACGCCGGCCTGCACCCGGACCGGGTCCCGGGCGGGCGGATCGCTCGTGAAGCGTGAGGAGGCAAAGTCCCGGGCGCGACGTGAGCAGCGGGGATGAGCCTGGAGATCGCGGTGCTGGCCGCCGGCGCCGCCTACGCCGGCGGCGTTTTCCTGTATGAGGAGCCGGAGGGCCTGAACGGCCGCCTCCGGCCCGGGCATCTGGTGCTGGTCCCTTTCGGTCGGGGCGAGCGGCCGGAGCCCGGTGTGGTGTGGCGCCGCCTTGCGGGGAAGCCCTCGGAAGGGCGCGGGCCGGATGAGGAGGAGCGAGGCGCCCGCNCCCGCCGGCGGGTGATCCGTTTGCTNGACGAGGAGCCGGTCCTGGATCCCATGCGCCTGGAGTGGGCGGCATGGCTCAGCCGGACCTACCTGGCCCCGCTGAGCGAATGCCTGCGCCTGATGATCCCCTCCGGCCTGATCCCCCGCCGGGAGCCCGTCTACGAGCGGTGCGCCCCGGAGGGCNCCCGCGGGGGGCTGGAGCGCGCGGTGGCCGTCTCCTTCGCCGAGCAGGTCCTGCTGGCCGCCCTGGCGGAAGGCCCCCTCGCCCACAGCGAGGTCCACGCCGTCCTCCGGGATTTCCCCCTGGCCGAGCGACAGCGGGCGCTGCGCCGGCTGCTGGAGCGAGGCTGGATCCGGCGGAGCTGGCGGATCCGAGAGGGCCGCCCCCCCACCCTTCGTATGATCCGGTTGAAGGAGGAGGGGATCCTGCAAGCGCTGCGGGAAGGAGGGATCCGGCTGGGGCGGCGGGAGGAGATCGTCGCGCGGCGCCGACGCCTGCTGGAGCGGCTGCAGGAGGCGGGCCGTCCGCTCCCGGCGGACTGGCTGCAAGCGGAAACCGGCTGCACGCCCGCGGACCTGCGCCAGCTGACCCGCTGGGGGATCATCGAGCCGGTGGAGCGGCCGATCTGGGAGGCCGCGGATCCCTATCCGGTGCCGGAGGAGCCGCCGCCCCTCACCCCGGATCAGGCCCTGGCCTGGCGGGCCATCGAGCGGGCGTTGAAGGCCGGCCGCTTCCACGCCTTCCTGCTCCACGGGATCACCGGCAGCGGCAAGACCGAGCTCTACCTCCAGGCCGTGGCGGAAACCCTCCGGCGGGGGAAGGGCGCCCTCATTCTGGTGCCGGAGCTGGCCCTCACGCCCCAAACCGCCCGTCGCTTCGAGGCGCGGTTTCCCGGTCAGGTGGCGGTATGGACCGGCGGGATGAGCCCGGCCCAGGAGCGGGCCATATGGGAGCGGATCCGACGCCGTCAGGCCCGCGTGGTGGTCGGGACCCGTTCCGCCCTCTTCGTGCCGGTGCCGGATTTGGGGCTGATCGTCATCGACGAAGCCCACGATCCGAGCTACAAGCAGGACCTGCGGCCCGAGATCCCTTACCGGATCCCGGCCTATCATGCAGTAGACGCGGCGATGGCCCTGGCCCGCGCCCTGGAGGCGGTGGTGATCCTGGGCACAGCCACCCCCAGCATCGAGCTGCGATATCAGGCCGAGCACGGCCTCCTGGAGGAGCTGCGTCTCCCCCGCCGCTTCCTGGGCTATCGCCCGCGCCTGGCCGCCCAGGCCCGCCATTTCGGGGCCTCTCTGGAAGGCTTCGTTGAGACGGAGGCGGAGGCCCTGACCAGCGGCCTGCCGCCCGTTGAAGTGGTGGACATGCGCCAGGAACTGAAAGCGGGCAACACCGGGATCTTCAGCCGGGCCCTGGAGCGGGCGCTGGATCAGGTGTTGCGCCGGGGGCAGCAGGCCATCCTGTTCCTGAACCGCCGGGGGGCTGCGCCCTTCGTGTTCTGCCGGGATTGCGGGCACCTGATGCGGTGTTCCCGATGCGACCTCCCGCTGGCCGAACACCTCCATCCGACCCGATGGGTGTGCCACCACTGCGGGGCTGTGGAGCCGCCCGTGGCGCGCTGCCCGCGTTGCGGCTCCCGGCGGTTGAAGGGCATGGGGATCGGCACCCAGGCGGTGGAGGAAGCGGTGCGGCGGCGCTGGCCAGCCGCCCGCATCCTCCGCTGGGATCTGGACACAGCCCCCACTCGCGCTGCGCACGCCCTGATCTGGCAGCGCTTCGCCGACGGCGAGGCGGACGTCCTGATCGGCACCCAGGTCCTCACCAAAGGGCTGGATCTCCCCCTGGTGACCCTGGTCGGGGTGATCCTCGCCGATGTGGGGTTGGGGCTGCCCGATTTCCGGGCTGCGGAGCGGACCTTCCAGCTGCTGATCCAGGTGGCGGGCCGGGCGGGGCGGGGGCTCTTCGGCGGGCGGGTGATCTTCCAGACGTATCGGCCCGATCACCCGGCCATCGCCGCGGCCGCCCGCTACGATCTCGATGGCTTCTACCGGGGCGAGGTGGCTTTCCGAAAAGCTCACGGGTATCCGCCCTTCGCCCGTCTGGTCCGGCTGCTTTACTGGCACGCGGAGGCCGAGCGGGCCCGCGAGGCCGCCGAGCGGCTGGGGGAGGCGCTGCGGCATCATCTGATGACCAAAGGGGCGCCACCATCGGCCATGATCGGCCCGGCTCCGTGCTACTTCAGCCGCCTGCGAGGCCTTTACCGCTGGCATATCCTCCTGCGCGGGCCGGACCCGGTGGCCTGGCTGCGGGATTTCCCGTTGCCGCCGGAGTGGCGGGTCGATGTGGATCCCCTGGAGGTCCTGTAAGGCATCTGCGATCCCGCGGAGGGGCTCGGATGGAACGCGGATGGTGGTCGGTCCTCGGAACCGTTTCGTATGAGGTGGCGTGGGCGCTGCAGCGGGCCCTGGCGGAGGCCCGGGCCGCCCGGGCGATCCCGGACACCCTGCTCTTGCTGGAGCATCCCCACGTGTTCACCCTGGGGCGCTCCGCCCGGCCCGAGCACGTCCTGTGGGACGAGGCCGAGCGCGCCCGTCGGGGCGTCGCCCTGGTCGTCACCGATCGAGGAGGGGATGTCACCTACCACGGCCCCGGCCAGGTGGTGGGCTACCTGATCCTGGACCTCCACGCCCGGGGCCTGGACAAAGTGGCCTTCGTCCGGCGGATTGAGCAGATGCTGATCGAGACCCTGGCCCGCTTCGGGATCGCCGCCGGGACCCTCCCGGGGGCGCCCGGGGTGTGGGTGCAGCCGGACGCCATGAGCCGGTGCGCCTGGTGTCCGCCCGCCCTGCGACGGGCTCCGGCCAAGATCGCCGCCATCGGGGCCCGGGTGGACGCCCGGGGCATCACCACTCATGGCTTCGCCCTGAACGTGTGCCCGGACCTCACGTATTTCACGGGGATCATCCCCTGCGGGATCGCGGACAAAGGGGTGGTCTCCATGGCCATGTTCCTGGGAGAGCCGGAAGATGAGGCGGCCCGATCCCGGCTGATGGCTTCGGTCCAGGAGGAGCTCGCCCGGCGGTTCGGAGAGGTCTTCGCCCTCGAACCGGAGCGCGTGGACCCGGCCCGGCTCTGGTCCCTCGCCGATCTATCCGCAGAACCACCTCGCAACGCGAAATTCATTTCGGCATCCATGTCGTAGGAGCGGCTT
>JGI26466J51736_1001195_pt1 | contig 10217 bp, 8 predicted proteins | sample PerSpoCPS_CMetaG_FD_51736 | JGI IMG/M metagenome (IMG submission 51736) | reverse complement strand
CCCTCCGCCCGGGCCCCGGTGAGGGTGGCCGTCACCTCCTCCCCCACCAAGGCCCTTTGCGGGGAAAGGCTCACCTGCAAGGGGGTCGGACCGCAGGCCGAAGAGAAAAGCAAGGCGAGAAACAGAAAAAGCTTCCTCATACCTCCACCTCCGCGGGGAAGCTGTAGCCGTCCAGGTCCCAGAGGCTTAGGGGCATGAAGGGAGGATAGGGAAAGGGGTCTGAACGGAGCCTGAACGCCTACAGGCTCTGCAAGCGGGCCCGGTAGCGCTGGGCCAGGGACTGGTGGCCGGCTTCCTCCAGGACCCTTATGGCCTCTTCCAGAAGGGCCCGGTCCCCGCGGAGCTCCGCCCAGTTGGCCAGGGCCGCCGCCAGAAGGAGGTGTTCCCCCGCCCTTTGGGCCAGCTCCAGGGCCTTCTCGTAGGCCCTCTGGGCTTCCTCCTTCCTGCCTTGGCGGTGGTAGAGGGCCCCCAGGTTGTTCCAGGCCCGGCCCATGGCCTCCAGGTTCCCCACCCCTTCCGACAGGGCCAAAGCCTCCCGGTAAAGCCCCTCGGCCTCCCCTATAAGGCCCTGGCGCTCCTTGACCACCCCCAGGTTCAAAAGAAGGCGGGCCTGCAGGAGGGGATGGTCCGCCGCCGCCTCCAGGACCTCCCGGAAGGCCTCCTCCCCCTGGCCCAGCTCCGCCAGGGCCACGGCCCGGTTCCCCAGGGCCCCCAGGTGGCGGACCCGTTCCCCCGCCAGCAGGAAGCGCACCGCCGCCCGGCTGAAGGCCTCGGCGGCCTCCTGGAAGCGCCCCTCCCCCATATGGAGGAGGCCCAGGAGGTTCCACCCCTCCCCTTGCGCGTAGGCGTCGCCCTCTAGCGCCCTTTCCGCCTCCGCCGCCGCTTTTGGCCGATCCCCCATGCGGAAGGCGAGGACCCCCTTGAGGGCGCTCTTTCCCGGGCTCTCGGGCACCTCCTCCAGCAAGGAGAGGGCCTCGGCGTACCGCCCCAGGCGCTCCAGGACCCGGGCCCGGAGGAGGAGGACCTCGAGGTCGGGGGCCAGTTCCAGGAGGAGCTCCAGGGCCTCCTTGGGATTCTCCTCCACCTCCTTCCGGGCCAGGTCCAGAAGGGCCCTTTTCCCCCGGGCCGCGTCCTCCTCCTGCCAGAGGGGAAGGCTCAGGCGGTAGTAGGGGGCGGCCTCGGGCAGGGGGAGCCTCCGGGCCAGCTCCAGGGCCACCCTGCGGGCCTCGAGGGTAAGGGTCGGCCGGAAGGTGGGCTCACCCGTGGAGGTGAGAAGGCCCCGCTTCCAGAGAAGCTCCAGGGCCTCCGCGCTCACCCCCAGGACCTCACCCGCCTGAACCGGCCCCAGGAAGGCCACCCCGTAAAAAGCCCGGCGCGCCTCCGGGGGAAGGAGCTCCCGGCGAGGCGCCTCCTCCGCCACCTCGGCCACCCCGGGCAGGGCCAGCGCCGCCCGCCAAAGGGCTTCGCCCTCCTCCTCTAACCCCAGGGCGAAGCGCTTTTCCGCCTCCCGGAGGTGGGCGCCATAGAGGGCCTCGGCCAACGCCTCCCGGGTGGACCAGACCCACTCCTCCAGCTCCTCGGAAAGGTCTTCGTCAGCCCCTTCCAGGAAGCGGCCCCGGTAGAGGGCCCGGGCCTCGTCCAAGCGGCCCTGGGCCAGGGCCTCCTTAAGGAGGAGGGCGTCGCAGGCTACCCGGGCCTCCAGGACCTCATTCCCCACGATCGCCACCCCGGCCCGCTTGAGTTGGGAAAGGGCCACGGAGAGGCTGTTCTTTTGGTCTTCGGCCCGGGGCCAGAAGAGCTCCTGGAGGTGGCGGCGGGACTTGGGGCCCTCGAGGGCCAGGTAGGCCGCCAGGAGGAGGGGCTTTTTCTTGCTAAAAGAGGCCCCCTCTAACCTCAGTCCCCCCAGGGTGCGGAGCACGCACCCATTCTACTGCCAGCGTTCCTCCGGGGGGAGGCCCCTCAGGGCCCTCAGGACCTCCCCCACCAGGTAGAGGCTCCCCGCCACCACCGCCCGGTCCGCAAACCCAAAGGCCCGCGCTAGGGCCTTGAGGGGGTCTTCCTCCAGCAAAGCCCCGGGGAAGAGGGGGAGGAGGGCCCTGGGGTCCTGGCTCCGGGGGGAGGCGTAGCGGGTGAGGACCACNGGGNCCAGGCCCNTNAGGGCCTCGGCCATGGCGGCGTGGTCCTTGTCCCGGGAGAAGGCCAGGACCAAGGCGGCGGGAAGAAGCCCGTGGAAGCGGAGGGCCTCCTTGAGGGCCAGGGCCCCTTCCGGGTTGTGGGCCCCGTCCAGGATGAGCTCCTTCCCTCCATAAAAAAGCCGCTGGAGCCGCCCGGGGTTCTCCGCCCTAAGGAGGCCCCTCTCCACCGCCTCCCAGGAGGCCCCAAGGAGGCGGCCCGCCAAGGCGGCCAGGGCCAGGTTCTCCGCCTGGTGGGGGCCAAGAAGCCTCGCCCTGAAGGGCCTTTCCTCGCCCGTCCTGGGGAGGTAGAGGGTGAAGCCCAGACCCTCCTCCAGGGCCTCCAGGTCCCCCACCCCAAAGTCCTCCCCCAGAACCCAAAGGGGCGTCCCCCGGGCCCTGGCCTCCGCCTTCAGGGCGGCGAGGCCTTCCCCCCTGGCGGCGGTGAGGGCGGGGACCCCTTTGCGGAAGATCCCCGCCTTCTCCCGGGCCACGTCCTTCAGGGTGGGCCCCAGGACCTCCAGGTGGTCGTGGCCGATGTTGGTGACCACCGAGAGGACGGGCTCGGCGGCGTTGGTGGCGTCCAGCCTGCCCCCCAGGCCCACCTCCAGCACCGCCAGCTCCACCCCCTCCCGGGCGAAGTGGAGGAGGGCCAAGGCGGTGGCCACCTCAAAGAAGCTGGCCCCCAGGGCTTCGGCGTGGGGGCGGACCTCCTCCAAGAGGGCGAGGAGCTTCTCTTCGGGAATGGGGCTGCCCTGGACCTGGACCCGCTCGGAAAAGCGCACCAGGTGGGGGCTGGTGTAGAGGCCCACCCTAAGGCCCGCCTCCTCCAGGATGGCGGCCAGGGCCCTGGAGACGCTCCCCTTGCCGTTGGTGCCGCCCACCAGAACCGCCGGGTAGGCCTCCTCCGGCTGGCCCAGACGGGCAAGAAGGGCCCGGATGCGCTCCAGGCCCAGGGTCACGGCGCTCTGGCGGGCGTAAAGCCAGGCCAGGGGGTCCATCTAGCCCTTCAGGGCCGCCTTGCACTGGGGGCAGAGGCCCCTGTAGGTCACCTCCACGCTCCGCACCTCCACGCCGGGGTGGGCCCTCTGGGCGGGGCTCAGGAGGTCGGGCAGGTCCACCTCCAGGTCCACGATGGCCCCGCACCCCTCGCAGAGGAGGTGGAGGTGGGGGTGGAGGTTGGCGTCGTACCGGGTGGCCTCCCCCGCCTTGGTGATGGGGACCAGGTACCCCTCCGCCACCAGGGCCTCGAGGGTGCGGTACACGGTGGCCAGGCTTACCCGGGGCACCAGCTTGCGCACCTCCTGGTAGATCCAGGCGGCGTCCGGGTGGTGGCGGGCCTTCTGCACCACCTCCAAAACGGCCTTACGCTGGCGGGTCAAGCGCTTCAGCGCCATCCACACCACTATAGCCCAATCCCCACTAAAGCGGTCGGGTTAGGGCCATAATCTCCCGCCCCCCCTGCTCCAGGATGTCCCGGGCCAGCTCCAGCCCCAGCTCCTCGGCCTCGGAGGCCTCCCCCTCTATCTCCGCCCGGATGAAGCTCTTGCCGTCGGGGGCGAAGATCCCCCCCTCCAGGACCAGGGTACCGTCCTCCCCCACCTGGGCCAGGGCCCCCACGGGGGCCAGGCACCCCGCCCCTAGGCCCCTAAGGAAGGCCCGCTCCGCCCGCACCCGGTCGTGGGAGGCGTGGTGGTGCAGGGCGTAGCTGAGCTCCTCGGCCAGGTCGTCCCCCTGGCGCACCTCCAGGGCCAGGGCCCCCTGCCCCGGGGCCGGGAGCATGACCTCGGGCTCCAGAAACTGGTCTATGCGGTTCCTGAGGTCCAGCCGGATGAGCCCCGCCGCCGCCAGGATGATGGCGTCGTACTCCCCGCCGCCCAAGGCGGCCAAGCGGGTGTCCACGTTGCCCCGGAGGTCCTTGACCACAAGGTCCGGGCGGTGGGCCAGGATCTGGGCCTTGCGCCTTATGGAGCTCGTCCCCACCACCGCCCCAGGGGGAAGGTCCTCCAGGCGCTTAAAGGCCTTGCCCAGGAAGGCGTCCCGGGGGTCCTGGCGCCTGGGGATGGCGGCGATCTTGAGGCCCTTGGGCTCCTCGGTGGGCAGGTCCTTGAGGGAGTGGACGGCGATGTCAATCTCCCGGGCAAGGAGGGCCTCCTGAAGCTCCTTGACGAAGATGGCCTGCTCCCTGGGGTCCGCCCCACCGTCGCCCCGGGTCCTGATGGTCTTCACCTTGAACTCGGCCTCGGGCCAGCTCTCCTTGAGGCGCTCCACCACAAAGCGGGTCTGGGCCAGGGCCAGGGCGCTACCCCGGGTTCCCACCACGATGACGCGCATACCTTCCCAGTATAGGCCTAATACCACCCCATGCTGGCTTGCGCCAGCATGGGGGCCCAGGCATGGTGGGCCGAAGAAAACGGGAAACAAGGGTATACGTGGCCGCTTTGGAGCCCCCGCCGTGGCCCAAGCCGCGGTGGGGTACTTAGGCCAGGGCCAGGCCCACGGGGTCTTCCAGAAGCCCGGCCAGGTGGCGGCAGAAGCGGGCGGCCTCGGCCCCGTCAATGAGGCGGTGGTCGTAGGTGAGGCTATAGGGCATGTAGAGCCTGGGCAGGAAGGCCTCTTTTCCGGGGTCCCACACGGGCTTCATCTGGGAGCGGGAAACCCCCAGGATGGCCACCTCCGGCCAGTTGACGATGGGGGTGAAGCCCACCCCCCCGATCCCTCCCAGGTTGGAGAGGCTGAAGGTGCCTCCCTGCATCTCCTCGGGGGAAAGCTTCCTGGCCCTGGCCCTCTCCGAGACCTCCTGAAGCTCCTGGGCCAGGGCCAGGATGCCCTTCTTGTCCACGTCCCGGATCACCGGCACCAGGAGGCCGTGGGGGGTGTCCACGGCCACGCCGATGTGGACGTAGTCCTTGTAGATGACCTCCTGTTTCTCAGGGTCAATGGAGGCGTTGAACTTGGGGAAGGCCTTCAGGGTGAGGGCCAGGGCCTTGAGCAAGAAGGCGGTGAGGGTGAGGCGGAAGCCCTTTTCCTCGGCCTTTCTGGCGTAGCCCTTGCGCAGGGCCTCGAGCTCGGTGATGTCGGCCTCGTCAAAGTGGGTGACCATGGGCACCTGGGCCCAGGCCTGGGCCATGGCCCTCATGGTGGCCTTGCGCACCCCGCTCATGGGCTCATGGCGCACCGGGCCCCACCGGCTGAAGTCGGGAAGCCTGGGCGTGGGGGGCGGGGCCTCGATGGCCGCCGGGGCCAGCCCCGCCGCCCGGCGCACGTCTTCCTCGGTGATGCGCCCGGCGAGGCCGGTCCCCCGCACTTCCCGGATGTCCACGCCCAGCTCCCGGGCGAGCCGCCTCACGGAGGGCGCGGCGGGGACGAGGCGCCCTTCAGAGGGCGCCTGGGGGGCCCTAGGCGGCGCCGGTTCAGGGGCGGGCTCGGGCCTAAGTGCCTGCGCTTTGGTTTCGCCACTGGGAGTGCTCAAGTCGGGGCTGAGGAAAGGTTTTTCTGGGGCCCCCACCGCGGCTTTTGCCGCGGTGGGGTACTTAGCCTCGGGCGCGCGTTGGGCAACCTGGGAAACCTCCGCAGCCTCCTCCGCAAGCTCCAGGAAGGGCTGTCCGGGGCGCACCTCCTCCCCCACTTGGACCAGAACCCGCTTCACCACCCCGCCCACCTCGGCGGGCACCTCCATAACCGCCTTGTCGGTCTCCAGCTCCAAAAGGGGCTGGCCGGGGGCCACCCGGTCCCCCTCCCGGACCAGAACCCCCACCACGGTGGCCACGGCCACGTTGTCGCCCAGTTCGGGAATCCTAAGCTCCATACCGCCTCCTGTACTGCCTTTACCGCCTGTGGGGCGGCCTCTCCTCCAGCCTAAGCCCAAGGCGCTCCTTGGCCGCCTTCAGGGTCTTCTCGGGCACCTGGCCTTCCTCCGCCAAAAGGGCCAAGGCGGCGTAGGCGATGTGCCGGGCGTCCACCTCAAAAAAGTCCCTCAGGGCCTCCCGGGTGTCCGATCGGCCAAAGCCGTCGGTGCCCAGAGCGCAGAAGGGGCGGCCCACATGGTCCCGCACCAGGCTGGGCAGGGCCTTCAGGTAGTCCGTCACCGCCACCACCGGCCCCTCGTGGCCCTCGAGGGCCTGGGCCACGTAGGGCTTGCGGGCCTTCCCCAGAAGCCGCCTTTCCCTTTCCGCCTCCACGGCGTCCAGGTACAGGGCCTTGTAGCTGGTAACGCTCCAGACGTCGGCCACCACCCCGAAGTCCAAAAGGAGCTCCTGGGCCTTCAGGGCCTCCCTGAGCAGGGGGCCGGTGCCGAAGAGCTGCACCCTTTTGCCCTTCCCCTCCCCTTGGCGGAAGAGGTAAAGCCCCTTGAGGATCCCCTCTTTCACCCCTTCCCGGGGCTCGGGCATGGGGGGGTGGGGGTAGTTTTCGTTCTCAATGGTGATGTAGTAGAAGACGTCCTCCCCCTCCTTGTACATGCGCCGGAGGCCGTCTTCCAGGATCACGGCGAACTCGTAGGCGAAGGCCGGGTCGTAGGCCAGGAGGTTGGGGGCCGCCAGGGCGTAGATGTGGCTCTGGCCGTCCTGGTGCTGCAGGCCCTCCCCCTCCAGGGTGGTCCGCCCCGCCGTGGCCCCCAGGAAGAAGCCCCGGGTCCTTTGGTCGGCGGCGGCCCAGACCAGGTCCCCGATCCTCTGCAGGCCGAACATGGAGTAGGTGATGAAGAAGGGGATGGTGGGGATGCCATAGTGGGCGTAGGCCGTGCCGGCGGCGATGAACTCCGCCATGGCTCCGGCCTCGGTGATGCCCTCCTCCAGGATCTGCCCCTCCTTGCTCTCCTTGTAGGCGGTGAGGGTGCCGGCGTCCACGGGGATGTAGAGCTGGCCCTGGGGAGAGTAGACCCCCACCTGGGCGATCAGGGCCTCCATGCCGAAGGTGCGGGCCTCGTCGGGGACGATGGGGACGATGAGCTTGCCGATGACGGGGTGGCGGAGCAGCTTGGCCAGGATGCGCACGAAGGCCATGGTGGTGGAGATCTCCCGGCCGCCCGAGCCCTCGTAGAACTCCCGGAAGAACTCCTCCCCCGGGACCTCGAGGCCCCCCGTAAAGCGCACCCGCCTTTCCGGCACGAAGCCCCCCAGGGCCTTCCTGCGCTCCAGGAGGTACCTGACCTCCTCGGAGTCCGGCCCGGGGTGGTAGTAGGGGAGCTCGGCCAGCTTCTCCTCGGGGATGGGGATCCCCAAAAAGGCCCGGGCCTCCTTGAGGTCCTCCTCGGTGAGCTTCTTCACCTGGTGGGCCACGTTCTTGGCCATGGCCGTGGGCCCCATGCCGTAGCCCTTGATGGTGCGGGCCAGGATGACCACCGGGCTCCCCTTGTGCTCCACCGCCGCCTTATAGGCGGCGTAGATCTTCTCCAGGTCGTGGCCGCCCCGGCTCCGGGTGAGCTCGGTGAGCTCCTCGTCCGTCATGCCCTCTATGAGGCGCTTGAGTTCCGGGGTGTTGAAGAAGCGCTCCCTAAGCTCCTTCCCCCCGAAGGCGGCGTAGCGCTGGCTCTCCCCGTCCACCAGGGCCTCAAAGCGGCGGAGGAGGTGCCCCTCCCGGTCCTTGGCGAGGAGCTGGTCCCAGGCCGAGCCCCAGACCACCTTGATGACCCGCCAGCCCGCGCCCCTATAGAGCCTCTCCAGCTCCTGGATGACCTTGGAGTTGCCCCTCACGGGCCCGTCCAGGCGCTGGAGGTTGCAGTTCACCACAAAGATGAGGTTGTCCAGGTTCTCCCTGGCGGCCAGGTGCAAAGCCCCCACGGTCTCGGGCTCGTCGTGCTCCCCGTCCCCCANGAAGGCCCAGACCTTGGCGGAGCTCTTGGGCTTCAGNCCCCGGTCCTCCAGGTAGCGCATAAAGCGGGCCTGNTAGATGGCCTGGATGGGCCCNAGNCCCATGGANACCGTGGGGAACTCCCAGAAGTCCGGCATGAGCCAGGGATGGGGGTAGCTGGAAAGCCCCCGGCCTCCCGGCACCGGGGGGTGGACTTCCCGGCGGAAGTTCTCCAGGTCCGCTTGGGAAAGCCGGCCTTCCAGAAAGGCCCGGGCGTAGATGCCGGGGGAGGAGTGGCCCTGGAAGAAGACCAGGTCCCGGTCCAGACCCGCTTCCGGCCCCCGGAAGAAGTGGTTGAAGCCCACCTCATAGAGCTCGGCGATGGAGGCGTAGGTGGAGATGTGGCCGCCGATGCCGTCCGCCTTCTTGTTGGCCCGGGTCACCATGATGGCGGCGTTCCAGCGGAGGATGTTGGCGATGCGGCGCTCCAGCTCCAGGTTCCCGGGATAGGGGGGCTCCAGCTCCTTGGGGATGGTGTTGAGGTAGGGGGTGTTGAGGCGGTTCTGCGGGAAGAAGCCCTGGAGGTAGAGGTACTCGTCCAGGTGGCGCAGAAGCTCCTCCACCCGCTCCGGGCCTTCCACCTTAAGCACGTACTCCAAGGACTCCCGCCACTCCCGGTTCTCTATCTCCTTAAGCCGGGCCCGCTCCTCCGGCGAAAGCCTGGCCCAAGCTTCCTTAAGCTCCCGTTCCGTCATGCTCCCCCCTTGACCAAAAGTACACTACACCGACCCACCCTTCAGTCTGGGGCAGACGGGGCCCCTTTGTCCAATAGCCCAGGGGCCGGGCAGGTGATAAGATTTTCCTATCATGGACCTGCGGCGCCTCCGCCTCTTCCTGCTCCTGGCCGAGGAGAAAAACTTTCACAGGGCGGCGGAGCGGGCCTACCTCTCCCAGCCCGCCCTCTCCCAGCAGATCCAGGCCCTGGAGCGGGAGCTGGGGGTGAGGCTCTTGGAGCGCCGCCCCTTCCGCCTGACCCCGGCGGGGGAGGCCCTGGCCCGGGAGGGGAAAGCCCTTTTGCGGGAGGTGGAGGCCCTGAAGGAAAGGGTGCGCCGGGCGGGGCGGGAGAGCCTGCGCTTTGGGGTGCCGGAGAACCTCCTCCCCGACCTCATGCCCCTTCTGGACCACCTGCGCCGGGGGCTGGGGGAGGCGGTGGAGGTCCTGGAGATGCACACCCCCGAGCAGGTCAAGGCCCTCAAGGAGGCGCGGCTGGACTACGGCCTGGCGGGCCTCAAGGTGGCGGACCCCGCCATAGGGGAGGAGCCCCTTTTCAAGGTGCCCATCGTGGTCCTCCTCCCTGAGGACCACCCCCTGGCGGGGCAGGAGCGGGTCCCTTTGGCAGAACTAAGGGAAGCGCCCTTTCTCCTCCTTTCCCGGGAGACCCTCCCCCCCCTCCACGAGGCCTTCCTGGAGGTCTTCCGCCGGGCAGGCTTCGCCCCCCGGGTGGTGCGGGAGGTCGCCCGCTTCTCCCAGGCGGTGAGCCTGGTGGCGGCGGGGGTGGGCGTCCACCTGACCCTGGCCCCCTACCGGGTCTTCCCCCACCCGGGCACCGTCCTGCGGCCTTTGGAGGAGGAGGCCAGCCTGCAGGTGGCCCTCATCTACCGCAAAGACCCCCCGCCCCCGAGGCTAGGCGAGGTGCGGGCCCTGCTCCGGGCCTGGGCCCCTTAGGCCTTTAGGCCCTGGACCTCATCCCCGCCCCAGGCCAGCTCCACCAGTCCGATCACCTCCTCCACGGGAACCCCGTAGTCCAGGGAAAGCCGGGTGATCTCGTGGCCCAGGCGGCGCAGGTGGGCAATCTGGGCGGGGTCGGCGTCCTTGGCCAGGTCCAGAAGCCAGGAAAGCAGGACCTGGGCTTCCTCGTCGGTGAGGCCCTCCGTCAGGGCCTCGTCTTCCAGGAGAAGGTGGGCGGGGTCTTCCCTCATCGCCTCTTCAGTATCTCCTCTGGGCCCACAAAGCCAAGCCTCCTGGCCAGGGCCTCCAGGTGCTCGGGGTCTTTGGCGGCGGCCACCAGGGCCTCAAGGCGGGCTATAGCGGCCCGCTTCTTCTCAAGCTCGGCCTCGAGGCGGGCCCGCTCCTGGGCCAGCTTCTGGGCCCGCACCCCCTCCTGGGCCAGGAGGAAGAGGGCGTGGGCCAGGCCCAGGGCGAAGACCAGGTGGAGGACGCGGTAGATGGGCCGCTCCAAGGTGGCCCCATTATACC
>JGI26466J51736_1001169_pt1 | contig 10424 bp, 8 predicted proteins | sample PerSpoCPS_CMetaG_FD_51736 | JGI IMG/M metagenome (IMG submission 51736) | reverse complement strand
GCAACGCATCGTCCCGACAGCGCTCAGGCACATGTCGTCGCCGATGCCGATAGCCTCTTGCGGGTGAAAGTGACAGCAGGAAGGCTAAACACCGTCCATCCTGCCTGGCTCGTCCTTGTCGACACCGCTTACCCTGGTTGGCGTGCTTTCCAGAAAGTTGGTAACCGCTGGCGTCCATTGCCCGTCGCCATCGCCAATGGCTCTTTTCGCGCTTGCCATTTGCCCGATTTAGGCGGTGTCCTTTGGGTTTACTTCCCGTCCAGTTTCGCCGTCGGGGCATTTTTGAGTGGCATCGGCATCGCTTTCATCGCTGCGCTTTTTGGCTTTTGGCTGAGCAAATTGGCGTTCAAGGACAGGTGAAGCGCCATGTGGGGCATCGTGACGCGCACCGAAGCGGAGACGAAAAGCATCGGGAAACTTCTGGCGTCACTGCTCAGCGGTGGCGAAGTTTTGTGCCTGATGGGCGAGTTGGGGACGGGCAAGACGACTTTCGTGCAAGGGCTGGCGGAAGGCTTGGGCATCACCCCGCCCATCATCAGCCCCACTTTTGTGTTGGTGCGGGAATATCGGGGGCGTTTGCCGTTGTTCCATGTGGACGCCTACCGTCTGCAAGGGTTGACAGTTGACGAAGTGCAACGACAAATCGGCTTGTGGGATTACGCCGAGCGGGGTGGTGTCGTCGCCATTGAGTGGGCGGATTTGATCGCCGACGCCCTGCCCGATGAACGCTTGGACATCCACTTTGAGCACGCCGAAACGGGACGCCGCCTCACCTTCATCCCGCACGGCGACCGTTATGAGCGCCTGCTGCGTGCGTTGCAAGCCCAACGGGGAACGGGGCACACTGAAATCGCCCCTTTTGGGCAAATTGAAATCCGTCACGGCAAGCGACCGAAGCGGCTCAAGGGGTAATAGCGCAGCACGACCTCGCCTTCAAGGTTATCCAGAGGGACGGGACCGAAATCGCGGCTGTCATCGCTGGCAAAGCGGTTGTCCCCCATCACGAACACGCTGTCGTTGGGAATGATGCCGTGCCAGTAACCGTCAGTCGCTTGATAGAGGTAAGGTTCTGTCAAGGGCTTGCCGTTGATGTAAACTCGCCCCCAAGCGATGGTCACGACCTCGTTGGGCAACCCGATGACCCGCTTGATCAATCGGCTTTCAGGGTCGCGGGGGTCACGAAACATCACGATGGCGCCTCGGTGGGGCAAAGCGGAGGGCGAGAAGCGGCGCCGCCGAACCAACACTCGGTCGCCCCTCATCAGCGTCGGCTTCATGGAGTCGGAAGTGATGACCGACGAGATGTAAAACGCCCGCGTCAAAAACCAAACTTCAATCCCCAAGACGACGATGAGGGCGACAAAGACCCAAAACCAAGCGTCACGGAGACCCCGCCGCTTTGTCAATTGCTCCATAACCGTTTCGGTTTCAGGGGTTGGGGGCGGAAGGTCGTCCATTTCTCTCACCCTTCCCGCTTCGTGGCTGACCGCCTTTTCGTGGCTAATAGCCGCTCCAAAATTTTCACGGTTGCGTCCTGACGGTTGCTAACTCAACGGCGAAACCGCATCCGAACGGTCGTGCCTTGTCGGGGCGCCGAATGCACTTCCATCGTGCCCCCCAAATCTTGCTCCACCAAGTTGCGGGCGATTGTCAACCCCAGCGTCGTCCCATCCAACGCTTTGGGGTCAAACCCTTGACCGTCATCGCTCACTTCTATGCACCATCCCGTCCCTTCCTCAGTCACCCGCACGGTGATGGTGCCTCCTTGCCCTGCCGTGAAAGCGTGCTCACAAGCGTTGCGCAAGACCTCGTGCAGGGCGGGGGCAAGGGCGCTGGCTTGCTTGGGCGATAGGCGCACTTCAGGGCTGATCAAGGTGAACCGCACTTGCTTGCCCTCTTGACGGGCTTGTTCTATCGCCGTTTGCGCCAGTTGCCAAATCAATTCCCGCAGGGCAACAAATTCCCCTCTCTCCCGCGCCAACAAATCGTGGACAGTGGCGAAAGATTTCAAGCGTTCTGCCGCCTCCATCAGCACGCTTTTGGCGGCTTCCACAGGAGTCGTTCGGGCTTGCCAGCGAAGCCAACTGATGACGCTTTGCAAGTCATTTTTGACCCGATGGTGCACTTCCGACCGAAGCAAAGCGTAACCCCGCAGCAGGGGCGAAAAAGGTTGTCGCTTTCGGGCGACGGTGCCAGCGGGCGTGTGAAGCCAGGCGGCATCCGCCGTCACCGTCAAACCCTCCTGCAACCCTTGAAAATCAACGGGCACCTCTTCGCCCCATCGCCGTCGCCCCAAAGCGTCCCAAATGGTCACCCCTGTCCGACCCTGAACAGCCCACGAAAGCAACCCCTTTGGCACTTTCTCGCCCCAAGCCGACTGGGCGATTTGAGCCAAAAGCCGATAGGGGAAACGCCAAAGGGCAACGGGGCGGACTTCCGAAAGGGGCAAATCCAGCGTCAGCACCAAAGGGACGGGAGCGGGAAGGAAGGCAGCGCAATGGGCAATGGGTTCTGTGCCCCGAACTAACCCGAAGGGCGCGACCACCGTCCGTTTTTTGCGAACGGCTCGCCACGCAAAAGGTTCTTCCTGAAGGACGACGGTTTTGCCGATAGTTCGCTCGTCCCACGCCCCATTGCGGGCTGCCAAGATGGTCACAAACTCCGTGCCGTCCAAAGCCAAAAGGCGTCCTTCCCCATCGCTCAGAGCCGTCAGGGCTTGCAGGGCAAAAGCGAAAGGCGCAAGGTCATTGATCGCCCATCGTCGGGCGAGGGATTGCGCCCCTTCAGGGATTGCATCGGCGATGTGTCGCATGGATGCCATCCCTTTCGTGGCTGAGAGCCACTTCCAATTTCCTCACTGACAGCCAGCGATTGCCGCCCCAATTATGCCGTGCCTCTGTCAAAATGTGCCTCGTTCAGTTGACCCTCGGTCAGCCCATGACGGCAGCGTTCCTTTGGCGTTAGTCCTGCAAAGGGAAGGCACAATAAATGGCGGATGCCCACTCAGCCCACGAAAAAGGAAGCCCTGAAACTCGGTCAACAACGGTGCAAGGCAGGGATGAGACGATGTTGCGCGGTCTCTTGTTGTTGACCGCCCTCGCTGCCCTCCTTTGCTTTTGGCAAATGGGCAATGTGCCCCTCTTTGACACCGATGAACCCCGCTATGCCCAAGCGGCACGGGAGATGATGGAGCGGGACGATTGGGTGTTGCCGACTTTCAACGGGCAACCCCGCTACGCCAAACCCGTCCTCTTTTACTGGCTCATCATCGTCGCTTATCGCCTCTTCGGCGTCAACGAGTTCGCCGCCCGTTTCTTTTCGGGCGTGGCAGCCGTCGGGATTGCCCTTTTGCTTTGGGCGATGGTGCGTTATGCCCTCAACGCTGACCTCGCCATCTTAACCGCTTTGATTTGGCTGACGATGGTCGGCACGCAATTTTTCGCCCACGCCGCCATCACCGACATGGTGCTGACCTTCTTCATGACCGCTGCCATCCTCGCCCTCTGGTGCGCCGTGACGGTGGGCGATGGGCGATGGCTTCTGGCAGGCGCTGGGGCGATGGGTCTGGCGGTGCTGACGAAAGGACCTGTCGGCTTCGTTTTGCCCTGCCTGATCGTTGCCGTCACTGTCGCCATCCTTTCCCGCCACGACCCTCACGCTTTGCGGCTCCCGAAGTCAACGGCGTGGCTGTTAAGCCTTTTCCTCTTCGTTGCCATCGCTGCGCCTTGGTATGTTGCCGTTGCCCTCCGCACGCAAGGCGAATTCCTTCGGCAATTCCTCTTCGCCGAAAATATCCAGCGCTATGCTGGCGGCGCCAAATTGCCGATTTGGCTGCACCTTGCCTACTATCCCGCCGCTGTTTTCCTGATGGCGTTGCCCTGGTCGGCGTTAGCGATGTGTCAAGGGGCAAAGGGCAATGGGCGATGGACAGGCGATGGGAGAGGGTGGCAAATCCTCTGGCGCGTTTGGGCGCTCTTGCCCGTCGCCCTCTTCACCTTTTCCCAGACGAAAAACCCGCAATATGTGCTGTTGTCAACCCCTGCCCTCGCTGCCTTGACAACCGAATGGATTGCTACTGCCTCGCCTTCTCAGGAACGCTGCGGCAAAAAGTTCTGGGCGGTCACGATGATGTTGCTCGCCCTTTCATTGATGCTCGCCCCTTTCCTGCTCAACAGTGTCGCTGACTGGCGGATGCNGTTGGCGGGCGGTGAACCTGTCCAGTTGGGTTGGGGCATTTGGGGGATGGCGATGTTGGCGCTTTTGTCTGTGGCGTTGGTGTCGCTTCCCCGCCATCAATTTGTCGTCGCCGTGAGCGCCCTTTTTTGCCTTTGGCATGCCATTGCCTTCTCGTCCCTCGTCCCTTCCGTCGGCGCTTACCGCCAATTGCCCCTCAAGCATTTCGCCCAACAATCGGCACGGCAGTTGCGAGGGGGCGATTCGCTCGTCGTCTATCGGCGGGATTTGTCCAGCGTCGTCTTTTACAGCCATCGGAAAGTGATGCGGGTGGACGACCGTCGCCAACTTGCCGACCTGTTGAACACGCCGCACCGCGTGGATGTCCTGACGCATGTCCGTTTCCTTCCCGAATTGCAAGGGTTGCCATTGCACCGAGTGGAGCGTCGGCATGGGTTCGTCTGGCTGAGCAACCGTTTCGCCCACTGTCCCGTCCATCGGCGATAAGGGCGTGGCACACTTGCGACGGGTGACCCGATGATGGCATGGACGCTCACCTTAGGGCACAGCCCCGATGCCGACGACGCTTTCATGTTTTACGCCATGACCAATGGCAAGATAGACACGACGCCCATCCGCTATGAACACTTGCTGCGCGACATTCAGACGCTGAATGAAATGCTTTTGCGGGGCATGTTGGACATCAGCGCCGCTTCTGTCCACGCTTGTGCTTACCTTGCCCGCCGTTATGCCATCTTGACTTGCGGGGCAAGCATGGGCGACGGTTACGGACCCATCGTCGTCGCCCAAAAGCCTTACCCACTTCATGCCCTGCACCGATTGCCCATCGCTGTGCCAGGGACTTTGACGACGGCGTTTTTGGCGTTGCGGTTGTGCTTGGGGGCGTTTCCGTTCGTCGTCCTGCCTTTTGATCGCATCATGGAGGCGGTGTTGTCTGGCGAAGTGCCCTTTGGCTTGCTCATCCACGAAGGGCAGTTGACCTATGCCGATGCGGGGTTGGTCAAGGTGTTGGATTTGGGCGAATGGTGGGCAAGGGAAACGGGGCTGCCGCTGCCCTTAGGCGTCAATGTCATCCGAAAAGATTTGCCAGCGGAAGTGCAACAAACCGTCGCCCGCCATTTGCGTGCCAGCATCACTTATGCCCTGACGCATCCCGAGGAAGCCCTCGCTTATGCCCAACAATTTGGGCGAGGGATGGGAAGGGAGAAGGCAGGGCAATTCGTCGGCATGTATGTCAATGACCTGACGGCAGACATGGGCGAACGGGGCAAACGAGCCATCGTCACTTTGCTCCAATGGGCTGCCGAACGCGGTCTCGTGCCCCACGCCCCCTTAACCTTTGTCGGCAGCGAGTAGCGGGCAGAACCTTTGCCTCCCTTGTCCTTCGCTACCCGCTGCCGTTCGCCAGTTACTCATTGCCCATCGCTGCCGTCATGGCAGGTGGACAAGATGAAACCGACCCAACCGTTGGCGTCGGCGTTGCCTGAGACGCAAGGGAGCGAGCGCCGATGGGGTTGGCTTTACTTAGCGGTGCCCTTCGTCTCCCGCATGGACCGCTATTTCCTGCGGGAGATGNTNGCGCCCTTTTGTCTGGGCGTCCTCTTTTTCGTCGTCGTCTTGACGGGGCACTACTTTTACTGGGCGATCAAAAACATCGCTCGCGGTTTGCCCGCTAAAGACCTGCTTTTGATGGTCGTTTACTTGGTGCCGAATGCTGCCGTCCTTGCCATCCCCATCGGGATGATTTTGGGCACTTCCGTCGCCCTCAACCGCATGGGGCGGGAGATGGAGTTGATGGCGTTGCGGGCGAGCGGCGTCAGCGTCCAGCGGATGGTGCTACCGTTCCTNGTCGTCTCCGTCTTCGTTTCTGTCGGCGATTTCTTCCTCAACGACCGCATCGCCCCCGTCGCCAACCAACGAGCCAAAGAAATCCTTCAGCGCCTCTTGCTCATCAACCCGACGCCCTTCATTGAGCCTGACAAGTTTTTCAAAGTCGGCGGCGACTTTTACTTTTATGTCCGCGAAGTGGACCGAGCCAGCAACACCTTGCGGGGCGTTTTGATTTACCGCAAAGACCCCCGCAACTGGGCGTTCCCGCAAGTCATCACCGCCCAATGGGGCGAGAAAGACCCGACCAGCAACCGATGGGTTCTCCACGATGTCATCNTCCACACTTACGACCGCAAGGGTGATTTGCTNGTCCACACCGAACGACCCATGCGCCGCCTCATCTTGAACCTGCAGGAAGATTTGCAACGCTTCTGGGCAGACCAACGAGAACCCTTTGAACTTTCGGTGCGGGANTTGGAAGACCGCATCGCCGTCTTTGAGAAGGCAGGCATGGACACCTACAACCTGCAAGTCGCCTATCACTTCAAGTTCTCCGTCCCCGCAGCGACCGTCGTCATGACCCTTTGGGCAGCCCCCTTGAGCATCCACTTCGCCCGCAGCGGCAGTTTCGCCGGNCTTTTCATCGCTGTCTTGGGCGTCTTCCTGTATCAAGGGGCGATGGGATGGTCGGAAGTCATTGGCGAAAAGTATCGCCTTGCGCCTTTCCTCGTCGCTTGGTCGCAAAACTTCCTGTTCAGTTTGATGGGGGTCTGGTTGCTGTGGCGGGTGCGATGACCGTCAGGTTTGTCCTCTGGCTTTTGTTCAGCCTCGCCGTTGCCTCGCCCTGTTTTTGTCAACCCAACGAAGGGGCGAGACCGTCGTCCCCCGAAAACTTGGTGCGGGTGGAAAGTGAGTTGCCCTTGCTTTACGACCCGAAAGCGGAAGAGTGGCGAACCGCCGACGGTCAAGGGACTATTCGCCTCCTCTATCGCGACATCACCCTCACGACCCGCCGATTGCGTTACCGACAAAGGGAACGCTTATTGGAAGCCAGCGAAGGCGTCCGACTCCTTTCCCAACGGGGCTTGGAGTTCGTCGGTGGGCGGGCTACTTACGACGAAAATCGGCGACGATGGACGATGGGTGGGGGCAAAGCGACGATGGAACCGAGTTTCTTCGGGGCAGGTGTCGCCGAACCCCTCTACTTGACCATTGATTGGTTCAGCGGCACGGAAAATCTCTGGGCGGCAGAACGAGCGATTTTCTCCTCTTGCGACCGACCGACGCCCCATTACAGCCTGCGGGCGCAAACGGCGGAAATCCTTCCCAACGACCGCCTCATCCTTCGCCACATCGGTTTCTTCTTGGGCAACCGAAAAATCTTCGGGGTCGGTCGTTACACCATCTCCATCAAACCCCGCCGCCAACGCAGTCGCCTGCCTTTCACCCCCGATTTCGGCTACGACCAACTCAGCGGCGCTTTCGTCAAGACGACCGTTAGCCTTTTAGACACCCGCGAGCAAACAGTCAACCTCCTGCTGGACCTCTCCCAACGACGCGGGACAGGTTACGGCGCCGAGTATAGTTACAACTTCCGCCACCTTCAAGGTGGCTTGAGCCTTTTCCTGCAACGCTCCCCTTTCTTCGGGCGGGAACGGACTTTCTCTTGGCGCCACGAGCAAACCCTTTTTGCAGGCTTGCTGTTAACCGCCCTTTGGGAAGACCGACAGAATGCGCCCTTTCTGGGTGGTCAAGTGGCGTCCACCGTCCAGCGGCAAATCAGCCTGCGGCGCAACTGGCTGCGGGGTGCGACGGAACTTTCCCTGCGCACCTTCCGCTACGGTGGCTTCACCGACGAAAACCTTTGGACTTTCTCCCACAACCTCACGAGCCTCAACCAATCCCTCAACTTGCTGGGCACTTTGCGCCAATCCCACCGACCCGGACAGGCGACGGACGAAGAGTTGACCGAGCGGGTGGAATTTCGCCGACGATTGTCTGAGCAATGGGATTGGGCGTTGCGCTTTGAACAGCGGGTGGACTTAGACCGCGACAAATTTTTGGGCGACACCTCCTTCGCCTTAGACCGCTTGCCCGAAATGACTTTCTCCTTTCGTCCCCGCCAACCCCGCTTTTGGCTGCCCCTCGCGAGCCTCAGCCTCTCTCGCTGGCGTGAGCCCCGCTTCGTCGCCTTCAACCAACCCGCCCAAACTTTCACGACGGAACGGTTGCATTTACGCTTGGAGACGCCCTCCCGCACCCTTCGCCTCGGCGGCGGTTTCACCTTCACCCACAGCGCCCTCTTTGAGCAGTTCTTCTACGGCAACGACACGGCGCAATACCTTTACGGCTACCGAGGCAACTTCGCTTGGGAGTTCGGCAAAAACAGCCGACTGGATTTGGATTACTGGCGTCAACGCTACCGAGGTTTCACCCCCTTCAACGCCGACCAACGCACCAACTACGAAAACTTGGATTTGCGCTTGAACCTTTCGCCGTCTGAAAAATTCCTCCTGTCGCTGACGACTGGCTTGGACATCCGCAACAACTTCTATCGCGACGCCTTACTCAACTTGCGCTGGCGTCCCTCGCAAGGCGCAGCGCTGGATTTGTCAACGGGCTACAGCATAGAGCGGGGAAAGTGGCAGGACATCTTGGGACGATTGCTTTTGAGCAAGCCATCCACTTTGGGCGTCCCCACCTACGGCACTTTCGTCAGTTACTACGGCGTCCAACCGACGCCCTTCGCCGAAGAGCGACCCGCCCCTCCGCCCGGCGGTTTCCGCTCGGAGTTCACCTTCCGCTATTCGCCCACCTTAGGACGCTTGGGTTTGGCACGGCTGTTTTTGGACTGGAGCGTCTCCCGTCATTGGCGTTTGGAAACTTTGTTGGGTTACAGTGGCATCCTGCGGCGTATGGACATCACCCAAATCCGCCTCACCCGCGACTTCCATTGCTACCAACTTTGGCTCTCCTACAACCGCGAGCGGCGGGAGTTCCGCTTCTTCTTCGTCGTCAAAGCCTTCCCCATCTTCCAGCAACTTTTCGGCACTTCCAATCAAGGCGCTTTCATAGACACCAGCGTCGGTCAGTTCTACTGATGCAGCGTGCCATCTTGAAAGCGGGCTCGTTTCGTCTTTGCCCGCCAGCATCCTTGCACGCATCTTTTGGAGGGCGTTGCGATGCAAATCGGTCAACCGCAATTTTTGCCGTTGCTCGCTTTGGCAACTTTGCCCATCCTCATTCACTTGCTGGCGCGACGGCGCCGACAAGTCGTGCCCTTTGCCATGACCCGTTTTTTGCAGGAAGCCAACTTGCAAGCGCAAGGGCGCCGATGGCTGCGGGAACTTCTGCTCCTCGCCTTGAGAACGGGCGCAGTGTTATTTGCGTTGCTCAGCCTCTTGCGCCTTTACGCCGTCGTCCCCTTGCCCCTTCCCCCTGCCCCGACAGCCATCGCCCTCGTCGTGGACAACTCCCTCAGCCTGCACGCCCGACAAGGCACGCAAACTTGGTGGCAACGCGCCCTCCGTTGGTGTCAAGGCTTCATCGCCACGACGCCTGCCGACATCGCCCTCATCGCCGCCGACCGAAGCGCTCAACCCCTTTGCAACTTCACGGGCGACAAGCAACGCCTCCGCCAAGCCTTAGCGAGTTTGCGCCTCACCTTCCGCGCTTTGGACTTAACGCCCGCATTGCAAACCGCCGATGCGTTGCTAACGACTCAACTCGCTGCCGTCAAACGCCTCGTCGTCATCACCGACACGCAAAGCGAACCCTTCCGCTCCCTTCGGTTGCCGCCTTTGCGCCATCCCCTCACGGTCGTGGATGTGCGGTCAAATCCCGACGCAGGCAACGCCCGTCTGGAAGCGCAATTGCATTTGCCTTTAGACCCGAAAGCCGACGGGCAACTTTGGGCACAAGTGCACAACATGAGCCGACGAACTTTGACGGGACGCCTCATCGTCCGCTTCGGCAACCGCAAAGTCGCCGAGCAAACGGTGCGATTGGGAGTCGGTCAAGTAGCCCATTTCACCTTCCCCGTCTCATGGCTCGCTTTGACTTCCGCCGACCGTCAAGGGTTGGTGCGAGGAGAAGCCGTCTGGCAATCGCCTGACGATGTGCTGCCGACGGATGACCGCGTCTCCTTTCTCTTTCGTTCCCCCGACCGTTTGCGCGTCGCTGTCGCCCTTCGTCAAGGCGCAAACTTTGCCGTCGCCGCTTTGCGGGCGTTGAACTTGACACCTTTGAATGGTTGGCGATGGGACGCCGACACCTTACTCGTTTCCGCCCCGTCGATGCCACTTTTGCCCGCCAATTGCTGGCGTGGGTTCGGAAAGGGCACAACGCCATCGTCGTCGCCGACGCTCCCAACTCGCCCCTTTGGGCAACTTTGGGCGTGA
>JGI26466J51736_1001165_pt1 | contig 10455 bp, 9 predicted proteins | sample PerSpoCPS_CMetaG_FD_51736 | JGI IMG/M metagenome (IMG submission 51736) | reverse complement strand
CAAGTGTCTTTTCGAGGCATAAAAGTTTGAGAAAACTCATAAAATCCCTGGAAGAAATGGTCATCATAGGGATCACCGGGCGGGGGGCTCCGTCGAGGAGGGTGGCCCCTCCAGGGCTTGGATCTCCTCCTCCGGGATGCCCAGGGCGCGCAGCTCCTCCTGCAGGTCGAACTTGAATCGCTGGAGCCAGTAGATAGGGACCTTCAGGTTGTAAAGAAAGATTTGCTCGTTGAGCTCGGCGATGCGTCGGGCGAAGGCCCGCAGGGCCCGCTCCCACTCCGCCTCGATCCACTCCCGCTCCCGTCGGCTCCGCGGGTCGGATTTCCCCGCCAGGGCCTGCAGGGCCTCCTGACGCCACTGGAGGGTCCGCCGCAGATCCTGCCGGGCCTGTTCGATCCCCCGCCGGATGGCCAGGTCGGCCTCGATCCACTCCGGCCGGGCGTCGTTCTGCCGGAGAAGATGATAGGCGATGGCGAGCCCCGGTTCGAGGTAGGGGTTCTCCTCCAGCTGCAGCGGCCGCCCCTTGCCCGGGAGGTGATCGAACTCCCCCCGGCGCATGGCTTCCAGGATCTTCTGCTCCACCCACTCGCCCCAGTTCACCATCCCGCGCCCATCCTTCGGAGGAGATCCTTCACCGGAGCCGCATCTCGCTGGAGTGGCCGGGGAACACCTTGGCCTGCGGGTTGATGTAGGTGGCCGCATAGTTCACCGCCGTGGCCGCCTGGGCGAAGCCGATCACGATGAGGTTCAGCGGCTCCACCCCCTCCGGCGCCGTGATGTCCCCCGCGGCGTAGACGCCGGGCAGGTTGGTCTCCATGCGGGCGTTCACNTTGATGTAGCGGTTCCCCACCGTCTCCAGCCCCCAGCTCTTGATCGGCCCCAGGTCCGCCTTGAACCCCAGGCTCATGATCACCGCGTCCACCGGGATCACCGTCTCCTCCCCGGTGCGGTTATCGAAGATCACCGCCTCCCGGATCCAGCCGTCCGGCCCGGGATGGATGGCTTTCAACTCATGGAAGAGCCGGACCTCCACGCCGGAGCGCATGAGCTCGGCCACGCTGCCCGGGTGGGCACGGAACTGATCGCGGCGATGGATCAGGGTGATGTGGGCGGCGAAGTCCTTGAGGTTGAGGGCCCAGTCCACCGCCGTGTCGCCACCTCCCACGATCAGCAGCCGCTTGTTGCGGAAGGGCCGGCGCTCGGTCACCACGTAATACAGCCCCCGCCCCTCATACTGGTCGATCTCGGGCTTGCCGATCCGATTGGGCTGAAAGGCCCCGATGCCCGCGGCGATCAGCACCGTCCGGGCCTGATGGATCCCCCGATCGGTCTCCACAGCCCAGAGCGCGTCCTCCCTCCGCAACCCTACGGCGCGCTCCCCCAGGCAGAAGATGGGGTTGAACATGGAAGCCTGTTCCACCAGCAAGCGCACCAGATCCTTGGCCAGGATCTTGGGATGGCCCGGCACATCATAGATGAATTTTTCGGGATACAGCACAGCCAGCTGGCCCCCGGGCTGGGGCAGGGCGTCGATGACCTTGACGCTGAGGCCNCGAAGCCCGGCGTAGAAAGCCCCGAACAGACCGGTCGGCCCCGCGCCGATGATGACCAGATCCACCGGGCCCGCGTCTTCACGCACTGGAGCCTCCGACATCTCCGCCTCCTTCGGTCCGGATGTTTCGCCGCCTCCCATTATAATTTGGGAGAAATCCCTTTCCGAAGCAGCGTCCCGCCGAGGCCCAGGCGAAGCCCTCCATCCACCCCGCCAGGGGGGTGTGTCCCAATTTTGTCGGGCCTGGCCGCTTTGTAGGACAACTGCTCGCAGTTGCCCTACGATTTTGGGACACACCCCGCCCGGGGCCCGGCAGGGGCCCCATGCCCCGGGTATAATGGGAGTATCTTAAGCCGGGGAGTCCCGGCGATCTCAGGGAGGTCGGTTCCGATGGCGATCGCACGTCCCAGAACGCGCGTCCCCCTGTGGGGATGGATCGTCGGGCTGGTCGGCCTGGCCCTGCTGGCCCTGGCCGGCGTCGGCCTGGCGGCCCGCTCCGCCGGCGCGGCTTGCCAAACAGCCACCGCCGCTCAGCCCCTCCAGCTGCCAACCTTCCGGATGGCCCCGGCCGATCCCTCGCAAACCCTCCGGGCCGCCGTCCAGCCTTTCGCGGAGCCGGATCGCGCGCTCCGGGAGGCCCTGACCCGTCTGCCTCCGACGCTGAAACCCACAGGCCCCTATTACGCGGTGCGTTTCTGCGGCGAGCCTCCGCTTCCCCTTCGGGTGACCGTTTACATCCCGGAGGGNGTGGAGCCCTGGACGACGGCCGACGTATGGGGCTGGACCGGGGAGGAGTGGCTCTGGATCGGGGGCGAGCTGGAGGAGGCCCACGGCCTTCTGACCGGGGAGGCTCCCCGCCCGCNGCGCTACGTGATCGTCACCGCCGCTCAGGTCCCGGTGCCGGCCTTCGGCGCTGTTCAGGAACCCGGGGTCTCCCCGGATCCCCGGGCGCTGGAGGTGGTGAGCGAGGTGAGCGTGGCGGGGATGACCCTGGGGCTGGGCGGCCGGCTGATGGGAGATGTCCAGGCCCTCCCACCGCCGGACCCCCAGGGGCGCTTCGTCACCTGGCTGCTGGTCCGGAACTACCTTCCCGGCGGCGCGCCGAACGCCGCNGCCCTCTCCGCCCTGCTCGCCAGCCCCGCGGTCTATCAAGCCCATGCCCAAGAGATCGCCGGCGTGGTCCGGTCCCGCAATTACAACGGCGTCCTGGTGGATTACCGGGGGCTCACCACGGACCAGCAAGCGGCGTTCCTGGATTTCCTTGCCCATCTCCGACGGGCCCTGCATGAACAGGGGAAGATCCTCGCGGTGATGGCTCCGCTCCCGCTGCCGGGGGAGAACGGCCGCTTCCACACCGGTGGTTACGACTGGAACCGGCTGGGNCGCCTGGCGGACGTCCTTTACGTGGAAGCCCCGGATGATCCCAACGCGTTCGTCCCGGGCGGGCTGGTGGAGCAGAGCCTGCGCTGGCTGATCGGTCNGGTGAACCGCTACCAGCTGCAACTGGTAGGGCCCAGCCGGGGGATCGACCTGGGGCCTTCCGGGGCCCGATCCGTGGCGTTCGAGGAGGCCCTCGCCCATCTCGCCCNTCTGGAGAACACCGGCCCGCTGACCGTCACCCCGGGGATCACCCTCACCCTGGAGCCCGGGGCCACCGCCCGGGATCTGGAGTTCCTGGCCGAAGCCGGGGTCTATCGCTACCTCTATGTGGACCCGGAGGGCCAGCCGCACACCGTCTGGATGCCCACCATCGGCCTGCTGGACCGCCAGCTGGCCCTGGTCCGGACTTATCGGCTGCGCGGGCTGACGCTGCGGGGCCTGCTGGAGGGCGGGGACAGCGCCCGGGACGGTGGAGGCGATGCAGGCCTACCGCCAGCGCGGGGAGGTGCCGCCTCCGCCGACCCTGGAGTGGGTGTGGCGGATCACCGGGCCGGATGGTCGGATTGTGACGGAGATCCCGCGCCCCCTGGCCGATGGCCAGGCGCAGTGGGCGGCGCCGGAGTCGGCGGAGGGGCCTTTCCGCATCGCCCTGCTCCTGCGCACCCACATGGGGGAGCAACCCCAGGGGGAGACCACGGGCGTCCTTGCCCGCGCCACCCCGACGCCCTCCCCGACGCCGACGCGCATCCCCGGGCCCACGCGGACGCCCGGCCCGACGCCGACGCCGGGTCCCAGCCCGACGCCGCGCCCCACGGCCACCCCGCGTCCGCGGCCCATCGGCGGTGGCTTTGAGCTGGGCGGCCATGTGGACAGCTTCGCCCGGCCGGATCTGATGCGCTACGCCGGGATGACCTGGGTCAAGCGGCAGGTCCGCTGGTCCCCGGGCCAGGATCCCTCCAGCGTCGCCGGGCTGATCCAGCAGGCCCATGCCTATGGCTTCAAGATCCTCCTGGGCATCGTGGGCCATCCGCAGGAGATGGGCGCGCCCAACCCCNGCTACTTCGACGCCTTCGCCCAGTTCCTCGGTGGAGTCGCCGCCCTGGGGGCGGACGGAATCGAGGTGTGGAACGAGCAGAACATCGATCGGGAGTGGCCCACCGGCCACATCGATCCCGTCAGCTACACGGACATGTTGCGGCGGGCTTACAACGCCATCAAGAGCCGCAACCCTGGCACCCTGGTGATCAGCGGGGCGCCGGCTCCCACCGGGGCGGAAGGAGCCTTCGGCTCCCATCGGGTCTGGAACGACGATCGCTACGTGGCCGGGATGGCGGCGGCCGGCGCGGCGAGCTACGCCGATTGCATCGGCATCCACTACAACGAGGGGATCGTCCCGCCGGACTGGACCAGCGGGGATCCGCGGGACAACTACTACACCCGCTACTTCTGGGGCATGGTGAACACCTACTGGAACGCCTTCGGGGGCGCCCGCAAGCTGTGCTTCACCGAGCTGGGCTACCTCTCCGACGATGGCTATCCGCCGCTGGAGGCCGTGGCCCCGTCCTTCGCCTGGGCGAAGGACGTGACGGTTCAGCAGCAGGCGGAGTGGCTGGCCCGCGCCGCGCAGCTCTCGGCCCAGAGCGGCAAGGTGCGCCTGATGATCATCTGGAACGTGGACTTCAGGAACTACGGGGCGGATCCCATGGCCGGCTACGCCATCATCCGGCCGGATGGCTCCTGCCCGGCCTGCGAGACGCTCCATCAGGTGATGGGGGGCCGGTAGGGCTGTTCATGGGGAAGGCCTCCCCGGTGCGGATGTGCATCCTTCGGATCGCGTGAGCCCGGCTCGACCTGGGCCGGGCTCACGAATTCCATCCCGGCTGAGGAGGTTCGAGACACCCTTGCGCGCTTCCACCCGTCGCAGGATCATCGGCCTNGCGGCCTTTCTGGTGGCCCTGGAGATGAGCATCCTGGGCTTCGCCCTCTGGAAGTCCTCCACCCCTCGAGGAGAGAGGGCCTCTCTTTCGTTTCCCTCCCCCTCTCCCACAAGCCCGAGTTCGGCCACGCCTTCGCCGCCCGCGCGCTCCTCCCTCCGCATCGGCGTGCAGGTGCACGGCTACGTAGGGGATCCAAGGGACACCCTGCGTGTGGTCCGCCAGGTGGGTTTCCCCTGGGTCAAGCAACAGGTCCTCTGGTCGATGCACGAGCCGGNGCCCGGGCGTTACGATTGGGGCATCCTGGAGGGCTTCCTCATCGTGGCGGAGCGGGACGGATTGAAGGTGGTTCTCAGCGTGGTGACCGCTCCGGAGTGGAGCCGACAGGAGGGCGGCATCCACGGTCCGCCGGACCGCCCGGAGGACCTGGCCCGTTTCCTGCAGACGCTCATCCGACGCCATCGAGGCCGGATCCACGCCATCGAGGTCTGGAACGAGCAGAACCTGCGTCGGGAGTGGCAAACCTCGCGGGGCCTGCGCCCGGAGGACTACGTGCGGCTGTTGCGGGTCGCCTACACGGCGATCAAGGCGGAGGATCCTCGGATCCTGGTGATCAGCGGGGCCCTCTCGCCCACCGGGATCGACGATGGGGTCAACGCGGTCGACGATTTCCGCTACCTGAAGGGGATGGTGGACGCGGGTTTCCTGTCTTACGCGGACTGCGTGGGAGTTCATCACAACGGCTACAACATCGGGCCGGACGTCCGGGCGGAGGAAGCGCCTTCCCTGCCGGAGGCCCGCACCGCCCGCTTCCGGGGGCCCTTCGACAATCCCCACCACAGCTGGAGCTTCAAGTCCACTTTATGGGGGTATCGGGAGATCATCGGCGGCGCAAAGCCGCTGTGCGTGACGGAGTTCGGCTGGGCCTCCGCGGAGGAATATGGGGTTGCCCGCCCGGGCTTCGAGTTCGCCCTGGACAATTCCCTGGAGGAGCAGGCCCGCTGGATCGTGGAGGCTTACGAGCGCATGCGGGAGTGGGGCTTCATCGAGATGGCGATCCTGTGGAACCTGGACTTCGCCCCCAAGGGGTTCGGGCCGGAGAAGGACGATAATGTCCTCTACAGCATCGTGGACACCCGGGGGGTCCCCCGCCCGGCCTTCAGCGCCCTGCAGGCCTACCTGGCAGCCCTCCGGCCCGAGCCGTGACGCCATCCCGAGAAGCCATTTCAATCCCCCCAAACCCCATCTTTGTCGGAGCGGCTTCCGCCGCGACCCTGCGGGATCGAAGAAGACGGGGGTCGCGGGCGAAAGATCCCCCTTCGGAGATGATCGCCGTTGCCATCCGGGACGCCCGTTCGGGGCTGAAGCCCCTCCTGCCGAAAGATCCATTCCTGCAGGGGCGGCTTCAGCCGCGATCTTGCGGGATCGGGGAGACGGAAGTTCAGGGCGGAAGCTTCTCCTCCTTGCGCCTCCATTCAAGGGCAACCCCTCCTGCTCTCCCCGATCCTTCCCACGGGCGGATCAACGTTCCATCCCACTTTTTGTCCATTTGGGTTAGGAGTGTTAATATGCTCCCAGAGCCTGATGGTTCAAGATGATCCCTGGGGTTAGGATACAAGAGACCCCTTTATCTGAAAGGAGCATCCTCATCATGTCCGAGCAACAGTGGGACGAAATCCCCTCGGATCTGAACTCCCAGCTCCCGATAGGAGCCCCTTCCGACGGATCAACCTCCTCCGTGGATCCTCTGATTGAGCTGAACGCCTGGTTGGGCTTCGCCCGGGCCTGCGCCCATAGCGCTCGGGTCCAGGCCATCCTCCTCACCCTTCAAACCGATCTGCGCCTCCTGCTCGCCCATCGGAAGGACCCCGAGCGTTTCCCAGCCCTTTCAGAGGAGCGAGTCCACTGGCTGGAGGAGACCCGCGAGCAGATGAGGCAGGCNCTCCCGCCCGGATTTCAATCCCCGGAGCTCCCCGGTGAGACGGTGAGCGGTTCGATCCTGGACNTGGCCTCCGCCGTCGCCGGGCGGGCGCGGGACCATCAGAGGGTCGAGGGGATGGATGAAACGGAGACGGCTGCTCAGGGTTACCTGGACCGGCTTCCCGGGATGCTGTCGGCCCTGGCGCGATATGAGGAGTTCCTCGCTGGCGCACCCCCCGCCTGAAGGCCTCTCGCACGCGCCGGAGCCCGGAAGCCGGTTCGCGAGCGACCGCATCGGCGAGCGGGGCGCCTCTTCGCTTCGGGCGCCGCAGGGATCCGCCGTCTCGAACCCCTGAAGACAGGGCTCTGTTTTCGCGAGGGAAAGCCTTCCCCTTCCATCGCTTCTGTCCTCCTGTTTCTTCAAAGCCGGGACCGGCCACGGACTCTTCCCCGAGTAAAATGGATCCCTGGATCCATGCCTTCAAGGAGGAAGCGCCGATGGAACCCCGTCTCGCATCGCTGTTCTGGGCGGGACCGGCAAGGAGGGCTCGGGGCTGGCCCTCCGCTGGGCCCGCGCGGGCTTCCCGGTGGCCATCGGCTCCCGGGATCCCGAGCGGGCGCGTCAGGCGGTCGAGCGCCTGCGCGTCCACGTCCCCGATGCCGAGCTCCTCGGCCTCTCGAACGCCGACGCTGCCGCGTGGGGCGAGGTGGTGGTCGTGGCCGTCCCCTACGCCGGGCACGCGGACCTCCTGCGATCCCTCCGGGAGACCCTCCGGGGCAAGCTGCTCATCGACGTGGTGGTCCCTCTGGATCCGGACAACCCCCGGCGGTATGCGCCTCCCCCCGACGGCTCGGCGACCGCGGAAGCCCAGCGCATCCTGGGCGCGGACACGCCGGTGGTGGGCGCCTTCCACAACATCTCCCATCTTCACCTGCACGATCTGGAGGACGCCCCCGACTGCGATGTGCTGGTGGTCGGGGAGGACCGGGCTGCGAAGGCCCGGGTGATCCGGCTGGCGGAGGCGATCGGGTTCACCGCCTACGACGCCGGCCCCCTGCACAACGCGCCCATCGTGGAGGGCCTCACCGCCCTGCTCATCGGCCTGAACATCCGTTACAAAACGCGGGGGGCCGGGATTCGGATCACCGGCATCCCCCGCCGATCGGATCCGCAGGCCCCCTGAACCGTCGAAGGAGCGCGCCGTGGAGCCCATCGCCCTGTTCCCCTTAGAAGGTATCCCCCTGGTCCGACCCGGGGATGATCTGGTCGCCCTGCTTGCCGAAGCGCTGGCGCGATGGGGTGGACCCCGAACCGGGGATGTCCTGGTGGTGGCTCAGAAGATCGTCTCCAAGGCGGAGGGCCGCTTCGTCCGTCTCTCGGAGGTGACCCCTTCCCCCCGGGCGCTGGAGCTGGCACAGATCACCGGCAAGGATCCGCGGCTGATCGAGGTGATCCTCTGGGACACCGCGGAGGTGCTGCGGGTGCGCCCGGGCCTGATCATCGTGGAGCACCGGCTGGGCTTCGTCTGCGCCAACGCCGGCGTGGATCGTTCCAACGTGGCTCCCGAGGGGGAGGAGATCGTGCTCCGCCTCCCGGAGGATCCGGATCGATCCGCCCGGCAGATCCGGGAAGGGCTGGCGCGGCGGTTCGGGGTGGAGGTCGGCGTGGTGATCGCAGACAGCCACGGGCGGGCCCACCGCAAAGGCGTGATCGGCGTGGCCATCGGGGTGAGCGGTGTGCCGGCCCTGGAGGACTGGCGGGGCCGCCGGGACCTGTTCGGATACGTGTTGCAACACACAGAGGTGGCCCTGGGGGACCTGCTGGCCTCGGCGGCCACGCTGCTGCTGGGCCAGGCCGCCGAGGGCATCCCCGCGGTGCTGATCCGCGGGCTTTCCTTCCTCCCACGGGAAAGCACCGCGCGGGAGCTGGTCCGGGCGCGCGCTTACGACCTGTTCCGCTGACCAGGAGGTCTGGATGCTGCTCTCCGGGATCCGGGTGCTGGATCTGACCCGTCTGCTGCCGGGGCCCTTCGCCACCCAGTGGCTGGTGGCCATGGGCGCGGAGGTCATCCGGGTGGAGCCTCCGGCCGGGGGGGACTGGCTCCGGGAGATGCCACCGGTGGTGGAGGGCTTCGGGGCCTGGTTCGCCGCCGTCAATCGGGGCAAGAAGAGCGTGGCCCTCCAGCTGAAGCACCCCAAGGGGCGGGAGATCTTCCTCCGCCTCGTCGAATCGGCGGACGTCGTGGTGGAGGGGTTCCGACCGGGGGTGATGACCCGGCTGGGCCTGGCGCCGGAGACCCTCCTCGAACGCCAGCCCCGTCTGATCTACGCCGCCCTCGCGGGTTACGGGGCTGGCAGCCGCTGGCGGGAGCGGGCCGGTCACGATCTCAACTACCTGGCGCTGGCCGGCTTCCTGGGCCTGAACGGCCCCCGCGAAGGCCCGCTCATCCCTCCCCCGGTGCCGGTGGCGGACCTCGGGGGGGCGATGGCGCTGGTCATCGCCGTGCTGGCCGGGTTGCTGCATCGGGAGCGGACCGGCCAGGGCCTCATCCTGGACGCCTCGATGCTCGAGGTCATTGTCTCCTGGATGCAACCCTTCTGGCGCGCGCATCAGGCCGGCGTCCGGGCAACCCGCGAGGGGATGCCGCTCAACGGGGCCTTTCCGTGCTATCGGGTTTACCCCACGGCGGATGGAGGGGCGATGGCCCTGGCGGCGCTGGAGCCGGCGTTCTGGCGCGCCTTCTGCGAGGCCGTCGGCCGCCCGGAATGGATCCCCCGCGCCTTCGATCCAGCCCTCATCCCGGAGGTGGCGGCCCTCTTCCGGAGCCGGACCCGCGCGGAGTGGGAAGGGCTGCGGGCGGGGATCGAGGCCTGCTTAGAGCCGGTGCTGGAGCCGGATGAGGCCATCGAAGGGCTGTCGACAATCGCGCCCGCCTTCGCGACAGGCCTTCCTGCGCTGCCGTTCGTTGTGAACGGGGAGCGCCTCTTCGCCGCAGGCCCGCCTCCCCGCCAGGGAGAGCACACGCGGGAGATCCTTCAGCCCCTCGGATACGAAGCGGCGGAGCTGGAGGAGCTGGCCCGTCAGGGGATCGTGGGGATCCCTGAAGACGGCATGGATCAGGGGATCGCTCGCTTCCGCTCCTGAAGCCGGCCCAGGATCTCCTCCGGATGGTGGAAGGGCCCTTCGGCCCCATGGACCTGGGCCGTCACCACCTGCAGGGGCGGGAGATCCTCCGGGTGCTCCTCCACATCCTGAAGGGGATAGAAGTAAGGCAGGGCGTTCTTCAGGCGAGCGACCATGCGCTCGGCGGCGGGGCCGAGCAGATGACGCTCCCCCACGACGACGAACCATCCTTCCCCCAGATGGCCCAGGAAGAACGGGTCGCCGCTTTCGTGGTTCACCCCCGCCAGCACGAGCCCCACGGCCCGGATGGCATCGTCCCGGGCGATGAACCCGTAGCGCTCCCCGAAGGCCTCCAGGCCGTCCAGACCGATCAACACGACGGACCACTCGGCATGCCCCAGCTGCTCCTGAAGATGCTCAAGGATGAGGGGCCGGCCGGGCAGTCCGGTCAGGCCGTCGAAGGCAGGCTCCACCTGGGATCGGCGCAGGATGTTCTGGACCCGGGCCCGCAGCTCCTGCAGGCTGAACGGCTTGGGGATGTAATC
>JGI26466J51736_1001156_pt1 | contig 10533 bp, 9 predicted proteins | sample PerSpoCPS_CMetaG_FD_51736 | JGI IMG/M metagenome (IMG submission 51736) | reverse complement strand
CACCCTTTGAGGGCTTGATAGTGTTCTAAGACCGGCTGAACATGCTACTGGCTTTAGCCAGTGAGGGGCAAGGGACAAAGGACATGGGATTTGACGGATTTTTTCTGAGCGCCGAATTCATTCGGCGAAAATTTGGAGGGCGCATCTCCAGATGTGCCAAAAATTTTCGGCAGTGCAGGAGCACTGCCCTCCAGAAAACTCATCCACCAGTCGCTAATCGCAAATCGCCAGTCGCTGTCGTTTTGGCTCGGCAGGAGCCTCGCCCTCCCATAATTTTGCCGACTAAAGTCAGCGCTCAGGTTCTGCATCATCAACTACGGACTAAAGTCCGTAGCATGGTTGCTTTCGGTTATGGGCTAAAGTCGGTTTTGGACTTTTGAGCACTCTTTGGAGGCGCAGAAGATGCACGAGGGCAGTTTCAGGCAGGAAGTTCTCAATGTCAAATTGGCGGAACTTTTGGCTCAAAAGGGAGTAGTGGCGCTACCCGAACAAAAGTTGCCCGAAGCGCTTCCCGATGTCCTTGTCATCTTCAACGGACTTNGGCTCATCATTGAAGGCGAAATCAGCGACCAAGTTGGCGCNGAGCAAAGGGCTTGGAACAAAGCCAGCGAACGAGTTCAACGGGACATCGCCCACATCGCNGTCGCTTTGCTTTACCCGTCCCATTTGCGACACGAACCTTTTGAGAATTTGCCCAAAGCACTTGAAGGAGCGANTTTGAAATTTGCCGTTTGTGTCCCGCCCATTCCAGAAAAGCCCAACTGGCTTGAGGGCGATTTGGATGCTCTCTGCAACATCCTGCAAACTGCCTATCAGCAACTGACTTCTGAAGACGAAGTTCAGAAGGCTGCACAAATTTTGCGGGAAGCCGTTTATGCCCTTGCCGCCAAAATGCTCGCTTGGGGCGTCACTGTTGACCGACTTGCTGCTCCCTTAGGTATCCCGCCTGAAAGCGTTTCGCAGCGAAAGAGCAAACAAGCCATCGCTATCTCGCAAATTGCGGCATTGGTCGTTGCCAATGCCCTTTTGTTTCACGAAGAACTCGCTCAAGTTGACCACAGGATAAAGCGGTTGCGCCAGTGCTTTGAAGCCGAAAGCGCTTATGACGATTTGCTGGAAGTTTGGGGCTTCATCCTGAACGAAATCAACTATCACGCCGTCTTTGACATCGCCAGAAAAGTTTTGCTGGAACTTCCGGGCTACAAAGAAACCGACGAAGCCCTAAAGCGGTGTGCCGAAAAAGTTTTGGAAGTCGTGCGGATGAGGGTGGCGACGAGGCACGATGTGGCTGGTCGGCTCTACCACTTGCTGTTGGGCGACATCACTAAACCGTTAGGCACATACTACACTTCCGTCCCAGCAGCGACCTTGCTTATGAGGTTGGCTTGGACTCCAAATTGGTGGCAACAAATTTCTTGGCATGAACTGAAAGCCGTTGGGAACTTGAAAGTCGCCGATTTCGCTTGCGGGACGGGAACTTTGCTGATGGCTTCCCTTCAAGCCATCCTTGACAATTTCCTGAGGGTCGCTTGGCGCAACGGAGACGATTTGCCGAAGCAAAGGCGAGAACTGCTGAAAAAGTTGCTTGAGGAAGGGCTTTGGGGTTTTGATGTTTTGCAATCCGCTGTCCATTTGACAGCGACAGCGTTGACTTTGCCCATCCCTGAAGTGACCATAAAGGGCATGAACCTTTACGCCCTTGACTTGGGCGTTCGCGGAGATGAAAAGCGGCTTGGGAGTTTGGACTTGCTGAGGGGAACTGCGCAAGTGACAATCGCTTTGCGTCCAATTCAAGCGCCGAGGGCAAAGGGCACGCGAGTGACTGCAACCCAAATTCGCCAAGAGCAACTTCAACTGCCCGAACGAGGGTTTGACCTTATCTGCATGAACCCACCATTCACCCGCAGTTGCGGAGATAACTTGCTTTTTGGCTCATTGCCACCTAAAGAGCGCAAACAGTTACAACAGGAACTTCAACGGCTCATCCAAGACGAGCAATTGCTTGCATCGGCGACTGCTGGGTTGGCTTCTGTTTTCCTGGCTTTGGCTGATAGGCATGTGAAAGAAGGTGGTCGTTTAGCCTTTGTGCTGCCGAAAGCCATCCTTTCAGGAGCGGAGTGGGAAAAGACGAGGGAACTTTTGACGCAGCGTTATGTCGTGGAAGCCATAGTCGTCAGTCACGACCCNCAAAGGTGGAATTTCTCCGAAAGCACCGATTTGAGCGAAATTTTGCTGGTGGCTCGTAAAGTCCGAAGCGAAAANGCAGGTCAAGTTCAAAACCGGCGCAAACGACTGAAAAGCNACAACCCTTGCCTNATTGACGACGCCGAAAACAATNCATCCGAGCGAACCATTTGCATCAATTTGTGGCAAAACCCGCGNAACCCGATAGATGCCTTCTTCGTCGCAGAACCGATAAGGAAGCAGGAAGTCCCTTACCTTGAACGGGGCGTTTTGCACATTTGGGTTGGGCGNNAGAAGTTTGGTGAAGCCTTCGCTNTGGATTGGGACGAATTTTGCTCCCTTGACCATTGGCTTTTGCCTTTCGCTTACGCCCAAAGCAATCTGGTGCGAATGTTGTTGACATTGCCAACGCAAAACAAGTTGCACCTTTGCCCATTGAGGGAGTTGGGGGAGTTAGGACCTGATAGGCGTGGGGTTTGGAGCACTTTTGTGCCTGTAGATGCGCCACCCGGCTATCCCGGCTTTTGGGGTCATGATGCCCAAAAAGTTACCACCATGAGCCAAAAACCCAACGCCTATTTGCTTCCATCAAATGTTCAAAGGGCGCAACTCTTATGGAGCAGGTCGGGNCGGATATTGATTGCGGAACGAATGTGGTTGAATACACAACGCCTGACTTCTTTACTGTTGGAGGAACCTGTCTTGAGCAATGTTTGGTGGCCGTTCAAACTGCGGGATAAGTTAGGCGAGGATGCCGAAAAGATTTTGGTGCTTTGGCTCAACAGCACTATGGGCATCTTCTTNTTCGTGGCAAGTCGCGTGGAGACACGGGGGGCTTGGGTCTCTTTTAAGCAGCAGCGACTTTACGCTATGCCTGTTTTGGATGTCCGCAAGTTAACGAAGAGGCAGCGGCAGAAGTTGGTTCAAGCCTTTGACCAACTTGCTGACAAGCCATTGAAGCCGCTTTCTCAACTCGCTGATGACGCTGTCCGCAAAGCGATAGACGATGCTATCAGCAACGCTCTCGGTTTACCTGATTTGACATCGCTTCGCGTTGCCCTTTCCCGCGAACCTGTGCTGACGCTGAAGCCATTAAGGCAACGAAGAATGTGATTTTCCCTCTCAGCCTAATGCTGGTGGGACGATTTGCCAATAGAGCCTAAGNATCCCTCGCTTTTGTCGGAGCAAGGCTTTGCTGGGTTTGGGCGGATGGGGCGGGTTGTCGTAATCAAAACTGGCGACCGTCGCTTCGCCTTCACCAACTTCAATGACACAACCGACTTGTCCGTTGTATCGGCGCAAATCTTTGCCTGTGATTTGAGCGACGATGTTTTCTGCAGCGATGAGGGCTTGTCTTTGGGCAGCCGTAGATGCTTTCGGTGTCGTCAAGTTTGTGCAATCTCCGATGGCGTAAACCCGTTCCTGACCCTGAACTTGCAGAGTGTGACGGTCAGTCGGGATGAAACCTTTAGCGTCACCGATGCCCAATTTCCTGACACATTCCACGCCACAATGGGGCGGAACTAAGACGAACAAATCCGCCGTTAACTCAGTCCCGTCAAGGGAGATGGCTTTTTGAAGTGATGGNTCAAAAGTCTCCAGCGTGAAGAAAGGAACGAACTTGATCCCGAACCGCTCAAACCGCTCTTCAAAGATGGGAACAAGCGGTTCAATGTGAAAGACACGAGGCAAAGGTGTAGCGTAAACGAGTTCAACCTTGTTGCGAATTCCCTTTCGGACGAGATGCTCGTGGAGCAAGCAGACGAATTCAATGGGCGAGGGCGGGCATTTGTAAGGCAAGCCGCCGACGCCTACCACAATCGTCCCGCCCTCAAAGTTCGCTAACGCTTCCCGCAAATTCATCGCTCCATCGGCACTGTGGAAGTGATGAGCGCCTTCAGCCAATCCTGAAACTTCTGTCGGGTTCGGTTCACAACCTGTAGCCAGAACGAGGAAGTCATAAGCCAACCGCTCACCGTCCAAATAAACCGTTCGGTCATCCAAGTCAATGCCTGTGACTGGCTTTGTCACCAATTGAACTCGGTCGTAAACAAGGGACTTCAACCGCTTTTGCAGTTGCTTGGGTTGAACTTCGCCGAAGGGCACATAGAGCCAACCTTGTTGGTATGTGTGGATTCCAGTCGCATCAACGAGAGTTATTTTCACATCGTCGGGTGCTAATAAAGCCAAGCGATTTGCCGTCACTAAACCACCGACGCCGCCTCCAACGACTACAATTTGCGCCGCCATGAAAAGTCACCTCCTTGCATCGGTTCGGCATCATCGCGACTTGTTCCGACGGTTTCAAATAACTGCGCTGGAAGACGCTACCAATTCTGGCTTGCCATTTTAGTCGGGCATCGGGTATTGCAAATGCGTTAAGTTCAGCCTTTGCAAAGCGCTGTTGAGCCAACTAATCTTTTCTCGCCAGCGGTCAAACTCTTCGGGCAGAAAACATAATTCCCTCAACCGTTCGGCGATGTAGGCGATGTCTTTGGGGGTTAACTGATGCCTGCACTCTTCCAAAATTCGCAAAATGTCAAGTCGGTCTTGGTCTCGGTCTAACTCGGAAGGTCGTTCCCAAGCCGACAGCAATTTTGTCAACACCAAGTCGCGGGGAGAAACAATTTTGACGGGCACACCTTCAAAACTGACTTCTTGGGCATTCAGGATGGCTTCTCGTTGATAGCGCATTGTGGCAATGATGACATCCAATCGGGTCTCTCCGATCAGGAAAAACATGACCTGAGCCGTCCCTCGCGAGTAGTAAGGTCGCAAAAGTTGAAGGAGTTTGCCTGCGTCTTCTTGCAGCACCAAGATGTCCACATCCTGTGTGGTTCGTGGGATTGCATAATGCGACACTGCCAAGTCGCCTATCAAGGCGTAGCGGATGCCGTTTTCGTTCAATTGCTCAAAAAGCCAGCGGAGTGTCTCTGCCCGCATGAACCTTTCACCCTTGAAAGGGTTACCGAATTCACCCAACGCTACCGCCATCTCTAACGCATTTTTGCCGGGCATGAGCATTTCCTCTCGCGAACGCCGAAGGGAAGGCATTTTCCAACACCGCTGCAATTTTGGCATGGCAAATTCTGTCCTGAAACGGGATGGTCAAGCGTGTTACCATTTTGGATGGCTTAACTTGGTCGGTGCGAGGTGAACGAGATGATTGAAGGCGTGATAGTCAAGCAACTGAAAGTGCACGCCGACGAACGAGGTTGGCTCATGGAAATTTTGAGGTGCGATGACGAATTCTTTGACCAGTTCGGGCAAGTTTACCTGACGACTTGCTATCCCGGCGTCATCAAGGCGTGGCATTGCCACCGCGAGCAAACGGACCGTTTGTGCGTTGTCAAGGGTATGGCGAAGGTGGTTCTCTGGGACGGTCGCGAAAATTCGCCCACCAAGGGCGAGTTGAATGTCTTCTACATGGGCGAACGAAACCCGATTCTGTTGGTCATCCCGCCAGGAGTTTGGCACGGCTTTACGGCAGTCGGTGGAGAAACCGCATTCGTCATCAACTGTCCCAATCGCCCTTACAATTACGCTGAACCTGACGAATTGCGTCGCCCATACAATGACCCAGAAATTGGCTACGATTGGAGCGTGCGACACGGATGACNGAAAGCAAAGGAGACTTGATTTTTTTGAGCATCGTCATCCCTGCNTACAACGAGGCGAGGCGCTTGCCGCGAACTTTAACGAGGATTGGCGATTACCTGACGGAAGCGGTAAAGCGTTGGCGAGTCGGCATGGAAGCGGTTGAGGTTATCGTCGTTGACGATGGCAGCACCGACGGCACAAGCGAACTTGCGCGGACTTTCTCTGACCGTTTCCCAAACTTTCAAGTCCTGCGCCATTCGCCTAACAGGGGCAAGGGCTATGCTGTAAAACGCGGGATGTTGGAAGCGAAGGGAAAGTTCCGCTTGTTCACGGACGCTGACCTTTCAACTCCTATTGACGAACTTGACAAGATGCTGCCTTTGGTTCTCTCAGGCGAAGCGGACATAGTTATCGCCAGTCGCGGTTTGCCGCAATCGGAGTTAATTGTCCGCCAACCTTGGCATCGCGAAATGCTGGGTCGGCTCTTCAACTTGGTAGTGCAGATTTTGGCGACGCCGGGAATTTGGGATACCCAATGCGGGTTCAAACTTTTTCGCGGGGATGTAGCGGATAGACTCTTCAAACTTCAAACCCTTGACGGTTTCGCTTTTGATGTCGAAGTGCTCTACCTTGCCCGAAAGTTCCGCTACCGTGTCGTTGAAATTCCCGTCCGNTGGCTCAATGACCCGAACACGAAAGTTCAAACCTTAAAGCACGGGCTGCAGATGCTCCGAGACCTGCTGGTCATTCGGTTGAACGATTTGAGAGGGCGATATTCGGAGTTGCCTTCACATTTGAGCGTGCCATCATANAAGTGGCGAAGGCTTTGCAAGCCGAGGAGGTGTCCGAGATGGCGGCGAAGAAAATCTTGATGCTTGTCGGCGACTTTGTTGAAGACTACGAGGCGATGGTTCCGTTTCAAGCGCTTCAAATGGTCGGTCACATCGTCCACGCNGTTTGCCCCGGCAANAAGGCGGGTGAAAAAGTCAAGACAGCCGTCCACGATTTTGAGGGCGACCAAACTTACACCGAAAAGCCNGGACACAATTTCACGCTGAACGCTACNTTTGACGAAATCAAGCCTGAAGAGTATGACGCCTTAGTCATCCCNGGCGGAAGGGCTCCGGAATACTTGAGGCTGAACGAAGATGTGCTGAAAATCGTCCGCCACTTCTTTGANACTAACAAACCTGTAGCGGCAATTTGTCACGGCGTTCANATTTTGACNGCTGCAGGNGTTTTGGANGGCAAAGAATGCACTGCCTANCCNGCAGTCGCACCAGAGGTCAAACGGGCAGGTGGCAAGTGGGTTGATGTCCCTGTGGACAAAGCCTATGTGCACGGTAACTTAGTCACCGCACCTGCTTGGCCTGCCCATCCTGATTGGTTGGCGAAGTTCTTAACTCTTCTCGGGACGAAAATTGAGCCTTAAATTCGGTCGCCTGTTTCGGCGTAAATCATGGGATTTTGCTTGAGTTTGAAGCGAGCGGGTGCGGTGAGGCTTGATTTCTGGGAACTTGCGTGTTATCATGAATGCGGCAGTTGACGCTGCCNCAGACCTGACCTTTTTAGGAGGGACGCGCTGGGTGAAAGTAGCGCTCGCCTACTCAGGCGGTCTGGANACATCTGTAGCGATACGATGGCTGATGGAGCNATACGGGGCGGAAGTGGTGGCGGTGACGGTTGACATCGGGGAGGTNAAGGATTACGAAGCCATCAGAGAAAAAGCACTTCGCATCGGTGCCTCTCAAGCTTTCCTTGTGGACGCAAAAGAAGANTTTGCCCGCGATTACATTGTCCCTTGTTTGAAAGCCAATGCCGTCTACGAAAACGGCTACCCAGTCTCAACATCAATGGCTCGTCCGTTGATTGCAAAGAAGGTCGTTGAAATTGCCCATCAAGTCGGTGCCGATGCTGTCGCTCATGGAAGCACAGGGAAGGGCAATGACCAAGTGCGATTTGAGGTGACTTTCGCTGCCCTTGACCCATCCCTGAANATAATNGCCCCTATCCGCGAATGGAACATGAGCCGCGACGAAGAGATTGAATACGCCCAACAGCACGGGATTCCCATTCCCGTGACGAAGGAGTCNCCTTTCAGCATTGACGAGAACCTATGGGGGCGGAGTATAGAAGCGGGNGTGCTTGAAGACCCTACCGTTGAACCACCTGAAGAAGCCTTCCGCTGGACCGTCTCCCCCGTAAAAGCCCCCGACGAACCCGAATACATCACCATCCACTTNGANCNAGGTGTCCCAGTTGCCATCAACGATGAACCNATGGACTTGGTTTCGCTCATAAGCCACCTGAATGCCTTGGGAGGACGGCACGGGGTCGGCAGGATTGATATGGTGGAAAACAGGCTCGTNGGAATTAAGTCCCGCGAGGTTTACGAGTGCCCCGCTGCAGTNATCCTCATCACAGCCCACCGGGATTTGGAAGCCCTCGTTCTTGAGCGCGAGTTGATGCATTTCAAGCGAATGCTTGAGCACAAGTATGCTGAGTTGGTCTACTACGGTCTTTGGTTCAGCCCTCTCAAGGAAGCCCTTGACGCCTTCATGGACAAAACNCAAGAGCGAGTGACTGGCTGGGTTCGGGTGAAACTTTACAAAGGTTCGTGCGTTCCCGTCGGACGATGGTCACCATATTCGCTCTATCGGCTTGACTTGGCGACTTACGAAAAAGTCAGCACTTTTGACCAACGAGCCAGTGAAGGCTTCATCAAGATTTTCGGTTTGCCTACAGTCCTGAGCATGCAAGTTGCTAAGGAAGCAGCAGAAAAGCGAGAAAAAGTTTGAGGAGCGGTTAAGCACTCAGCGGTGGTAGCAGGCGGTCTGTGTGGGAGAGTAAAGGATTTCAGGCAGTGGGTGGCTGAAGGGAGAGAGTTGGCAGAGAAAACGGGAAGCCTGAAGTAGTTTGAGGTGCTTAACCGTTCCTCACCAAAATAAGGTGAAAAAGGTGGCTGGTCAACCCCAAAAGGGAAAGGATGCGAGGTCGGNAGAGCGAAAAGGAGCAGGAGACAGTCTCGGCGATGTGGCGAACTGAGGTGGCGTGACGGGAAAAAAAGGAAGAGTGATAGGGTTGTCCAGCCACCTGACGATAATCAAGNGAGCCTNCGGCTGGGTGGCAATTTGGTGGCGGCGTGGTCGGTGGCTACTGCCAGTCTGCGGTGGTGTGCGCTGGGCAGGCGCGGTGGTCGGAATTTGGAGACTGGCAGGCGGGCTGCCACCCAGCCGCATTTCTATAGACGCATCAAACCATCAAAAAGTTTCACGCCCTAANTCGGTGACCTCAAAAACCGCCTCCNCCTTGCCAGATTTACGCCCTTTGAGGCATAATTGAGGNGCATTTAGTTTGCACGATCACGGGGGTGGAAGGCTTTGCTCTCCGCTGACGAAGCAAAGCGCCTATTCAAGGAGTTTCTCCACAGCAAGGACGAGCAAAAATCCAATCAAGTGCTGGAGAGTTTGCTTCACGACTTCGCTACGCCGATAATCAACACTGTCCTGCGCCGAAAATTAGGCGTTGATGTCCTCTACCTCAGGAGATTGGAACAGCGGGAAGTTGAACCACGAGAGTGCCCAGAATGCAAGACTTTGCTGGAATCAAATTTGCCCGTTTGTCCGCTTTGCGGGTCAAAACTTCAGNCTCAAACTTCTCGCCGCTCCTACCGAAGTTCCTTGGAGTTGGANGCTGAGGATATGCTTAACGATGTCTTGGCTGCTTTGATTGAGCGCTTTAGGCANTGGAAGGAGAGACCTCAAAGCGCACCCATTGACTANCTGCCCAACTACATCGTTCGTTTGACCCTCAACATTATCGCTCTCCATTGGCGTCAACAGTCTCCCCANTACCACNGATTGCGCAACAAGTTGCTCTATCTGCTTGAGGGTAGAGGCAGNGTCAAGATGTTCGCTCTGTGGGACGGGAATGCGCCGGGTGAGCAACTTTGNGGCTTTTTTGAGTGGCNCGGGAAACCTCGTTGNCAATCAGAGCGATACTGGATTTGGTGTTCAGACCCTCATCGTTTTGTTGCGGAAGCACTGCCTTACGGAACTGANCCANGAGAGATGAACATGGCAGAACTTCTGGCTCATGTCTTCAACTGGGTTGGCGGACCAATGGAATTTGATGACTTGTTGGCTGGACTACAGGAATTGCTCGGCATTCAAAGCGTCGTTATCAACTCAACTAACCCCGACGAAATAGAGTTCGAAGAAGCGGTTTGGGGTCTCGCTGAAGCGGAGAGGAAGGTTATTGACACTGAGGGAAAGGTATTGTTCACGATGCAACTTTGGGAGAAGTTGAAGCGATTGCCTGTTAACCAGCGCCGTGCTTTTCTGCTTCACTTTGACCGCGAAGTTTGGGAGACCTTTATCTCTCACGGCTGCTGCACATGGAGAGGGATTGCGGAACTTTTGGAGATGGGCATCGGGGAAGTGAAAGACCTTGTTACCCGTCTGCCTTTGAGCGACGAGGAAATTGCACAAATGCTGGGGTTGCCCAACCGCCAAAAGGCTATCAACTTGCGCCATTCAGCCATCAAAACCATCAAGCGTTGGATGCGAGAAATTTGACCTTCCACACATAACATTGCGCCGATTCACCGTCTACAAACTTGGCTTGTTAGCGAAGGTAATATGGGGCGGTTTTTGGCAATTTAAAAATTAGGGAGTGGTTCCCTGCTGCTTCAGGGGCGGGTCGTAAAATTCAAAGCCGGGGCACAACCTCCGTGCCCCGGCTCTAATC
>JGI26466J51736_1001152_pt1 | contig 10551 bp, 10 predicted proteins | sample PerSpoCPS_CMetaG_FD_51736 | JGI IMG/M metagenome (IMG submission 51736) | reverse complement strand
GTGCCGTGGAGGATGGGACCCCGCCAGATCATGGCCTGCCCCGGGGGGACGATGTTGGCGATGGAGAGGACCTTGATGCCGTGGGCCTCCAGGGGGAGGATTTTGCGGTTTCCGTCCACCTTGAGCCTCTCCCCCTCGAGGCCCAACATCTTGGCCTGGCTCGGGCCGTAGAGGTCGGCGTCCAGAAGGCCCACCCGGGCGCCCTCGCGGCTCAGGGCCAGGGCCAGGTTGGCGGCCACGGTGCTCTTCCCCACCCCGCCCTTGCCCGAGCCCACCGCCACCACGTGCTTGACCCCGGGGATGGGGTACTGCTCGGGAGCGCGCACCCCACCCCCGAAGCGCACCCGCACCTCCTCCAGGCCCAGAGGCGAAAGGGCCCGCCGGATGTCGGCCTCAATCTGGCCCTTTAGGGGACAGGCCGGGGTGGTGAGGTTGATGAGGAGGTCCGCCTTATTCCCTTCCAGGCGGATCTCCCCCACCATGCCCAAGGAGACCAGGTCTTTGCCCAGCTCGGGGTCCATGACCCCCCTCAGGGCCTCGAGGACCCGCTCTTCGGAAAGCGCCATACCGGGCCTAGGCTATACCAGGGCGAAGTTTTGGGCAAGGCGCGGCCTCACACTTATACTCCTAGCGTGTACCCCGAGTGGCGGAAAAAGCGCTTTTACGAGCTCCACCTGGCCTGGCTGGTCCAGGGGCCCAGGGGCCTGGAGCTCCTTTTTAAGGTGAACCCCTACAGCCTCTACCCCACGCGGGAGGAGGCCCTGGAGGCGGCGAAAGCCCTCCTCAAAGGCAGGTTGGACCAGGACCCCAGGGTAGGCCAGGGAAAAGCCCCCATCCTCCTCTCCGAAGAGGACCGGGCCCGCTTTCTCGTCCTTCTGGAAAGCGGGAAGGCCCTCCTGCCCCTGGACCGCTACGCCCTTTTGGGGGAGGTGGCCGAGGTGGAGGAGCGCCTTCTCCACAAGGCCCCCTTCCAGGACCCCACCAACGTCCTCCAAAGCCTCGAGGGCCTCCCCGTCCGCCTCCTCCTCACCCCCTTGAACGACCCCGAAGGGGAAAGCCAAAAGCTGGCCCAGGGGCCTTTGGAGGTCCTCCCCGAGGGCATCCGCGTGGGGGATTTTTTCCTTCCCATCCCGCCCGAGACCCCCATTGAGGGCCTGGCCTACGAGGAGGCCTTCTTCCATCTGGGAGACGGCCGCTACTACCTCTACGCCCTCTCCAGCTCCACGTCTTCGTAGAGGGCGTGGAGGTCCAAGGGGGCATCCACGCAGGGCAGAAGCACCTGGCCCTCCGGTGTAGATCTCATGGGCCACCCCCTTCCCGGACTTCCGGTAGACCTCCACCCGGGGCTCGGAGGCGCTCACCAGGAGGTAGGCCTTCAAAGAGGGCAGGCCCAGGTAGGCGAGCCGCTTTTCTCCCCGGTCCAGGCGCTCCGTTCCCGGAGAAACCACCTCGGCCACCAGGCAGGGGGCTTCCTCGTAAAGAGGGTGGGGCGAANAGGAGCCACACACCNCCATGAGGTCGGGGTAGTAGAGGGTACTTTGGNAAACCTTCAGCTTTACCGTTTCGGNGTAGAGCCGGCAACCCTTGGCCCGGGCGGGGGCCCTCAGGAGAAAGGCCAGGTTCTGCACCAGGAGGTTGTGGGCCTTGCTGGCCCCGGCCATGGCGTAGGGAACCCCCTCCACCAGCTCGTGGCGCTCGGGGCTTTGGGCCTCCCACTCCAGGTAGGCCTCGAGGCTCAAGGGCCGAGGCTGGGCCGCTTCGCCCATGGTAGCCCCATCCTAGCACTCCCGGGTAAAGTGGTGGGTAGCATGGACCTGCCCAAGGCCTACGACCCCAAGTCCGTGGAGCCCAAGTGGGCCAAGAAGTGGGCGGAAAACCCCTTCGTGGCCAACCCCAAAAGCGGCAAGCCCCCCTTCGTCATCTTCATGCCGCCCCCCAACGTCACGGGGAGCCTGCACATGGGCCACGCCCTGGACAACTCCCTGCAGGACGCCCTCATCCGCTACAAGCGCATGCGGGGGTTTGAGGCGGTCTGGATCCCCGGCACCGATCACGCCGGCATCGCCACCCAGGTGGTGGTGGAAAGGCTCCTCTTAAAAGAGGGCAAGACCCGGCACGACCTGGGGCGGGAAGAGTTCCTGAAGCGGGTCTGGCAGTGGAAGGAGGAGTCCGGGGGGACCATCCTCAAGCAACTCAAGCGCCTGGGGGCCAGCGCCGACTGGAGCCGGGAGGCCTTCACCATGGACGAGAAGCGCTCCCGGGCGGTGCGCTACGCCTTCAGCCGCTACCACCACGAGGGCCTGGCCTACCGGGCCCCCAGGCTCGTCAACTGGTGCCCCCGGTGCGAGACCACCCTCTCGGACCTGGAGGTGGAGACCGAACCCACCCCGGGCAAGCTCTACACCCTCCGCTACGAGGTGGAAGGGGGCGGGCACATAGAGATCGCCACCGTCCGCCCCGAGACCGTCTTCGCCGACCAGGCCATCGCCGTCCACCCCGAGGACGAGCGCTACCAGGCGTTCATCGGCAAGGCCCGGATCCCCCTCACCGAGATCTGGATCCCCATCCTGGCCGACCCCGCCGTGGAGCGGGAGTTCGGCACCGGGGCCCTGAAGGTGACCCCCGCCCACGACCCCCTGGACTACGAGATCGGGGAAAGGCATGGCCTCACGCCCGTCTCCGTCATCAACGAGGGCCGGATGGAGGGGGAGAGGGTGCCCGAGCCCTTGAGGGGGCTTGACCGCTTTGAGGCCCGCAAAAAGGCGGTGGCCCTCTTCCAGGAGGCGGGCCACCTGGTGAAGGAGGAGGACTACACCATCGCCCTCGCCACCTGCTCCCGCTGCGGCACCCCCTTGGAATACGCCATCTTCCCCCAGTGGTGGCTCAGGATGAAGCCCCTGGCGGAGGAGGTCCTAAAGGGCCTGGAGCGGGACGAGATCGCCTTCGTCCCCGAGAGGTGGAAGAAGGTCAACATAGACTGGCTCAGGAACGTCAGGGACTGGAACATCTCCCGCCAGCTCTGGTGGGGCCACCAGATCCCCGCCTGGTACTGCCAGGACTGCGGGGCGGTCAACGTCCCCAAGCCGGAAAGCTACCTGGAAGACCCCACGGCCTGCGAGGCCTGCGGAAGCCAAAGCCTGAAGCGGGACGAGGACGTCTTTGACACCTGGTTCTCCTCGGCCCTCTGGCCCCTTTCCACCCTGGGCTGGCCCGAAAAGACCGAGGACCTGAAGGCCTTCTACCCCGGGGACGTCCTGGTGACGGGGTACGACATCCTCTTCCTCTGGGTTTCCCGCATGGAGGTCTCCGGCTACCACTTCATGGGGGAAAGGCCCTTCAAGACCGTCCTCCTCCACGGCCTGGTCCTGGACGAGAAGGGCCAGAAGATGTCCAAGTCCAAGGGGAACGTCATTGACCCCCTGGAGATGGTGGAGCGCTACGGCGCCGACGCCCTCCGCTTCGCCCTCACCTACCTGGCCACGGGGGGGCAGGACATAAGGCTGGACCTCCGCTGGCTGGAGATGGCCAGGAACTTCGCCAACAAGCTCTACAACGCCGCCCGCTTCGTCCTCCTCTCCCGGGAGGGCTTTAGCCCCAAGGAGGACGCCCCCACCCTGGCGGACCGCTTCATGAAAAGCCGCCTGGCCCGGGGCGTGGAGGAGATCACCGCTCTTTACGAGGCCCTGGACCTGGCCCAGGCCGCCCGGGAGGTCTACGAGCTCATCTGGAGCGAGTTCTGCGACTGGTACCTGGAGGCCTCCAAGCCCGCCCTGAAGGCCGGGAACGCCCACACCCTGAGGACTCTGGAGGAGAGCCTGGCCACCCTCCTCAAGCTCCTCCACCCCATCATGCCCTTCATCACCAGCGAGCTCTACCAGGCCCTGACGGGCAGGGAGGAGCTGGCCCTCGAGGCCTGGCCCGAGCCCGGCCCCCAGGACCCGGAGGCCGAGGCCCGGTTTGAGGTCCTCAAGCAGGCGGTGAGCGCCGTCAGGGCCCTGAAGGCGGAGGCGGGGCTTCCCCAGGGGGAGGAGGTCCGGGTCTATCTGGAGGGGGATGCCGCCTCCGTGGTGGAAAACCTCCCCGTCTTCCGCTTCCTGGCCCGGGCCGAGCTTTTAAAGGAGCGCCCGGAAAAGGCCTTGGTCAAGGCCATGCCCCGGGTGACGGTGAGGATGCCCTTAGAGGGCCTCCTTGACGTGGAGGAGTGGAAGCGCCGCCAGGAAAAGCGCCTGAAGGAGCTTTTGGAGCTTGCGGAGAGGAGCCGGAAGAAGCTCGCCTCCCCCGGCTTCCGGGAAAAGGCCCCAAAGGAGGTGGTGGAGGCCGAGGAGGCGAGGCTTCAGGAAAACCTGGCCCAGGCGGACAGGATCCGGGAGGCCCTCAGCCAAATAGGGTGAATCCTCGCCTCATGGGCTTCCCGCGGCTGCTTGTACACGGTGCACCTCCCAGTAGGCCAGAAGGGCCTCGCTGAAAAGGGGNGCGTGCCCCTTCTCGTAGGCCAGAAGGAGGCGGCGGGCGATCAGGGATTTGAGCCTNTCNGCCGGCGTGGNCAGGATGNGGGGCGAGGCCAGCCGGGCCCGGGCCTCCCGGCCCAGGGCCACCTCCACCCGCTCCACGGCCACCGGGTTTGGGGGNAGGCCCAGCCAGATGGGGGCCTCCTCGGGAGGGAGGAGGCGGAAGCCCTTCTTTCGGGCGTATTCCAGGCCCTCCGGGTTGTCCNCGGGGATGTAGACCCCCTCCCCCATCCTGGCCCGGGCCAGGGCCTCTTCCAGCCTCAGGGGGAAGGCGAAGGCCGTGAGGCCCCCCTCTAGCTCCCCCGGCTCCCGCAGGTGGACCGCCTGGACCTCGTAGCTCACGCTCCCGTTCCAGGCGTTCTCCGTGAGGAGGCCCGCCACCTCCACCTCCTTGGGCACCGCAAGCCCCCCCATGCGCCAGGCCACCACCCGCACCCCCTGCAGGCGGAAGGCCAGATGCCGCCCCTCCCCCATGGTGCGGGCCTCCTCCGGGCTACCCTGGAGGAGGAAAAGGGGCTCAGGGTTGCCCGCCCCGTAGGGCTTCAGAAGCTCCAGCTCCCGGTAGACCTGGGCCAGAAGGCCCGGGGCGGGGAGGGGGGCCAGGAGGGGGACCTCGAGCTCGGGCTCGGGGAAGCGGGCGGCGTATTCCAGAAGCCTTCTTTTCAGCTCGGGAAAGAGGGCCTCGTCCATGGCGAATCCCGCCGCCTCCCTATGCCCCCCAAAGCGCTTTAGGAGGTCTTCCACGCTCTTAAGGGCCTCCACGGCGCTTATGGGCGCGAGGCTCCGCACCGTGCCCTTCCCCTGGGCCACCAGGAAGACGGGCCTAAGGGTGGCCTCCAGAATGCGGCTCGCCACGATGCCCATGACCCCGGGGTGCCCCTCCTCGTCCAGAAGGACGATGGCCCTCTCCTCCGGGTCCACCTGGGGCAGGAGGCGGCGGAGCATGGCCTCCTCTATGGTCTGGCGGCGGGCGTTCAGCCGGTTAAGCTCCTCCACCAGCTCCCGCGCCTCCTCCTCGCTATCGGTGAGGAGGAGCTTGAGGGCCTTTTCCGCCTCCCCCAGGCGGCTTGCCGCGTTGATGCGGGGGGCGATGCGGAAGGCCACCTCGTCGGCCCGGCCCGTGTAGCCCACGGCCTGGGCCAGAAGCCTGAGGCCCACCCAGGCCGAGGTGGCCATACGGGCCAGGCCCTCCTTGGCCAGGGCCCGGTTCCAGCCCCACAAGGGGGCCACGTCGGCGATGGTGCCCAGAGCGGCCAGGTCGGCGTACTCCAGGGGAGGGGCAGGCCAAGCCTCTCGTGAAGGGCAAAGAGGAGGAGGAAGGCCACCCCGGCCCCCGTGGGGTGCTCGCCCAGGCCCGGGGTGTAGGCGGGGTGGAGGACCACCCCGGGGGGCGGGGCTTCTTTGGGCGTGTGGTGGTCGGTGACCAGGACTTCCACCCCGTTTTCCACAAGCTCCTTAAGCTCGGCGTGGTTGGCGATGCCGCAGTCCACGGTGAGGAAGACCTCGGCGGCCTCGAGGTGCTCGGGCACCCTTTCCATGAGGACCCCGTAGCCCTCCTCGAGGCGGTGGGGGATGAAGGGGTGGACCCTGGCCCCCAAAGCGGTGAGGCCCCGCACCAGGATGGCCGTGCCCGTGAGGCCATCGGCATCGTAGTCCCCGTGGACGCGGATCCTCTTTCCCTCCCGTATGGCCTTCAGGAGGAGGTCCACGGCCTCTTCCAGGCCCTTTAGGGGAAGAAGGCGAAGGGGCGGGTCCAGGTCCTCCTTGCGCCGCACCCCCCGGTACCAGAGGGCCAGGGCCGCCTCAGGCCCCACCCCGAAGGCCTCCATGACCTCCCGCCACTCCGGAAGAGGAGGCAGGGAAAGGAGGCGCCAGCGGAGGCGGCTCATGCCTCGTCCCGGTCGGGGATCTTGGGGATCTCCTCTATCCTCTCCCGCTTCAGGGCGTTCACCTCCCCCTGAAGCCGCCTGATCTCCCGTATAAGCCGCCTCCTTTCCCCCACGCCCCCAAGCCAGAGGGCCAAGGCCCAAAGCCCCCCCATCAGGAGCCCCAAAAAGTAGGCCCCGGGCAGGAGGGCGTAAAGGGAAAGGGGCCCAAAGGGGGAGGGCACCTCCAAGAAGGGGTAGGCGTAGTAGAGGTACGCCCCCGCCCCCACCACGCCCAGGCTCACGAGAAGGAACACCCAGCCCAAAAGCTTCATACCACCTCCAGGACCTCGGAAAGCCGGATTCGCCCCTCGTAAAGGGCCTTGCCCAGGATGGCCCCCTCCACGCCCAAGGCCTTCAGGCCTAGAAGGTCCTGAAGCCCGGCGATCCCACCCCCGGCGATCAGGGTGTGGGGCCAGGCCTCCCGGACCCGGGCCACGACCTCCAGGTCCAGGCCCATGAGGGTCCCATCCCGGCGCACATCGGTGTAGATGAGGGTGCGCACCCCCATGGCCGCCCACTGGGAAAGAAGGTCCAAGGCGGAGACGGAGGCCCTTTCCTGCCAGCCCGAGACCACCACCGATAGCCCCCTGGCGTCCAGGGCCACGGCCAGGCGCTCAGGGCCAGCCTCGGCCAGCATGGCCTTAAGGAGGTCCGGCTCCTTCACGGCCACCGTGCCCACCACCGCCCGGTCCGCCCCCAGGGCCAGGGCCTCGCGCAAGGCCTCCAGGCTCCGGATCCCCCCGGCCAGCTCAAAGGGGATCCTGAGGGCCTTGCGGATCGCTTCCACAGCCTCCCGGTTGTGGCCGGTGCCCAAAGCCCGGTCCAGGTCCACCAGGTGCAGGTAGCGCGCCCCCTCCTCCTGGAAGCGCAAGGCGGCCAGCACCGGGTCCCCGTAGGGGGTCTCCCGGGAAGGGTCCCCCTCCAGGAGGCGGACCGCCTGGCCGCCTTTTAGGTCCACGGCGGGGATCAGGAGCATGGCCCTATCCTACAAGCTCCCGCACGGCCTCCGCCAAGTCGGGCTTCCTCATGAGGCTTGTGCCCACCAAGACGGCGTCAAAAAGCCCGTGCAAGCCCTCCAGGTCCTCCCTCCTGGCGTAGCCCGACTCCGCCACCAGAAGGCCCCCAAAGCCCCGCTCCCGGGCGAGCCGGCCCAGCCTGGGGGCGGTGGCGAGGTCCACCCTCAGGCTCACCAGGTCCCGGTTGTTGATGCCAAGAATCTCGGCCCCGCTCTCCAGGGCCAGCTCCAGCTCCTCTTCCGTGTGGACCTCCACCAGGGCCTCGAGGCCCAGGGCCCTGGCCCTTTCTAGGTAGGCCCCGGTCAGCTCCGAGAGAAGGGCCACGATGAGGAGGACGGCGCTGGCCCCAAAGGCCCTGGCCTCCTCCAGCATGAAGGGGTCCACCACGAAGTCCTTGCGCAGAAGGGGAAGGCCCACCGCCTGACGCACCCTCTTTAGGTCCTCCGGGCTTCCCCCAAAATGGTGGGGCTCGGTGAGGACGCTTAAGGCCCTGGCCCCGCCCCGCTCGTAGGCCAAGGCGGCCTCCACCGGGTCCACCTCCCTAATACGCCCCTCGGAGGGGCTCTGCCGCTTGACCTCGGCGATGAGGGAAAGGCCGGGGAGGGCCAGGGCCTGGGCGAAGGAGGGCACGGCGGGCGGCTCGGGAAGGGGGTAGGGGGCCACCTCCAGGGCCCGCCTCCTGGCGATCTCCCCCAGGACCCCGGGCACACGGGAAAGGTCGGGCCGCATATGGGCTATTCTAAATCCCAATGAGCCCTCCCCTTCCCCGCGTGCTTTTCTTGGACGCGTGCGTCCTCTATCCGGCCCCCACCCGCGATCTCTTCATGCGCCTAGCCCTGGACCCAAGGTTGGGGATTCGCCTCAAGTGGAGCTGGCAGGTGCAAGAGGAGTGGCTATCCCGCCTTCTAGAGGCTCGGGGAGATCTGAACGAGGAGCAACGAAAGCGCTTGCGGCGGACCCCGGACCTGATGGCACAGGCGCTCGCCTTCCAAGAACCCCTCGTAGAAGGGTACGAACATCTGGTCCCTGAAGTTGACCTGCCCGATCCCCATGACCGCCACGTGGTGGCCGCCGCTTACTGGGGCGGGGCCGAGGCCATCCTCACCTTCAACCTCCAGGATTTCCCAGAGGAGGCCCTCGAGCCCTGGGATCTGGTGGCCATCCACCCTGAGGCCTACCTTTTGGAGTTAGCAGAGGCCCTAATCAGAATAAGGAGCTTGCCTGAGCCCCTCCTTCAGATCCTGAGAGAGCAAAGGGGAGCGCTTAAAAACCCCACTCTGGACACGGAATCTTTCTTAGAAAGACTTGCCGGCGCTGGGCTGAGGGGATTTGTCAGGCTCTTACAGCCGTACAAAAACTACCTCTAGCCCATTCCACCTTCCCCATCTCCGGGCACCCCAAACCCCCGTTGCGTTTATTTCGTTTATGTGGTATCCTGCCCTTGGATATGGCAGGACTCGTCTTCACCCAACAGAAAACAAGGGAGGAGATTCGCCTCTTCCTCAAAAACCTGGCCCCAGGTAAGCAAATACGCCTGGGAGAGGTGTCCCTGACCATGACTCCTGAACTGGAAAACCTTCTCCGGCAAGTCCTGGAATCCCTCCTCCAGGGGGTCCCCGTAAGGGTGGTGCCCTTGGAAGCTGAGCTCACCACAGGAGAAGCGGCGGAGATTCTCGGCGTGTCCCGGCCTTACCTGGTCCGGCTCTTGGAGGAAGGCGCCATCCCCTACCGCAAGGTGGGAACGCATCGGCGCGTTCGGGGCAAGGATCTTTTGGACTATCTGGAGCGCTTCCGCAAGCAAGGTAAGGACCTGGTGGACCAGCTGACGGCGGAAGCCCAGGAGTTGGGTCTCGGATATTGAAACGGGGCGTGGCCTTGGCGCTTGGCGGTGGGGGCGTACGGGGCTACGCCCACCTGGGGGTCCTCGAGGTCCTGGAAAAGGCCAAGGTGCCCATCCGGGGCCTTGCGGGAAGCTCCGCCGGAGCCCTGGCCGCCGCCGGCTTCGCCTTCGGCCACAAGGACCCCTACAAGGTGCACGAGGCCATCTTTGACCCCGATCTGGCCCGCCTGGCCCAGGGAGGCGGCCTGAGGGTCCTCGCCCGCCTCTTCGGGGGCCTCCGCCGCCCCCACCTGGCCGAGGCCAAGCGGGCCGAGGAGGGCCTGAAGGCCCTCTTCGGCGATGCCCTCCTGGAGGAAAGCCCCATCCCCCTGGCCATCCAGGCCGCAGACCTCCTGACGGGCGAGGCCGTGGTCCTGAGGCGGGGCCCGGTCTTTAAGGCCGTCCTCGCCAGCATGGCCATCCCCGGCCTCTTTCCCCCCGTGGCGTGGGAAGGGCGGCTTCTGGTGGACGGGGACGTGGCGGAGAAGGTGCCCGTGCGGGCAGCCAGGGCCCTCTTCCCCAAGGTGGTGGCCGTGGACGTGTCCAACCCGCCGCCCAAGGAGCCGCCCAGGACGGCCCTCGAGGCCGCCCTCCTGGCGGGGGAGGCCAGCCGCCGCCGCCTCAAAGAGCTGGCCCTCAAGGAGGCCGACCTGGTCATCGCCCTAGACCCCCCCTTCCCCATAGACACCTTTGACCACGGCAAGATCTCCCTGGTCTACCAGCTGGGCCAGAAACGGGCCTGGGAAAGGCTTCAAGAGGTCCAGGCCCTGGCCCAGGTCCGCCTCAAGGACCTCCTCCCGGTCTTCTTAAAAGCCGGCCCTCCCCCTGCCAAAGGAGGATGAGGAAGACCCCAAGGCCAAGGGGCAAAAGGAGAAGCCCAAGAGGCCGCAAAAGAAGCCCCATCACCCCCAAAAAGAAAAAGGCCGAGGCGCCAAGGCCCACGGCGAGAAGGGGCCCAAAAGGCCCCTCGGTCCGCAACGCCCTCCGGGCCTGGAGGTAAAGCCAGCCCGCCCCCCCAAGCGCCAAAGCCCAGAGGAGGGGATGGGAAGCCCGGGGCAGGAGGAAGGCCAGAAGAAAAAGGCCGAGGCCCTGGAGGAAAAGAAGCCCCAGGGCGTAGAGCCTGAGGCCCCGCCGCCTAAGCCCAGGGTCTCCCTTGGGGTCCAGAAGGGCCCGGAAAAGCCCCTCCAGCCCATCGCCCTTTGCGCCCACAAAGCCCTCCC
>JGI26466J51736_1001151_pt1 | contig 10562 bp, 9 predicted proteins | sample PerSpoCPS_CMetaG_FD_51736 | JGI IMG/M metagenome (IMG submission 51736) | reverse complement strand
GAGCAAGTACAGGTGGAGCAGGTGCGTGTGGTGAGGTAAGCCAAATCGGAGATGACACCACTGCCGCCGCCTCTTCGGGCGGCGGCAGTCGTTTTTGAGCAATGGGTTGCCGATTGCAGCACGAGTTCGGTCAGGCGCGGCGCATTGGGATTGTCCGCACGGATCGGGTGGGAGATATGGTGCTCACATTGCCGATGGTGCGGGCAATCCATCGGGTCAACCCGAGAGCCGAAGTGCTCATCTTTGCCCACTCCCGCACCGAAGCACTGCTCCGAGGGCAACCCGAAGTAGCCGCTTACGGATTTGTTGACCGGGAGCCTCTGCGGGAGCTCCTCCGGCGCTACCGTCCGGAGGTGCTGTTCTTCCCGCGCCCTGTCCTTCAAGAAGCGTGGGAGGCGTATCGGCAGCGTGTTCCCTGCCGCATCGGGAGTGGCTACCGGTGGTACTCCGGGCTCTTCACGCATCGCATCTACGAGCACCGCCGCTTGGGGCAGTGGCATGAGGCGCAGTACAACGTACGGATGGTAGAATTCGCCGCAGGGGTGCAGGGGCTGCCAGTGGAGCTTGTGGCTCCGCGTCTGGACTCCGCAGCACAGATGCGCGTGCGGGAGCTGCTGGAGGAGATTGGGGCTCCGCCGAGGTTTTGGGTGCTGCATCCGGGCGGGGGTGGTTCAGCACCGCGGTGTCCGCAGGCGTTCGGGGAGTTGGGCAAGCGCTTGAATGCGGCGGGCATTCCGTGCGTGTTTACGGGAACGGCAGCAGAGAGCGCGTACGCTGAAGCGATACGGGCTGTGTTCCCAGAGGCACGGCTCTCTTCGGCAGAACTACACTGGAGGAGCTGATCGCCCTGCTGGAGTGCGCTGCCGGGCTCGTTGCAAATTCCACCGGAGTGGTGCATCTGGCTGCAGCGCTCGGGGTGCCTGTTGTTGGACTTTATGCCCGGAGCCCAGAGCACCACCCGCGTCGCTGGGGTCCATGCGCCCGGCGGGCGATTGTGCTGGTGCCACCGGATACGGCAGCACCACAGGAGTTGGAAGCAATTCCGGTTGAGGCGGTTGCCGAAGCGGTGCGCTGCCTCCACATGGCAGCGGAAGCGGCACTACTGGATGCAGTCGGGGTTGGGGCGCTCCACGTAGAGCGGTAGCCCTTCGCGCGTATACAGCGGACAGCAGCGGGCAAAGAGGTACGGCAGGTCCTCGGCTTGTACCGGCGCAAGCTCAAACTCCCGAATGTGGTGGAAGAGCTGCTCCAGATCGTGGACCGATAGCAGCTGCAGCTCCTGCAGTCGGAACAACTGAGCAACCGCCGGAGCGGAGAGCAATTCCAGCTCCTCCGCCAGTGGGCGGAAGGAGCTCGAACGCGACGGAGGCAGGCTGAAGATGGGCATGTGCGGGAAGCCGTGCAGTCGCGATAGCCACAGCAGGGCAATCACCGCTTCGCGTTCGGCAAATCCCATGCGCGCAAGTCGGGAGATGCCCGAAGCGGTAAAACGGCGCGGATTGCGGAACGCCGCGGGATTATCCATCGCCTCTGCAAGCCAGGCAACGATAGCGCCCCAGAGCCGTTCACGAGAGCGGACCTGCCGGGCGTGGGCAGAGCTGCGCGACGTAGTTCTCTTGGCGGGCGACCATCTCCCGCTGCTGCGCCGGCGTCTGGTCGTCGTACCCGAGGGCATGGAGTAGACCGTGAACTGTCAAACGGACGAGTTCCTCCTCGACCGGCACCCCGTACTCTTGGGCTTGCCGGTGCGCCTGCTGAACGCCGATATAGAGCTCCACCTCCAGCGGCGCGTCCTCCAAGACGAACGTCAGCACGTCCGTAGGGTAGTCGTGTTGTAGGTAGCGCCGATTGAGCTCGTGGATCTCCTCATCCGCGCAGAGGATGATGCGCACGGTTGCCTTGGCAACAGCCTCGCCGCGCAGGACGGTTTCAGCGGCTCGGCGCAGCAGGGCTGCTGGCAGGCGCTCACGGATGCCGTTCCGGAAGATAGCGATGCGCAGTGGCATGCCCGAAGCGTACCGTACAACAGTACCACGGTCCAGACCAGCGGAAGGGACGACCAGCGGAGAGCCGGAGTTGGAATCCCGGCATTGCGACGACGCACGTATGGAATTCGCCGCGTTCCCCACAGGGGTCAACCTCGTCGGGCAGATGCCGCAGGAACTCCTCATCGTACCACTGCCCCAGGCGCTCCAGTGGCAGGACGCGCGTGTCCACACCGGTAATGATTGCCCGGATGCCTCGGGCAAGCACTTCGGCAGCAAGCTGCTCGCTGGGGACGTGCCAGAGCGGGAACAGCAGCCGCAGCCCCAGCGGAGCAAAGAGCTCCTGGCGGAAGCAGCGAACATCCTCCAGGAAGATATCCCCAAAGGCAAGCGCTGATGGGCGCAGCCGCTGGAGATGGCGCCGGAGCGTATCGGCATATTCGGCATCGGAGGGTGGATGGGCGAAGTGGACAAGGGAGAGCGGAAGACCAAGTGCGCGCGCCTGGGCTTGGAGAACCCGAACAGAGAACCCATGGAAGGGCACGCGTGGTGGCGTTCCAACGACGGTGCTCAGCAAGCCGCCTGGAGGGATTCCTTGGCGCCGGAGCCGGTCCAAAACCAGCGCACTATCCTTCCCGCCACTCCAGGCAACCCAGAGCAGGCTCATTCCCCGATGATTTTGACCAGGACCCGCTTGGGGCGCCGCCCGTCGAATTCGCCATAGAAGATCTGCTCCCACGGACCCAGGTCCAGCTTCCCATCGGTGATGGCAACGACGACCTCCCGTCCCATGATGGTGCGCTTGAGATGGGCATCGGCGTTGTCTTCGCCCGTATCGTTGTGCCGGTACTGGTGGTGCGGGTGTTCCGGGGCAAGCTGTTCCAGCCAGCGTTCGAAATCCTGGTGCAGCCCCGGCTCATCGTCGTTGATGAAGACGCTTGCGGTGATGTGCATTGCGTTGCACAGCAGCAAGCCCTCGCGGATGCCGCTTTCACGCACGCATTGCTCGACCAGCGGGGTGATGTTGATGAAAGCCCGCCGCGTGGGGGTGTGGAACCACAGCTCCTTGCGGTAGCTCTTCATGGTGCTGCTGCCGCGTTTCGGTTATGCAACGTAGACCAGGCTGGCAAAGCTCACAGCCGAGTGAGTTTCGGCTTCGTGCCAGATGCGGTAGTCCAGCAAGATCCCCTGGCGTGGACGCAGCGCCGCAAGCAGAGTGTAGACCGGCGGTAGCCCGCAGATGCGGTACCGGTCGCCCAAGTGGGCGATGTGGCGGAAGTAGCTGCGGTAATCGCCGTGCTGCAGGGCTTCCAGAAGCGCCCGATCGGCTGCTTGGGCATCGGGGGCAAGGGCATGGGCACTGTCGCTGTCGCCGAATTTGGGACCGATGTGCGCCATGTCGGCGCTGGCAATCCAAAGGGCGCGCTTGCCAGAGGCTGCGACAAGCTCGCTGAGGGCTGCGGCGAAGTCCCCAACGGCGGCACCCTCCGGCTCTGTGCCGGATTCGACGTACTCGGCAAAGGAGGTGACCAGGATGGGCAGAATCTGCGGTGGCGCATCCCCAAAGAGGTGCTGCACGAAGAGCAGTTGAAACTCGATGGAGTGCTCCGGACGATGCGCTACATCGGTTAACGTTGTGGCGTGCGGGCAGCGCTCGTGCAACGCTTGGACAAGCTCCCGTGCGGTCTGCAACGTGCCCAGCGGGGTTTGGAAGTCCTTCTCCGTCAGGATGTACGGCGCATGCCAGCCGTAGTGCGAGGTGCCCAGGATGACGACCAGCTCCGGGCGGAGCTCCTCGAGCACGCGGTAGGCAGCGGCGTACGAGGCGATACCGACGCGGAGGTCAATGTGCGGGATGACGGCAGCGTATGGGCGTGCCGGGAGTGCTGCTCGGGGTGCTTGGAGGAGCGCTTCGGTCAGGGTGGCGCGCAGGGCCTCTGGCGATTCCGGATAGGAGATTCCCGCCAGCGCTGCCGGACGCACGGGCTGGAGCCGGTATTCCTGCTCCCATTGGAGGCGACGCTGTTCAAAGCGCGGGCTCAGCAGCAGATAGTGCTCGTCGAGCTCCCGGAGGAACTGCTCCAGGGTCGGGCGCAACTCCTCGAACTCCTCGGGCGCGAGCGAAATCTGCCGGCGGAACTCCTCCCAAGAGGTGCTCGTCCACAAGGCTTCCAGGAGCGGAGCGGCTGCAGCACTGAGCGCAACGGGCGCAGGAGCGTAGCCGAGCGGGTCCTCTGCGAGCAGGAGTTGCTCCTGCCCATCCTGGAGCAGGTTCCACTGTAGGTCTGGGCGGAGTCGGGCAAAGCCGGTCATGGCGCGCGCTCGGCTCGTCGAGCAAACTGCTGCTCCAGAAGGAAGAGCGCAAGGGCAGCTACAGCAAAGATCCCCGCCGGCAGCAGCAGCCAGAGGTTTGCCGACAGGGCGTACGCGATGACGAAGGCGATCGAGCTNAGGAGGTTTGCAAGGATGGCGCTCCACAGGGCTGAGCGCCGGAAGTAGCTTGGCATCGTCGAGGTCGGGCTGTGTTACTGCCAGCTCAGTTCTGCGCCGATCCGCAGTGTCCGGCGCTGCTCGTAGCGCGCCGGATTGAACGGGTACGGTTGGAGCGGCGGCTGGATGTCCGGATAGAGCGGGTCGTTCCAGCCGACCGGAGTTGGGTCTCCGAACTCGTATGCCCGTCCGGTAGCAGGATTGACGATTGCGGCGTTTTTCCAGTCCAGCACATTGAGCAGCTCCAGCCGGATGCGGAGCGTTGCCGGAGGAAGGCGGAACTCGCGCGAAAGGCTCAGCTCCAGCCAGCGGTATGGCTGTGCCAGGGCGCCGTAGGGACGGGATTCATCCAGCTCGTAGAGCGGGCGTCCATTGGGCAGACGGCGCTGCTCGCCGGTGTTGGGGTCAATGACAGGGATTGCCGGCGTGTAGCGGCGCCCCGAGCGCCAGACGAAGCGCACCCAGAGCTGGAGGTCCTCCAGGAGCCCTATTGGGGCAAGCTCCCGGGGCAGGCGTGCAGCGCAGGAGAGCTGGAGATCCCATGGGCGGTCCCAGGGCATCGGATCTTCGGTGAGCCGCTCCGGTACAAGCCCCCGTGCGATGAGGAGCCCCTCATCGGCGGAGCTGCTCTTGCCCGTGACGACGCTATAGGAGAGGCTGACCTGCCCATCGAACCAGCGCCCGATGCGCTTGCGGTACTCCAGCTCGATGCCGCGGGCACGGGCGTAGTCGGCGTTGACATAGGTGTAGAAGAGCTGCCCAGCCAGGCGCGGGTTCGGTGAACGCATGGGGCGGGTCTGGACGTAGCCGAAGATATCGCGGTAGTAGAGCGCGATGCTGAGCACGTCGTCGCTGCTGAGCTGGTTGCGCAGCCCCAGCTCGTAGGAGATGCTCGTCTCCGGGTCCAGGTCGGGGTTGCCAAAGCGCTGGAAGGAGGAGCTGGCGCCCTGCGGAGAGAGCTTGGCGTAGATGTNCTGCGGACGGGGCAGCTTGGAGAAGTGCCCGTAGTTGAAGTAGAGCATCTGCGTCGGGGTGATGGGGTGCGCAATGCCCAAGCGGGGGCTCAAGCGCAGCTTCCAGCGCAATCCCAGCAGCGGAAGCGTACGGCTGCGGTAGGAGTTGCGCTGCGCCTCGGTGATCGTGGGGAGGTCGGATTCGAGCGCGTCATCCACCAATCGTCCAGGCGCCCATGCCTCCAGCCGCAGCCCGTAGTTGAGGACGAGCCCTTTGCTGGTGCGCTGGTGCTGTGCGTAGAGCGTCAGCAGGCGCGGGCGAACGGAGAAGAAGTCGTGGTTGAGCCCTAACGGCGGGATCCACGGGGCGAAGATCTCGGCGTACTGCAGCTCTTGCAACTGCAGCTCGATGCCGCTTTTGAGCTGATTCTTCTCCGCCAGGATGGCGGTCAGGTCTGTCCGGAGCGTGATTTCGCGGGCGAAGTGTTCGCGCCAGCTCCAGGCGGTGCCAACGTCGTAGAAGCCATCGCCCGGGATGATGCCGCTGCGGAGTGAGTCGCCGGTGTCGTAGTACTGCGGCGGCAGCGTTGGGATGTCCTGTGGCTCGGAGTATTCGGTGTAGTGGCGTCCGTTGGCGTCGGCTCGGGCATGCCAGGTGGCGTAGCCGAGCCGGAATTCAGCGAAGAAGCGCGGACCAAAGCTCTGCTGCCAGGTGAACAGGTGCAGGTGGCTGCGGGTGCCGTAGGTGAGCGCGCCATCGAAGTGCCCTTGGAAGGCATACTGGTAGCCGGGGTCGGGCGGGAGGTACTCCAGGGTCGTCTGCAGTGTGCGCGTGTTCTGGTTCAGCGCAAAGCTGTTCAGGCTCATGTACGCGAGCCGAATCGCCTCGGTGGGCTGGTAGGTGAGCTTCAGGAAGGCCGAGCTCCAATTATCCTGGCGGCGGGCAAGCCATGCCGGGACGATACCCGAACGCAGCCGCACGCGGGCAAATTCCGGCACCAGTCCGTCGGAGAAGCTGCCCTCCAGGCTCAGCACCAGACCGAGCTGCCCCGGCAGCGTGGGAAGCAGTCGGGCAAGCGGCTGGGTCCCGCTGAGGCTGAGCCGGTAGCGCTCGGTGGTGTATGTGCTGTGGGTGTCGCGGTCGTATGGATTGCGGCGGTGGAGCCGCCACTCTGGGCGGAGGCTCAGCCGGAGCTGCCATTGGCGCGTGGGTTCAGCCGTGCGCACGTTGAGCACGCCACCGGTGGATTGCCCGAACTCCGGCGAAAAGCCGCCGGTCAGCACCTCAATCTCCTCGACAGCATCGGTAGAGAGCGATGCCCCCAGCCCCGTCCCTGCCAGCGGGTCTTGGGCAGAGATGCCGTCAATGCGGTAGGCGAGCTCGTAGCCTCGGCTACCGCGGATGTGGAGCGTGTTGTCCTGCAGCAGCACACCGACCTGCTGTACCAGGGCATCGCCCAGAGTGGTGGCGCCGGATTCCTGCAAGCGCTCCCGTTGGATGAGGCGCAGCGATTGCGTCTCTTCTACGTTGAGCAATGGGCGTTCGCCGATGACCACGATCTCCTGCCCCAGCACCAGTGCGCTCTCGCGCAGCCGCAGGTGCACGACGGTGGTGTCCCCCGGGCGGATACGGATGCCGCTCTGCTGGACCGCGGCGTAGCCCAGCAATGTCGCTTCCAGCACGTAGGTGCCGGGCTTGAGATTGGCGAGCACGAAGCTCCCATCGGCGGCGCTGAATGTGCCATACGGAGTGCCGACAAGGCGGAGAGTCACCGAGCGCAGCGGCGCACCAGTTGCCGCATCCGTGACGGTGCCGCGCAAAACGCCCGTGGGTTGCGCCCACACCAAGGCAACACTGTGCAGCAGAACGGAGGCTGCGATAAGGGCACGCTTCATTGCACTCGGAACTCCTCAAGGAGCACCCGTTCGAGCAACTGCTCAGCACCATCGCTGAAGAGGTGGAGCGGGAAGTGCAGGAAGATGGTGCGCCGGTCCCCACTGCGGACGGCGACCGCTGGAGTGCCGCTGTAGAAGCGGCTCGGAGGCAGCCGATACAGCACTGCTGCCGTGGCGTTGGGGAAGAGCTCGTGGATGCCCACGGCAACGCCCCGTACCTTGCGGAGCACGGGGTAGGGACCTTCGGGCAGGGAGCTATCTGGCAGTAGCGCGCTGCCGTTCGGCAATGCCGCCGGCGAGGAGAAGAGCTCCTGCGGGCTGAGGCTGTCAACGGGTGCAATGTCGGCGTAGAGCGATGGGGTGGGAACGATTGCCGGCAGCGTAGTCACCAAGAGCAGCTTGCCGCCACGGCGCAGGTACTCCGGGAGCACGGCTTGGGCAACGTCGAAGGAGAACTGCTGGTCGGCGTACCAGAGGACGGCATCGAAGAGCAGCAGCGTCTCCACAAACATCGGGCTCAGGAATGGCGGGATGTTGCGCGCCGGGGTTTGCGCGGTGCGCCCGGTGCGGATATCCAGCCAATCGAAGCGGTCGCGGAAGCGCCCGCCGGCGATGCGCGCCAGCACCGCTGTGTAGAAGGTATCGGCNCCATCGGCAACGGCGTAGTCGTGGAGCACAAGGATAGGACCACGCGGCTTGCGCACATACCAGCGCCGCCCAGGCGGGGGGTACTGCAGCACCGGGCTGGTGAGCCCTCCGATATCCACCGCACGCAGGAAGAGCCGGTTCTCCGCGTTGGGCAGAAGTCCATCGGATTCGCGGACGGTGAAGAACTCCGTGCCCGCGCGCAAGCGCCGCCACTCGGTCGTGTCGTTGAGAGCCCACTCGATGTAGGCGAGCGTGCCGGCTCCGTCCGGATCGTCGGCGGTGAAACGGAAGGTCGCCACCGTGAAGGTGGTCTCCGGCAGCCAAACGGCTCGGGCGGCGGCTTCTGTGGTGTCGCTTCCCCAGAAGAGGCGGGGCGGGGAGTTGCGCGCCGGATAGACCAGCCGTGCTGGGGTTGGATCGTGTGCGCCCTCCAATCCGCGGAAGGGTTCCCCGTCGTCGTGGACGCCGTTGCCGTTGAGGTCGAGAAATTCCACCGGGCTGCCCGGGGTCGGTGGCTGCNGAGCGGAGTTATCCACTGCTGCAACGGCGAAGACGTACGCCGTATCGCGGGCACCCACCGAGAGCGTCACGACGGTATCGGTCCGCCGGGTATAGAACCAGCGGCGACCATCGGTGCTCAGCAGGAAGCCGATGACGAAGCCNTCGGGGTCATCCCCACGCCAGAAGAGGTGCGCTCGGCTGGGCTGGGGGGTTGCGATGGTGTCCACCCACAGGAGTGTCTCTGGCGGACGGTTGGGCACGCGCTCCCCGATGATCGGCTCGGCGCAGCCGCTCAGACCCAGCAGCAGGCATGCCATCGCAAGGGCATATCCCGTGCGCCACTGCCGGCACTCACAACTGCAGATGTATGCGGGGCTTCCCATGGGGTCTGCGCCGATGCGCTGCAAAATTACACGGTCTGCGGGAGCGGCTGCGGTGCAGCGGTGGAGGAGCTGAGAGGGTCCGGGTGGCGTATTTTTGCACCCAGAGCCCTTGCAGGTGCCGGCACTCTGCCCTCTGGGGGAGAGCCGGAGAATAGGGAAGCAGGTGNAAATCCTGCACGGTCCGCGCCGCCGTGACGGGGGACGACCTCTCCCATGCCGCAAGGCAGCCACTGTCTGCCCCGTGCAGATGGGAAGGCGGGAGAGGGAGGATGAACCCGAAGTCGGAAGACCTGCCTGCAACGGCATGCCCGCGGAGCCTCGCGCAGGACGAGCGCTGGCGGGACCCCGCAGTGCTGCCGTTGCATTCCCGCATCGGACTTCCCCCTGCAGGCTCGATGGGCATGTTCCACAGTGCTGTAGGTCCTGCAATGCGTCGCTCTTGGGTGCTTGTGTTCCTCCTNCTGTGCAGCAGCGCAGTGGCGCAGCTTCGCTGGGAGCCGGCGGGCTCGTACTCCACGCTTGTCGGACGAGTGCCGCTCTGGATCGCCTTTGGTCCGAGCGGGTCCGATCCCTCCCCTCAGAGCACCGCGTACATCCTCAGCGCCGGCGTGGACGCCAATTTCAATGGCGTCCAGGACAGCGCCGATGTGCCTCCGGGGCTGGACCTCATCCGCGTTGATAGCATGGGAGTCGAGCAGTTGGGGGTGTCGCTCCCTTGGGGTCCGTTCAGCTTCCCACTGCGCCCGGTGGTGGGCTGGATTGTGCGGGGGCAAGGGGTGGATTTCTACGCGTACCTCCCACGCCCTGACCGCGTGGCGCTCTTCCGGCTGCCGATACCAGGGGAGCCCGAGCGGCTCATCTACCCTGCCGGAGCGGCTGCAGTTGCACTGCATGGGGATACGATTGTGCTCTCGCGCCGAGTCAGCAACTCGGTCGGGCATCTGGTGCGGCTGAGCCTCCGTGGAGAGCCGCTCGATACGCTTGTGGTCTTCGNCTGCCCGAATATCCAGCAGGTNCTCTATGACGCCGCGCGGCAGCAGTACATCGTGCTGTGCGAGGGGACATTCGGGCAGAACAACTCCGTCGTGCAGTTTCTGCGCCCAGGGGAAGNAAGGATAGTTCCGGTCGGAGGCACGGGCAACTTTCTGCTGCTTTCGGGCGATACGCTGCTGGTGGTTGCCAACGGCTCGCATGAGCTCTACCTGCTCGATGCCGGCACGGGGCAATGGCTGAGCNTGCCGATTTCNGTCGGTACCAGCGGCTTTGGCGGACCGCGCGAGGCGGTGCTGCTCTACCTGCCCAATGGGCAAGCAACGGCGCTGGTGAGCACCTACAGCCGCGATGTACGCTGGATTGACCTTGCCAGCGGCGAAGTGCTGCAGATCCTTCCCACCCAAGGGCTGGCGGAGGGGATGGCGCTGCGCCGCCTGCGCGATACGCTCGAGCTCTGGGTTGTGCAGCCCTTCACACCGGCGTACGCACCGGAGAGCACGGTGACCGTCTACCGCTTGCCGCTGCCCGTCTCCGTTGAGGAGCCCGCGATGGCACTNCAGCAGCCGCAACTGTTCCCGATGCCGGTCTCCGAGGGTCCGGTCCTGCTGCGTTGGCGGGTGCCCGAGCTTGCCGGTNTGAGCGCAGCGGTGGAGCTCTTCTCCGGCGATGGGCGCTGCTGGGCGCGCTGGACCGTCCCGTGCCGGGAGGGCGTG
>JGI26466J51736_1001138_pt1 | contig 10660 bp, 9 predicted proteins | sample PerSpoCPS_CMetaG_FD_51736 | JGI IMG/M metagenome (IMG submission 51736) | reverse complement strand
CGGGCGAAATCCGCCAGCACGGCGATTGCACCCGCCAAAGTGGCGGCGACGACCATGATGAGAGTGTCGCGATGCTTGATGTGGGCAAGTTCGTGGGCGAGGACACCTTCCAATTCGTCGCGGTTGAGCATCCGCAAAATGCCTTCCGTGACGGCGACGGCGGCGTGGTTGGGGCTACGCCCCGTCGCAAAGGCGTTGGGCGTTTCGGTCGGGATGAGGTAAACGCGAGGCTTGGGGATGCCCGCCCGTTGCGCCAATCGCGCCACGATGTCATGCAACTCTGGCGCTTCCCATTCCGAAAGTTCACGGGCGCCCTGCATCGCTAAGACAATGCGGTCACTGAAGAAGTAAGCGACGAAGTTCATCATGCCTGCCAACAACAAAGCGATGAGCATCCCTTGCTGCCCGCCGACCATTCTGCCAAACATCACGAACAACACCGTCAGCGTGCCCAGCAAAAGCAGCGTCTTCAGTTGGTTCATCGTCTCCTTCACCGGCGCTCTTTTCAGTGCCACGAAAATTTTGCCACGCAGCCTTACCGACGCAAGCCTTCCGAAGACGGGACAAAAGGTTGGGCGACTAAAACGAAGTCGGTGGAAGCCGACGGAAAAGAGCCCACTTCAATGGGCTTTGTCAGCGTCGCCCGCCATTCATCGGTGGGTCAACTTTGTGGAAGCCTTAGTTGCCCGATTCTGCGACTGGTTACAACTCCACGAAGTAAGTTTCCACGGCTAAGTCAATCAATTCGCGGGTGAGGTGATACTGCCAACCCATGTAGTTGCAGTAGTCGCGGGCTTGCATGAGCAAGTCGCGGGGATGGACGGCGCGGAAGCCCCGTCCCGCTTGCTTGTAGTGACGGTCAATGAGGTAGTCAAGGATTTCGGGTTCGTAAGTGAAGCCCATCTTTTCGGCGACGCGACGGAAAATCTCGCGAAACTCTTCTTCGTTGGGGTCGCCGACTTCAATCTTGTAGCGAATGCGGCGCAGGAAGGCTTCCTCCACGAGGTCACGGGGCGCCAAGTTGGTGGAGAAGATGATGAGGACTTTGAAGGGGACGACAATCTGTTCGCCTGTCTGCAGGGTGTAGAAGTCAATGCCCTTCTCCAGCGGGACGATCCAGCGGTTGAGCAAGTCTTTGGGATGGACGCGTTGGCGCCCGAAGTCGTCAATCATGAAGACGCCCCCGTTGGCTTTCAACTGGAAGGGGGCGTTGTAGAACTTGACGATGGGGTCGTAGGAAAGTTCCAGATGCTCCATGCGCAATTCGCCCCCGACGACGATGAAGGGGCGTTTGCACAAAACCCAGCGACGGTCGGCACGGGCTTGAAGGGACTCATCAACGGGGATCGGTTCGTGGTAGGCGGGGTCAAAGAAGCGAATGATTTGCCCCCGCACTTCCAACGCGTAAGGCGCCAAAATGCCACCCCGCAACGCCCGCGCAAACCGCTCGGCGATGGAAGTCTTTCCGTTGCCAGCGTTGCCATACAGGAACATGGACTTGCCTGAGTTGAAGGCGGGTCCGAGTTTGCGGATGAGCCGCTCGTTGACGACGAGGTCTTTTAGCGTCTCCCGCAACAGTTGCTCCGTGATGCCTTCCCAAGGCACTTGGTAGCGCTCCAAGTAGTCGGTATAGACGGTGATGGGGACGGGGGCGGGACCGACATAGGCGCTCTGTTCCATGACCTCTTTGGCGCGGGTGATGCCTTTGCCTGTCAAGGCGTAAATCCACTGGGTCGCAAATTGACTCAAACCCCGCCGCACTTCCAGCAACTCTTCTTCCCGCAGGAACTTCAGGACTTGATCCACGACGCCGAAGAAGGGCAACTTCAAAGCATCGGCGAGTTCGCTGCCTAACAGCGTTCCCCGCACATAAAGCGTCTTCAACACCAAGTCGGCGAGGAAGTCCAAACTCAAGCCCGTCTCTTCCACCGTTTCGGGTGCGGGCGGAAGTTCGGGAAGTCCCTCGCCCACCTTCACCGTCGCCTTCTTTTGCTGCTCCGCCGTCATCGTCATAGCATCCCACCCTCCTTTTGTTTCGTCGGCGTGGCTTGTTGTGGCGTTTTGCGCCAGCACCATTATGCAATCGTCGCCGTCACTTCGGTGTTAAAGGAAGCCTCTTGGGCGTCATCCGAAGCGTCCCGTTCCCGAAGGCTCACAAGGATTTCCTGACGGACTCGTTCGTCGTTTTCCGACCAAAGGGCATCTCGCAGCGCTTTCAANGCATCGGGCGTGCCGATGCGTCCCAACGCCCACGCCGCATGTTCCCGCACAATCGGGTCAGGGTCGTCGCAAAGCAAACGAATGAGCAAGGGCACGGCTTTTTCCTCCCGCAAGTTGCCGACCGCCACGCAGGCGTTGCGCACCAATCCCGACCGTTTCGCCCGCTTGAGGGGACTGCCCTTGAACCGCTGCCGAAATTCGTCTTCCGTCAAGGTGAGCAATTCCAGCAGTTCGGGCGCTGACCAAGGGTGAGGTTTGAAAGCCTCCTCTTCGGTCGGTTTCGCCTTTCGGTTCCAAGGGCAGACTTCTTGACAGATGTCGCAGCCAAAGACCCAAGTGCCGATGAGGGGGCGCAATTCTCGCGGGATGCTCCCCCGCAACTCAATCGTCAGGTAAGAGATGCACTTGCGGGCGTCCAGTTGATAAGGTGCGACGAATGCCCCCGTCGGGCACGCCAGCAAACAGCGTTGGCATTTGCCACAATGGTTGCGCTCAAAAGGTTCGTCGGGCGCAAGGGCGACATTGACTAACAGTTCGCCGAGGAAAAGGTAGGAGCCGAGTTGCGGGTTGATGAGGCAGGTGTTTTTGCCGATCCAACCTAAACCCGCTTGCACGGCAGCATCCCGCTCCAAAATCGGACCTGTGTCCACATATGCCTTGCCTTTCACCCCATCGCCCAGCAACGACCGCAAGTAATCCAGCAACGCTTCCAACTTGCGCAAAAGGACTTCGTGGTAGTCCATGCCCCATGCATATCGGGCGACTTTGCCCGTCGGTGTCGTGGCGGACGGCAGTTGCGCATCGGGCACGAAGTAACTGATGCCAGCGACGATGACTGATTTCACATCGGGCAAGATGAGGCGCAAATCGCCCCGCTTCTCTTTGCCCCGTTCCATGTAAGCCATCGCACCGTGAAAGCCTTGCTCCAACCAGCGCAAAAAATGCGGGTAGGTGGGCGGCGTCTCAGGTGTCGTGATGCCGATGAGGTCAAAGCCCAACTCGTTGCCCCGTTGCTTCACCAGTCGGGAAAGGTGTTGTGGCGAGAAGTTGGGCATGCGCCTTCACCGACGCAGATTGTAGCGCCCGATGCGGAGCGTGGCAGAGTTGATGCCGAACGAAGTTGATGGGCGAAAGTCAACGGAAAATGCCCAGCGGAGGTGGTCACGATGGCTTGGCTTTACTGCCTGAACACCAGCACCATTCAGCCTGCGTCACTGCCCGAAAAAATCAAGGTCGCCGCTCAAGCGGGCTATCAAGCGATTGAACTTTGGTTCGCCGACATCCGCAACTATCAGAACACGGGTGGCTCGCTGGACGACATCGCCAAGATGCTACAAGACAACGGGTTGCAAGTGCCCAGCATGATTGCCCTGCACGGTTGGATGGACGCCCACAGCGACGCTTATGTGCAGGCGATGCGAGAGTGCCGCGAATTGCTTTCCATCGCCGCCAAGTTGGGCTGCNAGCGGGTCGTCGCTTCGCCGTCCATGCGCTTTGAGGCGGCACCGCTGGATGTGGACGAGACGGCAAAACGATTCAGCGAATTGCTGAAGATCGGGCACGAAATCGGGGCGTTGCCGATGATGGAGTTTCTCGGTTTCTCGCCGAAAGTTTCCCGCGTGGATCAGGCATGGGAAATTGTCAAGCGGACGGGCGATCCCGATGCGACTGTCGTCCTTGACCCGTTCCACCTTTGGCGGGGCAATTCGTCATTGGCGGATGTGCCCGATTTGACGGGAGAGCGCATCGGCATCGTCCACTTCAACGATGTGCCTGCGGGTGTTGCGCGGGAATTGGCGGGCGACGAGGTGCGGGTGATGCCCGGCGACGGGTCTTTGCCGTTACGAGAGTTCCTTGCCGAGGTCAAGCGGCGGGGCTATCAGGGCGCTTTGTCGCTGGAGTTGTTCAATCGGGCTTACTGGCAAATGAACCCTTACGAGGTCGCCAAAATCGGTCTGGAGAAGATGCAAGCCATCGCAGAAGCGGTGTAAAAAGGGACACGGGACAAGGGGCATGGGACAAAGGTCTCTGGGTGCGGAGCGAATGGCGGACTGCCTATTTGCCCCTGCTTAGGCGACCTGCCATCCTTGCGGGACGAAGAGGCGGGCGAATTGGTCAATGGCGTATCGGTCGGTCATGCCTGCGATGTAGTCGCAGACGAGCCGAGCCAACTCTTTCTGCGAGAGGGATTTTTTGTCGGGCGGACCGAGGGGCAGTTCGTCGGGATGCTGCATGTAGTAGTCAAAGAGGCGCTCAAGGACGAGGCGGCATTTTTGCGCTTCCGCCTTCACCCGTTTTTCGTCCAAGTAGACCCGCTCAAAGAGGAAGTCCTTCAAGTCGTTGAGTGCCTTTAGGATGCGGGGGCTCATCTTCAACCGCCCATCGTCAACGCCCTGCTCAATGATGTCCCAGACGAGGGTCGTGATGCGTTGGGAATGGGTTCGCCCCAAAACTTGCAAAATGGACGAGGGCACATCGTCCAATTCCAAGATGCCCGCACGGATGGCGTCGTCCAAGTCGTGGTTGACATAAGCGATGCGGTCGGCGATGCGGACGACTTGCCCTTCCAAAGTGGACGGTAGATGCTCGTCGTCATCGGCTTCCAGCGCCAAATCTTTTTGCCCTTTGGAGTGATAGCCGATGCCGTCCAGCACTTCATAAGTCAGGTTCAGCCCCCGACCCTCGTTCTCCAACACTTCCACGACCCGAAGGCTCTGCTCGTAATGGCGGAAACGGGCATCGGGGTCGTATTTGCGATAGGCGATGTCCAACGCTTCTTCGCCTTCGTGCCCGAAAGGCGGATGTCCCAAATCGTGCCCTAAGGCAATCGCTTCTGCCAAATCTTCGTTGAGGCGAAGGGCACGGCAAATGGTGCGGGCGATTTGGGCGACTTCCAAAGTGTGCGTCAGGCGAGTGCGATAGTGGTCGCCTCGCGGGGCGATGAAGACTTGCGTCTTGTGCATCAGGCGGCGGAAGGCTTTGCTGTGCAGGATGCGGTCACGGTCGCGCTGGAATTCGGTGCGGATGGGGCATTTGGGTTCGGGCACTTTCCGACCCTTGCTCAACGCACTCTTTTGGGCATGAGGCGACAGCCATTCCATCTCCCACCGTTCCGTCACTTCGCGAGGGCACATGACAATCTCCCCCTTTCGGCGAGTAGCGAATAGCCATGAGTTAGCCGAGTAAAGTGCGAGGGTTCCAAATGCCTTGGGCGACGGCAGGGATGAAGCGTTCCAAATCGGGCGAGGGCAAAGCAATCGTGCGCCCTTCTTCGGCGCTGCGGTAGGCAGCCATCAACAACTCCGTCACCCTCAGCCCATCTTCCAAGGTGCTGAAAGGCGTTTCGCCTTTCAAAAAGCAGCGAACCATGTGGCGGTTCTCGGCGATGTAGCCGTAGGTGTGGGCTTCGTCGGCGACGAAAGGCATCAAGCCCTGCTCGGCGTTCTGCTTCTCCACCAAATCTTCGCCCGCTGGTCCCGTCACATTGCGGCTGAAGAAAATTGCCCCTTCGCCCGCTAAGGTGTTGATTTGCAGCAAGTATTCGGGACCGAGGACTTCAAAAGTCAAACGCAAGCCAGGACCGACGAAACTCCACGAGGTTGTCGCTTCCACCAAAACGAGGTTGCCATTGGGCGTCTCAAAGGTGATGCGGGCGGCGGCGTAATCTTCGGCGGGATGGTGGGTGTAGTCCACTTCCAGTTCGTGCGCCCACATCTTGCGCAATCGTTCGGCATATTCAGGGCGCGTCCATTTCAGCGAGGCGATTTGGGCTGTGACCATTTTGGGTGTCAAGGCGGTCAGGCGTTCGTTGGGAGGCGTCAGCAAAAACCAACCCGCAGCGACGCTGTGGCAAAGCATATCGTTGAGCACGCCCCCACCTTGCAAATCGCCCCGCCAAAACCATGCCCGATGCGGACCGCTGTGTTCTTCGGCACAACGGGCAAGGTAAGGTTCGCCAGCGATGGCGGCTCCCCGCCGCCACAAAAGTTCCTTGCCTTTCGTCACGGCAGGGGCGTAAAGTTGGTTTTCCAAGTAGCCATGTGGGATGCCTGCGTCATGGACAACTTCCACGATGCGACGGGCTTCCGAAAGGTTGCGGGCGAGGGGCTTTTCAATGGCGAGACCTTTCAGTTGCGCCCGACCGCTTTTCACTTCGTCGGCAATGGCTTCCACCAACTCCACACGGACATGATTGGGCGCCAACAACCAAACGGCGTCCACTTCGGGGTCACGCACCATTTCTCGGACATCACGATAAACCTTCGGGCTACCGACACCCAGCGAGTCACACAACGCCGCCACTTCTCCCGCCGTCTTTTCGTTGCGGCTGCAAATGGCGGTGATGTCAGCGTCGCGAACACCGACGAAGGCTTGGGCATGGAAGCGGGCGACGAACCCGCTACCGACCAATCCGATGCGCAACCGCTCTGCCATCTCACTCACCTCCGCCGACAATTGTGCGGCAGGCAGAAAACGCAGGCGATGCTTTGAAAGGCTGAGGGTGTTCGGCGAGTCACGCCTTGAATAACCGCCGTTCGTTGTAGCGGACATCGCCATCGCCGCATCGCCATTTTCGCGGTATCGTCGCGGCTAATAGCCGCTCCAACAGAAGATTGGATGGGATGTCAGGTTGCTTCCTTGTTGGAGTGGCTATCAGCCACGACGGCTGTTAGCCATGACAAAGTGACCATCAGCCACGAAGGAGTGGCTATCAACCACGACCAAAAATGGCTTTCAGCCACGACGCGCACAACTTATCCCATGACTTTCCGAACACCCCCTGAAAGGCTTGACGGCGCAGTGTCGGTGCGTTATCTTTTGTGCCCGCGAGCAAGGACGCTCGCTTTCGGGCAAGGGAGCCCTTTGACCCGTCGCGTGCTTTTAAGCGCGGGCGCGGTCAAAGGGCTTTTTGCGTTTACGCCCCATGCTTTCTCAATGGTGATGCTCATGGCGGACTTTTTGCCGCTCTTTGCGTTGGGCGCTATCCTGATGGAAGCGGGGATGGGACGCGCTAAAGGGGCGACCCACTCCTTTGTCAAGGGCATGGTTGCTTTGGGCGTCGGCGTCCTTATCGGGGCAGTTGGTGGCTCGTGGCGTGAGGCGTTGCTTTGCGGGACGGCTGCCTTGTCGGCAACCGTTGGGCTGGGCGACCGAATTACACTGGTTGCGGCTGCCGTCTTGGCAACGGGCATTGCTATCGCCCATCGCATCCTCGTCGTCACCGACCGAGCCTTCAGTTTGTCAGGAGCGTTCCACTTGCCCGAAGCGCTGGCGGGATGGGCATCCGTCCAAAAGTGGTTGGCAACTTACTGGCTGCCCGATTACGCGTCCCTTTGGTCGGTTCATGCCCTTGCAGGTGGGGCGGCGTTGGGGGCGTTGATGATGGCAGGACCGCGCATCGGGCGCTATTTGCGCAACGGTCAACCCGCTGCTATGCCCGCCCATAATTTGCCGATGGCGGGCATCGGAGCGTTGCTNCTTTGGGTTGGNGCGCAAGCCTTCTCGCCACCGCTGTGGCAAGGCGCCAGCGTCAGCGCCTTCAGCGCTTTGTTGACGGCACTGCTCTGGACGCGTTGGCGTTTTGGCAAGACCGATCCATCCTTTGCGTTCACGGGTTTTTGGAGTGGGTTGATTGCGGGCATCGGTAGCGGCGTCCGTTTTTTGCCATCTCTCGCTGTCGGCGTGGTGGTAGGTATCATTGCCGTCGCTTTCTCGCTGGCGTTGGATCGGCGGTTCGTGGACGACCCTGTGGGCATCGTGGCAGCGGAAGGGTTGGCGCCCTTGTTAGGCATCACTGCGCAATGGTTTTGGGGTGAGGCATCGTGGGGCGTGGGCGTCATCTCTTGGGGCGTTGCGGTTTTGGCAGGGTTTGTGATGGCTCGGTGTCTGGGTGGGTTGTTGAGGGCGTTCGGTGTCTTGCGTCCTGCGCCCGCCGACGAACTGGCGGGCACGGACTTGCGCCTTTACGGCATCGCCGCTTATCCCGAATTTGAGTTGCGGGAAGCGTAAGGCGCAAAAACCGAGGAAGCCAATCCAAACAAAGGAGGGATTGTCGTGGCACGACGCAATGTGCGGTCACCGCAGGATGTCATCCGCATGGCGAAAGAAGCCGGGGTGCAAATCGTGGACTTGCGCTTTACGGATTTGCCCGGCACTTGGCAGCACTTCAGCATCCCCGTCCGAGAACTGACGGAGGAACTTTTTGAGGACGGGATCGGCTTTGACGGTTCGTCCATTCGGGGCTTTCAGGAAATCCACGAGAGCGACATGATTCTCGTCCCCGACCCCGACACGGCGTTCATTGACCCCGTGCTGGAAGTCCCGACTTTGGTGCTCATTTGCGATGTTTACGACCCCGTCACCCGCGAGCCTTACAGCCGTGACCCCCGCTACATCGCCCGCAAAGCCGAACAGTTTCTCCTCCAATCAGGCATTGCTGACCGAAGTTACTGGGGTCCTGAAGCCGAATTCTTCCTGTTCAACGATGTCCGCTACGACTACAAAGCCAACGAGGGCTTTTTCCGCATTGACAGCCGAGAGGGCATTTGGAACAGTGGTCGGGACGAGCAGCCCAATTTAGGCTACAAAATCCGCCACAAGGAAGGCTACTTTCCCGTCCCGCCCTCCGACACCTTGCAAGATGTCCGCTCCAAAATCGTGTTGGCGTTAGAAAAAGCAGGCGTGCCTGTGGAAGTCCATCACCACGAGGTGGCGACAGCAGGGCAGGGCGAGATTGACCTGCGCTACGACACTTTAGTGCGGATGGCGGACAAACTGCAGGTCTACAAATACCTCGTCAAGATGGTCGCCCGCCAAAACGGCTTGGTCGCCACCTTCATGCCCAAACCGATGTTTGGCGACAACGGCTCTGGCATGCACACCCATCAGAGCCTTTGGCGGGGCGAGACGAATGTCTTCTACGACGAACGGGGTTACGCCCAACTCTCCGAAACCGCCCGCTACTACATCGGTGGGTTGCTTCGCCATGCTCCCGCTTTGTTGGCGTTCTGTGCGCCGACGACCAACTCTTATCGGCGGTTGGTGCCTGGTTACGAAGCGCCTGTCAACATCGCCTACTCGCAGCGCAACCGTTCCGCTTGCGTCCGCATTCCCGTCTATTCCCGCAACCCGAAAGCCAAGCGGATTGAGTTCCGCCCGCCCGACCCGTCGTGCAATCCTTATCTTGCCTTTGCGGCGATGTTGATGGCGGGCTTGGATGGCATCATCAACCGCATTGACCCTGGCGAACCGATGGACAAAAACCTTTATGACCTGCCCCCCGAAGAGCGCCGCGCCATCAAGTCCCTGCCCGGCTCACTGCACGCTGTCTTGGACGCCTTGGAGCAAGACCACCAGTTTTTGCTGCGGGGCGAAGTCTTCACGCGGGATGTGTTGGAGACTTGGCTGGAACTTAAGCGTAAGGAAGCCGACGAAGTGAACATCCGCCCCCATCCCTACGAGTTCTACCTTTACTTTGACGCTTGACAACGACCGCCCTACCATTAAGGCGGTGATGCGTGATGGCAGCGGTAGAGATTGCACCTCGCATCGTCGTGGACGAAAAGGTTTGCTTCGGCAAACCTGTCATCAAAGGCACCCGCGTGCCCGTCGTCGTGGTGCTCCACGAGTTGGCGAATGGGATGAGCCCTGAGNAAATCGCCGACGAGTATGGCATCACGGTGGACGATGTGCGGGCTGCCATCCGTTATGCTGCGTCTGTCATCGCCAATGAGACCATCTATGTGACCAGTGAGCGATGATGCGGTTCTTCGTGGACGAGAACCTGCCGAACACGGTTGTCAAGGCGCTAAGGGGTGCGGGCTATCAGGCGGAGAGCGTGCGGGAAATCAGTTTGCAGGGTGCCGATGATGACACCGTGTCCAATGAGGCGCAAAAGCGTCACGCAATTCTGGTCACGGGCNATGAGGACTTTGCCGATGTGCGCCGTTTCCCGAAAGGCACCCATCACGGCATCATCGTCGTGCGATTGCAGGGCACAAAGGAGCAGCGCGCCGCTTCGTTGATGAGTGCCCTTCAACAACTTCGGGGTCAGTCGTTGCGAGGGGCTTTAGTCATCGTGGAGTTAGGACGGCTGAGGGTGAGACGGTGAGGCGAGCCATCTCGTAGGTGAGGGCGACACTTGCAGGTCGCCTCGGTGTCTAATCGGGTGGGAGTAGCGGAAGGCGNCGAAGGGCGTTACAATCGTCGCTGACCGAAAAAGCGGGACAACGGCGTCCCGACAGATTTGACCGCAGTGACGGCGGTCTGTCGGGGCGCCGTTTCGTTTTTTAGGCGTGATGCGTGATCGTGAAATTGTGTCGTTGCGAATTACGCATCAACAAGGAGGTGAACGCCGTGAAGATGGTGATGGCGGTGATAAGACCGCACAAACTCGCTGAGGTGCGCCAAGCCTTAGCGCAAATCGGCGTCGTCGGCATGA
>JGI26466J51736_1001125_pt1 | contig 10755 bp, 10 predicted proteins | sample PerSpoCPS_CMetaG_FD_51736 | JGI IMG/M metagenome (IMG submission 51736) | reverse complement strand
CCGGGGAAGTTGGGGCTAAGGCTTTAAAGGAGGGGAACCTATCAAAGAGCAGGTTGAAGGAATATCACGATAGGTTCTGGGAGAAGATAAACAGGAGGGAATACGAGTTAGCCTATGAGGTCAGGAAGGTCTTCTTAAGGATGGACGATAACGACATACAGTATCTCTTTGACCAGCTCAAACCCCTTTTCCACAACAAGGATCTTGATACAGTTAACGCAACGGAGATAGCAAAGTTTATTTTAACAGCAGCTCCACAGCTCCTTTTGTTCGCGGCAAAGAAGGGAGGAGCCCAGTTTGTGGATTACCTAAAGAGGGCTGTTTTCGGCTAAATTTGAAGTACATCCTCATCCTCTTGGGTTTGATACTAACACTTTTCAGACATGTTTTCAGTTTCCCCCTCGATCCATCGTTTGCGGTTTTACCCTTCGCCCCATACGTTAACAGAACCTTCGCCCTAGCAAGCTTCGTTGCAATAGGTATAGTTAGGGATGGGCTCTTCTTAACTTTACCTTGGTATTCCCCCCTTCTCTTAACGGTTGCGGTAATAGTTGGGACTAGGGTATCTTTTAGCTGGGTCCTCCTTGCCCTCTCTTCAAGCGCCTTCTATTTTCTTGATATGATCCTCAGAATAGTTTTCTGGAAAGGGTACTTTTGGGATCTTGAGGTTATTATAACCCTAACAATAATTTGGCTCTCATCCTATGCGGTGGATAGGTTCCTTTCATAGGTTTTTCGGGGAGATATACGAGGGTTTTGGGGTGATCGGTGGGGAGGAGTTTTTGCATCTGAGGAAGGTTTTGAGGCTGAGAGTGGGAGATAAGGTTAGGATATTTAACGGGGAAAGGGAATTTTTGGCGGAGATAGTGGAAATGGAGAAGGATAAAGCAAAAGTTAAATTCATTGAAGAGATTCCCAAGCTCTTACCACCTATAGATCTCGCGGTTGCGGTTTCAATACCGAAGGGTAGCAGATTCGACGACTTAATAGAGAAGCTCGTTGAGATAGGGGTTTCAAGAATAATTCCGACAATATGTGAGAGAACGGTTAAGAGGCCTACGGAAAGGAAGGATAGGTGGGAGAGAATAGCGCTCTCGGCGGTTAAGCAGTGCGAGAGGTCGGACATTCCCGAAATAACGGAACCTATGAGTTTAAATGATGTTTTGAGGCTTTCGGAGAATTACGATGTTAAAATAGCGGGGATAATAGGGGCTCAAAGGAACATATCATCTTGCCCTTACGGGAAAAGGACTTTGATTTTAATAGGTCCGGAGGGGGATTTCACGGAAGAGGAAAAGGAAAAAATCATTTCAAGTGGGTTTTTGCCGGTGAATTTGGGGGGGATAATATTGAGGGTGGAGACCGCGGCTATGGTTTCCGCATCGGTGATAATGCAAAGGGCTTGGGATGAAAGTTCAAATAATAGGTAAGGGGAAGGTGGGATATTCGCTTTATCTNTTTTTGANGGAAANNGGGGTTTACGCGGAGATCTTCTCAAGGAGGGAGGGGGGAAGGATCCTTGAGGATGGGGATATATTGTTCTTTGCGGTTAAGGATGGGGAGATAAGGGAAATTTCGGAGAGGTTTTCAAACTTGAAATTTAGAGTATTCTGCCACCTTTCCGGCGTTTTAACCTCGGATATATTGCCCGAGAATAAAGAGAGGGCATCCTTCCATCCCCTTCAGGCGTTTTCAAGGCCCGACCCAAACTTATGGGAGGGGATCACGGTTGTGGCGGAGGGAACAAAGGGGGCAATTGAGATTTTGAAAAGTTTTTCCGAAAGTTTATCCCTCAAGTTAAAAATCATACAAAAGGATAAAAAGGTAATATATCATGCGGCGGCGGTTATGCTCTCAAACTTAATATACGTGCCCCTGTTGGGGGCGGAGAGGTTATTTTCCAGCGTAGGTATAGATAGGGAGGATTACGGGAGGCTCTTAAGGACATCGGTTGAAAACTTCTTAAATTACGGGAGGGAAGGGCTTACGGGACCAATAGTTAGGGGGGATTGGGAAACGGTGGAAATTCATAGGGAAAATTTGAGGGGATTGGAGGGGGAGATATACTCGAAGCTCTCGGAACTTTTAGTTAAACTTCTATGAAGCTTTACATTAAGGAGGGTTTTTATAACCCAAAGGGGGAGTTGGCGAGGAAGTTGGGGGTTCTGGCGTTTCTTGCGTCATCCTCGGATGAGGTTTTTGAGGCATTTGCGGGAAGCGGGGTGAGGACGGTTATGTATGGGGTTTTCGGAAGGGCAAGAAAGATTTGGGCTAACGAGGGAAACAGGAGGATCTTCTGCGAGCTTAAGGCGAACGTTTTGATAAACTACCTTGATAACGTAATTTTAACGAACTCGGACATCTTTCGGCTATCTTTGAAGCTTTCAAATGATGGGAAAAAGTTTAAATTTTTGGACGTAGATCCCTTCGGTTCCCCCTCAAAGTACCTTCCTTATGTTTTTCTCCTCGTGGAACCGGGTTCCTTTTTGTACCTAACATCCACGGATATGCCGACGCTGGCGGGAAACAGGAGGGGAGATGATTGGAGGCTTTACGGAACCTACATCCCAAAAATACCCCTATATCCCGAGATGGGTTTGAGGGCTTTGATATACAAGGTCTGGAATATCACATCCTCTTTGGGGATGGGGATAAGGGTCCTTTTTTACCTTTTTGAGAGGTACTCATACAGAGTTTTCTTACAATTTACCGATAGCCCGAACGTTGATGAGGTTGGTTTCGCTTACTATTGTAGGAACTGTGGGAATTTTGGGGTCGGGAAAAAGGTTGTTGGAGTTTGCGAAAACTGTGGGGGAAATTTAACCTATTCCGGGAACACTTGGATAGGAAGATTGAAGGACAATAACTTTCTGAGCAGTATGCTTGCNTTNTCGGATAATTGGGAGGATGCAAGGGGGTATATTTNCGAACTTTTGGAGGAGCCGGATCTGCCGTTTTATTACGAGCTTTCCACCTTTAGGTTAGAAAGGATCCCAAAGAGGGATAGGATTATATCCGCCCTTAGAGAAAGGGGTTTCGTTGCGGGGAGGACAACGTTTTCAAAAACTGGCATAAAGTCGGATGTACCGATAGGGGAATTCATCCTTAGAATAACCGAACTCACAAAATGAAGGGATTTTTTGAATCGCTAGCCGAGAAAATTGCTTTGGATGTAGAGGAAATTAAGGATACCAGTTTGGGAAGAAAGATCGCCACCTTCGTGGAAAGATCATTCATGAAGAGNCTAAAGGAAAGCCTACGGGGTGTTTATATAAAGGGGGAGATCCCGAAGGGTCCCATGGTTTTAGCTATGAACCACCACAGCTATTTCGACGGACATTTAATGGGGTTCCTTGCCAAGTTAGAGGGTCAAAAGTTTAACATACTGGTATCGGAGGAGAACCTGAAGGCCTTTCCGGTCCTTAAGCTGGTCGGAGCCCTTGAGGCAAGGAGATTGAGGGAGGCCCTTAAAAGGCTCAAGATGGGAGAATGGGTGGGGATCTTTCCCGAAGGGGAGATGTATTACCCGGGACCCTTAGGTCCCCTCAAGCCGGGGGCAGTTTGGCTTGCGAGAAAGGCTGGGGTTCCGATCTTACCAATAGCCTGTCGTGTGGCGGTCAGAGGGTTTGAGCACCCCGAGGCTTTCCTCTTAGTGTCCCCCCCAATTTCGCCCGATGAGGATTTAGAAAGGGTCTTGGGTGAAGCCCTTCGGGAATTGGATGAGATCCTACGGAACACGCATCCAAGGGAGATCCCTGAGGGTTTTAGAGAGATTTTGAAAGGAAGGCGGAGCTTGGATGAGAGGATGTTACCCTTGGCTAGGCTTATCCGATGATGGATGTGTTTTTCTCCAACATCCTCGTACTCCTCCTTTTGAGGTGGCCTGTTTTCATTTATAACCTTTTAAGGTTCCCGCGCCTAAAACCTATGCCTACGCCGGAAAACCCCAAGGTATCCATTTTGATTCCTGCCAGAAACGAATCTGAGAATCTTAAGCGCACCCTCCCCTCCGTACTCCGTCAGGGGGCCTTTGAGGTCTTGGTTCTGGACGACCTGTCCGAGGACGAAACCGCCCAAGTTGCCCAGGAGATCGGTCAAGGTTATCCGGGATTCCGCCTCCTGCGTGGGAAACCTCCCCCTAAGGGTTGGGTGGGGAAAAACTGGGCATGCTGGCAGTTGGCCCAGGAAGCTCGGGGGGAAATTCTCGTTTTCACGGATGCGGATGTATTCTGGGAGGAGGGAGCGTTGGGTGGGCTTATTTCCGCCTTGGAGGGTAAGGATCTGGTATCGGCGCTGACTCGACAGGAAGGGGACACCGCGGGTATGTTGGTTTTCCTTATGAACGGGCTCTTCTCATTCCTGCCTCATCCTGCCCTTGAGGCTTTGCGCTTTGCGAACGGGCAGGTTTTAGCTTTCCGTAGGGATGCATACTGGTCCATAGGGGGACACCAAGCGGTGAAGAATGAGGTTCTGGAGGATATCTCCATTGCCAGAAGGGTAAAAAATTACCGTCTATATTTGGGCTTGGATCTTTTCAGGGTGAGAATGTACAGGAATTATTTGGAGACGATTCAGGGTCTTGGAAAGAACTTTTTGGATATCCACATGAAAAACCCGGCCATCCTTTTGAGCGCCGCCTTTTACCACCTGTTTCTTTACACCATACCATGGCTATTCGGTCGCTGGGATCTTGGGCTTCTTGGGATCCTTGAACGTGCCGTTGTACAGATTGCCCTCAAGGACCGCCTCCTTCCCGCCTTTTTTACGCCCCTCGCTCCCATCCTTTTTTTGCCCATATACATCAGGGCTCTGCTACCGGGAAAAACCTGGAAGGGGAGGCCGGTTTAAATTTTCATCCATATAATACCTAACCTTCCGGGCTGAGGGAATCCCGTGAAAATCGGGAGCCGTCCCGGCGGCCGTGAGGGGGAACGAAACCCAAAAAGGCCACTGCCCGAATGGGTGGGAAGGCCGGGGAGTAGGATTTTGCCCCCGAGCCGGAAGACCTGCCCGGAAGGGATCCAGGGGAAGGTGCCGGGGCTCGCCTTCCCTTAGGGGTTAAATGGGTAAGAATATGAAAAGGTTTCTTGCTTTGTTGCTTTTTGGTGTTTCCCTCTTTGCGCAGAGGGTTGTGGTCGTGCATAGCGTCTGGGGATCGCCGGGTGGTATCTCTCTAATGAACGTCTTTCCCCCCTTCTCCCTGAGAAACGGCATCTCACCGCACGGGGCTACTCTAAACAAGGTGATATACTCCTCCGGGCATCTCTTCACCGTAAGTTCTGGAAACGGGAAGGTCTATATTTTCACCGACGATAACATCCCGAATTTGCAGGATAGCATTGAGATCGGACCGATGACAAACCCGTACTCCGCGGCAGTTGAGGGAAACAAAATCCTCGTTAGCCTTTGGGAGGTGGATAGCCTAGTTTCTTACGACATAAACACCAAGAACCGCTTATGGGGCCTTGGGGTTTGGAGGAGCCCCCAGTACGTGGGATATAAAGGAAGTTATTACTTTGCGATCTCAACGGGATACAACAGGAGCACATACACCACCGACACATCAATAATATACAAGATTGACACTCTCGGCAACATCTTAGATTCCCTTAAACTTGGGATAAACTTACTCTATATGGACTTCCTTGGGGGAGATTCCGCGATAGTTTCGGGTGGTGATTTCTTCACAGGCTCAACCTGGAAAATATACATAATCTCAACGGATCCTTTGGCAGTTTTGGATAGCGTTTCCGCTCCCGCAAGTTTTAGTTTCGTAAAAAGGGTAAATGGCGATACGGTTTTGGCTTTGAGCTATTACTGGGCTTATTACTACTTAATTTCCTCAAGGGCTTTCATCCCCTTGCCCCTTGGAAGCTATTACGGATTTTCCGAAGGCGAGGTTTATAACGAAAGGCTATTCATCCTTGCGGCGGGAAATTACACATCAAACGGTGATCTGATAGTCTTCAATAGAAATACCAACACCATAGAGCATATAGCCACGGTTGAGGTGGGTCCAATATCCATAGCCCTATCACCCACCACCCTATCCTCAAGGGAATACATTGTAAAGGTACCTGGGGTTAAGGGTATATACGACGTTTCGGGAAGGAAAGTGGATAAGTTAAACGGAAAGGGCGTATATTTCATGGTTGATGGGAAAACCTTAAGGAGGGTTGTCTTACGTTAAGCTTTCTGCTTCCCGAGATAGTGGTGGAGGCGGAGGTGGGGGAAACCCTAAGCTTAAAACCTTACACCTCTCCCTACCTCTCCGCCTCCTCCCTTCCCTTATCCTTCGGATTTACTTACGGTTCCTATTCGGATCTTTCGGGAGTTTCAATAAAGGGTGGGCATCCAAAGGGAAATGCTGTTTATATTAACGGCGTTTTAATAAACCAACCCCAAAGTTCCTACGCGGACCTTACCGATATATCCCAGTTTTTGTTTGGGAAAATTCGGGTTGTGGATGGGGGATTTTCCCCATATTCCTTTTACGGAAATCTGAACTTTAAGCCTTCAAGGGATAAAGCCTTTTACGGTTTTTTAAATAACTTTCTCGGTTTTTCGCTGGGTTTTAGGGATAGCGTTGGGGGTTTTGATTGCGGAAATTTAATTGGTGGAAGGGACACANTAACATTCTTAGAGGGGGTGGTGTTTACCGGAGGTTTTTGGAACGTTAGATTTTCAAGTAAGAGGACATCGGGAATGGAAGGATTTCCGCAAAGTTCCGGCATCCAAACGGATATAAGGATTCTGGGAAAGTTTAAAGATCTTGAGCTCCTTATTCTGGGCAGGGAATGGGAGGATGTTTTTGTCAAGTCCCAACATACGAACCTTAGATTGGGTAGGGGATTTGAATTTTCAAAATTCAGGCTTTTAACTTACATTGAGGGGATCAAAAGCTCAAACGTGGGGGAAAAATTTAGGCCTATCCTTTACATCTCAAGGGATTTTAGGATTTACTGGGGCATTATTTCATCCAACGTTTGGACGGATGGGAAAAGGATCGGGTACGGTTCGTTTTTGAACCTTCCTTTGAAGGTTGCAAACCTTAGCTTTTCCCTTTCCAACAGGATCCCTTCTTTTGACGAGTTATATTGGAAGGGGGCTCAGGCGGAAGGGAACCCAAACCTAAAAAACGAAAAGGCTATAACTCTTACTTCGGATTTAAACCTTAAGGGCTTTTACCTTTCAGCTTTCTTCAGGAGGGTTTGGGATCTTATAGAGTGGAGGAACTATGGGGGAATATGGAGGCCTGAGAACGTCTCGGGTGGAAGGATGTGGGGGGCAAGTTTTGGGGCAAATTTTCTCGGTTTCAAAATTAAATACGACAGAATTTACGCTTACTATGACTCTGGAAAAAGGATGATATACAGGCCTAGGAATTCTTACCTTGCCTCCCTTTCAGCCCGCAACCTTGAGCTTTCCTTTCTCTATTTGGATCCGAGGTTTTCAAACCCATCAAACACCCGCTTTTTGGATTTTTTCCTGAGGATTGACGGATATTTGAAATTTGAAATTTGGGGAAAGGGTTTCCTCTTTGGCGTGGAGAACATAACAAACAGAAAGAATTACTTTATTGAGGGCTACCCATCAAGGGGTAGGACCTTTGTCTTCTCCGTTTTCGGAAAACTTTAAAACTTCTCTATGAGCTGGTATATCAAAAGGGATGTGCCTACATCAAAGGTTGCCTGAACTACTGGAGAAATTCTGTAGTAATCGGATCCTATTATAGGTCCGGGAGCGAGAGCCGCCCAATAAGCCAAGGTTGGCACCGCCGAATAAATTAAACCTTCAAGGAGGGAAAAGTCCTTTTTCTTTACGATTTTGTAAGATAAATACCCTCCAAGGGCCATACCCGCAAGGTTTGCAAATCCCCCCACCCTTTCAAAAACGGGATCTCGGTTGTAATATCCGAAGAAGGCACCGCCAAAATCTCTGTGGGTGGCCGCATATAATACCTTAATCGGAGCCTCAAGAACAAAGGCACCCTTTGCTATGTTTGATGCTATAAATAGGGCATCCCCGTCTGTTATACTGTGATCGTTATATGTTAGGGCAAATGTCCCAATACCCCCGGCTATTGAAAGACCCGTTATTATCCCTAAATCCAACTTGCCCTCACCTTCACTTGTTACGTCAAACGCCCACCTTCCAAATATTAACCTCTTCAGTTGGCTATATGCGTATGGAAGTTGAACCGCGGAGACGGTTTTTAAGACGTAAGCGCCATCCGAACCACCCTGCAAACCAGCGACATATCCCGCGGCATTCCCCCCCGAAAGTCCCAAGAGAAACAGGGTGGTATAAAGCTTATTGTCCCAATTTTCAGTATAAACCGATATATTCGCTATTAGAAGTCCAGACCATATCATACCATCTACCGCTCCCGTAAAGGATGAAATTGCCAATGGTTTTTTGATGTTTGTGGAGAGTGCAAAAGCTCCGTTTGCCATTAGGCAAGCCATAGGAGTCATACACGCGGCACATGTGGCGTACCTCTCATCCTTTGAATTAGAAAGAACCCAAAAAAACACCGCATAAGGGTAAGCGGTACTTCCGAGGAGGCACTGTCCCGCGAGGAACCTGAAAGTTTCCTCTCTACTTACCCCATCCCTTTTCACCGTATCCGCATTCTGCAAAAGTAGAAGAAATCCAAGCATAAAAGAATTATAAGGTGGATTTATAAATTATGATTGAAATACCGATGTCAAGAATGCTGGTTATAATGGGTGCAAAAGGAGAGTCCGTAGAGCCTAAAGCGGGGTAAAACATAAGGGGTACAACCGCATAAATTATCCCTTTTGTTAAGGAAAAGTCCTCTTTCTTTACGATTTTGTAAGATAAATACCCCCCAAGGGCCATACCCGCAAGGTTTGCAAATCCCCCCACCCTTTCAAAAACGGGATCTCGGTTGTAATATCCGAAACCGACCAAAGCACCGATAGAATCCCTGTGGGTGGTAGCGTATAATACCTTAATTGGAGCCTCAAGAGCAAAGGCACCTTTTATCGTGTTTGATGCTATAAATAGTGCATCCCCGGCTGTTATACTGTGATCGTTATATGTTAGGGCAAATGTCCCAATACCCCCGGCTACTGAGAGACCCGTTATTATTCCTAAATCCAACTTGTCCTCACCTTCACTTGTTGCGTCAAACACCCACCTTCCAAATATTAACCTCTTCAGTTGATTGTATGCGTAAGGAAGTTGAACGGCGGAGACGGTTTTTAAAATATGCGCCCCCTCGGAACCCCCGAAACTTCCCGCCAAGGTCCCCGCTAAATTACCCGCGGATAATCCAAATATTGCAAACATATAAAAGATCCGTGGGTCCCATTCATTTACATAATGATAATAATTTGCTGAAATTAGGGAACCCCATATCAGGCCATCAAGGGCACCCGCAAAGGAGGAAACCCCCATAGGTTTCCTTATTGGATATTTTGTGATCCTTGTAAAGATATAACAGGCTATCGGTGAAAAGGTGGCGCACCACAAGACCGCCTGTGGAACGGGTTCCTTTGAGGAATAAGAGTATTGGGAATATCGGATACTTGATGTTTTATTTGGTAAAAAGTAGGGGGTGGGTGATGCACAGGTAATCGTTGGACTACTTGAGCTTGAACAATCCATGCTTGAGCTACCGCCTCCTGAGCAATCACTGCTACTTCCGCCTCCTGAGCAACCACCACTACTTCCACCTGAACAATCACCGGTACTTCCGCCTCCTGAGCAATCACCACCACCAGTTGCGCAATCAAAGGTGGGACCCGTACAGCTTCCAAAAATTATGTTTCCAAAGTCGCAACTTGGAGGTACAAAGGTACCCATGTTGAAACAACATTGAGAACTTGAAGGTTGGGGTGGATTGATATAACCTTGCAAGAGGGCGAAGGCTGCGACTGTGGTTAAAACCTGTGATGTTGCGAATCTCCTCTCCTCAAGCGTATCTTTTACACGAATCGTATCAGCATTCTGGAAAAGGAGGATCAGGCCAAGCATAAAAGAATTGTAAGCGTGATCATCCCACATCGCCATACTTAAGAGGTTATATCATCTTTATAATTTCCGCCTATGTCCATCACCTATAATAAACCCTCTTGGAGGAAGAGAAAGCGCAGGCATGGGTTTTTGGCGAGGATGAGGACTCCGGGTGGAAGGAGGGTTTTGAAGAGGAGGCGCAAGAAGGGAAGGAAAAGGCTGACGGTTTAGTATGGCGGTTAAGGAGGATTTAGACTTAGGAAAAATAAGGAACATTGGTTTTATTGCGCATATAGATGCGGGTAAAACCACAACAACGGAAAGGGTTTTGTATTATACCGGAAGGATCCACAAACTCGGAAACGTGGATGAGGGAACCGCGACAACGGACTGGATGATACAGGAAAAGGAAAGGGGAATAACCATAACATCCGCGGCCACCGTATGCTTCTGGAAGGGATACCAGATAAACATAATAGATACGCCCGGGCATGTGGATTTTACGATAGAGGTTGAAAGGTCCTTGAAAGTTTTGGATGGTTTGGTGGTGATCTTTAGCGCGGTGGAGGGGGTTGAACCTCAAAGCGAAACCGTATGGCGTCAGGCGGAGAGGTATAAGGTTCCGAGGTTGATATTNATCAACAANATGGATAGGATAGGGGCGGACTTTAGGAGGGTAATCGAAGGTTTAAAAAAGAAGTTGAACGTTGATCCCCTTCTTATGGAGCTTCCCATAGGGATCGAGAAGGATTTTGTTGGGGTAATGCACCT
>JGI26466J51736_1001111_pt1 | contig 10878 bp, 9 predicted proteins | sample PerSpoCPS_CMetaG_FD_51736 | JGI IMG/M metagenome (IMG submission 51736) | reverse complement strand
GAGGAGGCGACGCTAAAGGATTTGCGAGAAGTCAGCACCGCCTTTGACGCTGACGCTCTCTCGTTGCTTCTGCCAGAACGAAGTGTGGAGCGGCGAAAAGAACTGGCAGGGACAGCAAGGGTCTCGGTGCGCCGACAACTGCGTCAGGCAGAGCGCGCCCTTCAAAAGACAGAACGATGGCTTCAACGATTTCCCACCATCGCTCCAGAACTCTCACGCCTATTGCGTCCCGCATCTCCCATCTCCCGTCCCGTCTTGCGTCCCGCGTCTTTTGTCTCCCGTCCCGTCTTAAGGGAGGGCGAGGCTCCGTCCGAGCCGAGAAGGTCGGCAAATCGTGAGATGGGCAGGTCGGCAGATGGAGATGGGCAGGTTGGCAGAGGCGATAGCGCTCTCCCTTGACCTCCTTCTCCGTCCCTCATCTCCCATGTTCCGTCCCTCGCCCCTCGTCCCCCGTCCCGTTCCGTATCCGTGCTACAATCAAAACGCCCTTGACCCAACGGTCAGTGATGGGGGCGCAAAGCCTTGCGCCCCACTTTCGGAACTTATTGGGGGCGAGGGAAGGCGACAATGAGTGGCGATGAGACGGTCATAGTTGTCTTGAAATTGGGACTGGCGATGCTGCTTTTATGCCTCAGTGCCCTTTTTGCGGCGGCGGAGACCGCCCTTCTGGGCGTCGGGAAGGTCAAAGTCCGTCACCTCGCCGAAGAGGGGAACGAGGGGGCGAAAAAAGTCCTGCACCTTTACCGAAATCCCGCCCGATTGATCGCCACCTTACTAACAGGCATCACCTTGTCCCAGTATCTTGCGGAAGCGTTGGTCACCTCCATCGCCGTCCATTGGGAACAACGGTTGGCGTTGGTCGGGTTCAGCGGCGCTCTCTCTGTCCTCTTTGCGGTGTTGGTGCTGACTTTCGTGGATGTGACGCCGGGGATTTACGGGGCAGCGTCTGCCGAAACGGTTGCCCTCCCTTGTGCCCAATGGGTTCGCTTTTTCCAGCGCCTCCTTTCACCCTTCGTCTGGTTCGCTGAGACCGTCGTCAATGGGTTGCTGCACTTGTTAAGGTGGCACGACATCCGTCATCCGCCGTTGGTCACCGAAGGCGAACTCTTTGCCGCCTTAGAAATCGCCGAACATCAAGGAATTCTCACCCGCGAGCAACGGCAGATGCTTGCGAGCGCTCTGGAATTCAAAGAGGTGCGGGTCGGCGAAGTCATGGTCCCTCGCGTGGACATGGTTGCCCTTCATGCTGACACTCCTATAGACGAAGCCATCCGTGTCATGCGCCGTTCGGGGCACAGCCGTTTGCCCGTCTACCGTGACACCCGCGACGAAATCATCGGCATCCTGTATGCCAAAGATGTGTTGGCGGCTTGGTATCGGGGCGAGCGGGAAAAGACGGCGGGCGAATTGGCGCGCCCACCCCTTTTTGCGACGGAAACGCAGCGGGCGATCAACTTGCTGCGGACGATGCAACGGCAACGGCGGGGCATCGCCATCGTCTTGGATGCCGAAGGCGGGACGGCAGGCTTGGTCACCGTGGAAGATGTGCTGGAAGAGATTGTCGGCGAAATCTACGACGAATACGACATCGCCGACCGTCCCGTCCGCCCAATCGGGGAGCGCACTTATTTGGTGCGGGCGCCCTTGAGCCTTCGGCAAGTAGAAAAGTGGCTCAATGTGGAGTTGCCCGAAGAAGATTACGACACCCTCGCCGAATTGCTGGTCGCCCACTTAGAACATCTCCCGCAGGTCGGTGACCGGGTGGAAGTGGACGGCATCGTTTTAGAAGTCGCCGAGATGCGGGGGCGACGCATCACTTGGATTTTAGTGACCGTGCCGAGGGGTGAATTCGCCGATGCCTGAAAGTTTAACGATGACCGTTGAGGGGACGATGGCTCACCATTGGTCATTGGCTCATTGGTCATTGTTGCTTGCCATGCTGTTGCTGATCGCCCTTTGCTCGCTGGGCGAAGCGGCATTGGTCGCCGCCAATCGGGGGCGGGTGAGGGCGTTGCTTCGGTCGGCGTCCTCCCACTTCCCGTCCCCCGTCCCGCGCCCCCCGTCCCATCAAGCGATGGCGATTTGGCAATTCCTGCACGATCGGACGAACCTGTCCAGCCTATTAGTCGGCATCACCCTGCTCCTCTTGCTCACTTCCGCCCTCGTCACCCACATGGTGGAAACGGTCGCTCCCTCGTGGGGGGAAGTCGTTGGGCTTAGCGTGGCGCTTTTCATCATGACTTTCTGCGAAGTTTTGCCCAAAAGCATCGGATTCGCCCGTGCCGAAGTCCTGTTGGTGCGATGGTTTCCTTTATGGCGCTTCCTCGTCGCCCTCTTCCGACCTATCAATCGCCTCGTCTATGCCATCGCAAAAAGAACCCTTCAACTTTTCGGCGCCGACCCCCATCGTCACCCCCCCTTGACGCTGGACGAAATTTTTGCCCTTTTAGATGCGGGCGTAGAGGCAGGCGTCATTGACCGCGAAGAGCACGCCCTCGCCGAGCGCATCTTGGGGTTGGAGGCAATCGTCGTCCGTGACATCATGGTGCCTCGCCCCGACATTGTTGCCTTGCCCGCCGATAGCACCTTTGACGAGGTGATGGAAACGATTTTGCAGACGGGGCACTCTCGCATTCCCCTTTACGACGGGACGCTGGACAACCTCGTCGGCATCGTTTACGCCTACGACATCCTCGCCAGCATCGCCGATGGAGCAAGGCAACCGACGCCCAAAACCATCGCCCGAACGCCTTACTTCGTCCCCGAAACAAAGCGGGTTCGGGAGTTGCTTCAAGAGATGCGCACCAACCAAGTGCAAATCGCCATCGTCTTGGACGAGTATGGGGCGACGGCAGGTTTGGTCACTTTGGAAGACATCGTGGAAGAGATCGTCGGCGAACTTAGGGATGAGCATGACCGCGAGTTAGAGCCGATTTTGAAGTTGGATGACCACACCTTCATCGTGGACGCCCGCATGGATCGTCGGCAATTTGAGGAGTTTCTCGGCGTGGAATTGCCTGACGGCGATTTCAACACCATCGGTGGGTTCATCTTGACCGCCTTGGGACATCTGCCGACCGTCGGCGAGCAAGTGACCACTCCTTTGGCGACCTTCGTCGTGGAGGAAGTGCAACGGCGCCGCATTACGAAAGTGCGGGTGGTCTTGCGCCCGCCGACGCCCTCCTTCAAAGCGCCCACGCCTTCGGCAGAAAATTCCCCCGACGCTTCGCCGCCCCCTTTGCCATCAAGGGAGCCCATCGCCTAACAAACCCAGAAGGGTTACGCCCCACCTCCCCGAACGGCGTCCANCAAATCGCCNAACTTGGCGATCGCCAAACCGACGCAAGTGTCGGCAGCGCCGTAGTAAAGCCAAACCTCATCACCCCGCACCAATGCCCCGCAGGTGAAGACGATGTTCAGCCCGTTGCCGATGCGCTCGTAATCAGCCTGAGGGCTGAGGACAGGATAGCGACATCGGGCGATGAGTTTTTGAGGGTTCTCCAAATCCAGCAACGCCAAGCCCAAGCGATAATTGGGCACATGGGCGACTTCCTTGACACCGTGATAGATGACCAACCAACCTTCAGGCGTCTCAATGGGCACAGCGCCCGCACCGACCCGTTCGCCGTCCCACCAAGTCCCGCCCCGTTCCCGAAGGACAATTTGCGGGTGACCCCAATGGATGAGGTCAACGGAGTCCGCCAGCCAAATGTGTTCAATCCTGCCGATCATCGGGCGGTGCAGCATGAACCATTTGCCGTTGATGCGGCGGGGAAAAACAACNGCATCTTTGTTGGGCGGCGGCAAAACAATCCCGATGCGTTCGGCGTAACGGAAATCCTTCGTCCTCGCCAAAGCGACGGCAGGTCCCGCATCGGAGACGGCGACATAAGCGATGAACCATTCACGGTAATCAGCGATGTAGGTGATGCGGGGGTCTTCACAGCCGACCTCTTCGTAATCGGCGATGGGACTGTCGGGGTCACCCGGAGCCAGCAAAGGGTTGGGGTCAATCACCCAATTGTTCACGCCATCTTTGCTGCGGGCGACATAAAGGCTGGAGCGACCGTCCGCCAACTCCACCCGAAGCAAAAGGACGATTTCGTCCCCGACTTGCGCCACGCCTGGGTTGTAAACGGCAATCGCCGGCATCGGCAAGTCATTGACCGTGATGATGGGGTTATTTTCGTGACGACGAAACAAGTCCATGCCCGATGCACCATCCTTTTGGCGTTCCCTTTTTTACCCGACGCTTTGACCATCTCATCCGACCCGCTCCGTTGGACGGTTTCGTCAGCGAGTTCGTTTTTCTGAAGGGCATCATTAACGGGACGGGGGACGAGGGGCGAGGGACGCAAAAGGGGTCACAACGCACCTTGTCGGTGGTAAAAAGGCGTCGTGCCAGCGGAAAAGGAGGCAAGAGGAATGCTCGCTCGTCGGTGGCAACGGCTTGGCGTCGGACTCCTCGTTTTGTTGGCAGGTTGCGCCAAGTTCCCACCGCAGCCCGGTGTTGGCGTCTCGCGGGATCGGCTCATTATCACCCTCACTTATGCTGCGCCCTTAGACCCTCGCTCCTTCTACTTCATCGCCCTTGATGATGACGGCAACCAACTGACAGGACCGATGCCGTCCCTGACCATCCCTTGGGGCAACGGTTGGGCAGCCTTGCCCCGCCAAGCCGACCTTGACCCCAACACGGGCAAGCCCCGTCAAGGACCGAACCTGAGCCACTTCGTGGAAATTCGGGTGTCCGCCCCAGGCGTCGGGCAAGCCCTTGTCTATCGGGTTACCAACCCGACGCTGGAGAACTACCGTCAAGAGTCCTTGGGGGCGCCGCTGGAGTTGACTTTCCTTCAAAACAACCAAGTGCGGGTGACTTTGGACATGCGCCAACTTTGGGCGAACCCCACGCCCATCCCCAACCGCATTGAAATGAACTTCATCAGCGTGGATGAACTCCGCCTCAACCCCAACGACAACACACCCCGACAAGGGTTTGACGGGTTGGGCATCAGTGGCAACGAGTTCGTCTCCATCCCCCTCACTTCCAACCAAACCTTTCCGACCAGCCCCGCCTTTAACCCCGAACCGACGACAGCGGGCGATGCGGGGATTGACGCGCTGGATTTGGTGGATTGGCGGGTGCAAGTCATCCGAGCGCCGTGACAAAATCNNCCGTGCCATGCAAACGGGACGAGGGACGCGGGGCGCGGGACGGAAGAAAAGGAATGGAGGGATGCCCTTTGCCCGACGATAAACCTGTCGTGCGATTAGGTTTTTTGGGGATGGGGGTTGTCGGCTGCGGAACGGTCAACATCTTGCTAAGAAACGCCGACCTGATTGCCCATCGGGCGCGCTGCCGATTGGAAATCATCGGCGTCGCCGTCCGCCATCTCCACAAACCTCGCCCCGTCCCCTTGCCCCCCGACCTTTACACGACCGACCCCTTCCGCATCGTCCACGACCCCCGTGTGGACATCGTGGTGGAAGTGATGGGCGGGTTAGAGCCCGCCTACGAGTTGCTGATGACCGCCATCCGTAATGGCAAATCCGTCGTCACCGCCAACAAGGAACTGCTGGCAAAACGCGGGAGCGAATTGCTGGATGCTGCCAAAGAGAGGGGCACAGATGTTTACTTTGAAGCCAGCGTCGCAGGTGGCATCCCCATCATCGCCGCCCTCAAGCAAAGCCTCGCTGGCGAGACGATTCACCGCATCGTCGGCATTGTCAATGGCACGACCAACTACATCCTCACCCGCATGAGCCGAGACGGGATGAGTTTTGAGCAGGCGCTGAGGGAAGCCCAGCAAAAAGGCTTCGCCGAAGCCGACCCGACCGACGATGTGGACGGACACGACGCCACCTACAAAATCGCCATCCTCGCCGCCATCGCCTTCGGCTATCGCATTCGCGTGGAGTCGGTTTACCGAGAAGGCATCCGAACGATAGAACCGACGGACATCCGCTANGCNGACGAGTTGGGTTACGCCATCAAGTTGCTGGCAATTGCACGGCAAGATGGCGAGACGATTGAGGTGCGGGTTCACCCGACGATGGTGCCGAAAACCCATCCGTTGGCAGCCGTCAGCGACCAGTTCAATGCCATCTTGGTGGAGGGGGAAAATGTCGGGCGGTTGATGTTTTACGGTCAAGGGGCAGGTGGGGCGCCGACGGGCAACAGCGTCGTCAGCGACATCTTGGACGCCGCCCGCAATATCGTCTTCGGCTCTAAAGCCCGCATCGTTTGCACCTGCCGCCCTCACACCCGCCTTAAGCCCATCAGCGAAGTAGAAAGCCGTTTCTGCCTGCGGATGGAAGTCGTAGACCGACCAGGCGTGTTGGCGAAGATTGCATCGGTGTTCGGGGCAAACCAAGTGAGCATTGCGTCGGTCGTTCAGCGGGAAAGTCGGGGCGAAAGAGCCCAAATCGTCTGGGTCACCCACAAAACGCCTTTCGCCGCCTTGCAAAAATCGCTGGACGAAATCCGACGCTTGGATGTCGTCCACCATGTCCGCCCGCCTTTGTGGGTGGAGAGCCCTGAGTGATGGANGGGGCGCGGGGCGTGGGACGGGGGACGGAAGATGGGAGGCTGCGACGCCTATCGCAACTCCCATTTTGCGTCCCTCGCCCCTCGTCCCGCGCCCCGTTTGCCGGCGGACACCACAAGGGAACGGGCGTTTTTGTGGGCGTCAAAAGTTCGCTCCATCTCGGCGAGGTCGTCAAAGAAGCCGACAAGGTGGACTGCCCCGAAAGTTTCGCCCGCTTTCACTTTCACGCCACCGATTTCCTGAATGAGGCAGACATAACCCCGTTGATGGCACCACGCTTCGTAGACAATCGGCGGATGCAACGCCATGCCCGCCAGCCAAACGCCGTTGCGCAACTGATAGGCGCGGATGAACCGCTCAGGCACTTTGCCGTCTTCCCGCCGATACAAATAACGGGCGTCGGGCGGAAAATCGTCAACGAACGCGTCTGACGGGATGAAGCCGTGATAACTCAGGTAAACTTGCCGAAAGGTGTCGCCCTTTTGGTGGCGGATGTGGCTGGGCATGTCCATCCGAAGGAGCAAGCAATCCACTGTGTTGGCGCTGGTCACGCGGTCGTAAGCGAGAAACCAGCGAACGCCATCGGGGAAGACGAGCCATTGCTCCCACTGCGAGCCCGGTCGGTAAGGCGGGCGGGCAATCGTCCAAGTAAACCACTGTCGGATGGCGACGAACTTTTTGCCTTCCACGATTTGGAGCGGGCAACCTTTTCGCTTGCGTGCAAATCTGGGGCAACTCCACATAGCGCTTGGGAAGGTTGCCGTGCACCAAGTCGCCCCAGTGATAGCGCAAGTCAGCGGGCGTCGTTTCATCGTCGGCGCCGGGCTCCAACAGAAAATCCACGATGACCAACCCGAAGCCCAAATCGCGCCCGCCCGTCCGCTTGTCCACGAAACTGCCGCCCATCACCCCGCTGACATACCCTTCCGTCTGGACAGCAGCGTGATAACTGTCCGTCTCAACCCGCAGGAGAGAACCGTCCCAGCGAACGGTCGCCATCTCCCCTCACGGCTCCAAGACGATGCTGATGTGCTTGGTGACGAGATACTCCTTGAGCCCTTCCCATCCGCCTTCCGAACCGAAGCCACTCTGCTTGACACCGCCGAAGGGGCATTGGGGCGTGGCAGGGGCGAAATCCCAAACGCCGACCATGCCCGTCTCCAACCGTTCCGCAACTTCTATGACCGTCCGCAAATCGTTGGTCAACAAGTAGGCAGCCAACCCGAAGGGCGAATCGTTGGCGCGCTCAATTACTTCATCACGGTCGCGGAAGGGGATGAGGGGCAAGACAGGACCGAAAGTTTCCTCGCACGAGACGAGCATTTCAGGGGCGACATTGACTAAAACCGTCGGCTCAAACCAAAAGCCTTTGCGGAAGGCGTCGCCTTCGGGGCGCTTGCCGCCGCAAAGCACCTTCGCCCCTTTGGCGATAGCGTCTTGCACATGCCGTTCCACTTTCGCCAAGCCGTTGGCGTCAATGAGCGGACCGACATCGGTGTCTTCATCCAATCCGTTGCCCAACCGCAGTTGCTTCGTGTAATGCACGACGCGTTCCACGAAGGCATCCCAGATTTGTTCGTGGACATAGATGCGATTAGGTGAGATGCAAGTTTGACCGTTGTTGCGGAACTTCGCCCGCACCGTCCATTGAGCGGCTTTGTCCACATCCACATCGGGGAAAATGAGGACGGGCGCGTGACCGCCCAACTCCAACGACAAGCGCTTGATTTGGTCAGCGGCTTGCTGCATCAGCAACCGACCGACTCGCGTGGAGCCAGTGAAACTGATCTTGCGGACGCGTTGGTCGGCAAAAAAGACGGCAGCGATTTCCTCTGGCTCGCCCGTCACCAAATTGGCGACACCCGCCGGCAACTCAGCATCGTGCAGGCACTTGAAAATTGCCATCGCCGTCAACGGTGTTCGGTGGTCGGGTTTGGAAACGACGGTGCAACCCGCCGCCAACGCGGGCGACTTTGCGCGCCAACAAGTTGGCGGGGAAGTTCCAAGGTGTGATGGTCGCCACGACGCCGACGGGTTGGCGGATAACCCAGTGGCGCTTTTGCGGGACGAATTGGGGCACGATGTCGCCGTAGTTGCGCTTCGCTTCTTCGGCATACCACTCAAAGTAATCCGCTGCCATCCGCACTTCCATCCGCGACTCTTTGATGGTCTTTCCGACTTCCAGCGTCATCAGGCGGGCAATCTCTTCCGTCCGCTCGCGGATCAAATCGGCGGCTCGTTTAAGGTAACGGGCGCGCTCGTAAGGTGTCAAGCGTGACCAGTCCTGAAAGGCGCGGGACGCTGCGTCAATGGCACGGTGAGCATCGTCAGGCATCCCATCGGGCACTTCAGCGACGACTTCCTCCGTCGCAGGATTGATGATGGGGCGCATCTTCGTGCTTGCCCCGTCCGTCCATTCGCCATCAATGAGCATCCGAAAGTGGTCCACGCGTTCGGCGATCGCTGCCATTACCCTTCACCTCACCCGACGAAGTTTTTCGTGCGTTCCCAATTGTGGCACGACGAGCAAATGGAGTGGATGGACGATGCCGACGACATGGCACAATCGCTTTGTCCGTCGCAACATATTGGCGGACCTTGCCCAACGCAGGGGGCGATGGCGATGACCGTCGTCAAGAAACTCTGGACGGACGAAGAATTGATGCACCTTCCGCACGAGGGCAAAGCGGAAGTCGTGGACGGGGAGTTGGTTTTGATGACGCCCGCAGGGTTGGAGCCGGAGGATGTCGGAGCAGCGTTGGTGTCCCACTTGCGCCCTTATGTCCGCCAGCACAACCTTGGGCGCGTTTACACATCCCAAGCAGGTTTTCGGATGCCCAACGGCGATGTGCGGTCGCCCGATGTTTCCTTCGTGCGGATAGAAAAGTTGCCCGACGGTCGCTCACCGAAAAAGTTCGGTGAGTTTCCGCCTGATCTGGCGGTGGAAATCCTCGCTCCCGACGAAACGCCCAAAGATTACGCAAGGAAGGTGCAGGAGTATCTGGTGTGGGGCGTGACGCTCGTTTGGCTCATTGACCTCAACACCCGCACCGTTTGGGTGTATCGGAAAGGGCGAAAGCCAAAGCGACTGAGCGAAAATGACGAACTGGATGGCGAAGAGGTCATCCCCGGATTCCGTTTGCCTGTCGCCCGATTGTTTGAGTAAGACGATGACGAATTTGCTGACAAGGAGGCACGAAAGGGATGGCGAAATGGACGCCCCTCTTTTGCGGTGAAGGCAAGTTCTACACGCGCGACAAGACGCGCCCCGTCAAAGTCGGTCGGGTGCAAATCGGTGGCGGGGCGCCCGTCAGCGTCCAATCCATGACAACAACGAAAACCGATGACATTGACGCCACCGTCGCCCAAATTCACCTCCTTGAAGAAGCAGGTTGTGAAATTATTCGCGTCGCTGTGCCTAACGAGAAAGCGGCACGGGCGCTGCGCCACATCAAGGAGCAAATCAACATCCCGCTTGTTGCCGACATCCACTTTGACTACCGCATGGCGCTTTTAGCCATTGAGGCGGGCGTGGACAAAATCCGCTGGAACCCCGGCAACATCCGCGACAAGCGCAAGGTGGAGATGATTGTCAAAGCGTGCAAGGAGCGGGGCATTCCCATCCGCATCGGCGTCAACGCCGGTTCTCTTGACCCTGACTTGCTGATGAAGTATGGAGGACCGACACCCGAGGCGATGGTTGAGAGCGCTGCCAAGGAAATTGCGCTGCTTGAGGAGTGGGGCTTTGAAGACATCGTGGTGTCACTGAAGTCGTCCGATGTGATGGACACAATCAAAGCCTACTTGTTGTTCGCCCAGAAGTTTCCCTACCCGACGCATGTCGGTGTAACAGAGGCTGGTGCGCCGCCTGAGGGCATAGTTTGGTCGGCAATCGGGATCGGTGCGGTTTTGGCTCATGGCATTGGTGACACCATTCGGGTCTCACTCTCCACCGACCCTGTTGAGGAAGTCAAAGCGGCGAAGATGATTTTGCGGGCTTTGGGATTGCGCCGTGAGGGTGTCCGCATCATTGCCTGTCCATCCTGCGGGCGTTGCGAAGTTGATTTGTTTGAGTTGGTGGAGCAAGTGAAAGCCCGCGTCGGTCACATCGTTGAGCCGTTAGACATCGCCGTCATGGGTTGCTTGCCAACAGGCGAACGGGTGATGACGGAAAGCGGACCGAAAGCCATTAATGCCTTGCGGGAAGGTGAACAGGTTCTGACGCATGAAGGCACTTTCGCCGCCATCACGCAAGTGCTCGTCCATCACTTTCACGGTGAATTGCTGGAACTCAAACCGCGTGGCGTTCCACCATTGCGCTTAACGCCCA
>JGI26466J51736_1001108_pt1 | contig 10894 bp, 14 predicted proteins | sample PerSpoCPS_CMetaG_FD_51736 | JGI IMG/M metagenome (IMG submission 51736) | reverse complement strand
GCATGGATAATGCTCGCCCCCGGAACCGCGACCTCTCCACCGAACTTCGTTAAAGGAGCCGTAACTCTAACCGGGCCTGTCTTCGGCGGGCCAGCCACCGCACCTGTGTTGAGCATATTTTTCGCCAGCTACATGGTGGGCATGGCCGTGACAATACTCACGATACTCGGAAGGTTCTGGAGGGTTACAATGGCTGAAATATTCTCAGGAACATCCCTCGCAATACTTGGAAACAGATACGTGGCAACAGTGCTCGGCTTCCTACTACCAATCGCCTTCGTCCTGACCGGGTCGTGGATAAACATATGGCTCTACTTCGGCGGGACAAACCAGCTGCTGGCAGGGTTCGCCCTATTGATAGTCGGCCTATTCCTGGCCACCCAGAGGAAATTCCACTGGTACACAACCATCCCCGGTGTCTTCATGATGGTTACAACGCTAGCCGCAATAGCATGGCAGACAAACGTCTTTGCAACAGCTACTCTAACACCCGTTAGGACAGTTGAGGGCCGGCTCGTTCCATTCTTCGCCCAGCAGGGGCCGCTGCTTAATCTCGGAGGTCCGGCGGCAGTCGCGGGGGTGAACGCCTTCTCAACAGTCATGGGCGCAATAATGTTCATCATAGGCCTCCTGATGGCAATATACTTCTTAAGAGCCTTCACACGCCAGCTGAGGCAGCCGGCCCAAATACAGCAGACGCAGGCCTAGAAACGGCCTGCAACCCCATATATTTATTATACAGCTAATCCCTATAAAGGGTAAAGCATGGTGAAGAAGGGCTTATTCTCAACGTTTAGGCGGGCGGTCTCCGAGGTAACCTATGGTGCCGCACTCCATGGACAGGTTTCCGCAGTCCTCAAAACCAGGATGTACATCGAACACATGTTCATCCTCATGATACTGGGTGACATGCTGGGCTTCCCCATCCTACCCCCCTACTACTCCCTCCGCCTCCTCCCATACGCCGTCCCAAACGTGAAGGCGTGGAAGCACAGGTTCTACAGGGAGCGCGACTTCACCGACGTGGTATACGGGTGAAGAGGTTTGCCGTGGGGTTTGAGGGACATAGTTCTCAAGGAGGGAGGCCCAACCATGGCTATCTTCGCCGGGAAGGGCGGTCTGGGGAAGACAACGTGCAGCGCAGCCCTCGCATACGCCGCAGCCCAGAATGGGAGGAGGGTCCTCTGCTTCAGCACAGACCCCCAGGCAAGCCTCAGCGACATATTTGAGAGGGATATTTTCGGGAAGGGTGAGGTTGAGGTTGTGGAAAACCTCCACGTCGTCGAGATTGATGCCGACGCAAAAATTAACGCATACATAAAGGACGTTAAAGCAAGGATTAAGGAGATGTATAAAATGGATGAAATACCGGCCGAAATCGAGGCTTACATCGATAGCTCGGTCGCAGAGCCTGCAATGTATGAGTCAGCCACCTATGACGCCATGGCTGACTACGTCTCGGGAGGAGGCTACAGCCTCTATGTCTTNGACATGCCGCCCTTCGGACACGGCGTCAGGATGTTGACAATGGCTGAGGTTTTAACTAGCTGGGTGGAAAAACTCACAGAGGTACGTAAGATGGCTCAGGAATACGATGAGGTGGCGAGGAAGCTCAGGGGCGAGAAGCTGGGTAAGGAAGATGAAATTTTAAGAGAGCTTTCGGATATAAGGGACAAGCTAACAACCTTCACAAACATAATGAGGGACAGCAGAAAGTCGGCTTTCTTCATGGTCATGACCCCCGAGATGATGTCCGTCTACGATACGGAGAGAGCCCTAGAAGCATTCAAGGCTATAGGCGTCACACCCGCCGGCATAATACTCAACAAGATATACCCCGCCGAGATGGCTGACAACCCATCACCCTACATAGCCAACAAGTACAGGCAACAGAAGTCGGTTCTCAAAGTTATCAGGGAAAAGTTCGGCGACCTAGTCGTCGCAGCAATACCCATGTTTCCGAAAGAGCCAAAAGGACTCGACGGGATAAAGGAGGTTGCGAAACACTTGGTTGATGGGGTGACAACGGCGTGGTAGATACGCACAAGCCATTAGTAGGAGACCGCAGGTTTGTCTTCGTCGGCGGAAAGGGTGGTGTAGGTAAGACGGTTGTTGCGGCAGCATTGGCATATGACGCGGCCTCTATGGGTAGGAAGGTTTTGCTGGCCAGTCTTAATCCGGTACATTCGCTGACAAGCCTCTTCGGCCAAGATATGTCTGGGGGCGTTATTAAGCCCGTAACAGGTGTAGCGGGCCTGGATGCGGTAGAGGTAGAGATAGAGGACTTGGTCAAGGATTATAAGTCAAAGATGTCTGCACGGCTTAGGGAGTTCTTCAAGTGGGCTGAGGTCCCGATAAACCCCGAGCCCTTCATAGAGGTTGCGACGATGAACCCAGCGTTTCACGAATCCTCCATGTTCGACAGGGTTATGGACCTGATACTTGAGGTGGGCGACAAATACGACCTCATAGTATTTGACACCGCGGCAGTGGCCAACGCGGTACGCCTAATAGGTCTCAGCAAGCTCTACGGGCTATGGCTTGCCAGAATGATACAGTCCAGGCGTGAGGCCCAGCAGTACAGGCTCAGCCTATCATTTAGGAAGGATAAGGTCATGGAGGAGATTAAGAAAGACCCCGTGATAGCCGACCTTCTCACGCTCCATGAAAAGTTCACAAAGACAAGGGATGTGATAACAAACCCAGGCAAGACCGGCTTCTACTTCGTAACCACGCCTGAATCACTCCCAATATCGGTGGTGCTGAGGTTCATCAAGATGGTTGAGTCGTTCAACATACCTGTCGGCGGAGTCTTCGTCAACAACATCATAGACCCAAAGGACGTGGAAACAGACCCATCCGGATACCTCAGGTCCAAGATGGAGGAGCAGCAACACTACCTAAACATAATAATGGAAAAGATGGGCGACAAGGTCATGGGCTACGTCAGATCATTCCCGACGGAGATTAGGGGCCTCGACGGCGTGAAAACGGTCGTCGGAGAACTCAGGGGATACACCCCGCCCACCATACACACGCCGAAAATAGCTTAGGCTGGTCCGCCGCAGCCATGCAGTTTGAGCTCTTCACGGGAAGCCTTCTGAGCGGCACATACAACTTCCTTACACTAACGCTCCCCGAGGGCTGGGCTATTCAGAGGACAAGAATACCTCCTGACATATACTACATGGGCATCGTCAACGGAAAGCGCTGGATTTTAGAGGGGTTTGCTGCATATTTTATGGTGAACGTGGTGACTGGTGACACCTACGAGCTTACAGTAGAGGTTAAGAAAGCCTCCCGCAACAGGCCAGTTGAGGCTGGGGAAAGGGTTACAAGCTTTGCAGGACACACAGCCTATATCTCGCAGAGAAACTACCTCAGAGGCATCTTCAAGAAGACAAAGGTAAAGGAACTTGTACTCAGAACCGAGTGCGACATAACGGGGAGGAGAATATACATAAACATAACCTCACCCCACGACCTCCCCGAGGAAGTGCTGGAAAAGATGCGTGAGTCGAGCTGCCATTGATGGAGCAGTCGCAGCTCTTTCTCGCCCTAGTCATACTTTTCACGGCCTTCATCATCGTTGGTAACATCGAGGGAAGGAGGAGGGTTGAGGCGGCCGCTATGCAGGTCAGGCAGGCTGTCGAAAAAAACGGCGGACAGCTCATATCGGTTAGAAAAACATCCTCCGCGGCGCTTCTTAAAGGCAGAAACCTAGGCAGCGTCGAGAACTTTTCCGTGATGGCCGGGGTTGTTCCAAGGGTCAACCCGCTAACCTACCTGGCCTCAAGGGCGGCCGGTAGAAAAGACCTAATAATGTTAAGAGGTGCCTTGAATAAGAAGCCCATGAGAAACATGGCGTTAATCAGGGCCGGCTCACATGCTTCAAGGTATGCAAGCAGGTGGGGTGCTGTGGTGGGTGAAATACACGGCTTCCTAGCATGCGGCGACGGGCCGCCACCTTCCCTAAACAAAGAGTTGATTGATGAGTTGATGTCCGCCGGGGTACAGCTGGTCGCGGTTAGAACGGAGCTACCTCATGTCTACGCATACATCGAGCTGGGTGGAAATCTTACACGGGCGACAAAAGCAGTCATACAGGCGGTTGAGGCTTTAGCCTCCTAGCAATCAAAACTAGGCAAATACGCAAGCCTAACACAACCCCCCGGTTACTCTACACAGGGGCTTAGGTTCGGAAAATATGCCAATCGTTTTTAAAAAGTTTATAGGTGACCAGCATAAGCATATGGTAATGCGTGATAATAAAATCACCACGTTAAAGATTGAGGTTTTAGATCTTTACCCAACCCAGCTGGGTCACTGCCCACACTTCAACCTTATCTCGTCCCAGATGATGACCGCCGGCTCAGAGTTCTGCGAAATATCTTCGCAGACGCTTGAATACCCAGACAGCGTGGTTAAAAGCCATCTGCGGGCGGCTATGCTGCTAGACTGTGTCAAGCGGGTTGTTGCGGGGAGGGCTGTCAACGCAGAGGTCGTGATGGTTGACCTACTGTCACCTAAAGGCTTCCTCAAATCCCTCCGGCATGGGATAAAACATAACTATGCCATACTTCTGAACGGTAGAAAAATATACGAAGGAGAGCCAGATATTGAAAAGGCTGAAGCCAGCCTAGCCGAGGCCGTGAGACGCATACTCAAAGCTTAATGGACACCAGGCCCCTCATGTAGCAGCTCGAAAAGGTCAGTTTCACGTAAAAGCCGCTTCCTATATTTGTCAAGCTCCATCGCGACATATGGTAGTAGCCTGAGCGTGTAGTAGTTGCCCGTCATCGGGAAACCCAGAAACTCTGTTATCAGGAGTGCGTAGAACATGTTTTCATACTTCACCTTTGTGTGTAGAACCTGCTGGTATAGGCCGTAATAAAACATGCCGAAAAACAAGTCCCTGAACGCCCTCCTCAAATCCCTTGGAAGCCGCGGCAGCTGCACATATAACAAGCGTCAAAAGAAGTTTTTAACGCTTCACAAAGGCTTCTACGCCAGCGAGGGGTTCTCAAGCCCTGAGAAATTTCTCGAAAACATAAAAAGCATCTATCCCCACCTAAAACTCACCGACAAAGTAAACTTAATAGAGTTCAGGTTTAAATGAGTTAGGAGGCGGCCGTAGTCTATTTNAATGTTTTTTGGTGCCCGATTTTTTGCGGAAGACTTGTCAGATGGGGTGATGTGGAGGATGTCAAGGCTTAGTCCGAGTCGTTTAGGGAAGCTGAGGTTGAGGGTTCAGCTGTTGGATACGGCATGTACGGGTATGCCTATGGTAAGACATTACCTTCAACCGCTAGGTATATGAGCCGCAAGTTCGTGGTTCTACAGGTTTTCCACAGGAATGGTGTAGAGACAGTATACTTTTCGAAGCAGGAGTACTGGACATTCGTAAAGGCTATATCGGGAATACTGAATCAAAGAGGTTCTGTGCCAAAATGGTTACAAGAACTCGAAAAATAAGCTTCTCATAACATTGAGGGGAGGAATGGGGTGAGGCCGGCTGTTATGCTGTCCATGTGCTACACATTGGCATGACCTAATTGGTATTATTGTGTTTCTAGGCTTGGCAACGGTTTATGCTCTGTCCTGAGCATATTTGAGCCCGAGTTTTAGGGAGAGTTCTGCTTTTGCCAGTTCCTTCCCGAGGTAGGCGGCATGGCTTAGCTGCGTAACCCAGCCGTTTTCAATGATTGTATGGTATATGCTTCTTGCGTCTTCGCCCTCAATTATTCTTAGAAGCCTGTTGTCGTAGGAATAGTGCTCCACAGTGATTACTTTCTTCTTTGGATGCGGGATGATCACAAAGTAGCCCGCCTTATCCATCTCGACTTTCTCTGGTTCTTTTGCCCTGACAACCGGGACTGTTGAGACCTCGACAGAATTGGTTCTAAAATGCTTCGAATAGCTATGAGATGTATTGAGGCTTTGAGAAAGCTCCTTTATCTTCTCAACTATCACTGCGATGTCCTCGCAGCCTATCAAGTTTACGACAAGCACCTGCCTCCGGAAGGCTTCAACCTCTCCTCTGGTCACATTTCTTAAGATGGGACGCCTACCAGGAGAGCCTATNACCCTCATCCCATCATCGACGCCGTTCTCCCAAAGGGCGAGAAGTGTTCCACCACTACGATGGCCTTCCGGGTCTCTGCCTACCAATAGAAGGAAGCGGATGGTGGGGTTTGTTATGGTGTTTTTGACGACCTTTTCAACCCCAATATTCTCGGTTTCGGTCTTGCCGACAATGCAAAGCTCCCTCGGCCGGTTTCTCGCCAAACCCTCTGCAAGCTCAACGCTTCCAAGGGTTGAGACAGCGACTGGGCAACCCGGGCCATCACAGAATGCATAATACTCACCTGGAACAGGAGGCCATACCTCTTCATCAATCTCAAAACCGCAACCTAGGGGTTGGACAGTTGCTGCTTCGGGAAAAGCATGTGCAAAAATATTCATCACCACAGCCGGANAGCAGTGTTCGCAACCGAGGCAGGCATATTTTATAGGCTCCATCTGTTGAAGCCAGTCCTCAACATTTAAGAGCAGATAGAAGAACTCCTCTCCCTTTAGAAGGGAAAGAGAAGAACGCAGGTTCTCCAAGGCTTCCTTCATACACCCACACCTCCTACACTTCGCAAGACCTATCCCATCCCGCAGTTCGGATCGAATTTTTTCTATCAGATTCCTCTCTACCTCCTTATCCTTAGCGGACGACACATCCATTTAATGTCCAGATAAGGCGTTATATAAACAACTAGTGGTTGACGGTGGTCTTAGCATCCGTGGACCCTCTAGGGGCTTGAATATAGTATTGAGGGGTTCTTCAGATAAATCAAAGAGAAAACTGCGGCATCCCACCATAGGTAATGTCAGAGGCCAAGCCGTAAGGGGCAAGGTGTGGGCGAATAAATTATTAAAATTGCTATCCCTCAAAGTGTTGGATGTCTTCGTTGAAAGAGATTGTTGACAGTTATATGTGTAGGGTTTCTGGGTTGGATGTGTATTGTTCTAGATGTCTCAGGACCGAGAGGTGGGGTGGTTGCGTTGTCTTGATGGTTGTTGATGCTGCCTTCACATCGATAGGGCTAAACTACTTCACAGCAGTCGTTCCAAAGGTTGAGGAGTTCAGTAAGAGGTTTGTAGAGAGCGGGAGAATAAAGAGCCTAAAAGAGCTTGCGGAGGCAGACATTAATGAGTTGAGAGAGGTGTGTAGGAATAAACGGTCTTGGTCTATAGCCAGATATATAGCCTCCTATCTGTCTACATTAAGCGAGGACGATAAAGCGGCTCTCAGGGCTTGGGCTGGGAATGCGAGACTTGAGAATTGGAGGGAAGACCCTGTTGGGAGGATTAAAGGTGTTGGGCTTGTAACGTTTCAATACCTTAGGATGATGGGCGGTGTTGACACTGATGCCTGATAAGATAGTTAAGAGAGTTGTAAACGAGATGTTTTGCCTCCTCTTAGTGGAGTCTGGGTTGAGCCTGTGATAGCTTTGGCATATGGTTATAGGCCTATTGAGTTCTGCTGGATGACGTGGTTAATACAGCTTGAAGGAAGAAAGATAAGAATGGAGAGATACAGAGCCATCCTGCCAAAAATGTAACCATCATACGAAAATGATATTTTTAGCTCTGTCTCGTCTATGGTTTTTCCGTCTAGTTTTAGCCTGACCCTGTATGTGACTGCTTCTCCATCACCTACTATGAGAGGGTTGTGTAGTATGCATGGACCTAGTAATAGAACATTGTGGATTAAACATCCTATGGATTGGAGTGATGCAACTACATTGTTTTTAGAGCCTCATATGTCTAAAATAGACCTTTAGTATGATGTTTTTTGTTAACGTTCTCCATCCTAGTATGTTCTCCCACTCCCTTCTGTCTCTAGGGTTTCTTACCAGTTTTGTCTTCGTCATATATCCTTTGAACAGTCTCGTTATATGTGTTGCGTATGGTAGTGGTTTGAGGTTTTCAGAGATTATTCCTAGTGTTTTGAGTGTTTCCAGGCTTTCTCTAAGCCTGTTTAGGGGTGCGGGAATTCCCAGGCATATGGATGCTGTGAGGGCTACATCTATGAATGTCAGGTTTGGGAAGAGCTTTTCTTCAAGGAACTTCCTAAGCCCATACCTCCACCTGACGTCTCCTTCAAACCTGCTCTCCCTAACAATCAACGAATAGAGGCTTCCATCTCTCTTGATGTACGTCATGAGGTAGTGGGCGTTTAAATAACTGCTAACCGTACCGCCACCCTCCTGAGAGCTGTAAAGCTGTTTAATAATCCTCTGTACAGTCTGGAAGGGCCATACTGCCTGCATCCCCTCACCCGCATATCTGTAAAGGCCTAGGGCTTTCAGCCTCTCCAGAATAGCGTTAACGTCTAGTCTGACCTCCCTGTAGATGATTGTTTTTACAAATCTGTCAATCCCACTCGACTCAAGCAGCAGATAGGCTATATCATCCGAGGTAAGAGAAGCAACGAGCATTCTTACAACACCTGATAAATCTCTACGGGAAGCCAGAGTCCTGCCATCAACCCCGGAAACTCTCTCAAGAACACTCCTAACCTCTCCTACATGCCGCCTATTGAGACTAGAGACATACCTACTTACATCGTCTAATCCCTCAACCAAAGACTCTAGATATGGTGAGAGCTTTCCAGAACACGTCATAGAAGCTTTCACACCGTCCTCCGAGGCCTCAACACTATACCCTAGTTTTTCCAGCCTCTTGGTTAACCTATCGACAAATTCCTCCTTACTAACAGCGTAGGACCAGTAAGACCAGTCAACATCCACATANAGCTCCACCACACCCCTCTCAACATACAACCTCGCATCAACGGAGCCAATATTAACAGGGACATCAACCATTAACGTGAGACCCTTAGGCAGGTCCTCAGACCTAACACTAGAGACATCCTCGACAGAGAGGTGTGGACAAAAGTATCCGTCCCTCATATACTGTATGCCATGAACCGTAAAGCCAGAGCCTCCAATGCTCGACATCAAGGTAGACCCTCCTCCAAAGCCTCCGCAGCATCTAGAAATAATGGCTCAAAGATGCCTATATTCTGAGAGAGTAGCGTGAAAATGCAGTACCTAAACAAAACCCTTAAATCATACCACTACAACCACGTATGTAGCCGGTAGTGAGGGGAAAGGGGAGATTAGTGCCCCTTGCCGGCGGGGGCAGGAGGGCCGGCAATCGACCGGCCAATAACAGCGGGGCAATAGACCCCGCGCAGAGGCCAGGACTCCGTCGAAGCAAGCGGCTGGCGGCGGGTGGAGGGACGGCGCCCGCAGAGCAGCCGTAAAGCTAGACGGAGACATCCTGGACAGATAACCAACATAAATGCTAGCGACAACACTGAAGAATACATTGCCTACGAAGAAACCCATAGACATCGTTGGAAACAATCGACGAAACAGAGAAACAAGTCAACCTTCAGACGGCATAACCCCTATACGCCCCGACAGGAGGAACCTCCCGTCAGGAGCATGTCTCCCGGCGGGAGGAAAAATCCTCCTGTCTGGGGATGTGCTCCGGGGCTTGGGCCTCCCGGGAAGGCCATGACTGAAAAGGTCGTGGCATCGGACCCTGGGCCCCAGGGTGAGGGGCATATGCCCCAGGGGCATGCACAAGAGGGGAGAAGAAAATACCTACCTTGGGAGCTTAGGATGAAGCTCTATGACGAAGTCAAAAAGCTTCGTAGAGATGGTTTGACCTACAGTGAGATAATCGAAGAGATACAGCGAATGTGTGGGGTTAGGCTGTCCAAGTCTCATATAAGCTACTGGACACGCGGAGTACGTAGCCCATACAACTACAAAATAAGATACATATCATCCGTCGAGTTACTTAGACCTTCTGAAGAGCTCGCCTACGTGATAGGTGTAAAGTTAGGCGATGGATATACCAACCATAACAAGGTCAGAATCGGTCTTAGAGTCAAAGACAGGGAGTTCGCTACAGAGTTCGGGCGATGTCTATCAAAGGTGCTGGGAAGGGGACCGATAAAGCCTGGATACATAAATTACGTAGGACTATACGCCGTAGAGGTTCAATCGAAGGTGCTCTACGAACTCCTTAAGAAACCGGTAGACCTTAACAAACTGAAGAAGTATGTTGAGCATTGCAAGAGATGCATGTCGGCTTTTCTGAGAGGATTCACCGACTCGGAAGGATCGGTCAGCCGAGAAGGATACATCTGTGTCTATAATACTGACCGTAAACTTCTCGAATACGTCAAAGACCTTCTGAAACGCCTCGGTATTGAATCGACAGGGCCATGGCCTAAAAGACAGCAGGGAAAACCATTCTACGACTATAAGACAATGAAAACTTACACATACAACAAGGATGAATATTATATCTACATCAGAACCGGCGACAACATGAAATTCTACAAAAACGTAGGCTTCACCATCAGCAGGAAACAAAAGCGACTCGAAAATTACGTCAGGAAACGGCAAACCATAAAACACTAAGGCGATGCCCAGCCAAACCCCCTCTCCCCTCTTTCTACCCTTTTTCATGTTTACTGTTTAGCTTTTTAATTGGGGGTTATGTATGAGGGTTTATCTGGGAGCGGATTTCGCCCACCTATTCAACGGGGAAGAAAACAAGATTACGATTACCTTTAAGCCGTATAACGGTGGTTCGTAGCTATTCTATTAAGATAACGAGCAACCCCCTATTCTTTAAAGAACGTAAGAGATGCCCGTGTCATCGAATACCTTAAAGAACATTTCCAACAAAAAACAAAAGGTAATCGTAATGGTTTCCAACACTGAAACAGAACTTTACCCAATCAAAATTAGCATTTAAAGCTTTTAAAGATATAAGAAGGTTAAGGGAGCTGGTGTGAACGAGGAGCTTGCGAGGC
>JGI26466J51736_1001078_pt1 | contig 11098 bp, 10 predicted proteins | sample PerSpoCPS_CMetaG_FD_51736 | JGI IMG/M metagenome (IMG submission 51736) | reverse complement strand
CAAACGCTGGAGGTTTTCCTGCGTTACGGTTTTGCGCCGCTGGCAAATCCCGTCTTGCGCAAGACGATGGCTCGTGTCGTCACCATTGAACAAGCCTGCCGACGAGAAGGAGTGGACATGGAAGCGCTCTTAAGGGATTTGCGCAAAGTTGCTGGATTGGATGCGAAGACCACTACTGAGGCAGGCAATGGCAGCGAAATTGAAACTTCCGATTTAAGCCAGACTCAGCCTTCACAGTTCGCCAACTTCACCGAACAACTCATCTGGGGCGTTTTGGAAAGTTGCTACGACCCCGAAATTCCCAACGCCAACATTGTTGAGTTAGGCTTAGTTTACGATGTCCGATATGAGCCTTCAACTGGCGTCGCTGAAATCACGATGACGCTCACTACACCCCATTGTCCCATTGGCGACTACATCCTTGAGCAGGTCCGACAAAGTGTCAGCAGCATTCCCAATGTCAAGGAAGTTCGCATCAACCTGACCTTTGACCCGCCTTGGTCTATTGACCGCATCAAACCCGAAGTCCGAAAGCGGTTGGGGTTGTGACTGAAAGCACGAGTCATCCTCAAAGACGGACGAAAGTAAAGGGACAAGGGTCGCCAGATGACGCAACCTTTTCGTGGAGCGCGAACTGAACGGGTAAAGCAAGTTGCGCAATTTTGACTGCTCCACCAATCTCTGCTGAACAGCCAACTCAAAGCGTTAACGGCTTCATCGGTTAGGTTTGCCGCCGCACCGTAAACGGCTTGCCAAACCTTGAAGGCTTCCTCAACAAATCCCAATCTCTCGTGCTTGGGAAAAGCATTAAGCAAATCGGCTATGAAAGTGCGAGCGAGCAGTGAAGGGAAACCGAGTAGCAAAACAAGGTGTTGTGGGTCAACGATTTTCAATGCCAGAAGCAACAGCCACGCTTCAAGGAGAAAAGCACCTTCTTCCGCCTTGCCGCGCCAAATTCCCACTCCCCTTTCGGAAATCAAAGCCAACTCAATTCCGTTGCAAGCGACGCCGCGAGCGAAGATGCCTTGTTGGCGATAGCAGTCAAGGTATGAATGACATTGAGTGATTGCATCGTCCAGCGGATGTTCTGGCGTTTTAATTTCGCAGACGAGGCAACCCAGCCTTGCATCGGAACGACCTCGTAAGACCGCACCGAACTCCGCAGGCAAAGCGATTTGTTCCTCAAGTTGCGGTAACGGGTCGTAGCCTGTTGCCTGAAGGACGAATTCGTGAAGCGATTGAACAAATTCGTGCCTCAAAGTCGCTTCCGTCAAACCCTGCGTTCTTTGAACCAGTTGGCGAAATCTTTCGCTCAAGTTCACCCCGCTGCTTTGCCGAAGGGGTTGCTCCATCCGCATCACCGACTTTTGGTTATGCAGCAACGCTGAACTTGAAGGCAATTCACAGGCTCAAACCCATAACTGACAGCGACTTTTATTCTCGGCTAACGCCGCTCCTACAGGCATTATTGCCCTTCTTTGTAGGAGACCCGTTAGGGGCGACCAATCGCCAGTTGTCATTTGCTAATCGCTGCCGTTTAGGTAGGACCCCCGTCAGGGGCGAAATTTCTCCTTCATCCCAACTGTCCAGCGGCGTTTGCCGTCATCAACGAACGCAAAGGATTTAAAGCGCAGACCTTTTATGGCTGCCACTTCCGTTTCGGGTCTCTTCAATGCGATAGTGATTATTCGCTTCCCAGCGCAAGGCACTCGAATCAAAATTGCCGTCTCGTTCTGTTCAACGGTTATGGACTTCTCAATGTTCTCACCGATGCGATACGGTCTCAGGACAGTCAAGACGAACACCTGTTCGCGAGGGGTCGTTGTGCTTGCTTCAACATGCCACTGAATTGGAAAAGTCCGACCGCCCATGAAGTCAATGTCGGGAGAAGGTTCGTAACTGCTCCATTGCTTGAAGCGAAGCGGTTCTGGTGCGATGTAGTGAACGAACAAACCAGCCCGTTCGCGTTGGAGTGTTAACATCTGCGATGGCTCGTCAACAGCAAACTCTTTCAAGGCATGCAGCATCCATTGGAAGGTGCTCGGATTTGAAGCGATAACTTCGTCGGCGATGACGATAACATCGGGCTTGACGAAAACAATGTGTCGGACGAAACGCTTCAACCTGCCTTCGTAAGCCTCTGTAGCGTCGCCAGCCACATAATCAACGCTGCCTTTGAACTCCCACGCGATGATTTTCCCGAAGGGGTCAGGCGAATGGGGCTTTTGCCCCTCACCATTGACTAACAAAGCGTTGTGTGCTTTCGTGCTCCAACACCATTGAGTGTGGAATGGGCTACCATGCCAATCCCGATAGACGCAGTTGACCAACAGCGCATCGCCGTAAGCGTTCAGCGTGAAAGAGTTGTGCGGGTCGTGACCGTGACTTTGCCGACCGAAAGGGCTTGACTTGAACCGAATTTGAACATTGTCGCTGGAGTTCAAAAGCGTGGTGTTCAAAATGGCAACACCGATGCCTCGGAAAACTTTTGAGGTAGACAAGTCGGTGGGAGGTTTTGGTTTCATCGGTTTCAACCTGCCATAGACAAGCCTTATGACTGGGTCGTTGGTCGTCAATTTCATATCCCATTGCTCAGCCCACCAAGCCAGGTATGGGTTTTGGGTCTTGGCAGCGAAATAGGGCACGAACGACCAACCTGAGGATGGACGGGAATAGGACAGGTCACCGAACCCCATGTCAGGCGAACCGGGCGGGGCAGTGTAAAGGGCATAATTGCTCACATTGGCAAAGAAGGGCTTGCGGAAACTGTCAATGCCCAAAGCCTTTTCGGCAACTTCTGCCCACCAAACAAACTTGCTCATGTATCCCGCCCAGTAACTCAGACCTTCGTGCCAACCGCCGTCATCGTCGCTCCAGACAGGATAGGCTGCGAAGAATTTGTTGACAGCGTAGTCAAGCCAAATTTCGGCTTCGGGGATTTCGCCGAAGAAAGCGATAGCGCACTCAGCGAGTTTATGCCAAGTCCGATTGCCGTGACTGTTGTATGGTTCGTTCAAGTGACCGTTGCCTTCCCTGACTTCTCCGCTTCGCCATGCGTCCAAAGCCCGTCGTCTCATCACTTGACGAACCCTTTCCCGCTCCTCTTCGGTGAGGGTATCATAAGCCCAGTCGTATGCTCGCGGCAAACGGTGAAGCATCGGTTTTGCAGCTTCGCAGTTCAGTGCAAAGTTTGTTGGACCATCTGGGTCCCAAGAGGCAAGGTGCAAAATCCATTTGCGAGCGGCTTCACCGAAGCGCTTTTCGCCAGTCAGTAAGTAAGCGAGGGCAAGGGTTTCAGCCTCCATGCATGCCTTCAAAGTTTGCTCGCGATTGGGCCACCAATACTTGCGGGTTTGAGGGTCACGGATGGAGCCTTTCACTGACGGTTCAGGAGTCGGTTCGCTTTTGAGCAACTTCTCTGCCTCACGAAGCAAAGGTTCAAAAACCCTTTGACCTTCCCCTTTCACCCACTGGCGCAATTTCGGAATTTCTTCGGGACGGAAGAACAGGCGAGGATGTTCCTTTGGGATTCGGCGCTTCAATTCGTCCATAGTCGGCTTCGGGAAAATCACGGCATCGGTAGGGACTGCGAATCGTCGGGTGCGGCTCCATTCCGAAGTGCTCCCGTCTTTTCGGACGACCCGATAACGCCAAAAATAAGTGCCCGGCTTTAACGGTTCGTGGTGAGTGTAAACGCACCAACGGGTTTCAACGGTCACAGCGTTGCTGAAATCAGGTTTGGTAGCCCATTGGATTATGTAGCCGACGGCATCGCGGTCGTGAACCCAAGTCAACGAAGGTGGGTTGACAGAAACTCTACTGCCGTCTGGAGGGCGATAGCCCCATTCGCTCGGTCTGGGTTCACGGTCAGGATGCACCAAGTTCGCTACCCCCATCACTGCGAACATCAAGAAGGCAACCAGCATGACTTTCACCTCCTCACCTCACGGCAGCAAGTCAGCGACTTTTATTTGTGCGTCGGGCTTAGCCAAAGGACTGACAGTTTCCTCGGGCAAGTAAATTCGCATGCTTTTGTATCCGAAGCCAAAGATTTGCTCTGGCATAGGCACAGGTTCGCGAAAAACTTCAAGCCTTCTCTCCCGCAAGTTCAAAAGCCAATACTCAGGAATGCCCGCCTTCGCATACAAACTGCTTTTGACATTTCGGTCATAGTCAACGGAAGTCAAAGCGACCTCGACGATTAGGACAGCAGTCTTAGGGTGCGAAGTGGCGTAATCGCGACGCTGCCCCGGCACAACAGCGACATCAGGTTCAGGTTCGTGAACTTCGCCCAAATCCAAAGGTTGTTGCACTCTGATGGTGAACCCTTCAGAGAAAACTGCTTGCAGTGCGTCTGCAACCAAGCCGACAGCGGTAGCGTGTCCTGCTTCTTGTGGGCTCATCAAAATCACCTCGCCATCAATCAACTCCACCCTCTGACCGTTGAAGAAACCCATCTCTGCCATCCGATAATACTCAGCCTTGCTGAATTTCCGACGCTGGGCACTGAGTGTCAAGGCAACCGCCTTATCCTCTGTTGCAACCATGTCTCACACCTCCTGAAGAATTTAGGTCCGCCCTCACGAAAAATTTGCCGACTAAAGTCGACGCTCAGTTTCTCCCGTCATCAACTACGGACTAAAGTTCATCCTGCGTGCAAGCGTGCATGAGTGCAAGGGTTCTACGAATGCATGAATTGTTTTTGTGCGCTGTCAGGTCTTTTCCATGCCATTGGCTTTAGCCAGTGGTTGATGACGGAATTTGATGATCGCCGAATTCATTCGGCGAAAATTACTACGGACTAAAGTCCACAGCACGCTCCCTTACGCTTCATCACGGCAGCAATTCAGCGACTTTTATTTGTGCGTCGGGCTTAGCCAAAGGACTGACAGTTTCCTCAGGCAAGTAAATTCGCATGCTTTTGTATCCGAAGCCGAAGATTTGCTCCGGCATAGGCACAGGTTCGCGAAAAACTTCAAGTCTTCTCTCCCGCAAGTTCAAAAGCCAATACTCAGGAATGCCAGATTTTGCGTAGAGGCTTCCTTTCACCGCTCGGTCATAGTCAACGGATGACATCGCCACTTCAACAACGAGAACTGCGGTCTTTGGGTGGACTTGTGAGTAATCGCGTGGAGAACCTGCCACAACGGCTGCATCAGGTTCAGGCTCTTGACCTTCACCTAAATCAAGGGGCTTTTGGTCGCGGACATGATAACCTTCGCCAAACGCTTTCTCCAAAACTCTCACAACCAATTCTACAGCGGTAGCGTGTCCTGCTTCTTGTGGGCTCATCAAAATCACCTCGCCATCAATCAACTCCACCCTCTGACCGTTGAAGAAACCCATCTCTGCCATCCGATAATACTCAACCTTGCTGAACTTCCGACGCTGGACGCTAGAAACTGCAACTTGGACCCTCTTTTCCACTGTGACCATTTCGGTCACCTCCCAGCAAAAATTTGTCGCAACAGTTCCCGTAAAGGTGACTTTCACCGTTCCTCAACTTCTGCGTCAAAAGAAAACAGCGGCAACGCCAAAGAAGCACAAATTGCACGGAGGTGCATGGAGATGATGAGACGCATCGCGCTTGCGACTTTGCTGGCAGGGGCGTTGGTGGGCATGGCACTGTCTCAACCTCCCGCAGGAGGGCGGAGGGGTCAGGGAGGTCAACCTCCCGGTCCGCCAATGGGTGCTCCAATGATGTTTGCTCGTGGCGGTCCAATGATGATGCTCTTTCTGCTCAACAACCCTCAAGTCCAACAGGAACTGAAACTCACCGAAGAGCAGCGTGACAAAGTTTCGACTCTCAGCGAACAACTTCGTGAAAAGTTCCGGGGTCTCGGTCAAGAGTTGAGAGGGCTTTCCCCCGAAGAGCGCGAGAAGCGAGTCCAAGCGGTGAACGAAGAAGTCGAAAAGGAACTGGCTAAAGTCCTGAAGAAAGAGCAACTCCAAAGGCTCAAGCAGATTGCACTTCAAGTTGAAGGTTTGGCTGCGCTGGCACGACCAGAAATCGCCAAGCAGGTCGGACTTACCGAGGAACAGCAGCGAAAGATTGAGGAAATTTTGAGGGAAGCCAACGAGAAGCGACGAGCGCTCTTTCAACAAGGACCTCCCGCTGACCGGCAGGCTATGTTCCGAGAGATGCAAAAAATCCGAGAATGGGTTGATGAGCAAATCGGCAAACTCTTGACAGAGCAGCAGAAGAAAAAGTGGCAGGAATTGATTGGCGAGCCGTTCAAACTGGAGTTACGACCCTTCGGCGGTCCGAGAGGGCAATGAACTGAATTCCGAGCAAGTGAACTCAAAGCGCCGCAGGGTTTCATGCCCTGCGGCTTCTTCTTTTTATTCGCGTTTTACCGTTCACCGAGTGCCATCCCAACCAATGCGGCAGGGACGGTAATCATAGCACTCCAGTGATAAGGCAACAGCGAGTGAAGGTCGTAAGGGATGAAAGCGGCACTTTGAGCCAACACGCCCAAAACCAATCCATTCAGCGCCCAATGACCGAAAGTTAGTGGGCGAAGCCAAAAGGCAATGTGGACAACGACAAGACCCTCAAGGATTAGCATGGGAGGGCTATAGGGCAAAATTGCCAGAACAGTCCATCTCGGCAGAAGAGACCTCATCGCCGCGATAATCGTGCCCGCCAAAATCCCACCAACGAACAAAACCGCAAGCGTTGCTTTAACCTTGTCCCATTGCATCATCGGTCACCATCCAACACTTTTGAGTCTCTCCCACGCTGCCCTTATTTCGTCGCGCAACTGCTTTTGCCTTTTCATTGAAACGCCAAGCAACTGCAAACCTTGCGGGAAATCGGCTTTGTGCTTCAAAATCACCACATCGCCTTGAACAGCAATGATGCCGTAATCAGGGCAAGTCAGGGTGTGAAGCACCAAAGTTTCGTGAGCGTCAACTCCGAGTGGCCAGTAACTACTTGGTCGGGCTTTCAAAACGATGAAGTCAACAGGTTGCTCACGCATTCGCTTGTGGAACTCGTCAACGGGTATCGGTTTGGCTCTCATCTCAATTTGCTGCTTGAGTGCTTCAACTGACGGACCAAAGGCTACCTGCTGGAATGGGTTTGGGAACATGTAAATTCGCTTGCGATGTGCCAGCGGAGGCACTAAACTCGTCGGTGCTGTGACGCTGGCATCGGGTGGGATGTGGCTGTTCAAGAATTCAACGATGGCTTTCGCCTCTTTTGGTGGGAGCATATCACTCGTGAACCTTTGAACGACCGGAGGTCCATACCTGTATGCGCTGAAAACAACGCAAATGCACCAAGTGAGCGCTAAGAGAACTTGCCACCGCAGATGTAAAGGTTTGGGAAGTTCATCGCCCACCTGCAACAGTCTCTTCCATCCCACCACGCTGGCGACAGCCAACCAAGGCAAAATCGTTGACGCATACTGGTAGCCCAACTCACGAAGAATCACCCGCTCGTTTAAAGCGATGAGGGCATAGTTGGGTAAACCGAAGAGCAAAATTTCGGGCGCTAAAAGCGGGAAGAAGGCGAAAGGGAAAAGGAGCAAGAGCGGGTAAACTCCGGGTGCAGTTGAGTGCCCTTGACAAAGGACTAACTCCCTCAGCGCTTCCAACGGACGGGTCAAAATGCCCCAGACTATGCCCAACGGCGTTTTGCCCCAACGAGAGTAAAGGGCAAGGTAAGCGGAATGTTCAACTCCCGCAAAGAAGGGCATCAACCTCAAGACAACAGCAATCCAACAAAGACCCCCTACAACTCCCCACCATGCCCATTTTTGCTTGCGAACGACGGCTGCGTAAGCGCTGAGCATGAGAATGACAAGGGAAACCTCTTCCTTGCAAGCCAAAGCGAAAATCGCTGCAATTGCAAAAACCTTTGGTCTTCCTTCGTCGGCAGCATCCATCGCCCAGAGGACAAACGGGATGGAGAGCAAGACAGGGTGAAAGTCAAAAAGCAGCATCGTGAAAAGTGCTGGGTGCAAAAGGTAACCGATGGCGATTATCGCTGCGAGCCAATCTTTCTGAGTGTGCCTTAAAGCCATTCGGTAAATTGGCAACGCCCCCGCCGCCAAAGCAAAAGTTTGAGCCAGAAACAGCCAAAAGGGATGAGCCCAAATGCGGTAAGGGATGGCGATGAGGTATAGGATGGGAGTAAAGTGGTCACCAAGGATGTTCATGCCGCGAACGGTCACGAAGGGTGTCTCCCCATGCGCCATCAACCAAACTGCCTGCTGAAAAATGCCCAAGTCAAAAGCATAAGCACCCAATTGCTCGTAACGGCGAATTTGAAGCCAGAGGAGGTAGATTGCGAATACGATGCAAGTGAGCAAGGTGAAGCCAAAAGCCAAACTCAGCCTTGTCTTCATCCTTTTCCACCACAACTTCGTTCAAAATTGCATCAAAAACTCAAATTAGTGTTGCTGCTGCGAGGAGCGGAGAAGTCCATCCCAGCGACATCCAAGAACCAGTTGCCAGTTGTTTCATCCCATCTTAACCACAAGAAATATCGCCAAGGCGGGTCTTCGGTCGGGTGTCTGGCGCGGAAACGAATTTCAGCGTAAAGGCATGGCGCTTGCTTTTCTCCCGGAAAAATAGTCTGCCGAGAGAAAACGATTGCTTGTTGAGATTGAGTTCTAATCACACCCATTGCCGTGCCGACATCTATGGGTTGCTCTGATTGAAAAATACGGATGTGCACGGTTTTGGGAGCGATGGCGTCCCACACACCAGCCTTGTTGTAGTTAAAAAGCCAACTTGCCCTGAACACCTCAACATCCTCTTGAGGCGGCCACTTCTGAAAGTGGCGTGCTATCTCTGCCAAAGTTTTGCGACCGGCTTCGTCAAAATATTTCGTGGTTGCGAACATTTCCCTAAATCCTTTAAGGCGTTCTGAATTAAAAGCTCCTCGTCGCTCCTGCAAGTAGCCTAAAAACTTCTCCCAATCGCCATCTCGGTAAAGGAAAAGCAATTGGACAATCGTGTCGTAAAGGCGCTCTCGCTGGAATTCAGAGATGCTAACTTCTGTCTTGAGGTTACCTTGTTTTTCAAGAATTTGGCGAATTTGGTTAGGGTCACGAAGTTCAACAAACTCCTCCTCAGCCCTCCTCACAAGAATTGCCAGAACCAAAACGGCTACCAGTGCTAATAAAGTTCCCCCAAGCAGAAACATTCTTCTCCGCACTCTGACCACCTTCCTTCTTTACAGCGCTACTTTCTCACAAATAGGTTTGAGTTCAAGCGCTCACAGGCACGAACAGGTGGGAGAACCATTAACGCAACCACATGTTGCCGATTGACCTGGTTGGCATGAAACAGAGCAGCTTCCGAGAGGACACGAAACCGAGCAAGACGAACCACCGCCTCCACCACCATACTGTTGATAAGCGATCTGGGCTACCGCACCGATTAATACTGCCACCATAAAGGTCAACAACAACCGTCGCTTCTTCATTTTTGGGCACCTCCTTTTGGTTTCCTTCAACCCCACTTCATTTAATTGCACCGAACCGCGAATTTTATTCACGCATCCACCAACACAGGTGTTCCAAGCCATTGNCCNGTCCGTCGCCACCAAGTCAGTTTGATTAGAACATTTGCTGCTTCAAAGACAATGTTCTGCGACATTTTTGAGCGACCCAACTGCCTCTCCCGAAAAGTGATAGGAACTTCCACAACTTTCAAGCCCTCCCAAACCGCTAACGCAGTGCTCACAAACTGAAAAGCATAACCATTAACTTTCAANCTCTCCAACTGCAATTTTTCCAACGCTTTCCGCTGGAACAACCGAAAGCCGCTGGTGCTGTCTCGGATAGGCAAGCCCAACAAAATTCGCACCAGCCAGTTGGCGCAACGAGACAAAATTTTCCTTTTCCATGCCCAACCAATAACTTTTCCGCCAGCGATATATCGTGACCCGATAACAAGGTCAGCGCCGCCCTGAATTGCTGACACTAACAACGGCAATGCTTGCGGGTCATGGGACAAATCGGCATCCATGTAACCTAACACTGAAGCCCCTTCAGACAAAGCAAACTGTAACCCTGCAACTACTGCCGATGCATAGCCCAACTTGGCGGGACGGCAAAGCANGTGAACTCGCTCATCGCTTCTGGCAACCTCGCAAACAATTTTTGCCGTCCCGTCAGGCGAGGAATCGTCCACAATGACCAAATAANCCGAAGGGATGGCATCCAAAATCCNNCTCATCAACTGAGCAATGTTTTTCGCCTCATTGTAGGTCGGGATGATTATCCAAATCTCACCNGACAAGTTCATGACGCCGCACCTTTTAGCGTTGCTTCTCGGTCAGACTTTAATCACCAAGCGTTTCAATTTCTCTACCGCTTCCCGTTTCCATCGGTTCACTGTGGCTTGGCTTATGCCCAGTTCGTTGGCAACTTCTTGCTCCGTTAAGCCGTCAATGAAAAGTCGTTCCAGCAGATAGTGTTCCTTGGGTTCAAGACGAGAAATCAAATCCCTCACCTCAACTCGCCACCAAAACATTGCCTCAGCGGAAACTTCTGCCATTTCCTCAACGGTTATTTCATCCGCCTCGCTGACATCTTTGCCACTTGGCTGGTTGCAGGGGCAACAACGGGAAGCGAACCTCCATTCCTCGCGGTATCGCTGCAGCAGTGCTGCTTTAATGCGACCTTTCACGAACTGGCTTACGGGAATTTTCCTGTGTGGGTCATGGGAACAGATAGCAGCCCATCCTGCCAACAGCGCAACTGCTCTCATTTCATCGCGCCAATCCTTTTCCGACCAGTTTGGCGGCGTTTTCCATCGGCTAACTTCGCACAAGCACTCCTCAACCCAATTCATCAACTCAACGGGGTGCTTCACCGTCTTGGCGCATAAGCCATCACCCCTACAATCTTTGCTTTTTCACAGCAGCGAAAATTGGCAATTCCAACAATGGCTGCATAGGGAAGTTTGTTTCAAAAACGATTTTGCCACTATAACTTGGGATTGTGAAACTCCGGAAGGCACTTTTAGCCGAGCAAGCCAGATAACCCCATCCTTGACCTCAACGACCTTCACAAATTGAGGGAAAGACCTCAACTTCAATTTGATGGGCTTACCCGTTCGGTTAACGATGCGGAACTCT
>JGI26466J51736_1001056_pt1 | contig 11309 bp, 8 predicted proteins | sample PerSpoCPS_CMetaG_FD_51736 | JGI IMG/M metagenome (IMG submission 51736) | reverse complement strand
AAAAAAATAGTTATAAGGATATAAAAGGAGATAAGTAATATATAGGGTATTTTCATTTCATATTTTTTACGGTAAAATGAGGTTAGTAAGAAATAAAAGTGATATAAGTAAAAACAAACTTCTTCTTCTTTCAGTTTTCATCTCTTTGCTACTTTTACCTTATGTTTACTTTGGGTATCTTGCTTTTTTTCCTGATGTCTTCTCCGTTCTGGCTGCATACTGGATAGCGCAAAGCGACAAAAAAAATTTCAACATAATACTAATATCTTATCTTGTGGCAGTTCTAAGAGTTATAATTGGAGGAAGCCCGCTTGCAGCTTCAACTTACATTATAGTTGGTTTAGTTTCCTCATTCACTCCACACATTTTTTCAGGAGACTTCATAGGAGTAGTTTCCCTAACCTTTATTCTAACTCTATTATCATCTCTAACTATATCATTTGATGTTATAGTAGATAAACCTGAAACTTTACTTTTAGTTCTTATAAAACTAATCTCGTCCACTTTATTTTCGATATTAATATTCCCCTTTGTCATAAAAGAAGAAAGAGAAAAAATAACCTTACTAAAATAAATGAGAAAGGTAAATGAAAACGAAAAGGTAAATAAAAAAAGCGAAAGGGTAAATAAAAAAAGAAAGATAAATATCAGATCAATTTAGCTACAAAGTAAATCAATTTAGCCCATTAATTCAATCTCATCCATAGCCTCTCTAATAATCTTCTTACACCTGACCGTTATCTCTTTATGATTCTCAAGTACATAAGATATACAAGCAACAAATTTACATCCAGTTCTTACAACTTCTCTCACATTAGATGAATTTATTCCACCTATGGCAACAACAGGAACGCGAGAAATCTTTAAAGCTTTACATAAGTTTTCCGTACCAGTTGCAGGATATCTACTCTCCTTTGTTCTCGTACCGAAAACCGGACCAAAACTTATATAATCTACTATCTCATAATTCACGGACTTCACCTGTGTTATATTATGAGTTGAAAAACCTATGCTCAAAATACCAAACTTTTCTTTCACAAGATCGGGTGGTATATCTTCTTGACCAACATGAACCCCGTAAGCTCCGATAATATAGGCTAAATCAACCCTATCATTTACAAAGAAAATTAGTCCATTTTTCTCACATTCTTCCTTTGCAGCAATAGCTTGCTTCACTTGAAATATAGGATCTATCAGCTTAGCTCTGTACTGGAAAATCTTCGCTCCACCATCTGCACACCTCTTTACAACATCTTTAATATAAGATAGATCCTTTCTACTGGCAGAAGAAGGTAAAAATTTATCATCCGTCACAACATATAGAGTGAAAACATCGCCCCGAATCAAATCATAAAACATAAATAAACTAAATTAGGGAACAAATTTAGGAAATATAATTTTAGGAAAATAAAAGCCCAATTTCTAGCTCTTTCCAAAGATAATTTCATTTTAGCGGAAAACTAAATTTTTAACATTAGACTATTGACTCTTTTTAAGCTTTGAACACTTTTTAATCCTTGAGGATATGCCAAAATATCTGGTAATGTAATAGAACTTATGTCTCCAATATATTCTGAAACATTTTTGAGCAAATTATCCACTGCTGAAAGGATATCAGATAGGACATGTATTCTATTTTCAAGTTCTTTACGCACAACAAACAACCACAGGGATGATGATAGAGATAAAACCCTATTTTTGATATCTTCACACATAGCTAACACTTCTTTCAGTTTCAAAAAAATTGAATTTATTTCTTTATCCATTTCCGAAAACTTATCTGATTCTCCCAGAATTTTTTCATATTGTTGGTTAAAAAATTCAATTCTATTTTTTGCTAAATCAATATACCTTGAAGCTATGTCATTTATAGAGATAGCGAGTAGATGGACCTTCTGAACTTCAAGGTCAAAAGATTCTGAAAATAAAAGGAGCTTATTCTCAAAATCCTGCATCCTGCTCAATATATACTTTATATTAACTGACACCTTGAAAGAAAAGCTATCTATGTCCTGAACTATTGCTGATAGCTTTCTTCTAACATCACTATCTCCCGATGAAGAAGCTATTTGCAAGACCTTTATAGAAATACTATAACATGTGTGAGGTATTCTTGAAAAATCTTGCATAACCTTCTGAAATGAATAAAAAATTGATTTTAATTCGTAAACCTTCCTCTGAACGAATAGGAGATTTTCCACCAGATTAGAACGATTGAATTCCTCTAACTTATCTCTAAATGACTGAATGTTAAAATCTTCTTGGTGTCTTTTCAAAGAAGAAATCGGAGTTTGAGCAAACTTTATCTCTACGATGGAATTATTTATCTTATCCAACTCCAATAATGTATTTAAGAAATTGTTACTAAAGGATATGTTAATCTTTTCAAGGAATGAATCAATTAAACTTTTGAACTCCTTATCCCTTTCTATCTCGTTAGAAATCCTTGAGCGGATCCTGTGAAGAATAGAATGGTAATTTAACAAAATTTTTTTATTTAATTCAACGGATTTAAAAATCTCATCACGCCTTTTTAATATTGAACTATACTTTAATTTTAGGTCTGATTCAATTTCTTGCGATAGCAAATGAAACTTCCTTTTTAGCTGATCTACAAAGAACTCATGCTTTGTTTGATCTGGTGATATAAACTTTCCTTCCTCTACTCCAAATGATTCTTTTTCTCTTTTAGAAATCTCCTTTTGCTCCAACCTGTACTTAAATAACAAGATAAGTACTAATGAGAGAACGAAGGACATTATAAAGAGAATAAAAGAAGCTATGAAGAAACTGATGTAAGACAAATTAACGATTGAGTAATTAGATACTCTTAAAACAGAAAATCCCAAAACAAAAAAGGCTAAACACAAAGAAAAAAATACCTTTATCAAATCTCTCAAAGGAAGGAAAGCCAGTAGTATAAATCCCAAATTCAAAAGTACAATATCAGGAAAAATGAAAATATTACCTGATAGATAGAAAGAATAGATTGACGATGCAAGAAATAACAAAAATAAAGGTATGCGTAGATCAAAAAAATCTATATTGAATGCTCTTCTCATCTCCCTGATATTATGACTATCCGTTTCCTTTTTTTCATCATTCATTATCCTTTTTCCACTCTAAATCATCCAGAACCTCCCTTATGTTAGATATAAATTTTTTATTTTCTTCAAAATATGAAGGATATTTTTCTATTATTTTCAAACCATCATCTAATAATGAAGAAAGGACTTGAAGCAAAGATAATAGCTCATCAATATTTTCAGACAATTTTTCCAAAGCCTCATCAATTTTTTTGAAAGATTGAGAATTAGATGATATAAGAGAGAATATAGAAGAGATTTTCCACTCTATATCGTTTTTGATGGAATTTACAGCTACTAAAAGGTCATCTATAATCGGGTAATTTATAGTTATCTTAATATCTTTCAATTCTCTTATGATTGATTTCACTCCTTCGTAGCTTGCGCCCCATTCATTTTTTATAACATCCATCTTGCGCAGGATAAGTTCCTCAATTGCTAATGAAATAGGATCAAATGCCCTTGCTTTGTCACCTATCTTATAGGCCAAAAGATGAGAGTTAAACGCCAAAATTCCTATGTTCTCAAAACTTGAATTTATCTCGTGAGAAAAATTTTCCAAAACTTTCTCAAACTCTTCAAGATGTTTTCTAAAATTATCAAAAGCTTTCAAAAATGCCTCTTCTCCCTTCTGCTCACTTGGGAATAAAAGCCTTAGCTTCTGGAGTTCATTTTCTATACCTCCAAGCGGAGAAAATATTTCGTGGAAATAATATTCCAAACCTCTAAAAAATAAATTCATTCTTGCACTAAAATTCCAAACTTTTGCCCTGAAATTCATTAATTCTCCTTGATTCAACTTGAGATTTTCTGAGAGTTTTAAGATTAAATCTTTCAATTCTAAAACTTCATCTAACTTCAGATCAACCTTTTTAGATAAAACCTCCTCTGATTTTTTCACAATATCAAATAGATATTTTCTCATATCTGGAACAGCTTTGAATTTCTGTAAGTACATCTCAAAATCTTTCAGTGATTTTTCAAGATAATCTAAATAAGTTTTATCATTCTCTATTTTTGCTTTAAGATTATCCAACTCAGTATCTATAATCTCACTTGTACTTTCAGATATGCTTTCTCCATTACTTTCGGATATATTTTCTCCATTATGAATAGTTTCAGAAGAAGCTACAAAGTTAGTTTTTTCCTCCATTTGCACTTGCATATCAATATACTTTTTTCTTCTCTCCCTTACCTCCAAGGCAGAAATCAAATATAAAGACAAAATAGATAAAATTGCAACTGAGATTACAAATATTATTTCCTTCTCATAAGGTAAGGCTCTAACAAATAAAGTTAATTCTTCCCCCTTATCAAAGATTGTCTTTATATATTCCCCTGATTTGTAGATAATAGTTCCAAGCTCATAACCTTCTATTTTGCCTTTCGCAATGTTTAAATTTCCTTTTTCCAGTACCCCTGAAACATCATCAAATGAATCTACTAAATTAGCGATAATGAAACCAGCCAGATTAAATGAAAAAAGCGAAAACACAAGAAAAATCCCGAAAATTATACTCCATCTATAAAAGAAATATAAAAGGCAGATAATATCTATTAAAACTATAAAAGCTATAAGATAAACATCCCTCACAAAGATAAGGAATGGTAAAAATACAACAAGTGATGTAGAAATAAAAAAGAATAAAAGTTCTCTTTTAGATTTGAGCTTCCTTATTCTTATAAATAAAATTTCAAAAAGAAAAGGTAAAAGCAGAATCAAGATATAAGAGAAGTTAGAAAAAATAAATCCCCCCCTCACTAAAAAGAACATCAGCTTCATCAAAAATCTGACAAATAGCAAAGAAATAACAGATAGATTGTTTATAGCAGTCATTCAATATACTATTTAATTTAAAAATTTGTAATGAATTTTTTATTATAGAAGTATTTTAATCAAGCTATTTTTCTCTTTTTGATATGTTAATGAAAACCAACCCCACCAATATACCACTGAAAACAAGAAAGATCAATAAAATTCCAGAACTATATAGGAAGCTCTGCCAGAAATCAAGATCACGCGTGCCAGAAGAGACAGAACAATAAGGACATCCTAAAAATTCTGGTAAAAAAAACTCAACGACATATTGAAAAATTGACCAAACCATCTAAAATTTATTTTAATTCGTACTCATAAATAAACATATTCTTCAAGTTCTTGTTCAGTAACTCTGTACCTCTTTATCTCTTTATCAATCTCCATTTCCTCTTTTGATATTGTTTCTTTTTGAGCCTCTATTTGCTTTTTCGTCATGAACATTTCAGCAGCTAACTGAATTGCTGCTTTCATAGGTTCTGGATTTGCTTTACCCTGTCCAGCGATATTATAAGCTGTTCCGTGTCCTGGGGATGTCCTTATTATTGGTATTCCTACGGTTACATTTACAGCGTTATCAAAATCAACAAGCTTAACAGGAATAAGTCCCTGATCATGATACATAGCGATTACCGCATCAAACTCTTTGTTATAAGCACGCCAAAAAGCAGAGTCAGGAGATAAAGGTCCTTCTGTATCTATACCCTTGCTCCTTAATGAAACTATTCCCGGATATATAAGATCTTTTTCTTCATCACCAAAAAATCCACCTTCACCGGCATGTGGATTAAGACCGCACACTCCTAATTTTGGATTTTTAAGTCCGAAATATTGTCTTAAAAACTTCCATGTTAGTAATCCAACTTTATATATTCTCTGTGGGGTAATCTTCATAGCAACATCTTTAAGCGGGACATGAATCGTCACGAGAGATACTTTAAAATGTTTTGAAACGAACATCATAGTAAATTCTCTTGAACCAGTGAATTCCGCTATCATATCAGTGTGTCCGCCGTATCTGAAACCAGCTTCATTTATTATTTCCTTATTTATAGGAGCTGTGACTATTGCATCAATATAACCAGCCATAGTGGCACTTACAGCTTCCTTAACATAGTTGACCATCGCTCTCCCACAGTTTCTATCAGGACGACCATATCTCAATCTTGTCATTTTAAGATTTGATATGCTTCTGACGAGGATTTCCCTCTCCCCAATCTCCATGCTTCTGACCATATCAACAGAAGATAATTCCCTGAACCTGACATTAGTTATGCCTATATCTTCTGCGACCTTTGCGAGAACACCTTTATCTCCAAACACAACAGGAAAAACGATTTTCCTTATAGATTTATCTAAAAGAGACTTTATTATTATCTCTGGTCCTATACCAGTAGGGTCTCCCATAGATATACCAATTACGACTTTTCCTTCTGCTGTCTCAGTAGGTCCCACAAACTTAATACGAGGTAATCTACCTCTTCTACCTCTTCTACCTCTGGTTTCTACTTTTTCCTTTTCTACTTTTTCTTTTTTCTTAAGAATATTTTCTGCTTTTGGGCGTCTACCCATGCTCCAAAAACCTCCCTATATTTTTCTTTTATGTAATAATCTCTAAAATTTGGGTCATCTTTTAATTCAGAAAAATCCACCTCCTTTATCTCTTTTACAAAAAAAGTTACTTTTTTACCATCCTCTCCTATAACCTCGGAGTATCCAGTTGAAGGTAGAGAGAAAATAGCTTCCTCATAAACTTTATTCAACTCTCCTTTTCTTACCCAGCCGAGCGTTCCAAAATTTTTCATATCCCCCTCCTTATATAATACGAACCTCCTTTCAAAATCCTTTTGGATTTTATCTTTATTTTTTAGGAAGAACTTTTGGAGTTCATTATGATTTATAAAATTAACACCAACGAGCTGAAAAAAAATTTCGTCAGCAATTTTTTTTGCTTTTATCAAATCCCTATACTCTTGCAATGTCAGCCCACTTTTGAGCAAATCTACCTCAACAGCTCTTATGTCTTTCATATGCATCTTCTCTATTATGCTATCTATTTGTTCCTGTGGTATTTTTATATTCTGCCTTTCAGCAAATTCAAGTATAACAAACAAATCCAATATTGTATTGAGTGCTTCCTCAAAATCAGCAACTCCAAAATTTTTCATAAACGCCAATACCAGACTCTTTGTTATCGGTCTCCTTTCCACATAAGCTAAAACTTCATCCGAATAATAAATCTGATTTGAATAAGAACTCACAGAGAAAACACTGAGAAAGATAACAAAAAATAAATAAACTGAAAGGGAATTCAAAAAATAACGAGCTTTCGCTATATTCTTCATATCTTAAAAAATTGAGCTGTTATGAAATACTATACATATTTTTTTATTTATACTTTTGCATAAAAAGCTCTTCAAACTTTTCACGAGAAAGTTTTACCCCAAAATTCTTTTCAACTGCATCAAAATTTACATAAATATTCTTTGAAGCAATCAGATCCTGGGTTAAATTACTTATTCTATCTTTTATTTTCTTTTCCCTTGTGGCCCTAAAAACTTGATCTATAACTTTCTCAAATTCCCAATAACCTGCTGGAACCTTATCTGCAACAGCAAAAATAACAAACTTTTCTCCTAATCTCAGAGGACGGGAAATTTCACCTGATTTCATCTTCAAAATCATATCAGCATATTCTGGGAAATATCTTTTCAAAAGCTCTCCATCAATATATCCGTAGTCAAATTCCGCTGGTAGGTGTCTTGTTTGAGCTACATTTATAAAGTCTCTAATATCTTTTATTTTGTTCCTTATATCCTCTATTTCTTTTTTGTCAGAGGACTCTATTTTCATAAGTCGTATGACATCAGGATGCCAAAATTTTTCCTTATTTTTCTCATAGAAATCTTGAACCTCTGGAAACTCAACTTTTGTATATGGTGCAATTTCATCTTTGAAAATATATGGTCTTACAATATCCGCTGAATTATAAATCCATCTTATTTTGATTTCAGGTCTATCAAAATATCCTTTTGACTTTGCGTATTCAAATGTTGCAACAGCTTCAATAAATTCTACAACAATCTGTGTCATTTTTTCAGGGCTCCTTATAAGCTCTATCTGTCTTACCTCAGGTAGTGAAGAGATGAAACTTCTGAACTCTTCCACCGTTATATCTGTATCACCTATCTTCAAAAATACTTCACCACGAGGTTTTTCTTGCGTTTCCGTCTTTTTCTTTATCTTCTCGCACGAGCTGAAAATATAAGAGATTGAAAATAGCACGAGAATTACGATAAAGCCTCTTATAAAGCTTATTGTTCTCTCTATTTTCATCGATACCACCTCCTAATTATATTTCAAATTATTAAGGTAAAAAACAAAAAACACATAAAACAAATTTTAGCAGTTTATTGTAAAAAATTTGTTATTCCACCAAAATAAAACTATTTATAAGAAGATTTTGGCAAGCAGATGACATATAAAAAGATTTGCCTCTACAAAAAATNAATCACAAACAAAAATAGAATGAAAATAAATTTCAAAACAATAAATTTCAAAATATAACTACAAGCTTTGCTCCTTCTCATCAATAGATTGTACTTCTTTCCAAATTCTACGAGAGTTTTTGTATCCGTAAAGGAAATAAATCAGAAACCCTATTCCATGCCAGAGTATGACTCTTATCCAAGTCATTTTTGGCAAACCAGTTAAAACAAATATTATAAGCGCAATATTTATAGGGATAAGTAAAAAAGGTATTGGAACTCTGTAAGTTCCACCGGGTTCTTTTTTTATTCTCAAATATAGAACAGAAACTCCTGCGATAAGATATGCAAATAGAGTTCCAACATTTACAAGTTCAACAAGGTCTGTCAGCGGGACAGCGCTTGCGACTATGCTCAAAAAAAATGCACCGAAAATCGTTGAAATATATGGAGTTTTGAATCTCGGATGCACCTTGGCAAAAGAAGAAAAAAGCAATCCATCTCTTGCAAGAGCATACATAACCCTCGTAAAGCCTAATCCCATAGTTATCATAACGCTGGTTATAGTGATTATAGCTCCTACCGCTATTATATTACCTATGAAAGTGTATCCGTGTATATACATAGCTTTTGCAAGAGGGTCAGCAACATTTAGCTCCTTATAATTGACTATGCCTGTAAGAGTGAAACTTACTGTAATATACAAAAATGTACTTATGAGCAAAGAAAGAATAATTCCTGCTGGAACAGTTTTTCTTGGGTTTTTTGCTTCTTCCGCAACAGTTGAAACTGCATCAAAACCAAGATAAGCGAAAACGATAATACTTGCTCCACGAAGAATACCAAACCATCCATAAGCATCCTCACCTTTGAAATTTTTAGAAGGTTCCGGGATAAATGGAGTAAGATTTTCTTTATTTACACCTATGAGAAAAAGCCCAACAAAAAGGAAAAGTAGGAGAGAAAAAATTTTTACAAAAACAATAAAAAGATTTACACTTGATGTTTCCTTTATTCCTATAAACAAAAGAAGAAAAACCAAAATTACGACTATCAAGGCTATAAGGTCAAAGTGAAAATGCCAAAAAATTGTTACCTTCCCGCTTATTATGTCAGGGAAAGTTATTCCAAAATTTTTTTCAAGCAAGGATCTAAAATACCCGGACCAACCGCTTGCAACAGCAGCAGTAGATAATCCATACTCCAAAATAAGGTCCCAACCGACCATCCAAGCCAAAAACTCTCCCAAAGATGCATAAGCATAACTATAAGAACTACCTGCAACAGGAAATCTTGAACTTAACTCTGCATAAACAAGAGCACTAACAAGTACAGTAAGACCTGTTAGAACAAAAGATAAAACTATTGCTGGTCCGGCATAATTTGCAGCAACCTGACCAGTAATAACAAAAATACCAGCACCTATTATAGCTCCAATCCCTATTGATGTCAGGTCTAAAACTCCAAGCTTCCTTGCAAACTGGGACTTATCTAAATCATATACCCTCTTCCTAAAAATATCCGCCATAGCCCATAACCCCCTATGATAGAAAATTCATAAGCTCGGAATACAAATAACCAAAGATAACAAATTAGTAAATTTGAGATAAATTTCTCAAAAGATTAAATTTAAAAGATAAAACCAACAGAAATATAAGCAAGAAGACAAAAAATAATAGGAAATTGAAGCAATCAAAAAGCTATGCTTGTTTATGAAAAAGAATATGATGTCATAGTTGTAGGGGGAGGACACGCAGGATGTGAAGCCGCCCTTGCTGCTGCAAGAATGGGATGCAAAACACTCCTCCTTTCAGGAGATATAGAAAAAATTGCTCAAATGTCCTGTAATCCATCAATAGGAGGTTTGGGAAAAGGACACCTCGTCAAGGAAATAGATGCTCTCGGAGGAGAAATGGGAAAAAATACAGATAAAACGGGAATTCATTTCAAAAGGCTCAATACCTCAAAGGGACCAGCAGTAAGAGGAACTCGGGCTCAGTGTGATAGAACCCTTTATAGACATCAGATGCAAAAAACTCTATGGCAAACTCCAAACCTTGAAATAAAGCTCGGACATGTCGTAGATATATGGGTTGAAGAAAAAAACGGAAAAAGAAAAGTAAAAGGCGTAAAGATAGANCTTGGAGTTNTATTTTTAGCAAAAGCTGTTGTNATATCAACAGGAACATTTCTTGGAGGGAAAATTTTTATCGGGCACGATTCATTAGAAGGTGGAAGACTCGGAGAAAAACCCTCAATAGGTCTTTCTGAATCTCTAAGAAAACTTGGATTCAAGTTAGGTAGATTGAAAACTGGAACCCCAGCAAGACTTGACGCTAATACAATTGATTTCTCTTCACTACAAAAAGAAGAATCAGACTATCCCCCACCCCACTTTTCCTTTTCAACAAAAAAAATAACTCAAAAGCTAATTCCAGTTTACATAACTCATACAACACCCGAAACTCACAAAATAATTCTTGAAAATCTCACAAGATCTGCGATGTATGGAGGTTTGATAAAAGGAATAGGTGTAAGGTATTGCCCATCAATTGAAGATAAAGTTGTAAGGTTTGGACACAGAGATAAACATATTGTTTTCCTTGAACCAGATGGCTACGATACAAGAGAAATTTACCCAGCNGGAATATCAACAAGTCTTCCTTACGATGTTCAGCTGAAATTTTTGAGAACAATTCCAGGACTTGAAAAAGTTGAGATAATAAGACCTGCCTACGCTGTGGAATACGATTTTTCCGATCCGACCCAACTTTATCATACACTTGAAACAAANCTNGTAGATGGATTATTCTTTGCNGGACAGATAAACGGGACAACGGGGTATGAGGAAGCCGCAGCTCAAGGTCTTATTGCAGGAATAAACGCAGCTTTGAAAGCCAAAGGAGAAGAACCAATAAT
>JGI26466J51736_1001044_pt1 | contig 11423 bp, 14 predicted proteins | sample PerSpoCPS_CMetaG_FD_51736 | JGI IMG/M metagenome (IMG submission 51736) | reverse complement strand
CGTGCCGGGTAACTTCCCCAGGAACCTTTTGCCGGGGCCCCCATGCTGGCGCAAGCCAGCATGGGGTGGTATTAAACGCCGAAGAAGCGCTCCAGAAGGCGAAGGATGGCCAGGGTGCCCCGCTCAAAGTCCCGGATGCGGATGTGCTCGTTGGGACTATGGACCCGGCTCCCCGGGTAGCCCACGCCGAGGCCCACGGCCGGGGCCTTCAGGTGGTGGAGGAAGGGGTGCATGGGCCCCGAGCCCGCCATGTTGGGGTAGAGGACGGCCTTCTCCCCGAAGGCCTCCTCCAAAGCCGCCTTGGCCAAGCCCACGAAGGGGTGGGCCAGGTCCGAGCGGGCCGGGCGCTCCCCCTTCTCCAGGACCACCACCTCCACGTCGTGGAGGCCCCGGGCCTCGAGGTGGGCCTTAAGCAGCCCCGGGATCTCCTCCGGGTCCTGGTCCGGCACCAGGCGGAAGTCCAGCTTGGCCACGGCCTCGGCGGGGAGGACGGTCTTGGAACCGGGCCCCCCGTAGCCCGAGTGAACGCCGTTNANGTTNACGCAGGGCTCGGCGTAGAGGCGCTGGTGGAACTCCAGGTTCCTGGCCCCGCCCAGAAAGTCCCTCACCCCAAAGGCCTCCTTGAGGGCTTCGGACTCGTCGGGAATGGAGGCCAGAACCTCCACCTCCGGCGGGGTGAGGGGGCGGACCCGGTCGTAGAAGCCCGGGATCAGGACCCTTCCCTCCTCGTCCCTCAGGGAGGCCAGGGCCAGGGAGAGGCGGTAGATGGGGTTTTCCACCACGGCCCCGTAGGAGGAGTGGAGGTCAAAGGCCGCCGTCCGCACCCGAAGCTCCAGGGCCACGATGCCCTTCAGGCCGGCGTAGAGGTAGGGCCGCCCCTTAGCGTCCACGCCCCCCGCCTCCCAGAGGATGGCCTCGGCCTGGAGGAGGTCCCGCTTATCGGCCACATAGTCGGCGAGGTGCGGGCTACCCACCTCCTCCTCCCCCTCCACCACGAACTTGACCCGGGGCAGGAAGCCGTGCTTTTCCCGGAAAAGCCCGAGGGCCACGACCCGGGCCACCAGCTCCCCCTTGTCGTCGTGGGCCCCCCGGCCGTACCAGGCCCCGTCCCGCTCCACCAGGGTGAAGGGGTCCGTTTCCCACAGGTCCAGGGGGTCCGGGGGCTGGACGTCGTAGTGGTTGTAAAAGAGCAGGGTCCTCTCCCCTACCCCGCCCTCGGCGTAGACCACCGGGGGGCCATACCCCTCGTGCAAAGAGGCGGAAAGCCCCAGGCCCTGAAGGACCTCGGCCACCTTCTCCGCGCCCTCCCTAAGGGCCCGCCCCTCGGCGCTCACCGTGGGCAGGGCGATGAGCTCCGCCAAAAGCGCCTTGGCCTCCTCCAAAAAGCCCTTCATGGTAGACTGAGCATACTATGGTGGAACCCTCCCTGGTCCTTTACGGGGCCCTCTACGAGCGGGCCATGGGGGTCTTGGAAGAGGCCCTCCGGGAAACCGGAGCCCGCTACGCCCTCTTCATAGACCGCAAGGGCTTCGTCCTGGCCCACAAGGAGGCCCTCTGGGCCCCCAAGCCCCCGCCTCTGGACTCCCTGGCCACCCTGGTGGCGGGCAACGCCGCCGCCACCCAGGCCCTGGCCAAGCTCCTGGGGGAAGCCCGCTTCCAGGAGGTGGTGCACCAGGGCGAACGCATGGGCCTCTACGTGGACGAGGCCGGGGAGCACGCCCTCCTCCTCCTGGTCTTTGACGAGAACGCCCCCTTGGGCAAGGTCAAGCTCCACGGCAAGCGGGCGGCGGAGACCCTGGCCAGGATCGCCGAGGAGGCCATAGCCAACCCGCCCAAGCTCAACCTGGACACGGAGTACCGGGAAGGGGCCAAGGCCCTTCTGGACGAGCTTTTCGGCAACTAGCATGAGCACCATCAACTTCGCCAACCGCGAGATCAACTTCAAGATCGTCTACTACGGCCCCGGGCTTTCGGGGAAGACCACCAACCTCAAGTGGATTTACGGCAGGATCCCTGAGGGGCGCAAGGGAGAGATGGTCTCCCTGGCCACCGAGGACGAGCGCACCCTCTTCTTTGACTTCCTGCCTTTGGACCTGGGGGAGGTGAAGGGCTTCAAGACCCGCTTCCACCTCTACACCGTCCCCGGCCAGGTCTTTTACAACGCCAGCCGCAAGCTCATCCTGAGGGGTGTGGACGGCATCGTCTTCGTGGCCGACTCGGCCCCCAACCGCCTCCGGGCCAACGCCGAGAGCATGCGCAACATGCGGGAAAACCTGGCGGAGTACGGCCTCAAGGTGGAGGACCTCCCGGTGGTGCTCCAGGTCAACAAGCGGGACCTGCCCGACGCCCTGCCCGTGGACATGGTGCGGGCCGTGGTGGACCCCGCGGGGCGCTTCCCCGTCTTTGAGGCGGTGGCCACCGAGGGCAAGGGGGTCTTTGAGACCTTGAAGGAGGTGAGCCGGCTGGTTCTGGCCCGGGTGGGGAGCGCCACCTGAGGGGCCTTTTGGGGGCGGGGGCCTCGAGGCCCCCGCTTTCCCTTTTACAAGGGACAAATGTCCTACCCTACCCGGGTATCCGGCAGGGACAAATGTACTTTGCGCCCAGGCCCAGCTTTAGCTACCATGGGCCCCGTATACGGCAACCGGCCGTAAGGGAGGAAGGGTATGGAGGAAAAACCGGTGGGAGCCATGGGCGTGATCGTGGTGCTGACCCTGACCATCCTGATCTTCTGGCTCGGGGTCTACGCGCTCTTCTTCGCAAGGGGGTAGGGTATGGTGGACGAGCACAAGTACCACAAGACGATCCTGGCCTACGAGAAGGGCTGGCTGGCCTTTTCCCTGGTCATGGTGGTGATCTTCATCGCCCTCATCGCCTACACCCTGGCCACCCACACCAGCGGGGTCATCCCGGCGGGCCGGCTGGAGCGCGTGGATCCCACCAAGGTCCGGACCGAAGGCCCCTGGGCGGACCCCGCCAAGGCCGTGGTGCAGACGGGGCCCAACCAGTACACCGTCTACGCCCTGGCCTTCGCCTTCGGGTACCAGCCCAACCCCATTGAGGTGCCCAAGGGCGCGGAGATCGTCTTCAAGGTCACCAGCCCGGACGTGATCCACGGCTTCCACGTGGAGGGCACCAACATCAACGTGGAGGTCCTCCCCGGCGAGGTCTCCACCGTGCGCTACACCTTTAACAAACCTGGGGAGTACCGGATCATCTGCAACCAGTACTGCGGTCTCGGCCACCAGAACATGTTCGGCAAGATCGTGGTGAAGGAGTGAGCCATGGCGGTGCGCAACAGCGACATTAGCCGGATCTACGAGGCCTACCCCGAGAAGAAGGCCACCCTCTACTTCCTGGTCCTGGGCTTTATCGCCGTCATCGTGGGAAGCCTCTTCGGCCCCTTCCAGGCCCTGAACTACGGGAACGTGGACGCCTACCCGCTCCTCAAGCGCCTTCTCCCCTTCGTCCAGTCCTACTACCAGGGCCTCACCCTGCACGGGGTTCTGAACGCCATCGTGTTCACCCAGCTCTTCGCCCAGGCCATTATGGTCTATTTGCCCGCCCGGGAGCTCAACATGCGGCCCAACATGGGGCTCATGTGGCTCTCCTGGTGGATGGCCTTCATCGGCCTCCTCGTGGCGGCCCTTCCCCTCCTCGCCAACGAGGCCACCGTTCTCTACACCTTCTACCCGCCCCTTCAGGGCCACTGGGCCTTCTACGTGGGGGCGAGCCTCTTCGTCCTCTCCACCTGGGTGAGCATCTACCTGGTCCTGGACCTGTGGCGGCGCTGGAAGGCAGAGAACCCCGGCAAGACCACGCCCCTCGTCACCTATATGGCCGTGGTCTTCTGGCTCATGTGGTTCATCGCCTCCATCGGCCTGGTACTGGAGGCGGTGCTCTTCCTGATCCCCTGGTCCTTGGGCCTCATCAAGGGGGTTGACCCCCTGGTGGCCCGGACCCTCTTCTGGTGGACGGGGCACCCCATCGTCTACTTCTGGCTCCTCCCCGCCTACGCCATCATCTACGCAATTCTGCCCAAGCAGGCGGGGGGCAAGCTGGTCTCTGACCCTATGGCCAGGCTGGCCTTCCTCCTCTTCCTCCTCCTCTCCACCCCCGTGGGGTTCCACCACCAGTTCGCCGACCCCGGCATTGACCCCACCTGGAAGATGATCCACTCCGTCCTCACCATGTTCGTGGCCGTCCCCAGCCTGATGACGGCCTTCACCGTGGCCGCCAGCCTGGAGCTGGCCGGGCGGATGCGGGGCGGGAAGGGCCTTTTTGGCTGGATTAAGGCCCTGCCCTGGGACAACCCCGCCTTTGTGGCCCCGGTGCTGGGCCTCCTCGGCTTCATCCCTGGGGGGGCCGGGGGCATGGTGAACGCCAGCTACACCCTGGACTACGTGGTCCACAACACCACCTGGGTTCCCGGGCACTTCCACCTGCAGGTGGCCAGCCTGGTCACCCTCACCGGCATGGGCTCCCTGTGGTGGCTGATCCCCAACCTCACCGGCAAGCCCATCTCCGACGCCCAGAGGCGGCTGGGCCTGGCCGTGGTCTGGCTCTGGTTCATCGGCATGATGCTGATGGCCATCGGCCTCCACTGGTCCGGCCTTTACGGCGTGCCCAGGCGGGCCTACATCGCCCAGGTGCCGGACGCCTACCCCCAGGCCGCGGTGCCCATGGTCTTCAACATCCTGGCGGGGATCGTTCTCCTGGTGGCCCTGATCCTCTTTATCTACGGCCTCTTCAGCGTCCTCCTCGGCAAGGAGCGGAAGCCCGAGCTGGCCGAGGCCCCGGTGCCCTTCGCCGAGGTCATCTCCGGCCCCGAGGACCGGAGGCTGGTCCAGGCCATGGACCGCATCGGCTTCTGGTTCGCCGTGGCGGTGGTCCTGGTCCTCCTGGCCTACGGCCCCACCCTGGTCCAGCTCTTCAGCAACCTGAACCCCGTGCCCGGGATGCGGCTTTGGTAAAGGGATGCGCCTCGAGGGCCAGGGACCCCTGGCCCTTGAGCTTTTTGCCGCCATGAAGGAAACTGACCCCGTGGGCTTTGTGCCGGGCCCGGGCCTTCCCTGGATCGCTGGCCTCTCCGTCCTTCCCTTCTTCCTCCAGTTCCTGGGCCTGGGGCTTTCCGAAAGGCTGGGCCAGGGGCTGTGCGGGAGCGCCCTGGGCATCTCCGAGGCCGAGGCCGTGCGCTACGGCCTGGTGTCGGAGTACTACTTCTACGGCCAGCTCTTCCTGATCCTCCTGAGCCTCAAGGTCACCTACGCCCTGGCCCTCATGGCCCTCCGCTTCATGTACCCGGACCGGGACCCGCCCTCCGCCCCCCTGGTCTGGCGCCTGGGGGTGGGCCTCTCCCTCACCCTCCTTCTCCTCTTCCTCCTCACCCGCACCCTTCCCCTTCCCTTCTCCACCCCTTTGGGCCCCGCCCTCCTCGCCCCCGCTCCCCTGGACCCCCTTTCCCTCATCATGGTCCTTCCCGAGCCCCTTCTCCTCTGGCTTTTCTGGAGGTACCGCCCGTGAAGCTTCCTCCCCTTGTCTACCTCCTCGGCTTGGTCAGCTTCCTCATGGACGTGGCCAGCGAGATGGCCTACCCCCTCCTTCCCCTCTTCCTGGCCAGCCTCGGGGCCACCCCCACGGCCATCGGCCTGGTGGAGGGCGTGGCCGAGGCCACGGCAGCCTCTTCAAGGTGGTGGGGGGAAGGCTCTCCGACCGCATAGGCAGGAGGCGGCCCTTCCTCCTTCTGGGCTACGGCCTCCCCGCCCTCTTCCGCCCCATCCTGGCCCTGGCGCAAAGCCCCTGGCACGTCCTCCTCTACCGCTTCCTGGACCGGACGGGCAAAGGGCTAAGAACCGCCCCCGGGACGCCCTCATCGCCGAGAGCGTCTCCCAGGAGGCCCTGGGCCGGGCCTACGGCCTCCACCGGGGCCTGGACACCCTGGGGGCCACCCTGGGCCCCTTCCTGGCCTTTTTGCTCCTGCCCCTTTTGGGCGTGCGGGGGGTCTTCTGGCTCTCCGCCCTCCCCGCCCTTATGGCGGCCCTCATTCTCCTTTTTCTAAGGGAGTCGCCCAAGCCCCCCAGGCCCTTGCCCCCCTTGCGCCTTTCCCGCATGGGCCGGGGCTACCGCCGCTTCCTTTTGGTCTCCGGGGTCTTCACCCTGGCCCTCTCCTCCAACGCCTTCCTCCTCCTTCGCCTAAAGGACCTGGGCCTCTCCGAAGGGCAGGTGACCCTGGCCTACACCCTTTACAACCTGGCCTACGCCCTTTTGGCCTACCCCTTCGGTAGCCTCGCGGACCGGGTGGGCCTGAGGCGGGTGGTGGCCCTGGGGTTTGGCCTTTACGCCCTGGTCTACCTGGGCTTCGCCCTGGCTACCTCGGCCGGCCTGGGGGTGGCCTTCCTCCTCCTTTACGCCCTTTACTCCGCCGCCTTTGAGGGCTCAAGCCGGGCCTATTTGGCCACCTTGGTCCCGCCGGGGGAAAAGGCCAGCGCCATCGGCCTTTACCACACCCTCATGGGCCTCCTCCTCCTGCCCGCAAGCCTCCTCTTCGGCCTCCTCTGGCAGGCCCTGGGGGCCCGGGCGGCCTTTTTGGCGGGGGCGGGGCTGGCCCTTTTGGCCCTCGGCCTCTTCCTCGTTGACGAAAGGAGGCGTCCCCCCTATCCTGAAGGAGGCCCTTAGGGCCTTTGAGGAGGAAGGGGCAAAAGGCGCCTTCCCCCCTGACGGAGGAAAAGATGCCCATCACCAAGGAAGAGAAGCAGAAGGTCATGGAGGAGTTCGCCCGCTTCCCGGGCGACACCGGCAGCACCGAGGTGCAGGTGGCCCTGCTCACCCTGCGCATCAACCGCCTTTCCGAGCACCTCAAGGCGCACAAGCACGACCACCACTCCCACCGGGGCCTCTTGATGCTGGTGGGAAAGCGGCGGAGGCTTCTCCGCTACCTGGAACGCGAGGACCCGGAGAGGTACCAGGCCCTGGTTGAGAAGTTGGGGCTCAGGAAGTAAGCTGGGACTTAGGTCGGGGGCGGGGCCTTAGGGCTCCGCCTTTCCCTTGAGGGATGCCATGCCAGAAGCCACACCCAACACCCCACCCAGTTTCCGCTACGAGACGGAGATCGCCGGCAGGACGCTGGTCCTGGAGACCGGCAAGTACGCCAAGCAGGCCTCGGGTTCGGTCCTGGTGCGCTACGGGGACACCGTGGTCCTGGCCACGGCCCAGGCCTCGGACGAGCCCATAGAGGCGGACTTCCTGCCCCTCACGGTGGAGTTTGAGGAGAGGCACTACGCCGTGGGCAAGATCCCGGGGAGCTTCATGCGCCGGGAGGGCCGTCCCGGGGAGAAGGCCATCCTCTCCGCCCGGATGACGGACCGGCCCATCCGTCCCCTCTTCCCCAAGGGCTTCCGCCACGAGGTGCAGGTCATCGTCACCGTCCTCTCCGCCGACCAGAAGAACCCGCCCGACATCCTGGGGCCCATAGCGGCCAGCGCCGCCCTCATGCTCTCCGACATCCCCTGGGAGGGGCCGGTGGCCTCGGTGCGGGTGGGCCTCCTGGGGGGCCAGCTGGTCCTGAACCCCACGCTTCAAGAGCTGGAAGAAAGCGCCTTGGACCTGGTGGTGGCGGGGAGCCGGGACGCCATCCTCATGGTGGAGGCCGGGGCCCAGGAGGTGGACGAGGAGACCCTGGTCCAGGCCCTGGAGTTCGCCCACCGGGAGATGCAGCCCATCCTGGACCTCCAGGAGCGGATGGCCCGGGAGCTGGGCAAGCCCAAGATGGCCTGGACCCCGCCGGAAACCCTCCCGGAGGAGGAGAAGGAAGCCCTCTACCGCCTGGCCCTGGAAAAGGGGCTCTCCCAGGTGCTCCAGACCGCCAGCAAGGGGGAAAGGAGCCGGGCCCTTTCGGCCTTCGCCGAGAGCCTCATCCTCGAGGCCCTGCCCAGGCTGGAAGACGGCGCCCCTGACGAGAGCAAAAGGCCTCTTTACGAGAGCGCCTTTGACGAGATCGTGCGCCGGGAGCTGAGGCGGCTCGTCTTGGAGGAGGGTAAGCGGGCGGACGGGCGCGGGCCCAAGGACCTGAGGCCCATCTGGATTGAGGTGGACGTGCTACCCAGGGCCCACGGCTCCGCCGTCTTCACCCGGGGGGAGACCCAGGTCCTGGGCACGGTGACCCTGGGCACGGGCCGCGACGAGCAGATCATTGACGACCTGGGCATTGACGAGACCGACCCCTTCCTGGTCCACTACAACTTCCCCCCCTTCTCCACCGGGGAGGTCAAGCGCCTCAGAGGGGTGTCCCGCCGGGAGGTGGGCCACGGCAACCTGGCCAAGCGGGCCCTGAGGGCGGTCCTCCCCCCCAGGAAGCCTTCCCCTACACCATCCGGGTGGTGGGGGACGTCCTGGAGTCCAACGGCAGTAGCTCCATGGCCACGGTCTGCGCCGGGAGCCTGGCCCTCATGGACGCCGGGGTGCCCGTCAAGGCCCCGGTGGCCGGGGTGGCCATGGGCCTGGTGTGGGAGAACGAGAAGGCCGTGATCCTCACCGACATCCTGGGGCTGGAAGACGCCCTGGGGGACATGGACTTCAAGGTGGCGGGAACCCGCCAGGGGGTCACCGCCCTGCAGATGGACAACAAGGTGGGCGGCCTCCCCCGGGAGGTCCTGAAGGAAGCCCTCCTCCAGGCCCGGGAGGCCAGGCTGAAGATCCTGGACCTCATGGAGATGGTCCTCCCCGCCCCCCGCCCCTCCCTCAAGCCCTTCGCCCCCCGCATCCTCAGCCTCAAGGTGCCGGTGGAGAAGATCGGGATCGTCATCGGCCCTGGAGGCAAGAACGTCCGGGCCCTGGAGGAGCTGGGCGTGGAGGTGGACATAGAGGAGGACGGCACCATCCGCATCTACTCCAGCGACATGGAGAAGGCGGAGAAGGCCAAGGCCCGCATAGAGGAGCTCACCCGCGAGGCCAAGGTGGGGGAGATCTACGAGGGCACCGTCACCAAGATCACCCCCTTCGGGGCTTTCATCAGCCTCTTCCCGGGCACGGAAGGGCTTCTCCACATCAGCCAGATCGCCCCGGGCCGGGTGAAGCGGGTGGAGGACCACCTCAAGGTGGGGGACGTGATCAAGGTCAAGGTCCACCGCATAGACGAGAAGGGCAAGATTGACCTGATCCGCCCCGAGCTGGAAGGCAAGATTCCCCCGAGGCGGCGCTAGCCTCGAGGGGGGTTAGGCGATCCCGGCCCGTCCGGGAAAAAGGAGGCATATGGAAACCCCAGGGAGGAAACCGAGGCGTAGAAGGCGCAGGCGCCCCCAGGAGGGGGCTTCTCTGCCCCAAGGGGCTTCAGACCCGGTGGAGATCATCCCCTTAGGGGGGATGGGGGAGATCGGCAAGAACATCACCGTCTTCCGCTACCGGGACGAGATGTTCGTCCTGGACGGAGGCCTGGCCTTCCCCGAGGAGGGGATGCCGGGGGTAGACCTCCTCATCCCCCGGGTGGACTTCCTCATAGAAAACCGCCAGCGCATCAAGGCCTGGGTGCTCACCCACGGCCACGAAGACCACATCGGGGGGCTTCCCTTCATCCTGCCCATGGTATTCGGCAAGGAGAGCCAGGTGCCCATCTACGGCGCCAGGCTCACCCTGGGGCTTTTAAAGGGCAAGCTGGAGGAGTTCGGCCTGAGGCCCGGGAGCTTCAACCTGAAGGAGATCTCCCCCGACGACCGCCTCCAGGTGGGGCGGTACTTCACCCTGGACCTCTTCCGCATGACCCATTCCATCCCCGACAACTCGGGGCTGGTGATCCGCACCCCCATCGGCACCATCGTCCACACCGGGGACTTCAAGCTGGACGCCACCCCCATTGACGGCAAGGTCTCCCACCTGGCCAAGGTGGCCCAGGCGGGGGCCGAGGGGGTTTTGCTCCTCATCGCCGACTCCACCAACGCCGAAAGGCCCGGCTACACCCCCAGCGAGATGGAGATCGCCAAGGAGCTGGACCGGGTGATCGGCCGCGCCCCGGGAAGGGTCTTCGTGACCACCTTCGCCAGCCACATCCACCGCATCCAGTCGGTGATCTGGGCCGCGGAGAAGTACGGGCGGAAGGTGGCCATGGAGGGGCGGAGCATGGTCAAGTTCAGCCGCATCGCCATGGAGCTGGGCTACCTGAAGGTGAAGGACCGCCTCTACGCCCTCGAGGAGGTCATGGACCTCCCCGACCACCAGGTCCTGATCCTGGCCACGGGAAGCCAGGGCCAGCCCATGTCGGTCCTCCACCGGCTGGCCTTTGAGGGGCACTCCCGGATGGCCATCAAGCCCGGCGACACGGTGATCCTCTCCTCCAGCCCCATCCCCGGCAACGAGGAGGCGGTGAACCGGGTCATCAACCGCCTCTACGCCCTGGGGGCCTACGTCCTCTACCCCCCCACCTACAAGGTCCACGCCTCGGGCCACGCCTCCCAGGAGGAGCTCAAGCTGATCCTGAACCTCACCACGCCCAGGTTCTTCCTGCCCTGGCACGGGGAGGTGCGCCACCAGACCAACTTCAAGTGGCTGGCGGAGAGCATGAGCCGCCCCCCGGAGAAGACCCTGATCGGGGAAAACGGGGCCATCTACCGCCTCACGCCCCACACCTTTGAGAAGGTGGGCACCGTGCCCCACGGGGTCCTTTACGTGGACGGCCTGGGGGTGGGGGACATCACCGAGGAGATCCTGGCCGACCGCCGCCACATGGCCGAGGAGGGCCTGGTGGTCATCACCGCCCTGGCGGGGGAAGACCCGGTGGTGGAGGTGGTCTCCCGGGGCTTCGTGAAGGCCGGGGAGAAGCTTCTTGGCGAGGTGCGGCGGATGGCCCTCGAGGCCCTCCTGGCCGGCATCCGGGAAAAGAAGCCCTTAGAGCGCATCCGGGACGACATCTACTACCCGGTGAAAAAGTTCCTGAAGAAGGCCACAGGCCGGGACCCCATGATCCTGCCGGTGGTCATAGAGGGGTGAGGCGTGTACCGGAACCTACTTTTACCCACCGACGGCAGCGAGGCGGCGGAGGCGGGACTTCAGGAGGGCCTCAGACTGGCCAAAGCGCTGAAAGCCAGGGTGGCCTTCCTCTATGCCCTGGAGCCCCTAGGGCCCAAGCTCCTCCTGGGCCCCGAGACCCTTCCCTACTACCGGGAACTGGTGGAGGACCTGCGCCGGGAGGGCCTGGCCGCTTTGGACCGAGCCACCCGGATGGCCGAGGAGCTCACGGTCCCCTTTGAGGCCCACCTTCTGGAGGGCCGGGCGGCGGAGGTCATCCTGAAGGAGGCGGAAAAGCACGACCTGATCGTCATGGGCACCCACGGGCGCACCGGGCTGGACCGGCTCCTTCTGGGGAGCGTGGCCCAGGAGGTGGTCCGGAAAAGCCCCAAGCCCGTCCTTCTGGTGCCTTACCGCAAGGCGTAAAGCCAGAG
>JGI26466J51736_1001030_pt1 | contig 11516 bp, 7 predicted proteins | sample PerSpoCPS_CMetaG_FD_51736 | JGI IMG/M metagenome (IMG submission 51736) | reverse complement strand
CCGCTGCCAGAGGAGCATTTCCACGCGCTGGAACGCGAGGTGTTTATCGAGCTTTGCCAGACCGCCAAGACGCACGAGCGCATCCGCCACATGTTGGAGACGGGCAAACCGCTCCGCAATTAGCCACCAAGAAAGGAACTTTGGCGATGGTGCCGAATCGAGAGGGGGATGAAGGCACGCGCCCTTTTGTGTGGTGGGTTCCTATGGCTTTTGTGCGCCTTCGGAATCGGGCAGCAGGTTGACACGGCGGCGCTGCAGGCGCGCTATCGGCAGTTGGCGAGCGAGATTGCCGAAGCGCGCCTAACCGAGACGGTGCGCTGGATGGCGGCACAAGGCTCACGCGTGGCAGGCTATCCGGGCGCGGAGCGCGCCGCCGACTACATCGAGCAGCAGTTCCGAGCGTTGGGCTTGCAGGAGGTGCGCCGCGAGCCGTTCGAAGTGAGCGTCCCCATCGATGAGGGCGCCTTTCTGCAGCCGCTCATGCAGCAGGGAGGGCAGCCGACCCGACCCATTCGGCTTTACCCGCTTTGGCCCAATTTGGTGCGCACCTCGCAGCTGCCGCCGAACGGGATTACGGGACCGCTTCTCTATGTGGGCGATGCTCGATTGGAGCGGTTTCGCGGCAAAGAGGTCGAGGGGAGCATCGTCCTAACGGATTTCAATTGCGGCTCCAACTGGCTGAATGCACCCCGACTGGGCGCCAAAGCGGTGATTTTCATCGAGCCAGAAAGCACCCAGCGTGGCGAGGCGGAGGCGAAGTTCATCGGCATCCCCATCGATATCCCGCGCTTCTATCTGACACGCCGTGATGCGGCGCAGTTGCTCACCCTCGCCGCCACTCGACCCGACCTGCGCGTTCGGCTCACCTGCCGACAGGTGTGGCAGAAGCGTAAGGCTTATAACATCATCGGTACCCTTCGCGGCAGCGACCCCAAACTGCGCCATCAGTGGATTGTCATCACGGCATATTATGACTCGATCTCCATCGTGCCGTCGCTGGCGCCGGGGGCAGAAAGCGCCACGGGCATCGCGGCGATGCTGGAGTTAGCACGGCTTTTCAAAAAGTATCCGCCCAGGCGCAGCGTGATGTTTGTGGCGAACGGGGCGCATTTTCAGGCGCTGGAGGGTGTTCGGCAGTTCATCGAGCGGCGGCTGCCCGAATGGAGCCGTCCGAATGTGTTGGAGCGGGCGCTGGGCGATCGACGCAAGCCGCCCGATATCTACCTGTTTGTGGGACTGGACCTCGCCAGCCGTTCCAGAGGGGTGGGAGTGTTCTACAAGGGCTGGTTCTACGACATGCGCGAGGACATCCAGCGCTACTTCTCGGAATTGGGGCGTGTGCTGCGCGAGCATGCCGACCGTATCGCGCCGGTGTTGGGCACAGCCTCGAGCAAGCTGTTCGCCGACGGCATCAACATGGTGCAGGGACGCTACTGGCGCACCTATATTCCGGGCAAGCCCGCTTTCGATGCCGAGGCTGCCACCCTCGCCGGCGCGTGGGGCATCACCTTCGCCACCATTGAAGATGCCCGCCCGCTGGTGGATACCCCGCTCGATACCTTCGAGAACTGCAATATCGCCAATATTGCGCTGCAGACCCGCACCCTTGCCTGCCTGTTCCACCACATCCTGAACGACACGAACGAGCGCGGCACCCCAGGCCCCCGCTTCCCTATCGATGAACCGTCGCAGTGGGCGCGATTACGCTTGCAGGGCGGCTTCGGACGCTTGCACGGCAATGTCTACCTGTTTAACCCGAACAAAAGCTTCCTGCCCAACACGCCGATTAATGGCTCCATCGCTGTCGTGCGCCACTGGATGAAATCGCTCATGGGCGTGCGCGGCAACATGATTCAGATTGTGGACGACAGCAGCCCTATCCCACACGAGCAGGCGCGATTCAACTTCGTGGGCATCCCGCCCATTACCGCCTACGGCTGGAACCGCCTGTTCGATATCGCCGCCTATCACCTCGATCCCGAAACGGGCGCCATCGACTATGCGCCCGATATGGGTATTCAGGGGGCGCACTATTACCCGCTGACTATCTCGATGACGGTAGGCGACAAAGAGACCCCTATCGTGGTGTTCCGCTGCGTGGCGACCTCCCTTTATGATTTGGTGGACCCCCAGACGCTGGCGCCGCTGACCAGCATTGACATCTACGATGGCGACACGAACGGTGAGCCACGTATGTACGGCTCCATCATGACCCCAAAGAATGTGCCGCTATCGAGCTATGTGGAGGATGTGGCGGTCATCTTTTCGCAGCCCGGCTCTCGCCTGAAGATTAAGATGGGGATGGGACCGGGNGCCGATCGNATGCTCCTGATTAACGCCACTCCTGACAACCCGGAAGGNAAAGGCTACCTGGTAGGGGGCGACCCGCGCGAGGCACAGGGCTTCACCGTGCCCACTTTCGACCCGCGCACGCTGACGGAGCGCGACCTGATTGCCCGCGGCGGCGCCATCGCCTTCACCGCGCTGCGCGTGGCAGAAGATATGTACACCCTGAACGACCACCGTATCCGGATGCTGGCGAAGCACCGCATCGTCAATCTGGGCATTAATGAGCTGCATGCCGCAGCGAAGGAGGCGTTGGATAAGGCGCATCAGGCGCTGCGTCAGCGCGACTATGCCGCCCTCGATGTGTACGCGCGTGCCGCATGGGGCTATGCGGCGCGTGCCTACCCGGATGTGCGGGCGACCGCCAACGATGTGGTCAACGGCGTTATCTTCTATCTGGCGTTGCTGATACCCTTCGCCTACTTTATGGAGCGACTGCTTTTTGCTGCCCCTAACCTCAAGAGCCAGCTCACCTACGCCTCCCTTATTTTCGTGGCGGTGTTTCTTGCCTTTCGCTATATCCATCCCGCTTTTGAGATAACGGGCAACCCGGTGATTGTCTTTATCGCCTTCACGATGGGCGCGCTCTCGCTGATTGTGGCTGTGTTCATTTCGGGCAAGTTCGAGGAGCAGTTGCGGGCGATTCAGAAGCAGGTGATGGGCACACATCGGGCGGACATCGGGCGCATGAGCGTGGCGATGGCGGCGTTCAATCTGGGGGTGTCGAACATGCGGCGCCGTGCACTGCGCACCTTCATGACCAGCCTGTCGCTGGTGCTGATTACCTTTGTCGTCCTCTCGTTCACCTCCATCGTGAATGTGCTGCGTTTCAATGAGGTGCCGGCACCGGGCAAGCCGCGCTATAGCGGGATTATGATGCGCACGCCCGACTGGCAGCCGTTGCGCGAATCGGCTTACAGGCTGATGCGCGACGAGTTCGGTGCGACCCGTGCCGTCGCCCCGCGTGCGTGGTTCTTCGGCACGCAGATTGGCGAGCAGGCGTTCATTACGCTCATCCGTGCCGACCGCCGTTTCAGCGCGCGTGCCGTTGTGGGCATGACGGCAGATGAGGCGCGGGTCACCCGTATCCAAGAGGCACTGGTGGCTGGACGCTGGTTCGCCGAAGACGATCGGGAAGCGCTTGTGCTACCCGCCAATATCGCCGACACACTCGGCATCAAACCTGCGGATGTGGGGCGTGCCCGCGTGCAGTTCGCTGGCGTGGACTACACGGTCATCGGCATCTTAGACCCGAACACGCTCAAGCGCATATCGGACCTGGACACCGAGCCGCTGACGCCTGTAGACTTTATCCTGATGCAGCGACTGCAAAGTCAGGGGCGGCAGGGCGGTGAAGGCGGATTCCGCGAGTATGTCCACATCGAACCGGATGTGGTGGTCTTCATGCCCTATGACACCGTGATTAATCTGGGCGGGAATATCTACTCGCTGGCGATTGAGTTTGCCACACGCGAGGAGGTCTACCGCATCCTGAAACAGGAGCTGATGCCGCGCTTGGGGCTGAACCTGTATGCGGGGCTGGGTGACCGAATCGTGCGCTACAGCACCATTCAGGCGACCACCGGGCAAGGCTTGGAGTATATCATCCTGCCCATCGTGATTGCCGCGCTGATTGTGTTCAACACGATGTTGGGTTCGGTCTACGAGCGGGTGCGCGAGATAGGCATCTTCAGTGCGGTGGGTTTGGCGCCCAACCATGTGGCAATGCTCTTTTTCGCGGAGTCGCTGGTGTACGCGGTGCTGGGTTCGGTGGCGGGCTATTTCGTGGCGCAGCTGGTCGCCAAAATCATCGTGCTGACGGGCTGGTTTCCCCAGCTCTATCTGAACTTCTCGTCGCTCTCGGCGGTTTTCGCGACGGTTGTGGTGGTGGGTGTGGTGCTGCTTTCGACGATTTACCCCGCTCGCAAGGCGTCGGAGGTGGCGACCCCGGCGGAGGAGCGCACCTGGCGTTTACCCGAACCGGAGGGCGACCTGTGGCGCATCCCCCTGCCTTTTTCCGTGACGAGCGTACAGGCGCATGGGCTGTCGGGCTTCCTTGCCGAGTGGTTTCACGCCTACGAGGAATACTCGGTGGGCGAGTTCATCACTCAATCGGTGCGCACCGACACCTTCCAGACCGCCCACGGCGAGGGCTACCGCGTGGAATGCGACGCATGGATTGCCCCCTTCGATCTCGGCGTGAGCCAGCATGTGCGCATCGAGATTGTGCCGACCGAGTACGAGGGCGTGTACGACATTCGCCTCACCCTCACCCGCCTCAGCGGGGACATCGCCAACTGGAAACGGGTCAATCGCCGCTTCCTGAACATCCTGCGCAAGCAGTTCCTCATCTGGCGCACCCTGCCACAAGAACAGCGCGAACGCTATATGAAATTGGAGGTGGTGGGAGCGTGAACCCGGATTTTCCCCTGGAGGGGAAATGCGGGGACCTGAGGGAAAATGAATCCCCTTGAGAGAGGGGCACACGGCGGTGTGCCCTTACAAATTTGCATGGAGGCGTCCGCATGGGGGCTACCCTGCCATTGGATCAGGTTCTGCATGGAGATTGTGTGGAGCTGATGGCGCAGCTGCCGGCAGCGTGCGTCGATATGATATTCGCCGATCCACCCTATAACTTGCAGCTGCAGCAGGAACTCTATCGCCCGAATCTGACCCGCGTGGACAGCGTGGACGATGAGTGGGATCGGTTCGCCAGCTTCGAAGAGTACGATCGGTTCACCGTGCAGTGGCTCACCGCCGCAAGGCGTGTGCTGAAAGACACGGGCACCATCTGGGTCATCGGCACCTATCATAATATCTTCCGCATCGGCAAAATCATGCAGGATTTGGGATTTTGGATTTTGAATGATATTGTGTGGATAAAGAGCAATCCCATGCCCAACTTCAAAGGTGTTCGTTTCACGAACTCGCATGAGACGCTGATATGGGCGCAAAAGACACAGGGCAAACCTTACACCTTCAATTACCATGATATGAAGGCGTTGAACGAAGAGTTGCAGATGCGCAGTGATTGGTATATTCCTGTCTGCACTGGCAAGGAGCGCATTCGGATTGACGGCAAAAAGGCGCACCCCACTCAAAAGCCCGAAGCCTTACTCTATCGGGTCATTCTGGCAAGCACGAAGCCGGGCGATGTGGTGTTGGATCCCTTTTTCGGCACAGGTACAACGGGCGCGGTTGCCAAAAAGCTGGGGCGCCGATGGATTGGCATCGAGAAAGACGAGCGCTATGTGCAAATCGCCCGCCAACGAATCGAGCAGGTGCAACCCTACCTAGCAAGCCACCTTTCAGATGGGGTTGGGTTGAGCGGTCGCTCGCGCACACATCGTCTGCGTGTGCCGTTTGGGTTGCTCGTGGAGAGCGGGTATCTTCCGCCGGGCAATCGGGTCTATTTCAACAAGGATTTAGAGCGTTGGGCAGTTGTGCTGGCGAATGGGCACATCCGCTACAAAGATGGGCAGGAAGGCTCCATCCATCAAGTGGCACGGCAAATCGCCCACGCACCTGCGAATGGCTGGGAGTGCTGGTACTATTTTGATGCCGAGATGGGATGTTTGCAGCCGTTGAATGTGCTTCGGGAGCGGTTTCGAAGTGGCTACGCCCGGGGATAAAATTGTGCTTTCTCATCCATCGCGTTCGATCGGGCATGTACCGACGCCTTTTGAGATAGTGCAACGGATGGTGGAGTTGGCGGCGCCGCGTGCTAACCCATCAGCGGTGTTGGAGCCTGCTTGCGGAGATGGACGGTTTTTGCGATGTTTCGGTGAGACCTTTGGTTTCCATCACAAACTAATCGGCGTGGAAATCAATCCCTGCCACCCCCTGCCATCATTACACGACAGTGTAATACAAGCCGATTTTCTGCTCTGGGAACCGAACGGAAAGTTTGATATTGTCATTGGCAACCCGCCATACGGGATTGTGGGGGATGAATCGCATTATCCCCTCCATGTGTTGCGTGATCGCAAGGCGGAGTACAAGCGGCGCATTTGTACCTGGCGTGGGAAATACAACCTGTACGGCGCGTTTATGGAGAAGGGTGTGCGCTTGCTGAAGTCGGGTGGCAGGTTAGTTTTTATCGTGCCGACCACTTGGCTTGTGCTGGACGATTTTGTGTTGTTGCGCCGATTCTTGGCGCAACGCGGTGGGGTAGAGGTGTTCTATGTGGGGCGTGTGTTCCCGAAAGTGAATGTCTCATGTGTGATTTTGCGGTTCACTTTAGGGGGGAGGGGGCTTTGGCTTTATGATTGGACGGGTTGTTTGGGTGAACCGAAGTTGGTATTGCATAAAGAGAGTTATGATGGTGGGTTGATTCGGTTTGAGACGCCGGAGTGGCTGGCGTTTGAGCAGTCGGGCATTCCGCTTGGGACGCTGTTTCAGATTCATTTTGCTGCGCGAAGTCCCGAATTTTGTCGGAGCGGTCTTGTGGTATCGTCGCCGTGTGAAGGCTATGTGCCTGTGCTGACGGGTCGCAACCTGAAGTCGGGTTGGATCGATTACGAGCGTTGTCATTCGGGGTGGTGGATGCGGCGGGAAGATGCGGTTCGGCTTCGCAAGTTTTATGGGGAGCCGCATCTGGTGGTGGGGCACACGAAGGGGACGCGGCTCGTCTGTGCCGTGGATTGGCGATGTTATCCGTGGCGGGAGGAGTATCATCTGATCCCGAACGATGGTGTGCAAGTGGATTGGTCGGCGTTGGAGCGATACCTGAACAGCGAGCGTGTGCAGGCGTATTTGCAGAGCCTCTATCGGGATTTGGTGCCGCATCTGACGAAGACGATGCTGGCGAAAGTGCCGTTGCTACAAGAAGGGGTTGGTCTGGCGTTCGGTGCCGACGGTGGTGATAGCACCGTGTCCGGGCAGCAGGAGGGTGTCGTCCGGTAGGGTTAGCACACGGGTATGCAGGTGCTGGAGCAAGGTTGCATGGTCGGCGTAGGGGATGTCGGTGCGCCCGATGCTGCCGGCGAAGATGGCATCGCCACAAAACAGGTGGAGGGGCTGCGCCTGTAGCAGAAAGCCGAGGTGGTCCGGTGCATGTCCTTTGAGCGACAGCACCTGAAACGCCAAGTTGCCCACCTGAAAGGTGTCGCCTTCCTGCAGGAAGCGGTCGGGCGGGGGCAGCGGCTCGCCCGGCGGCAATCCCAGATAGACCGGATGCTCGTGCGCATATTGCGCCCACAGTTCCCATTCGCCACGCGATATCCAGAAAGGTGCGCCCGTGAGCCGTTTGAGAAAAGGCACACCCACCACATGGTCAAAGTGCCCGTGCGTGGCTAATAGCAGCTGAACCGAGGCGGACAACTGCTGCAAGCGCGCGGCAATCTGCTCTGGTTCGCAGCCCGGATCGATCACCACGGCGTGCCCGCTCGCCTTCTCCATCACCACATAGCAGTTCGCCTGCAGCGGTCCCAGCGTCAATATCTCGATGTGAAAGGGTTGCTCCTGCATGCTGAAAAGAAAGCATACCCCAGCGGTAGGGCGAACGCGTTCTGCGGGTGCAGCCGATAAAGACAAAAAGGGATTGCCGAGGGGGTGTCAAAAGAGAGAGCGGTGATGGCGACGGCGCGGCGTGGGCTTTTTGTGGCGGGCTTGCTTCTGGCGGGCGGCTTGCTGTACGCACCACGCCTGCCTGCGCCCTTCGTGGCGGATGACCATTTTATTTTCTGGCGACTGCAGACAGGTGGTGCGTTCGGTTTTGCCACGCGTGCACCCAGCGGTTTCTATCGTCCCCTGATTTCGCTGCACTACTATCTGGATTACTGGCTCTGGGGGATGCAGCCGTTCTGGTCTCATCTGGTCGATGTGGTTTGGCATCTGCTCTGTGCCTGGCTGGTGGCGCAATTCGCACGCTGCTGGTGGCGGGATCGGGGTTGGTCGCGTGAGCAGTCGGAGCGTGCCGCCCTTGTGGCGATGGGGTTGTTTCTGGTGCTACCTGCCCATGCGGAGGCGGTGGCGTGGTTTGCTGCGCGTGCCGATATGGTGGCAACGGCGGCAGCGATAAGCTGCCTGCTGCTTGTGCGTGCCAGTGTGCGTGAGGGGAGAAAGCCTTTTGCATGGCTGGCGCTGCTTTGCTTCGCGCTCGGTTTGCTTACCAAAGAGTCGCTGCTCCCCTTTCCGTTGGTGGTATGGCTCTGGTTGCGCTGGCTGGGCGTATCGCAAGCCGGTTGGCACACCGTGCCCTACTGGGTGATGGTAGCGCTCTTCTGGTGGTTGCGCATGCGCGCAGTGGGTGGGTTAGGCGCCTATTCGGGCGCGTGGGAGACGCTTTATCAACCATGGCGATTGGGGTTGCATCTGCTCCTTTATCTGGTGCAGTTGCCGATGCCCACCATCCTGTTCGGGCTGGGGCGCGATGGGCTGGACACCCTGCTCTGGCTGGGCTGGCTCGCTGCCACTTTGTGGATGGCGCGTGCCTTTATCAAGCACTCTGACCAAACATCGCTCCGCTGGTCCGAAGCGGGGCTGTTGGTGGGTTTCGTCCTCATCTCGTTGTTGCCCGTGCTGCTGTTCAAACCCTCGCTGTGGCACTTCCTCAACAGTCGCTACAGCTATCTGGCATCGGTGTGGGTGTTGGTGCTGGTGGCGGGTGTCGTGGCGCGGGGGTGGGAGCCATCACGGCATGGGCGATGGGCGTTTTGGATTGTGGTGCTGCTCTATGCGGTGGGCACGGTGCGCCAAGCAACGGCGTGGGCTGTGGCAGGCTCCATCGTACAAAGCACGCTGCAATCGCTACGCGCCTTGCCTGCCGAACGCCCTCTTATGCTGATAAGCGTGCCCGATCATTATCGGGGTGCCTACATCTGGCGTGCTGGGCTATCCGAGGCGATACCGCTGCTGCTGCCCGAACGCGCGCAGCAGCCCGTTTACGCGCTTAGCCGCTTCACGATGCGACTCGCTTCCGATACAGCGGTGATGTATGCAGCAGGGGAGGCGCGACTCAGTCGGCGGGAGGACATTTTCCTTCCGCCGGAAGGCTTGCAGTTGCCGCCGAACGCGGCGTCGCATTATCGGGTGCAGCCCGATCGTCTCCAGATAGACCCTTACTGGGCGCAGAGCTACCTGCTGCTGCGCTATCAGGATGGGCGATTCGTGCCCGTTAGGAGGGGCGACGGGCAACGCCACCCCTCCATAACCCCAACACCGCGTTTTTAGCCGCCCGTGCCGAAGTTGAACAGCACGGTGAGCAGGTCGGCGTCGTCCACGATGCCGTCGTCGTTGGTGTCTTCCGCTGCACTGTTGGAACCAAAGGCGAACAGCACCGCCAACAGGTCAGCATCGTCCACGATGCAGTCATCGTTCACATTCCCAAGCGATTTGGGAATGCCGCCGCCGTGACCAATCCAGTCCATGTTGAAGATGCGCGCATTGATCAGCGCGAAGCTCTGTTGTATGCAAAAGAGGTAGCCTTGAGCGTTTAGATAGTTGTAGGTGTCGCCCCCGTTGGGCACCAGCTGCAAGGTGACACTGCGCGGCAGCTGTCCCAGCGAGTCGGGTTGGCAGGCGATGCGCATCACCGCCGCTTGAAGCGAGGCTTCCACATTTGTGACGAGAACCTCGACCTGAGCGCCGATGTCAACCTGAATGCACTGGTTTGGGCTAAGGGCGCCGGTCCAGCGAATTATCGCTGTATTCCCATCATCGGACACGACCGTCGCAATCAACGGCACCTGATAGTTCAGCCCGACATCGGGCAGCAGCTGTGCCAGATCGAGCAGCACATCGAGGGCAACACCGTCGTTGTTCAGGTCTTGAAGGGGGAACGCCAGAGGGTCGCTCTCATCGAAGGTTCCCGATTGAGTGATGGCACCCGTGATTGCGTATTCCCCTGAGAGGAACTGCCAACTGATGCTGCCGCCTCGTGCCAGCTCGTTTGCAATTTGCGCCGTTGCGATGCAGGCGCTGATGAGCGTCGCAATCAAGATACCGACTGCCTTTCTGCTTCGCATCGTTTCGCCTCCTCGTCAAAATGAGTTTGCTTGCCTTGTGGCAGGCATTAACGCCTTTCGATGGGGTCGGTGTCGATTCCTACTGGCTCATCCGACCGTTCGGTCGAGAGAATCCCTGCGGCTCGCAGGAGAGCGTTGCGCTCGCTGGGGGTCAATTCCCGCCATCTGCCGGGTGGCAGGTCGTCGGGCAGGCGCAGGGGTCCGAAAGCGACGCGTACCAAGCGCTGGACTGGATGCCCCACGGCGGCGCACATGCGCTTAATTTGCCGTTTGCGCCCTTCGTGCAGCGTGATTTCCAGCAGGCTTTGATGGCGGTATCGTTGGAGCAGGCGCACCGCTGCGGGCGCCGTTTTGCCCTCTTCCAGCAAGACACCCTCTCGCAGCTGTTGGAGCGTCTTTTCGCTGGGTACACCCTGTACCCACACGCGATAGGTCTTGGCGACCTTATAGCGTGGATGGAGCAGTCGGTTCGCCAGCTCGCCGTCGTTGGTCAGAAGCAGCAAACCCTCTGCGTCGGCATCCAAGCGCCCGACAGGGAAGACAGGCGTCTTCACGCCCGNGAGCAGTTCCATCACGGTGTGAGGGGCATGCGGGTCTTTGCGGGTNGTGACATAGCCCGGCGGCTTGTGGAGCATCAGATAGAGCGGTGCAGGCGGAGGCTTTAAGGGCTTGCCGTTGAGGATGACCTGATCGCACTCTGGGATAATGCGCATTCCCAAGCGAGCGGGCTGCCCGTTCACCCAGACACGCCCTTGGCGGATGAGTTGTTCACAGGCGCGGCGTGAACCAACGCCGCAACGAGCCATCCATTTCTGCAATCGAATCGCCACCATCGGAAGAAGCTGGCTCCTGGGGCAGGATTCGAACCTGCAACCTGGTGGTTAACAGCCACCCGCTCTACCATTGAGCTACCCAGGAACCTGCCTTTAATATACCACATCGCCCCGCCCTTTGTCAAGGGGGGGTGAGAGTGTTCGAAAATTGGAGAACCTTCGCCCTCTTCCCAAAAAGAACTCTGATAGTAAAGCCAGAGGGGATATACTCTATGCCAACACGACTTCAGTCAAGGAGGAGAGAAATTGGACAAGATAGGTGTTGGCATTGTGCCCCATATCTATACCGACTTTCGGGAAATGCTGCGCCGCGACGACATCCAAGCCGTCAGCGTCTGCACACCCAACTTCATGCATCGGGACGCAGCGG
>JGI26466J51736_1001017_pt1 | contig 11603 bp, 9 predicted proteins | sample PerSpoCPS_CMetaG_FD_51736 | JGI IMG/M metagenome (IMG submission 51736) | reverse complement strand
GTGTAAATTCGTTGGTTCAATATCAAGTATATTTCTGAAACCGTCACTTGCCCTTCCACCCGCTTTTTCAACAACATAAGCAAGGGGTGCAGCTTCGTAAANCAAACGCAATTTGCCCTCCGGATTTTTCTTATCGCCCGGATACATGAAAATNCCACCATACAAAAGCGTCCTGTGAAAATCTGCAACGAGCGTCCCAACATATCTAAGTTTATAAGGTCGCCCCGTCGCCTTGTCCTCAGCTTTGAGATAATTTATAAACCTTTTCATATTATCATCCCAACGCTCATAATATCCTTCATTCACGCTGTAGATGTCACCTTTCTTCGGTATGCGGATGTTTTCGTGAGAAAGCAAAAACTCCCCAATGCTCGGGTCAAGCGTAAACCCGTGAACACCGTTTCCAGTCGTATAAACNAAAATCGTACTTGAACCATAAACGATGTAACCAGCAGCTACAAGATTTCTCCCCGGCTGAAGGACATCTTGCTCAGTCCCTTTCCCCGAAGATGTCTTTCTTCTGAAAATTCCGAAAATTGAACCGATTGAAACATTTACATCAATGTTGGAGCTTCCGTCAAGAGGGTCAAACACAAGAACATATTTACCTTTTGCAAGCTCTTCGGGGATTTCAATCAAACCCTTGCTTTCCTCGCTCGCCATAACACAAAGATGTCCGCCCTTTTGCATTACATTGATGAAAATCTCGTTCGCAAACTCATCAAGCTTTTGAACAACATCGCCGGAGATATTGACCTTTCCAGTTGAACCGATGATATCAACCAAACCCGCCTTTGAAACCTCACGCCAGACAATTTTAGCTGCAAGGGCAAGATCGGTTAAAAGCTTTGAAAATTCCCCAGTTGCACCTGGGATTTCATGCTCCTTTTCAATTATGAAACGCTCAATTGTTATTATCCTCTGCATAGTTCAACCCTCCAAAATTAGTTGTTTTTAATTTTTTAACCCGATTTTGTCGGGCTTAACTTAACATTCCCCGATAGACCACTAATTTTGGCTTTCCTGTCTTTATACTGCAATTGATAAAGCCGATAGTAAATCCCTTTCTTCTCAAGCAATTCCATATGTGTTCCTATCTCACGAACCTCGCCTTTGTGCAAAACAATTATCCTATCCGAATTCTGAATCGTTGATAACCTGTGAGCTATGATTATAGCAGTCCTATTTTCAAGGAGTTTGTCAATCGCCTTTTGGACGATGTATTCCGTCTCCACATCAACACTTGAAGTCGCTTCATCAAGGACAAGTATCTTCGGGTCATAAACAAGCGCCCTGACAAATGAAATAAGTTGTCTTTCGCCAACTGAAAAGTTTGCCCCTCTTTCATGCACGGCTTCAAAATATCCCTTCGGCAGTTTTTCAATGAACTTATCCGCACCTATTAACCGAGCCGATTCAACGACCTTTTCAAAGGGAATTTTTTCATTACCAAGCGTTATGTTGGTCAAGATATCTCCAGAAAATAGCATCACATCCTGTAAAACAATCGCTATGTGCTTTCTTAAGTCCCTTTCGTCAATGTCTTTTATATCTATCCCATCTATTAAAATTTGTCCCCTCTGAACCTCATAAAACTTACCGATCAAATTTATAATTGTGCTCTTCCCAGAACCAGTTGCACCAACGATTGCGACTTTTTCTCCTGCATTAATTTTAAAAGAAACATTTTTCAAAATCCAGTCCTCATCGCTTAAACCATCCGAATCGTCTTTATATTTGAACCACACATTCCTAAACTCAATTTCACCCCTTACCTTCTCAAGCTTAACTGGGTTCTCTGGCTGTTTTATGAAAATTTTTGTGTCAAGAAGTTTAAAAATCCTCTCGGCTGAAGCCATAGCCGTTTGAAAGATGTTGTACTTCTCCGAAAGGTCTCTAACTGGTCTGAAAAACATCTCCGTATATTGGATGAAGGAAATTAAAACACCTATCGTCACAGTTCCTTTTACGACTTCGCCACCACCATACCAAATTATCAAAGCAATTCCAATCGCACTTATAAGTTCAACAACTGGAAAGAAAACCGCGTAGTAAAAAATTGACTTTATGTTCGCATCCCGATATTTTGAATTTATTTGATCAAATTTTCTAAACTCCTCCTCTTCTCTGTTGAAGACCTGAACGACGCTTATCCCCGAGAAATGTTCCTGAAGAAAAGCGTTGATCCGCGCTATCAAAGTTCTAACCTCTCTATATGCTTCCCTTGCCTTCTTCCTGAAAAGAAATGTCGCATAAAAAAGCAAAGGCAAAACACTCAATGTCACAAGCGAAAGCTCAAAACTTAACTTAAACATGAAATAAAGAATCCCAATTATCGTAAATATATCGCCGAAAACGAGAACTATCCCGGATGAATACATCTCATTTAAAGATTCAACATCATTTGTAACCCTTGTGACAAGTCGCCCAGTTGGGTTTCTATCAAAAAATTTCAAAGCAAGCCGTTGAAGGTGAGAGAAAATCTCCATCCTTAAATCAAAAATCGTTTTATGCCCGATCCATTCCGTCGTGTAATTCAAAAGATATTGTATAACCCCCTGAACCAAAAGCAAGCCAAAAAGCAAAAGGGAAAGCTTGGCAAGACCAACATAATTTGACTTTAAAATATAATCATCTATTGCAAATTTAGTTATGTAAGGTCGCAGGGGATTGAGAATCGCAAGGACTATAACAAGAAAGACGGAGATCGCAACTTGCCTCCAATACGGTTTGACATACTTCAAAAGCCGTTTCATTAACCTTGAATCGTACGCCTTGCCTAAAACTTCATCTTCCCTGAAATCGTGCATAAAAAAATGTTAATTTTTGTTTTACATCTTTTCAAGTTCTTCTTCAAGAATTTGCTTTTGATAAAGTTCAGCATAAATACCACCAAGCTCAATGAGTTCATCATGCGTGCCACTTTCAACAATCTCTCCATCGTCAAGAACAATTATGAAATCCGCATCTTTAACAGCAGTTATGCGATGGCTTATAATTATCGTTGTCCTACCTTTTCTATACTCTTTTAAATTTTTCAAAATCATCTCCTCGGTATACGCATCAACAGAGGAGAACGAATCATCAAGTATTAAAATTTTCGGCTCCTTTATTAAAGCCCTTGCAAGCCCAACCCTTTGCTTTTGCCCTCCTGATAATGTTATCCCCCTTTCACCGACAATTGTATCAAATTTATTGGGAAACTCCATAACCTCGTCATAAATGTGAGCAATTTTAGCGACGCTAATAATTTTATCTTCGTCAACTCCATCAACTCCAAAAGTTATGTTATTTTTAACTGTGTCGGAGAAAAGAAACACATCCTGCTGGACATATCCTATACTTCCCCTTAAAACTTTCAACGGGATTTTTTTGACATTTACACCATCTATTAAAACCTCTCCCTTATCCGGGTCAAACAAGCGTGGTATTAAATTTACAAGCGTCGTCTTTCCGCTTCCGGTATAACCGACGATTCCAACCGTTTGCCCCTGTTCAACTTTAAAACTCACACCCTTAAGAACATAATTTTCAGAGTCAGGATATTTAAACCACACATCCTTGAATTCAATCTCCCCGTTTATCTGCTTAATTGAGAAATCGGTTTCTTCCGTGTCCTTTATCTGGGGTTGAACGCGCATCACCTCAAGCAACCTATCCATTGAAGCTGCTGCTCTCTGCGTTAAGTTGATAATCCAACCAAAAGCTATCATCGGCCAAATAAGGTATCCGAGATAGATCAAAAACGATGTCAATTGCCCAAGCGTCATCGTCCCTTTTATCACCTGATAACCTCCATACCAAATGACAAGTATAATTGAAATCCCGGTTATCAAAATCATCAAAGGATATGTAAGCGATTGGACCTTTGCAAGTTTTATATTCTTGATGAAATACTCAAAATTTACCTTTCTAAACTTCTCAATCTCATAGTCCTCCCTCACATAAGATTTTATAACTCTAATCCCAGCGATGTTTTCCTGAGCCAGCGTCGTTATCGTTCCAAAATGTTCCTGGATGTCCTCATACTTTTCATGAACTATCTTTCCAACTTTATAAACGAGATACGATATCAACGGTAGCGGTATCAAAGTTATCAAGGTGAGTTTTAAATTCATTGAAAACATTATGGCAAGTATCACAACGAACTCAATGGTCGTCTCAATTGAATACATTATCCCTGGTCCAAGGAAATTTCTAACTGCGGGAATATCATTCGTAGCATAAGCCATTATATCGCCAACCTTTTTATCTCGGAAATACAGATAATGTAGCCCCTGAACATGGCGGTAGAAATCATTGCGCATATCATACTCAATTTTCCTTGAAGCCACAATTATCGTTTGTCTCGTGAAAAAAGAAGCAATCCCACTTAAAATTGTTGAACCAAGAATGAGCGACGCAAAAAGCGAGAGTTTCTCAAAGGTAACCCCTGCCTTTAAGTCATCAACAGCTCGCCCAATTAAAATCGGGATGATGACATAAAAGAACTCACTCAAAAGTATAGCCAAAATTCCAAGGAAAATTAACCTCNTGTATTTCAAAATATATGGTTTAAGCTCAAGTAACGAGCGCATTAGTAACCNGGGATTTTTTTAAAAATTACACAAAAGATACTTTAAAAGGCAAATTACTTTCCTCGCAAAGGACCGAAAATCAGTATAACAGCAACGATTGGAAAGATTAACAAACCAAGAAACGGATTATCCGAGATATGTGGCAATTGAACATTCAAAAGATAAAGACCAGCCAAAAGAACGCCGGTTATTGATTCCCCAGCCACTAGACCTGAGGCGAGCAAAATACCGCGATTTTCTATCTTTATCGCATCCGCTTCTGAAATTCCTTTGCGTTTCACAATCTGATCAATTACATACTTTATCAAGCCACCTACAAAAATTGCCGATGTCGTTTCAAATGGAAGATACATTCCAACAGCTATAAGAGTTGGGGAAGGCGATTTCAAAAGAATAAGAACAAAAGCGAGAACTCCACCGAAGATCACAAGTGGCCAGGCAATTTCACCACTTACAATTCCCTTTGACATAACGCTCATCAACCCAGCTTGTGGAGCTGGAAGATACTTACCGCCTATTCCTCCCTCNGTTCCCTTGTGAAGTATTGACATTGGGAAAACAAGCACAAGCGCAGTAAATAAAACGCCTATAATTTCAGCGATTTGCATTTTTCTTGGCGTTCCTCCCAAAATTTGACCAACTTTTAAATCCTGGAGCATGTCTCCAGCTATCCCAAGCGCTGTGCAAACAACAGCTGCTACACCGAGTACAACTTCAACTCCCTTCGTCCCCTTTACTCCAAGAGCTACCATCAACACGGCAGATATAACAAGCGATGAAAGCGTCAAACCAGAAATAGGATTGTTTGAACCACCCATAACACCAACGAGATATCCAGCAACAGCAGAAAATAAAAACCCCGTTAATGTCATCACAATTCCAGCAACGACAGCGCTTAACAAATTTTTAGCAAAGTAATAATAAATCAAAACCACAGGTATGACGAGAATAAAAATTGCAACAAATACTAATGTCAACGGTAAATCATCTTCAAGCCGTGAATAAACCGCNCTTCCGGTATTTACCAACTTTGCGTCTTTTAATCCTTTTGCTATCCCTTGAAAAAGTTGTTTTCTCATCCCCCAAAGCGTATGAAAAGCACCAACTATCATAGCACCAACTGCAATGGGTCTGACTTGATAATACCAAACCGCGTTTGTCAATGTCTCCCAATCGCTTCCGGACTTGACAAGGGCTTCAAGCCCATTATTGAAAAACATAACAAGCGGAATGAAAAGCCACCAACCCAAAACACCACCTGAAAAAGCAACTGCCGATAACCTTGGACCAATTATATATCCAACCCCGATCAACGCCGGAGAAGCAACAGGCGTTGAAAGATAAATTCCACCTGTATATGTCTGCGGGTTTCCGAGTGGATTTGAACCGCTGAAAAGCTGAATTTTATATCTTCCAAATTCAAAAAAACCACCCAATGTCTCTTCAAATAATTTTATCCCGCGATTATTTTTAAAAAGTTCAATCAAAGCCGAAACTCCCATCATGCTGAAAACATATTTCGCACCTGTTTCACCCTTTTGCCCAGCTTTCACCATCTCAGCGCAAGCAACTGCCTCAGGATATGGAAGCGTTGCATCGTTGACAAGTGGTTTCCTTAAAATGATGATGAATAAAACACCAAGCACCCCTCCAACGAGCATTATAACCGTGCTTTCCCAGTAATTAAAATCATCCCATACGCCCGAAATTATAAACGCTGGTATTGTAAATATCGCCCCAGCAGCTAAAGCTTCTCCAACCGATGCGGTAGTCCTTGCTATGTTCTCTTCAAGTATTGAACCACGAAATACCCTCATAACAGCCATCGCCACAACAGCAGCCGGAAATGTAGCTGATATCGTCATCCCCGCTTTCAAACCGATATATGTATTGGCGGAACCAAGAACGACAGCCATCACAACACCGAGAAACAAAGACCTGAAAGTCATTTCTTTTAACTTAGTTTCAGCAGGAACATACGGCTTGAATTCAATTTTTTCCATCTCTCAGCCCGATTTTTGTTTCACATTGATTGAAAAGATACGGCGCTGTAGCAAGCGTGAAGACAGCGAATAAAAATCCAGCTATCAAATCAATGACATAATGATATCTCAAATAAACAGTTGAAAAAATCAGCAAAACTCCAACAGGAATCAAAAGATATTTCGTCCTTGAATTTAAAACAGCCGAAAGATACATCACCACGAGCGTAAGTTGAGTATGTCCGCTTGGGAAAGCATCCCTTTGCGCAAACTCCTCTGGATTTGGAACACCTGGAGGGATTGACTCTCCAGTGTTAATTACCCAGCGCAACGGCTTCGTTAAAAATAAACCCGGAAGTTCAACATCAAGATTTGAAAAATCATGAAGTGTGAACCTAGGACCTATGGCTGGGACGAGAAGATAACCGATGTAAGAAAGATAAAATCCATAGACAACGGTGGCGACGATATATCTGTATGTCAATATATCACCGCGCCTGTAAAAATCATACGCAAGGATTATCGGAAGGAAATAAAAAGTTGAATAAGCTATCTGCAAGATCTCGGTCAAGATGGGATGGGAAATCCTTTCCAAAGCATAAGTTGGATGTTCACCGAAAATTATCTGATCAATTTTTATCAAAACCCAATCGTAGTCAGGAAGGTTCAAAAGGTTGATAAAAAAATAAATCTCCTTGAAGGTAAGCAAAATGAACGGGATAAGATACCATTCGCGAACGAATCTTTTAACTGAGAAAATCTCCATTGAATCCCATCTGCTGACGAAAAAAATAAAAGAGATGACGAAAAGATTAAAGAGAACGATCACCCACCAAAGTTTTATTTGATGCGAGAATAAAATGGCAAGAAAAATTAAAAAAAGATAAAAAGCGATATTAACCAGGTCCCCGAAGTGTAAACTGCGCAGGTTCGCATAGAAATTCATAAATCATTTACCTTTATTTTCTCCGTGAGCTTGTAAAGAGAATTTGAGAGTTCTATAAACTCATCAACGCTCAATTGTTCGGGTCGCTTCGTCAAATCAAATTCAAGTTTTGAAAGCGTTTCATCATCAAAAATTTCCTTCAGTGTGTTTTTCAAAATCTTCCTTCGCTTGTTAAAGACAACTTTAACGATCTTTTTGAAAAAAGAATCATCAATTATTCCCTTTGCCTTCTCGCCATTTTCAAAATCAAGCCGTATCACCGCAGATGTCACATTCGGTCTCGGGTAGAACACATTCCTTGATACCCTGAACAAAATCTCCGGCTTTGAATATGCCTGACACATAACGGAAAGTATGCTATAGTCCTTAACCCCTGGCTGAGCCACAATCCGCAATGCGACNTCAAGTTGAACCATTATGGTGAGGTCTTTAATCAATCTCCTGTTCTCTATCGCTTTGAATATGATTGAACTTGTGATGTTATAGGGGATGTTCCCAACCAATCTTATCTTACCGTAGTTTTCAAACATCTTGAAATCAAGTTTTAAAAAGTCCTGGTGCAAAATCTCAACCTTATCTTCAAATCTGACCCTTAAAAAATCAACCGCCCTTTTATCAACTTCAACTGCGAAAATTTTCCTCACCTTTCCGACGAACTGCTCAGTTAAAAAACCCTCACCCGCCCCGATCTCAACTATGACATCGTCCGGTTGTGGATTTATCGCTTCCGCAATTTTCCTCGCTATATTTTTATCGTTAAGGAAATGTTGCCCAAGATATTTAACTGGCTTAAGCATGGTCTTCGTTTCTCATCTTTTCTTCAAGTTTTCTTATCTCCTCTTCATATTTCTCCTTCTCTTGCGGACGCTGTTCAATAAGCTTCTTGTAAATTTTTATCGCTTCCTCATACGCACCTTGACCTGCGAGTATCTGCGCTAAAACCGGGGTCACAATGTTTATATCATCGTAACTTAACTCTTTCTCAACCTCAACACTTTCCTCTTGTTTGACCTCATTTCTAACTTTTGACTTTCCCGCTTCAATCTGCTTTATAAGCTCTTCAAGATAAGACGCCTGCGTTTCAACTTTCTCTTTTTTCTCATCAAGCGAGGGGACTTCAAAAACATCCTCTTCAAAATCACCAACTTTTGTATCGCTTGTTCCTTCAATTTCATTTGATATCACCAAATCAACTTCGGAAATATCAGGCAAGTTAATTTCTTCTTGTACTTTTTCAGAAGTTACTTTTGTGGCTTTCGGTTGTTTACTTCTCTTTAAGGAAATTTTTGATATCAAATCAACCACAAACTTTGAATCCGGTAAAATTTCAGCCACACGATTCAACTCCGCAAGCGCCTTTGAGTAAGCCCCAAGTTCAATGTAACACCTTGCCATTACAAGATGAGCAGTTGAATAGTCGGGGTAAATTTGAACCGCTTTTGAACACAAGGATATCGCTTTATCAACATCACCAGCTTCAAGGTAAAGCGAAGCCAAACGAACAAGCAGCGGAGATTCAGGATTTAAATCAATAAACTTCTCAATCTTCTTTATCTCAGCCCTGACCTTTTCAATAAAAAAGTTCGCACCCATAGTTTTTCCCGCATTGAATTTTTTATTCTTTAACCACACATGAGCCAAATGTAAACGAATACACCGAAAACGAAGAGGACCTCGTATAAAGCTTTAAAGTGTAAACCCCGTATCTTCTTCCAGAGATGAGATTATACATCCTTCCAGAGTTTACCCTCACCAAACTTCTCCCCGAGGAATCGTAAAAAATATCAGAGCCCTTCATATCCTCCGGGACAGGTTTGTCATCAAGTGTAACCATTACATCATAGGGTCTACCATCCGAATTAAACACAGCATTAACTTCAGTTCCTCTGAATTTAAACGAGATATAGTCGCCAAAACTCTCAGTGTCCCTTAAATGAACAGTTCTCATCGCCTCAACCTTGAACCACCCGTTCAAAGTAATCTGCGCCTCCTTATACTCATTATCGCTTTTATAAAATGTTTCAACTTCGGGATTAATTTTCTGCGCAAAGTAACCACGAAGATAACCAGCATACATCTCCGGTGTCCTTGGATAACAGACAGCGCCCGGCTTATCTTCGTCACGAAGATAATGGATTATCTCGGGAAAATTAACTTTTGAATTTATCTGCTTTAATAGTTCCTGAATTTTTGCCTCCGTTGTTCCATAAGCACCTTCACCTATATGATCGTATCTTATTATGCCATCCTTATCAACGAGAAACTTCCTTGGCCAGAATTGATTTTTAAAGGCGTTCCATATCTCATACTTGCTGTCAACAACAACCGGATATTCAATCCCGAGTTCCTCAACAGCCCTTTTCACATTTTCAAACTCAGCTGAAAAATCAAACTCCGGGGTGTGAACTCCAATTATCACAAGCCCAGCATCTTTATATCTTTTGTGCCACTCTTTTAAATATGGCAGAGTCCGAAGACAATTGACGCAGGTATATTCAAAGAAATCTATTAAGACAACTTTACCCCTAAGTTCGCTAATTTTCAACGGTTTTGAATTTATCCAACCGATCCCACCGTTAAGTTCGGGGGATTTTCTACCAGTCCAATTGAACACGGAAAATTGTAATATCATAGCGATGGCGCAAATAAATTTCACGGAATTTTTTTGTTTAAGATAAGAAGAAGCAAAAAATTTTCAAAGCCCCTCTTGGATGTAAAATCGCAGGCGGTTTTAAAAATAAAGGTAGTAAAACTTAACCTTCGGCTTTATCCTTAAAGTCGGCGCTGGGAAATGTATGTAATTCAAAGCCCTCAAAACCTTGTTGAAAAATTCAGACCCCGTGTCAATCTTCAAGAAATTATAATCAATTCCAATGAAAATCTCCGAATAACCCCTGCCTGCGTAATTTATCTCTTTAACGCTATAACCAACAGCGATGTTTAAAAAATCGGGTATGAACTTTTCAAATTTTTCTGGCAACAATTCTTGAAAGTCAACGCTCGCCCAGAAAGTCATCCCTGAATAATCGGTGTGAAACTGCTTTTTATAAAGCGCGTCTTTCAAACTTCCAAAGCGAAAATAATCCAACCAAGTATAACCCGATGGAGTATAGCTCCATTTAAATGAAAAAATTTTCAGCGCTGGGATATATTCCTGTACAACTGGAAAGAAAGCGCCAAACACATCGGATATAGCATCGCTTGGGCTAAAACCCCATTGAGTTGTGAATCCATCGGTAAGTTCAACAACACCAACTTCGTAAACCACGCTTATCCCAGCGCCAAGGAAAGCAGATGTCTTACTACTAAAACCAACCCACTTGAAAAGATTTTTATAAACATCGGATAAAACATATGAAAAATAAAAATGCCCCGTTTTATCAGCTTTTAAAACATCGTTCCAATCGTCACGCCAGACAAATTTTTTAACCCTCGTCGGCTTCCACCAAACCTGATTGAAATAATCATATGTCACCACACCGAATCCAAGCGTTCCAGCGGTTACGATGCCAAGTTTTAGCTTGTTTATCTTGGCTTGTTTGATGGCGACATTATTTGAGTCGGGGGATTCAGCCCTGCAAAAACCAAGAAACAAAACGAACAGAGTTAGAAGCATAGATAAAAACTTGGCGATTTTATATTTAAACTTGATCTCATCGGCAACATAGGGGTCAAATTGTTTTTGATTTGGCAAATACCCAGTTTTTAAATCCTTCACATCTATTATCTACCAGTCCCCAAGGGTTTTTAACTTCTTTCTATACCCCGTTATGTTCCTCTCTTCTTCTGATACTTTCTCAGACCCCTATTAACTAAACTTAACTTATGCAAAATATCAAAACCCTTAACCCAAAATGTCCTCTCTATCTCCATTTATCGCCGGTCTTTTTACTTAATTTTACTCTATACCCTTTTCCAAGTACAACAGTTAGACTGATAGATAAAAAATACACTTAACGTCTAATGCCAGCGTTTGGAACAGGCGATGTTAAAAATCCAGAATAATCAACTAAACCAAAACGATTATAATACGGATCTGAAGGCGAGACATCATTCCTATCAAAAATTAAATTCCTTATCTCCGCCTCACTCACCGTC
>JGI26466J51736_1001014_pt1 | contig 11623 bp, 7 predicted proteins | sample PerSpoCPS_CMetaG_FD_51736 | JGI IMG/M metagenome (IMG submission 51736) | reverse complement strand
GGTTCACGCTTGGGCACAAGGGAGATGTCCACGACCATGCCGACACCGCCAGCCGCTGCCATCTCCACCGTCGTGCAAGTCAACCCTGCTGCGCCCATGTCCTTGACAGCGACGACGGCGCCCGTTTTGAAGGCTTCCAAGCAGGCTTCAATCAGGCATTTTTCGGCGAAGGGGTCGCCCAGTTGCACCGTCGGTCGCATTTCCAATGCTTCGCGCATCTCTTGGCTCGCCAACACTGAACAACCGCCGATGCCGTCCCGCCCNGTCGCATTGCCGACATAGACGACNGCATTGCCCACGCCTTTCGCCGCGCTCGTCATCAACTCATGCTCTCGTGCGACGCCGACGCACATCACGCCGACAAGGCAATTGGTCTTGTAGCAGTCATTGAAACCGACTTCACCCGCAACAGTCGGGATGCCGATGCAATTGTGGGTAATGAGACCGCCACTGGTGACGAAGAGATGGGTGTTTTCAACCTCAAGATCGTAAACAGTGCTTCCAGGTATCTCCCTAATGTCAGCAACTGTGACGGTTGAAAAACCGTTGTGCCATTTGTAACGGGGGTAACTACGCTGAGGCACAGTATATCTGCCGAGGCTTTCCAGAATCCGCCAATTAATGTGGCGGGAAAACCATTGCTTCATTTTCTGGACATCTCTGAGGGCGCGAATTTCCACGAAGTGCACAGGAAGAGTCCGATGTCGCCTTCCACATATGACTGCCTCTCCCCCGTCTTTTCTGTAGCAGTAAGGCGTAATGCCGATATCCTGCAGGAGCAAAATCACTTGCTCAAACAATTTTCGGCTTGCTGTTGCAAACGAGATTTTTACGGGGCTACCCTTTTGATGTGTGTAGGTAGTAACTGACCCGTCACCTCGGAAAAGACCGATAAGGACTTGGCGGCGAAGTTTAGGGCTATGGCGCATGAGAACCTCAGGCACGCTTTTGTTTTCGGCTTTCTCACCACATTTCAACACTTCCTTGAAGAGTATCCCCAGAAACCAAGATGACAAAACCACTTTTGTTGTGGCGTTGTCATGGTTCACCTTGAACCGAATTCCTAAGCGGCGCAAGATATTGCACAGGTCTCTCACATACTCTTGCTCACCTTTGTTGAACACCCAGATTAGCCGATATGTCGTTCCGTGCCGGGAACAGCACCCTTCAGAGAGATAGTAACCCACAAGCCGGGCAAATTCTTCATCAATTGGGATTACGGCAGGGACGCAATTGGCTTTTCCGCTTCTTAGGTAGAGCCTTGCTTTGTCTCTTGGAAGAGCCAGTTCTTTTTCAAGGAGCAGGTAAACGCTTAGAGGGAAGTGTCCACGCTTTAGATATGAGAAGCGCTTTTGTGCTGAAGGGACGAGGGCGCGAAGGATTTGTCTTGCCCTTGCGATCTTTTGGGGAGGGATGCTTGTTTGCACAAAAATGTCATCACGCATAGCCCTGAATAATGCAATCAAGTCTAAGGATTTAGGGGCGTTTGGATCAACGGGCAAACAACCAATTACAGGCAAGCGGTCTCCAAGACGAAGGTGCTTGGCACTTTTTATCACCCAACTTCCTTCTTCCTTCATTACCAAGCAAGGGTGATCTGGGGTCACTTTTATCCGTCTGCCCATGCTTGTGCGAATTTCCAGCAAGCGGTCAGATTTTCTCTTGAACACCCTTAAAACACGAACCCAACATGGTTGGGAGGTTTTGGGGTCAAGAGAAAGGACCTCAACCTTCCTGCCATTGAGTTGCCCTCTTAAAACAGCCTCGCAAAAATCACCAATGCTGACAATCTTGACCTGACCGTTTTCTCTGACGAACAAGATTTCGTCAGGGGCTAAGCAATTGCCATACCAACTGATGCCGTCCACGACGCCCGTGAAGATGTAGCGGGCTTTTGGGTCAGAAGGGTCGGCAAAGCGGAGGGTGTCCACGAGGGCGATGGGTCGTGCACCCATCGCTAAGATGTCTCGGACGATGCCACCGATGCCCGTCGCCGCCCCGCTTTTGGGCTCAATTTGAGACGGATGGTTGTGGCTTTCCATCTTGAACAGCACCCACAAACCTGGCTTGACTTCAATCCCACCTGCATCACCGCCGACAGCGGTGCGGAATTTGCCGATATTGCGGGGCAGCAACTTGAGCCACTGACGGGAGCGCCCGTAGCCGCAATGTTCGCTCCACTCCACGCTAAACATCGCCAGTTCCGTGTCCGTCGGCTCCCGCCCTAAAATGGCGCAGACTTGCCGAAATTCCTCCTCCGTCATGCCCAAAGCGAGGGCTTTTTCCAACATCGTTTCCATCATGCCGTTTGCACCCTTTCCCAAATCAGCGCCCAAACCTTTGCAAAAGTTTCAAAGCGGTTGCCAGCGGGCGAGGAGTTGCTCTACGGCGTCCCAATCGGCTTCAGGAGAAGGGTAAAGGACGCCGTCTTCTCCGCAAAGGAGAGCCTGCTTCAATGCCCACCGCTTCACGGCGGGCTGACTCCATCGCTCGCCGCTGACGCAAGGCAACGCCCAAAAGCCCAACCGCTGGGCAATCCTTGCCCTTCGGATTGCCCGCTCCACATCCGCCCGTGACACTGCCGCCGAAATTTCCGTGACCACCAAAATCGTTTGCCCTTCCCACTTGCCTTGAGCCACTTCGCCCAACAGGAGCAAGTCCGTTCGCCGCAGTTCCNATGCCTCGTCAAGGCTGACTTTGCCTGCTCTCACCGCTTCCCTCAATCGTTCCGCCACTTCATGTTGCCCATCCCGCAAGTGACGCAAGAGACTGCTGAAAAGCATCGGCGCTTTCTGGCGATACTCCGTCTCCTTAGCGGCACCGCGTAACTCTCCCAAAGTGCTCTCTATCCGCATGAACCGCTTGTCCATCCTCGCCAATCGCTTCTCCGTCTTTTGCTGCCACTCCCTCGTCTCCCGCTTCCACTCATCTGTTTCCGCCATCCACTTCTCCATCCTTTCCAGTCGTTCGTCCGTCCTTTGCTTCCACTCGTCGGTGTCCGCCATCCACCTGTCCACCCTGCCCTTCCACTCGTCGGTGTCTGCCATCCATTTGTCAGCCTTTTGCGTCCATTCGTCCATGCGTTCCGTCCATCTGTCCATCTTTTGCATCCAAGCGGGAAGGTCAGGTGGGAGCAAGAGGCGGCGGAATTCCTCCCGCAGCCCTTCGTCCTGCCGAAGAATTTCCAGAAGTTGCAGGACATCCTCTCTTGTCAGCGCCATTGAAATCACCGCCAAAGATAATGGCACGGCTTAAGGGAGCGGGCAAAGAGGTCAAGGGCGGTCGTGCCCTTCCCGCAAAAACCACTCCACGAAGCGAGGGATGCCTTCGTCAATGCGCACCTTCGGCTCATAACCCAGCAACTTTCGGGCTTTGGTGATGTCGGCGTGTGTCAAAGGCGGGTCGGTCGGTGGCATCGGCAGAAATTGCAACTTCGCCTTTTTGCCCAATGCTCGTTCCAACAATTCCACGACGCGCAACAAGACGACNGGCTCACCGCAACCGAGGTTGATGATTTCGTAGCCCATCGGTTTGTCTAACGCCGCCAANATGCCNTCCACGATGTCGTCAATGTAGGTGTAGTCGCGTTGGCTCGTCCCGTCGCCGTAAATCGGCACGGGGTCACCTTGAAGGATGCAACGGGCAAATTTGTAGATGGCGAGGTCGGGGCGCTGGCGCGGTCCGTAGACGGTGAAGAAACGCAGGCAGGTGATGTTCAGCCCGAAGAGGTGATGGAAAGTGAAGGCAAGGATTTCGCCCATGCGCTTGGTCGCCCCGTAAGGCGAAATGGGCTTGACAGCGGGGGCATCTTCCCGAAAAGGCGCTTTTGTGTCGGCGCCGTAAACGGACGACGACGAGCCGAAAACGAACATCTCCACGCTATAACGGCGCGCCAAGTCCAACAAAATCGTCGTGCCCAAGACATTCACGCGGTCGTAATCAACGGGGCGTTCCAACGAGGGCACGACACCCGCCAACGCCGCCAAATGGATGACCTTTTGTGGGCGATAACGCTCAAAAAGTTGACGCATCGCTTCTCCGTCGCAAATATCGGCGGTCACAAAGGTGAAGTTGGGTTGGCTCAGCGCCCAGCGCAAGTTGCGCTCCTTGATCGGGCGCCCGTAAAAGAGCGGGTCAAAGTTGTCCACGCCGATGACTTGCTCGCCGCGTGCAAGCAAGCGGTCAACGGTGTGAGAACCGATGAAACCAGCGGCGCCAGTGACGAGGACGGTCGCCATCACCTTCGCCTCCTTTTGGCATTCGTGCGCCCAGTATTTTGGCAAAAAGGGTGGGGCATGAGGGGAGGAATGGTGAACGCAATTCCGCAAGGCTTTGGGCAAAGTCGGCGTGCCACTCAATCGTCGCCCAACTTTTGGGAAGGGTTCTCACGGCGCTGCCGAAGGATGAAAAGGGCGCGGCGCAATTGTTGGTGGGTGGNGGGTTTAGCGAGCACTCCATCTATGAGGGCGTGCATCTCTTCGCCCTCCAACCGAAAGCCCCATCCCGAAAGCAAAAGGACGGGTGTGGACGGCGAGAGGGCTTTGATGGCGCGGGCGACGGAAAAACCGTCCACTTTGGGCATGCCCAAGTCGGTGATGACGGCATCAAAGGGTTCACTGCTTTGCCGTGCCGCTTCAAAAGTGGCGATGCCTTGCTCCCCATCGGGCGCCGTCACGACCCAATGACCGTCCCGCCGCAAGAGGTTGGCAATCATCTCCCGAACGAACGGTTCATCGTCAATGACCAGCAAACGCATCGGCGGGACTTCTCCGACCGCCATCGCTTCCGTCGTCACTTGTCGGCTGGGAAACCAGAGGCGGACGGTCGTGCCCTTGCCTAATTCGCTCTCCATTTCCAACAGACCGTCGTGGCGTTGCATCGTTCCGTAGACAGCCGACAGCCCCAACCCCGAACCGCGTTCCCCTTTGGTCGTGAAGAAGGGTTCAACGGCGCGTCGCTTTGTCTCTTCGTCCATCCCGATGCCTGTATCGCTCACTTCCACGACTGCCCAAACCTGCCCGTCTCGTTCGGCGCGGTAGGTGCGCAAAGTCAAGATGCCTCCTTCGGGCATAGCGTCAGCGGCGTTCAAAATCAGGTTGACGATGGCTTGGCGCACTTCGTTGGAGATGCCGACGACAGGCGGCAGGTCATCGCCCANCGCCAATCGGGGCTCAATGACGATGCCCCGTTCCTGCGGGATGTTGTGCCATCGGGGACGGGTCATCGCCAACGCATCTTGACAGAGGGCGTTCAGGTCTAACGGCTCTAACGGTTCTTCTTTGGTGCGGGGGCGATANAACTCNCGCATGCGTTGGACGACGGTCGTGATGTCGCGGGCTGCCTTGAAGATGACTTGCGCAGCGTTTCGGACCGTCGGGTCATCGTGTTCCGACAAAAGTTCGGCAAAGCCTTGAATGGGCACGAGGGCGTTGTTGATGTCGTGAGCAATCCCGCTCGCCATTTGCCCCAACGCCCGCAACCGTTCCTGCTCTATCGCCCGCTCTTGCNTCGCCCGCAACTCTTCGTAGGCTTGCTGCAACTGTTGGAGGAGAGTGGCGTTGCGGATGGCAATGGACAGGTAATCGCAGAAGGAGTTGAGGAAAGTCAGGTCGTGAGGGCAGAACTCGGCATCGTTGCGCAATACCGCCAGCATCCCCCAAAACTCGCTCAAAGTGCCCAACCCCTTCAGGAAGGCGGAACAGAAGCGGCGCTCTGAAACTTGCCCGAAGGAGAGGGGATTGACGGACGCATCCACGACGATTGTTTCGCCCCGACGCAGGCGTTGCTCTAACGGATGGAAGGGGCGCTCAGGCAGGAGCGAACCGACTTCCTGCCCCACNACCCGCAGCCATTGCCGTCCCGCTTCGTTGGCAGTCGCAATTAAGTAACCCCGTTGCTCTGGAAGGTGCCGCAGGATGATGACCGCGCCGTCGGGATACAGCCGACTTAACTCCTGAACCGCCACATGCAGCACGCTCTCCAAATCCAAGCGGGCGACGAGGGCATGGGCAATCTCTTGCAGCCCTTGCAACCGCTGCGAGAGTGCCATTTGCTCGGTGATGTCCAAGACAAAGCCTTCGTAATAGCGGATGCGCCCCGTCTCGTCCCGAACGGCTCTCGCCCACTCTGCAATCCAACCGATGCTGCCATCTTTGCGNTTGATGGGATANCGGAAGTCGGCGACGAAGCCTTGTTCTTCCATCAAGCGCTTAAACTGTTCACGGTCTTGAGGGTTGGCGTAGAATTGTTCGGGGATGTTCAGCGCCATCAGTTCGTTCACGCTGTCATAGCCGTTGATGCGGGCTAAAGTGCGGTTCGCCATCAGAAAACGCCCTTCGGGCGTGCTGCGGTAGATGCCGACGACGGCGTTTTCAAAGAGGTCGCGAAACTGCCGCTCCTGCTCCAATTGTCGCTCCATCGCCATCTGCCGTTCAATGGCGCTGCCCAAGAGGCTGGCGGCGATGCGCAGGACAGCCGTATCCGTCTCGCTCCAAAGTCGTTCGTCATGGATTTGCCCAAACCCCATCACCCCCCACAAGCGACTTTCCACGATCAAAGGGAGCAACAGCAGCGATGGGATGGAAAAATCCCGCAGATGCATCGCCAGCGTCTCTGTTGACAGGCTGGCGNTGAGGGTGACTTCTTGCCCCCGCTCCAAAGCAGCGAGTTGGGTGGGCGAAAGGCAGGCACGGAGAAGGCGTCGGAGTGTTTCCGCCGATGGAAACTGACCTTCTTTGACCGACCATTGACAAAGGGGATGAACTGTCAAAGTGCCCCGTTCGTCCCATGTCAATCGGGCGACGAACCCAAAATCCATCCGCAAGACGCCACACAAATCGGTCAGGATGGCAGGGACAGCCCCTTGCCAATCGGTGACGGCGAGGAGTTGCAACGCAATGCTTGAGAGGGTCTCCAGGGAACGCTCCCGCCCCCAGCATTGTCCGAGCATCAGCCAATTTCCAGCGCAATGGCGGATTTGCTCCAACAAGGTGAACTCGTCGGAAGTGAAGGGGCGACGGCGGTCACCGACGAACAACAAGCCCAAAAGTTGATGCCCTGAAGTTAGCGGCGCCAGCCATCCCACATGACATTCGGGTTGCCTTTCTGTCCGCCAGAGGGATGACCGCAAAAAACTCAGCCACGCCTCCAACGCCTCGCCCGAAAGGACTTGCCCCGCCTCCGTTGACGAAAGTTGGTTCATCGGGAGCGTTGACCGAAGTTCCTCAAGGGCAATGCTGACGGGTTCTGCCGCCGTCTCGCCGAGGGATTGGCGGGGGGCGTGGGCGACCACCCGCAACTCCTTCGCCCCTTCCTCGGTGCGCAGGAAGACAACGCAGTCAAACCCCAAGTCGCCCACCAACCTATCCGCCAGCGTTTGGAAGACGGCATCCAGCGAGCGCGTTTCTGCCAAGCGCTCAAGGCACGCGTTCACCACATCCAGCAACTTCGCTGACGGCATCGGTTTAACCCGCCGTCGCAGCCACAAGGGTGATCCCCCCAACAACGACAGGAGCAAAACGACTTGCCAGCAGTCCCCTCCCCTCTTCCGAGGTTTGCCGACTGAATGCCATCTATGCCATTGCGACCGACATGTTGATTGCCCAACGGCAGGCGGACCTGCCCTTCCTTCCCCGCTTCTGATAGCGATGCAAGTCCGTCCTGCTGCCATATTGGCACAAAGGACGGCAAAAGTCACGACGGCAAGCGACAAAAGACGCCCAGCGCCTTGCGACACGGAAGGCGTTACCATCCCGTCAACCCCCTCCTTCCCGTCTTTCGGCAGCCTCCGTGCCGTCCCGCCGTGTGACTTAAGTTTAGCGAATTTAACCCCTGAGCGCAAGGGGGCACGATGAAGCCCTGTCAAGTTGTGGCAAAGTGTTGCTGCGGGTGTCCCACCTGCGGGCGCAAGGAGGCAGAAGGGATGGCGCCGATGCTCCGTTGGTGGTCGCTTTTAACGCTCTGGGTCGCTATGCGGTGGCTTTTGCCCTTCGTGCCCGTCCCGACTTGGCTGTTGGGCGTCGCCGCCCTCGTTGCCCTTTTGCTGAGCGTGGCGTGGCTCCTTTGGCTGGCGAAGGAGTCGGGACGCCTCTGGGAGCCTCGCCATGCCTTGCTCGGCGGCGTCATCGCTTTGCTGGCGTGGGTCGGTTTGATGCGTTTGCTGCCGATGCTCAAGTCCAGTTTTTGGCTTGGGTTGGGGATGGCGGTTCGGGATGGTTGCTTGCTGACGGGGGCGTTGCTTTTGGGGACGGCAGGGGCGTCGTTGATTCGCCACGCCAACTTGCTCCCGCCCATCGCCGTCGTCGTGACGGTCATGGACATCTGGACGGTGTTGCTGGGCGGTTTCGTCCACCAAGTGCAACAGAAGGCGCCGAAGGTCGTGGAGGCGGCGAGTGTCGCCGTCCCTTTACCCGCTGTCGCCACCAAAGCCGCTTCTATCGCTTTGCCTCTCGTCGGCGTCGGTGATTGGTTTTTTGCGGCGTTCTTTTTTGCCTTACTTTGGCGGTTTAGGTTGAACTTGCGGACAAGTTATTGGCTGGCGACGCTGTTGGTGGCGTTGGTGCTGGCGGGGTTGGCGTTGCGGGTGGCGTGGTTTCCGTTGGCGCTGCCGGGATTGCCTTTTTTGGCGCTGGCGGTCTTGTTGCCCAACTGGCGTTCCTTCCGCTACACCGCTGAAGAGAAGCGTGCTTTAGCGGTAGGTGCTTTGTTTTTGCTGTTGCTCCTCGCCCTCTTCACCTACGCTGCCCGCCAAGTTCGCTAACTCACAGCGAAACGCCTTCCACTGCCCACACTTGGAACTCACGATGTCCGTTCAATTCCGCCTTGCACGGTTTGCCCGACACAACCGCCAGCAACTCACGGAAGATGCGTTCGCCGACTTGCTCAATGGTCTCCGCACCGTCTAAAATCGTCCCTGCGTTGATGTCCAAGTCGCTGCGCATCCGTTCAAAGGTCGGGGTGTTGGAGGCGATTTTGACGACGGGGGCGATGGCGTTGCCGATGGTCGTCCCGCGCCCTGTCGTGAAGCCGACAATTTGCGCACCTGCCGCCACCAAGCCCGGCGTGCTCTCTTGGTCGTAGCCAGGTCCTTGCATCAAGTAAAGCCCTTTGCCAAATGGCGGGTCGGCGTAACCGATGACGCCTTCAATGCGGGTCGTCCCCGCTTTGGCGATAGCGCCCAGCGACTTGATGGCGATGTTGATCAGCCCACCTTCAATGTTGCCCAGCGACGGGTTTTCGTCCAAGTCGTGCCCGAAGGTGCCGACATAGCGGCGGAACCACTCAACGGCGTCCAAAATCTGGCGCGCTACTTCCTCGTCGCGGGCGCGTTCGGCGAGAAGGTGCTCGGCGCCGTAAATTTCGGGCACTTCGGTTAGGATGACCGTCCCGCGACAGCGAACGAGTAAATCGGCGGCGTAACCCAAAGCGGGGTTGGCGGTGATGCCTGAAAAGGCATCCGACCCGCCACACTTGACGCCCAAAATCAACTCGCTCGCCGACGCCGTTTCCCGTTCACACCGATTTGCCAATTCCAAAAATTCGCCGACGATTTCCAAACCTCGCCGAACGGTCACTTGCGTCCCGCCACACTCTTGGATGCCGAGGAACTTGACGGGCTTTTTGTCCACCAGCGGCTCCATGTATTTGCTGAACGCCGTGAAGTTGGTCTTCTCGCAACCCAGTTGGATGACCAGCGGCGGCGACATTGGGGTGCTCAATGTAACGCGCCAACACTTTCATCAGCATCTCCACGGGCGTCCCGTCGGGACAACCGCACCCTTTGTTGTGGGGCAGCGCCACGACGCCGCTGACATTCGGATACTCCTCAGGCGACCAAAACAGCAACTCCGCCCGCATCGCAATTTGCATCGCTTCGGTGGACGCACACATGCTCGTCGGCACGACCAAAACAAAGTTGCGAGTGCCTACTTTCCCGTCCTTGCGTCGGTAACCTTGCCAAGTCGGAATTTGCTCGTCGGGGAAATAATCGGGCGGGGCGTTTTTGGAAGCGGGCTTGACGATGCGGGGCGGCAACTCGTTGCGGATGCGTTCGCGGGTGATGCGTTCGCCAACCCGAACGCCTTTGGAGATGCCGAAGGGTTGACCGTATTGCCGAACGGGCGTGCCCTCAGGCAAATCGGTCAAGGCAAAGCGATGTCCTGGCGGGATAGTTTCCCGCACCTCAATCGCTCGCCCGTTCCAAAGAACGATAGTGCCTTCGCTGATGCGCGTCTTCGCTACCGCCACATTGTCGTCGGGATGGACGACCAGCGCCACTTGCTCCATCGGCACGACCGTTTGCGTCGCCATCGCTTCTTTCACCTCCACGAAAATTGGGCAATGCGCCACGATGCCCCTTCGTTCACCAAGGCTCTATCCATTCCGCTTTGATGTCCAACCCAAAACCGGGCGCATCGCTGGGGACAAGCCAACCGTCTTTCGGCACGGGCATGCTCGGAAAAGGATTGGCTTCCTCTAACGGCACGCCGGGCGCTGAACCGATGAAAAACTCGCACCAAGGGGCGACGGGCGTGGCGAAGGTGAAATGCTGCCCGAAAGGCGTGTTGCCGCCTGCGTGAAGGATGACGGTCAACCCGAAGGCTTGCGCCAGCGCCGCAATTTTCAGGCACGCCGTCAATCCTCCGCACCAACAAATGTCGGGTTGCAAAATGTCCACGACCCGATGGCGGCAAGCGAAGGCGAAGGGTTCCAGCAACGACCAATGCTCGCCCGTCGCCAGCGTCTGCCAAGGCAACCGCTCCCGCAATGCCCGATGCCCTTCCCAATCTTCAGGCGGTAAGCATTCTTCCAGCCACTTCAGCCGATAAGGGCGCAAGCGTTCGGCGAGTTGAACGGCATAATCCACATCCAACGCCATCCAGCAATCCAACATCAATGCCACCTCGTCGCCGACCAACTCGCGGGTTTGGGCGATAAGCCGCTCGTTTTCCCGCAAGCCCCACTCGCCGTCAACGGGACCGTAAGGGCACGCCAGTTTCGTCGCCCTAAAGCCCAACTCCATGTGCCAATCGGTGTCGTTGCCCGTCGCATAGCAAAAAATCCGCTCCTTTTGCGGACCGCCGATGAGGGCGTAAACGGGTTTGCCCACCAGTTTGCCCTTCAAATCCCAAAGCGCCAAATCAATGGCGCTGATGGCATAAGCCGCCAAACCCGCCGAACCGTAAGGTTTCGTCATCCGCACCATCATGTCCCAAAGTCCGTCGCCAATGCCTCTTCGCCGACCAAAAGCGGGGCAAGGTGCTCGTTGATGATGGCGGCGACGGGCGACCCGTGGGAAGTCATGCCCAACCCGAAAGTGCCATCTTCAACGGTGACTTGACACCAAACCGTTGACCACTTGGGCAGCCAAAGATTGCGGTGGCGTTTAAAGCGGGGATAGCGCGACATGGGGTTGGCAACTTCTGCCTCTTGTGCCCACGACGGACGGCGCGGCGGCGTTGACGGGGAACGGGACGGCAACCGAACCCGCACCGCTTTCACTTCCACGATTTTCATTCGCCCTCACCTTCCCTTTTCACCGACACCCAAAGTTTGCGACACAGAACAAGAGCGGCGCCAGCAGCGAACAAATCGCCGCGCAAAGGAACTGAATGGCGGACGCTTG
>JGI26466J51736_1001002_pt1 | contig 11723 bp, 10 predicted proteins | sample PerSpoCPS_CMetaG_FD_51736 | JGI IMG/M metagenome (IMG submission 51736) | reverse complement strand
CGGGAAACCGCGAACCGCGCTTCGGCCATGAGGGGGGCCCGAGGGGGAAGATCTCGGGACAAGGCGGGTTAGACCCCTGAGCACCCATCCCGGGGGCGATCCCCGTGCGGATGAGGGCACGTCCTCTTCGACGCCCCGGCCTTTACAGCCAGGCTGGAGCTCGGAAAAGCTCCTTATGCTGAATCCTCGTGGGCTGAACCGGTCTCGCCCGTGGATCGGGCGATCGTTGCCCTCTTCCCCAGTTTATGAACCTTGGGGAGACCGTCCTTGACCCTTTCCGCCAGATTCAGTAGAATGGGTTTGCGTCTTTCCTCACATTTCCTCTGTGCGGGCGGAAACCCTTAGGGAGGTGCGCGCATGAGCTGGCATGGGCTGACGCCCTTTGAGTTTTACGCCGTGCTCGCTGTGCTCGGGGTGGCGGTGATCAGCCTGATCTTCGCCTGGATCCTCCGGGCGGAGGTCATGCGTCATCCCAAGGGCACGCCGAAGATGCAGGAGGTCTGGGAGGCGATCCGCGAGGGGGCCGAGGCCTACCTGCGCCGGCAGCTCATGAGCATCCTGCCGTTCATGGGGTTGCTCAGCGTCCTGCTCTTCCTCAGCGTCTACATCGTCCCCCCCTCGCCGGAGGCCCGCGAGGTCTTCCCCCAGCTGGACGAGACCACCCTCCGTCTGGTGATGGGGCTGGGCCGGGCAGTGGCCTTCATCCTGGGCGCCGGCTTCTCCCTGGCCGTCGGGCAGCTGGGGATGCGCATGGCGGTGCAGGGGAACATCCGGGTGGCGGAGGCGGCGCGCACGCAGGGCTATGACGCCGCCCTGCGCCTGGCCTACCGGGCCGGCACCATCACCGGGATGCTGACCAACGGCCTGGGGCTGCTGGGCGGCTCCACCATCTTCCTGATCTTCGGGATCGCCGCGCCGGACGCCCTGCTCGGCTTCGGGTTCGGCGGGACGCTGCTCGCCCTCTTCATGCGCGTGGGCGGCGGGATCTACACCAAGGCCGCCGATGTGGGGGCGGACCTGGTGGGCAAGGTGGAGATGGACGTGCCCGAGGACGACCCCCGCAACGCCGCGGTGGTGGCCGACCTGGTGGGCGATAACGTGGGCGACTGCGCGGGGATGGCCGCAGACATCTTCGAGTCCTACGAGGTCACCATGGTCTCGGCCATGATCTTGGGCCTCGCCCTCCGCGCGGTGGATCCCCAGCACTCGATGGTCTGGATCGTCTTCCCGCTGCTGGCCCGGGCGGTGGGGGTGATCGCCTCGATCCTTAGCACCTACACTGTCGGCGGGGTGACCGGCCGCCGGGGGGATGCCCTGCGGGCCATCAGCCGGGGCTTCCTGATCGGGGCGGTCCTCTCCTTCCTCGGCTTCGCCGCCATCGGCTTCCTCTATGCCCGGGACTGGCGGGTGGTGGCCTCGACGACGGTGGGCCTGATCCTCTCCCTGGTCATCGAGCGGCTGACGGATTACTTCACCAGCACCGAGCGGGCCCCCGTGGGCGAGATCGAGAAGGCCACCCGGGCCGGGCCGGCCACCACCATCCTCAGCGGCCTGGCCGTGGGCTATGAATCCACGGTGTGGGCCATCGTGGTCATCGCCCTCACCATCGCCACCTCCACCCTGATCTACTGGGGCCTGCCGCCCGTCTACGTCCTCTACGGGGTCTCCCTCACCGGCATCGGCCTGCTGATGCTCACCGGCAACGTGGTGGGGATGGACTCCTACGGGCCGGTGACGGACAACGCCGGCGGGATCGCCGAGATGGCCGGGCTGGAGGAGCGGGCCCAGGAGGTGCTGGCGGACCTGGACGCGGTGGGCAACACCACCAAGGCGACCACCAAGGGCCTGGCNATCGCCACGGCGGTGATCGCCGCCGTCGCCCTGTTCGGCTCCTACCTCACCGACGTGAGCAAGGTGCAGGCCCAGTTGGGCCAGATGCCTACGCTCCAGGACATCGGCATCCGCATCGACCAGCCTCTGGTCTTCGTGGGCCTGCTGCTGGGCGGGGCCCTGCCCTGGCTCTTCTCCTCCTTCGCCATCCGGGCCGTCAGCCGGGCCGCCACCCTCATCGTGGAGGAGGTCCGCCGGCAGTTCCGCATCCCCGGCGTGCTGGAGGGGACGGTGAAGCCGGACTACGCCCGGGTGGTCACCATCTGCACCCTGGCGGCCCAGAAGGAGCTGCTCTCCCTGGCCCTGCTCTCGGTGGCCACCCCGCTGGTGGTGGGCCTGGTGCTGCAGGTGGAGGCCCTGGGCGCCTTCCTGGCCGGCTCCATCCTGGTCGGGCAGCTGCTGGCGGTCTTCATGGCCAACGCCGGGGCCGCCTGGGACAACGCCAAGAAGCGGGTGGAGAACGAGCCGCGGGATCCCGCCCGCAACCTGGGCAAGGGCAGCGAGCGCCACAAGGCCAGCGTGGTCGGCGACACGGTGGGCGATCCGCTGAAGGACACGGCGGGCCCGGCCATCAACCCGATGATCAAGGCCGTCAACCTGGTCTCGGTGCTGGCCGCCCCCATCATCGTCCAGTTCCGCGGCGCCCTGACCGCCGGGACGCTGCTGGCCATCGGGGCGGCCGTGGCGGTCCTCCTCGCCGTCCTGCTCTGGGTGATCTGGCAGAGCAAGCGGGAGGTGCCGGAGCTGGCCGGCGCGCCCGCCTCCGGCTCGGGCCAGTGATCCGAAGCCCATCGGCGATCGGGACGTTCGTGCGTCGGATGGGGGGAGGCCGCCGCAGGCGGCCTCCCCCTGCTGTAAAGAGGGATCCGCTCCCTCAACCCTGTGCCCATCTTTCATCCGAGGCGGGCTGCCGATGCGCATCCTGATCACCGGCGCGGGAGGGCAGCTGGGGCGGGCCCTGCAGGAGGCCCTCTCCTTCCACACGTTGATTCCGCTCGCCCGGGCGGACCTGGACGTCACGGATCGCGCGGCGGTCTTCCGGGCCATCCTCCGCGCCCGCCCCGATGTGGTCATCCATGCCGCGGCTATGACCGACGTGGACGGCTGCGCCCGGGATCCGGAACGAGCCTTCCGGGTGAACGCCCTGGGGACCCAGGCGGTGGCCATGGCCTGCGTCGCCGCCGGCGCCGCCCTGGTCTACATCAGCACCAACGAGGTCTTCGATGGGACCAAAGGGGAGCCGTATCTGGAGTTCGACCCCCCGAATCCGATCAACCCGTATGGCCGCAGCAAGTGGGCTGGGGAATGGTTCGTCTCCCACCTCCTCCAGCGCTTCTACATCGTCCGCACCGCCTGGGTCTTCGGGCCGGGCGGCAACCACTTCATCCGCAAGATCCTCCGGCGGGCCGACGAGCAGGGAGCCCTTCGCGTGGTCCACGATGAGGTGGGCTCGCCCAGCTACACCCGGGACGTGGCCGCCGCCATCGCCCGGCTGATCGAGACCGAGGCCTACGGCATCTACCATTTCGTCAACGAAGGGATGTGCTCCCGCTATGAATACGCCGTTGAGATCCTGCGCCGGACCGGGCGGGGCCATATCCCGGTGACTCCCATCGCCTTGGCGGAGTTCCCGCGCCCCTCGCGGGTCCCTCCCTTTACCCCGCTGCGCAACCTGTGCGGGGCCGCCCTGGGGATCACCCTGCGGCCCTGGCCGGAGGCCCTGCAGGCCTACCTGGCCGAGGAAGGATGGCTGGTCGGATGAACTTGCCCCTCCTCTCCGTGATCATCCCCAACTGGAACGGCGCCGCGCATCTGCCGACCTGCCTGGAGGCGCTGCGCCGGCAGACGTATCCCCACCGGGAGGTCCTGGTGGTGGACAACGGCTCGACCGACAGCTCCCTCTCCCTGCTCGCTCGCTACCCCGAGGTGCGGGTCCTGGCGCTGGGGCGCAACCGGGGTTTCGCCGGGGCCGTCAACGCCGGGATCCGGGCTGCCCGCGGGGAGATCCTGGTCCTCCTGAACAACGACACCGAGGCGGCGCCGACCTGGCTCGAAGCGCTGGCAGCGGCCTTCGCGCGCCATCCCGACGCCGGGCTGCTGGCCTCCAAGATCCTGCTCTTCGACCGGCGGGAGGTCTTCCACTCCGCCGGCGATTACTACCGGGTGGACGGCATCCCGGGCAACCGGGGGGTCTGGGAGCCGGACGTCGGGCAATACGACCGGGAGGAGGAGGTGTTCTCCGCCTGCGGGGCGGCGGCCGCCTATCGGCGGGCGCTCCTCGAGGACATCGGGCTCTTCGATGAGGATTTCTTCTATTCGTGCGAAGATGTGGATCTGGCCTGGCGGGCCCAGATCGCCGGATGGAACTGCTGGTATATCCCCGATGCGGTGGTCTACCACAAGCTCAGCGCCACCGGCGGCGGCCCCATCGCCAGCTTCTACGACGGACGCAACTTCCTCTATTTGATCGCGAAGGACTACCCCCTGGGGTTGCTGCGCCGGTTCTGGCCGCGCGTCCTCCGGGCGCAGCTGCGCCTCGCCGGCGAGGCGCTGCGGGCGTGGCGGGGGGCGGCCGCCCGGGCGCGTCTGCGGGGGATGCTCGCGGGCCTCCTCACCTGGCCCCGGGTCGCCCGCAAACGCCCTCAGGTCTTCGCCCGCCGCCGCCGCTCCGATGCGGAGCTGCTCGCCCGACTGCGCCCGGATTGACGTTCCCGCTCCCGCAGGGGACAATCCCTCTGAACCCCTGAGCGAGGGATGCCATGCGCAAACTCGGGATCGCGTTGCTCGTCCTCCTGATCCTGGCCTGCAGCGCGGGGGCGGTGGCCCTGACCTGGACGGCCGCTCAGCGGATAGCCCCACCCACGTGGCCCACCGCGACGCCCTTGCCTCCTTCCCCCACACGGGTGGAGACCCCCGCGCCTCCTCCCCCCACCGCGGCAGCTCCCCGCACGGCAACCCCGGCGGCCTCCGTCTTCGACACCATCGCCCGGACCGTGGAGGAGATCCGGGGCCTGCGGGCCACCGGACCCTACACCCGATCCCTGATGACCCAGGCGGAGCTGCGCGCCTACCAGGAGCGGAAGTTCGAAAAGGACTACACGCCGGAGGAGGCCCGCCAGGACACCCTCACCCTGGCCGCCTTCGACCTGCTGCCCCCCCCCCCCGGGATTTCCTGCTGGAGCTTTACACCGAGCAGATCGCCGGCTTCTATGATCCGGACACCAAGCAGTTCTTCGTGATCAGCGAGCAGGGGCAGCCCGGCATCCTGGAGCGGGTGACCTTCGCCCACGAATACACCCACCTCCTCCAGGATCAANATTTCGACCTGGTGGCCCTGGGGTTCACGGACGACAAAAGCAAGCGGCCGAAGGACTTGGACGACGACGCGATGCTGGCCCGGCGGGCCCTGGTGGAGGGCGACGCCACCCTCACGCAGCTGTTCTATCTGAATCGATTGCCCGCCGCGGAGCAGCGGGAGTGGCTCCGGGCCATCCAGCGCCAGCCCAGCGAGGTCTTCGACCGGGCCCCCCGCGCGATCCGCGAAGAGCTGACCTTCCCCTATGAAGCGGGTTTCGCTTTCGTCCAGGCCCTCTACGAGCGCGGAGGGTGGGAGGCGATTGATGCGGCGTTCCGCGACCCGCCCGCTTCCACCGAGCAGATCCTGCATCCGGAGAAGTTCTGGAGCCGCGAGGCCCCGATTCGGGTGACGCTGCCCCCGCTCACCGACACCCTGGGAAGCGGCTGGCGGATGATCGACGAGAACGTCCTGGGGGAGTTCTACCTCCGGGTGGTTCTGGAGGAACGCCTGGACCGCTCCCGGGCGGAGGAGGCGGCGGCCGGCTGGGGCGGGGACCGCTACGCGGTCTACTGGAACGAGGCCGCCGGCCAGGATTTCCTGGTTCTGGAAGCGGTCTGGGACAGCGAGGACGAAGCCCGGGAGTTCGTGGAGGCCTATCGGGATTACGCCACGGCCCGTTACGGGCGCGGCCCGGTTCGGGAAAGCCCCGGACAGGCCCTCTGGGCCGGAACGGACGTGNTGTNGCTGGAGTGGAACGGCACCCGCACCCGGATCCTCCGGGGCCCCACCGAGGAGCTCATCCGTCTCGTCCGNGCGCAGTTTCGCTGAGGGAGCCATGGGACTCTCCGAGCGGCCGACGGACAGCCCGCCGGATCTGTCGATGATCCGGGAAGCTCATCGCATCCTGCGGGAGATCCTCCCGCCCACGCCGGCGCGGACCTTCCCCCACCTGAACCGGCAGCTGGGGGCGGAGGTCTGGTTCAAGCTGGAGGCCTGGCAGCCCACCGGCTCCTTCAAGGTGCGGGGGGCGCTGGCCCGGATGAGCCGGCTCCGACCGGAGGAGCGGGCGCGTGGGGTGGTGACCGCCTCGGCGGGCAACCACGGGCTGGCAGTNGCCTTCGCCGCCCGGCTCTTAAGCGGGATCCCGGTCACCGTCTTCGTCCCGGAGACCGCCGCCCCCAACAAGGTCCGCGCCCTGGAGGCCTTCGGCGTCCATCTGGAGCGGGTGGGCCGGACCTACGCCGAGGCCCACGCGGCCGCCGTCGCCTTCGCCCGGCATCAAGGAGCCTGTTACCTCCACGCCTATGAGGATCCATGGGTGGTGGCCGGTCAGGGAACCATCGCCCTGGAGCTNATGGAGGCGCTCCCGGCCCTCGACGCCGTCCTGGTGCCGGTGGGCGGGGGCGGCCTGATCAGCGGGATCGCCCGGGCTTACCAGGCCCTCGCCCCCCGGACCCGGATCATCGGCGTGCAGACGGAGGCCTCCCCGGCCCTGGCCGCCTCATTGCGGGACGGACGGCTCTACGAGGACTATCCGGCCGGCCCCACCCTGGCGGACGGCCTGGCCGGCGGGGTGGGCGCCTGGGCCTACCAGCTGGCGCTTGAGGGGGCGATCCACGAAGTCTTCGTGGTGCGGGAAGAGACCCTCCTCGAGGCCATCGGGTGGCTGGCGGCCGAGGCCCACCTCATCGTGGAGGGATCCGGCGCCGTCGGCATCGCGGCCCTGTGGGAGACGGGTCCGCGCTGGGCCGGACAGCGGGTGGCGGTCGTCCTCTCCGGGGGCAATTTNGAGGGGGAGATCCTGTTGCGCGGACTGACGCGCTACCTCGAGAGGCAGACGGAAGATTCGGCGGGTCNATCCTGCGCTCCTGTCGGGGCGTGAGATTCACACATCGAATCCGGAGGGAAGGGAACGATGGGCTCGNTGCGGCATTTCATCTCGCTGGTGGATTGGGCGCCGGAGGAGATCGAGGCGCTGATCCTGGACGCCGCGCGGATGAAGGCGGAGTGGAAAGCGGGGGTCCGCCCCACGCCCCTCGCCGGCAAGACCCTGGGGATGATCTTCCAGAAGCCCTCGCTGCGCACCCGCGTCTCCTTTGAGATGGCCATGCGCCATCTGGGAGGGGACGCCATCTACCTTTCCCCTCAGGAGGTCGGCCTGGGCCAGCGGGAGAGCGTGGCCGACGTGACCCGGGTGCTCAGCCGCTACGTGGACGCCATCATGGCGCGGGTCTTCGCCCACTCTATCCTGGAGGAGATGGCCCGCTACGCCACGGTCCCCGTCATCAANGGCCTCTCCGACGACGAGCATCCGTGTCAGGCCCTGGGGGACATGCTCACGGTTTACGAGAAGAAGGGACGCCTGCGGGGGTTGAAGCTGGCTTTCGTCGGCGACGGCAACAACGTGGCGACCGCCCTGCTTTACATCTGCGCCATGCTGGGGATGGACTTCGCCATCGCCACGCCTCCGGGCTATATGCTGAAGGAGGCCGTCATCGAACGGGGGAAGGCTTTCGCGGCCCGCAGCGGGAGCCGCCTGCTCTTCACCTACGATCCGGCGGAGGCGGTGCGGGACGCGGACATCATCTACACGGACGTATGGGCCAGCATGGGCCAGGAGGCGGAGGCGGAGGTCCGGCGTCGGGTGTTCCCGCCCTATCAGGTCAACGCCGCCCTGGTGGCGAAGGCGCGGCCGGATGTCATCGTGATGCATTGCCTGCCGGCCCATCGGGGCGAGGAGATCACCGATGAGGTGGCCGATGGCCCGCACTCGGTGATCTTCGATCAGGCGGAGAACCGCCTCCACGCCCAGAAAGCCCTGCTGGTCCGGCTGCTCGCCGGTTAGGCCGGGGAAGCGACGGCCTGTCCCCCGAACCGGGCGTGGAAGGCGGCCTCGAAGGGGCGCAGCGTGGCCTCGTCCAGGATCACCACCCGGATCTCCCGGGGGGGCTCGCCGGGGTGGGCGGCGGCGAAGGCGGCGATGGTCTCCCAGAAGATCGGAGCCGCCCGCTCCTTCGGGAACCCGAAGATGCCGGTGCTGATGGCCGGCATGGCGATCCGCTCATAACCTTGGGCCCGAGCCGCCTCGAGGGTGTTGCGGATCGCCTCCGCCAGCTGTTGCTCCTCCCCGCGGGTCCCTCCGGACCACACCGGGCCGACGGTGTGGAGGATGGCGCGGGCCCGCAGCCGCCCGGCCCCGGTGATCGCCACGCCCCCCGTGGGGACCGGCCCGTGGCGGCGCACCCACTCGTCGCTCTCCGCCTGGATCTGAGGCCCGCCTTTGCGGACCAGCGCTCCGGCGACGCCGCCGCCGTGCTGGAGGTAGGAGTTGGCGGCGTTCACCAGCGCGTCCGCCTCCTCCTCCGTCAGGTCCCCCTGCACCAGGACCACCCGGTGCCCGGAGGGCAGGATGGTCTCCGCGACCGTCCGGTTCCCCTTGCCCATCGCGGCCTCGTCCCGAAGCGTCCGCGGTTCGCCGGCATCAGGATGGAAGCGGGGGCTGGACGCCGGGTCCATTCTGCACCATCGCTCTCCCGGCGTCCAGCCCCCACGGGTTGCGTTCACTTCCCGACCGACGTGACCTCCGCCGGGCCGACGGGTTTCCCTTTCCGCAGGACGGCGCGCACGGCGTCGGCGAAGCGGTTGAGGGTCTCGTCCACCACCTCCGGCGTGTGGGCGGCCGAGGTGAACCAGGGCTCCCGCGGGTCCACCTCGAACATCACCCCGCGCTCATAGCAGGCCAGGCCGATCTCCGCGTAGAGCTCGATGTCGCTGGACATGGTGTCCCGGTGATCCCGGGGCGTCCCATCGAAGTTCAGGAGGAAGCTGAACATGTTGGGGTGGCCGGAGACGGCGTGGGGGATGCCGGCCTCGGTCAGGATCTCGCTGATCCCCTTCATCAGCCGCTCGCCGGCCTGGGCCGCCCGCTCCAGGGCGTCCGTGGTCTCCAGGATCTCCAGGGTGGCGTCGGCGGCGGCGGTGCCCACCACGTTCCCGTTGTAGGTTCCGGCGTGGGCCACCGCCCCGGGCTCGATGGTCATCATGATCTCCCGCTTGCCGCCGATGGCGGAGATGGGGAACCCGTTCCCCATGGCCTTGGCGTAGGTGACCAGGTCCGCCCGCACCCCGAAGAACTCCTGGGCCCCGCCCCGGGCGATGCGGAAGCCCGTTTTCACCTCGTCGAAGATCAGCACGATGCCGTATTCATCGCACAGGCGCCGCAGGAAGGGGAGGAACTCGGGGTGGGGCATGATGGCCGCGCTGTTGCCCAGCATAGGCTCCACGATGATGGCCGCGATGTCCCCCCACTTGGCCTTCACGGTCCGCTCCACGGCCTCGAAGTCGTTGAAGGGGAGGGTGATGACCAGGTCGGCGATGACCCGGGGGATGCCGGAGCTGGCGACGACGGGGATGGGATGGCGGCGGCTCCCCATGGGTTGGCGCTGGGCCATGGCCGTGGAGAACAGCAGGTAATCGTGGTGGCCGTGATACTGGCCCTCGAACTTGATCACCTTCTCCCGGCCGGTGTAGGCCCGGGCGATCCGCAGGGCGTGCATGGTCGCCTCCGTCCCCGAGTTGGAGAAGCGCACCATGTCCACGCCGGTCATGCGGATGATGCGCTCCGCCGCCCGGATCTCCCATTCGGTGGTGGCCGCGAAGATCACCCCATCCCGGATGGCCTGGCTTACCCGCTCCACCACCGCAGGGTGGCCGTGACCCAGGATCACCGGCCCGTAGCCCAGGCGGTAGTCGATGTAGCGGTTGCCGTCCAGATCGTAGATGTAGGGGCCCTCTCCCCGGCTGACCACGATGGTCTGATCATCCCCCCAGTAACGGAAGTTCGAGGTAACCCCCCAGGGCATCACCTCCTTCGCCCGGAGAAATCGAGCGCGGGTCTTCGGCCACTGACGCATGGGAACCTCCTGATTCTTTTCAGGATGAATGAGAAGCTCGGTTCACTCGATCAGGATCTCAATCCCCCGGCGGGCCAGCTCCTCGAAGAAGCGCTCCGGGGGGATGGCCCGTTCGGGGGGGACAACGCCTCGCACGGAGATCTCACCCCGAGCGATCATCTGGACGCCGATGCTCAGGGGAACGCCGATGTTCCGATAGTAGGCGGCCTCCCCGCCCCATACCTCCTGGGGGGGATGTCGGTTGCGCAGCACCATGGTGTGGGGGCGGCCGTTCCGGCGGCCGCTCACCTCCACCACCAGCCCGTAGGCCCACACCGGGTTCTCCCGGGAGGCGGGGAGGGCGGCGAGCAGGCGGGCCACCAGATCGATGGCGGGGTAGGTGCCCCCATCGAGGGGAACAGGGGTGGAAGAGAGCGCGCCCATCTCGTAGAGGGCGCGCATCGCCCGCATCACGTGAGGCGGGAAGCAGCCCCGCACCGCGGCGCGGCGCAGGCCCGGGAAGGAGCGTGGCATCGTCCGGGCCTCATCGTGGGGAACGTAATACACGGTCTGCTCCCCGATCTGCTCATGGAAGCGCACCCGCTTCTCCCCGGAGAAGGGCGGAGCGGGGTGCCATGCCCCGTCCTCCCAGTAGACCATCGCCCGTTCTGGCTCCTCCGGGTTGAACTCCCAGAGGGTGGTGCGGAGGAGGCCCGGCGAGGGCGCCAGGCAGCGGAAGGCGGCGAAGGCGATCTCCACGGATTCCACCTGATCCATGGAACGGGCGGCGTAAGCGGCCATCACGTTGGTGGTGCCGGGGGTGGCGCCCACCCCCGGGATGAACACCATGTTCTTCGAGCGGGCCGCCTCGTCCAGCTCGAACTGGGCCTCGTCGAAGGCCAGGTCCACCCCGCTGACCCCGGCCTCCACGCAGGCCCGCGTGACCAGCACATCATAGGCGAAGGGGAGGCCGTTCATCACGACATCGAAGCCCCGGATCAGGCGGACCAGTGCTTCCTCATCCCGCACGTCCAGAGGGACCACCCGGAGGCGGGGGTCTCCGATGTCGCGGGCGAGGCGTTCCGCCTTGGCGGGATCGATGTCGGCGATCACGATCTCGCGGAAGATCGAGCCGTGCTGGCAGAGGTCCCGTGTGGCCTCCCGGGCCACGGCCCCTGCTCCACCGAGGGCCAACACGCGCATGGATGCCTCCCAGGCAGGAGAGTGTCCGGATCCGGCAAGCAGGAGAAACCGTGAGAGGCGGAGGGGCAAGGGGTCAGCAATCCGCAGTGGCCCAAACCGTCCAGAAGTGACAGCGTCGCATGTGAGGGGCGCGGAAGGGATGCTTCCGGCCGCCGGAGGGATGGTTCGACCTGTGNGTTACGGGATGGCTCATCGCTCCTGGCCCCTTGCGGATGTGGAGGATCGCGGCCTCGCGCCGCCGACTGCCCTCCGGGACTCGCGACAGCCGCGGCGACGCGAGACGGCTTGGCATGATTTTAGCGGGAATCCGGGCCCCAGGCCAGCCGCTTATTCCTCCAGAGCGTCGGCCTTCAGCACGGCGATGAAGGGGATGTTCCGGAACTTCTCGTCCAGGTCCAGGCCGTAGCCGAAGACGAAGACGTTGGGGATCTCGAACCCCA
>JGI26466J51736_1000994_pt1 | contig 11755 bp, 13 predicted proteins | sample PerSpoCPS_CMetaG_FD_51736 | JGI IMG/M metagenome (IMG submission 51736) | reverse complement strand
GGCCGGGTGGAGGTGCACTGGGTGGTGGGGGAAGGGGGGCTGGAGGAGAAGAGGCGGGCCGAGGCCCACCTGCTTCTGGACAGGCTTATGGCCCTCAGGGAGGAGGGCTACGCCTTTTCGCAGATGGCGGTCCTGGTGCGAAGCCGGAGTAGCCTCCCTCCCCTGGAGGCCGCCTTCCGCGCCCGGGGCGTGCCCTACGCCCTGGGGCGGGGGCGGAGCTTCTTCGCCCGGCCCGAGGTGCGGGACCTCTACCACGCCCTGAGGCTTTCCCTCCTGGAAGGCCCCCCGGGCCCCGAGGAGCGCCTCGCCCTCCTGGCCTTCTTGCGGGGGCCCTGGGTGGGGCTGGACCTTTCGGAGGTGGAGGAGGCCCTGAAGGCCCAAGACCCCATCCCCCTCCTCCCGGAGGCGGTGCGGGCCAAGCTCACGGCCCTCCGCGCCCTGGCCGACCTTCCCCCTCTGGAGGCCCTGAAGCGCCTCTCCCGGGACGAGGCCTTTTTGAAGCGGCTTTCCCCCCGGGCCCGGGTCAACCTGGACGCCCTGCTTCTCCTCGCGGCCATGGAGCGCTTCCCCGACCTCGAGGCCCTCCTGGAGTGGCTCCGCCTTCGGGCCGAGGACCCGGAGGCGGCCGAGCTTCCCGAGGGGGAAGAGGGGGTCCAGGTCCTCACCGTCCACGGGGCCAAGGGGCTGGAGTGGCCGGTGGTGGCCCTCTTTGACCTCTCCCGCGGGGAGAACCCCAAGGAAGAGGACCTGCTGGTGGGGCTGGGTGGGGAGGTGGCCCTTAGGGGCACCCCCGCCTANAAGGAGGTGCGGAAGGCCCTCCGGAAGGCCCAGGCGGAGGAGGCNCNCCGCCTCCTCTACGTGGCCCTTTCCCGGGCCAGGGATGTCCTCATCGTCACGGGAAGCGCCTCGGGCCGGCCCGGGCCCTGGGTGGAGGCCCTGGAGCGGCTGGGCCTGGGGCCGGAGGGCCAGGACCCCCTGGTGCGCCGCCACCCCTTAAAGGCCCCCCCTCCCCTTGGCGACCGGCCCCAAACCCCGCCCCCGCCACCCCTTCCCGCCCCCTACGCCCACCTGGCCTTTCCGGAGAGGCCTCTTCCCTTCGTCTACTCCCCAAGCGCCTTTAAAAAGGCAAAGGAGCCCGTGCCCCTGGCCGAGGCCCTGGAGAAGGAGGCCCTGCCCGAGTTCCATAGGGCCCTNGGCACCCTGGTCCACTACGCCATCGCCCGCCACCTGGACCCCGAGGACGAGGGGGCCATGGCGGGCCTTCTCCTCCAGGAGGTGGCCTTCCCCTTCACCGAGGGGGAAAAGCGAAGGCTTCTGGAAGAGGTCCGGGACCTCCTCCGCCGCTACCGGGGGATGCTGGGCCCCTCCCTCCCGCCCCTCGAGGCCCGGGAGGAGGACCACGCCGAGCTTCCCCTGGTCCTGCCCCTGGGGGGCACCGTCTGGTACGGGGTCCTGGACCGCCTCTACCGGGTGGGGGGGCGGTGGTACCTGGAGGACTACAAGACGGACCGCGAGGTGCGGCCCGAGGCCTACCGCTTCCAACTCGCCATCTACCGCAGGGCCCTCCAACAGGCCTGGGGGGTGGAGGCCGAGGCCCGGCTGGTCTACCTGCGCCACGGCCTGGTCCACCCCCTGGCCCCGGAGGAGCTGGAAAGGGCCCTAAAAGAAAGCCTCCCCGGGATGGGCCCCGGGGAGGGAGGGGAAAAGGCCTAGCGCTTGGAGTACTGGGGCGCCCGGCGGGCCTTGTGCTTGCCGTACTTCTTCCGTTCCACCACGCGGGCGTCCCGGGTGAGGAAGCCCAAGGGCTTCAGCTTGGCCCGGTAGTCGGGGTTGTACTGCAAAAGGGCCCGGGCCACGCCCAGCTTGATGGCGTCAATCTGCCCGCTCTTGCCGCCCCCCCGCACGGTGATGTAGGCGTCAAAGCGGCCCAGGGCGTCCACCACCCTGAGGGGCTCCAGGGCCGCCACCGCCCGCACCACGCCCTGGAAGTAGTCCCCAAAGTCCAGGCCGTTCACGGTGATCTTGCCGCTTCCGGGCCTCAGGAAGACCCGGGCCACGGCTTCCTTGCGCCTTCCGGTGCCGTAGTACTGCTCCATCACTTGACCTCCAGCTTCACGGGCTTCTGCGCCTGGTGGGGGTGGGTGGGCCCGGCGTAGACCTTGAGGCGCTTGAAGAGCCTGCGGCCCAAGGGCCCCTTGGGGAGCATGCCCTTCACGGCGTGCTCCAGGACCCGCTCGGGGTGGGTGGCCAGCATCTTCTCAGCGGGGATCTCCTTGAGGCCCCCCTGGTAGCCGCTGTAGCGGGTGTAGATCTTCTGCTTGAGCTTCTTGCCGGTGAGGCGGATCTTGTCGGCGTTGACCACCACCACGAAGTCCCCCATGGCGATGTTGGGGGTCCAGTCGGGGCGGTGCTTGCCCCGGAGGAGCGTGGCGATCTGGGTGGCCAGCCGGCCCAGGGTCTTCCCCTCGGCGTCTATGAGAACCCAGCGGGGTTCAATCTCTTTAGGCACGTACGTCTTCACCAGGGCCCTCCTTGACGATTTGGGCAAAGCGCTCTCCGTCCTTGCCGGGGGATCGGGGGACCCCGCAAGAACGCCAAAGAAGACTTTACCATAGACCTGGCCCCTTCCGCCAGATGTGGTAGGCTTAGGTCCCGTGAGCGGGGTTTCCCAAAGCGCAAGGCCCAGGAAGTACGTGTTCGTCACCGGGGGCGTGGTGTCTAGCCTGGGGAAGGGGATCCTGACCTCCTCCCTGGGGGCCCTCCTCCGGGCCCGGGGCTACCGGGTCACGGCCATCAAGATAGACCCCTACGTGAACGTGGACGCCGGGACCATGCGCCCCTACGAGCACGGGGAGGTCTTCGTCACCGCCGATGGGGCCGAGACCGACCTGGACATCGGCCACTACGAGCGCTTTCTGGACATGGACCTCTCCCGGGGCAACAACCTCACCACCGGCCAGGTCTACCTCTCCGTGATCCAGAAGGAGCGCCGGGGGGAGTACCTCTCCCAGACGGTCCAGGTCATCCCCCACATCACCGACGAGATCAAGGACCGGATCCGCAAGGTGGCCGAGGATCAGCGGGCGGAGATCGCCGTGGTGGAGGTGGGGGGCACGGTGGGGGACATTGAGAGCCTCCCCTTCCTCGAGGCCATCCGCCAGTTCCGCTTTGACGAGGGGGAGGATAACACCTTTTACCTCCACCTTACCTGGTGCCCTATCTGGAGACCAGCGAGGAGTTCAAGACCAAGCCCACCCAGCACTCCGTGGCCACCCTGAGGGGCGTGGGCATCCAGCCCGACGCCATCGTCCTCCGCTCCGCCAAGCCCGTCCCTGAGGAGGTGAGGAAGAAGGTGGCCCTCTTCACCAACGTCCGCCCGGGCCACGTCTTCAGTAGCCCCAACGTGGAGCACCTTTACGAGGTCCCGCTTCTTTTGGAGGAGCAGGGCCTTGGTCGGGTGGTGGAGCGGGCTTTGGGCCTCGAGCCCGTCTTCCCCAACCTGGCCTTCTGGCAGGAGGCGGTGCGCATCCTCAAGAACCCGGAGCGCACGGTGCGCATCGCCATCGCCGGGAAGTACGTGAAGATGCCGGACGCCTACCTCTCCCTCCTCGAGGCCCTCAAGCACGCCGGCATCAAGAACCGGGCCCGGGTGGAGGTCAAGTGGGTGGACGCCGAGAGCCTGGAGGCGGCGGACCTGGACGAGGCCTTCGCCGACGTGGCGGGCATTTTGGTGCCCGGGGGCTTCGGCGTGCGGGGGATTGAGGGCAAGGTGCGGGCCGCCCAGTACGCCCGGGAGAGGAAGATCCCCTACCTGGGCATCTGCCTGGGCCTGCAGATCGCCGTCATTGAGTTCGCCCGGAACGTGGCGGGCCTGAAGGGGGCCAACTCCACGGAGTTTGACCCCTACACCCCCCACCCCGTCATTGACCTCATGCCGGAGCAACTGGAGGTGGAGGGCCTGGGGGGGACCATGCGCCTGGGAGACTGGCCCATGCGCATCCGGCCCGGCACCCTGCTCCACCGCCTCTACGGCAGGGAAGAGGTCTTGGAGCGCCACCGCCACCGCTACGAGGTGAACCCCCTGTACGTGGACGGGCTGGAGAGGGCGGGCCTCGTCATCTCCGCCATCACCCCGGGGATGAAGGGCCGGGGGGCGGGGCTGGTGGAGGCCATTGAGCTCAAGGACCACCCCTTCTTCCTGGCCCTCCAGAGCCACCCCGAGTTCAAGAGCCGCCCCATGCGCCCCTCGCCGCCCTTCGCCGGCTTCGTGGAGGCCGCCATAAGGTTCGCCGAGGGAGCCTAATACCACCCCATGCTGGCTTGCGCCAGCATGGGGGCCCCAGAAAAGCCTTTAGCCCCAACTTGGGCACCCCATGTTGCGAAACCCAAGTGCGGGCACTTAGGAAAGGAAAAGGGCCGCCTGCCTTGCCACCCGCCCGGAAAAGCCCCGGTTCAGGGCGAAGCGGAGGGCCTCCTTCTTTTCCTCCTCGGTGAGGGGGCGGCCCAGGTGGTGGGCCACGGCCTTCAGGTAGAGCTCCCGGTCAAAGGGCGGGAAGGTGAGGACCAGGCCGAAGCGCTCGGAGAGGGCCAGGGTGTCCTGGAGCTCGTCCCACGAGGTGGGGTCGGCCCCGGGGAGGGGGTTTTCCCCCTGGTGGCGCACCAGGTGGCGGCGGTTGGAGGTGGCCAGGAGGAGGACGTTCTCCGGGGGCCCCTCGAGGCTCCCCTCCAAAAGCGCCTTCAGGTGGTGGAAGGCCTCGTCCTCGGGGTCCAGGGAGAGGTCGTCCAGGAAGAGGAAGAGGCGGTGTGGGAGCTGGCCCAGGGTTTCCAGAAGGCCCTCCAGCTGGCTCAGGGCCCTGGGTTCCACCTCCACCATCCGCACCCCCTCCAGGTGGAGGAGGCTTTTGGCGGCGGTGCTCTTGCCCGTGCCCCGGGCCCCGTAGAGGAGGGTGTGGAGGGCGGGCCGGCCCTCGAGGAAGCGGCGGGCGTTCGCCTTTAGGGCCTGAAGCTGGTCTTCATAGCCCACGAGCTCGTCCTCCCGGGGAAGGCGGGGGCGGGGGATGGGGTGGAGGGCCCCGTCAAAGCGGAAGGCCCGGTAGAGGGCGAAGGGCCAGGGGCCGTGGGTCTTGAGGGCCGCCACCAGGGCCTCCGGGTCCCGGGTGAGGAGGGCCTTCAGGGCCTCCTCCTCGGCGGGGTGGGGGGGCCTTTCCCCCAGGCTTCCCAGGGGGTAGGCCTCCCTCAGGCGCCCAAGCTCCAGGTAGAGGGCCTCGAGGTCCTGCCGTATAAGGTCTAAAACCCCCGGGGTGGGCCTGAGGGCCCGCCAGGCCCAGGGGGCTTTGAGGAGGCCCTGGGCCAGGGCGTAGCCCCAGGGCTCTCCCTGGGGCAGGTCCAAGGAGAGGAGGTCTAGAGGGGCTTTGGGGAGGTCCACGCCCCCATGATAAAGGAGCCCCGGGGTCGCCCCCGGGGGGTTTGGTGGGCCGCACAGGACTCGAACCTGTAACCCACCGATTAAGAGTCGGTTGCTCTACCGGTTGAGCTAGCGGCCCAAACGCCAAAAGCCAGTGTAGCCCTCCTTTTGCCCCCTGTCAAGGGAAGAGGTGAAGGAGGGCCCGGCCCCTCTCCACCCAAAGGCGGATGGGCCCCAGGGCCCGGTTCTCCAGGGCCCTGGTGGTGGCCTTCAGGGGGGTGGGGGGGAGGTCCCAACGGGCCCCCTCCAGGGCCAGGGTGGCCTCGGGGAAGGGGAGGAGGCTGAAGGGGGCCCCGGCCTCCAGAGAAAAGGCGTGCTCCCCGGGAAGGAGGGGAAAGGTCCGGGTGAGGCCGTCGCTGAGCTCCACCCGGATGCCCCGCTCCGCCAGGAGGAAGGCGAGCTCCAGGTGGGCCAGGGTGTGGTCCAGCCGCCCCCCGGTGGCCCCCAGGAGGAGGACCTCCTCGGGGCCGGCCTCCAGGGCCCTCCGCATCAGGGCCTCGCCGTCGGTCAGGTCCTTCTCGGGGGGAAGGAGGACCCTGGGGGCGGGAAGGGCCTCCTGGAGCCAGGGGGGGCTGGAGTCCATGTCCCCGAGCCATAGCTCCAGGGGAAGCCCAAGCTCCAGGGCGTGCCGGGCCCCCGAGTCTGCCGCCCAGAGGCGAAACGCCTTAAGCCTTTCCCGAAGCCCCTCCGTGACCAATAGGGGGCCGCCTAGGAGCAGGGCCAGCCTCATCCTTCCCAGGCTACCGCCTGGGCCAGATCCAGGCTGAGGCCCACCCTTTCCCCCTCCCCGGGGCCCTCCCCGGCCTCCAGGTAGAGGCGCACCCCCCCAAGGCGCACCCAGAGCCCCACCCGGGGGCCGTAGAAGAGGCGCTCCTCCACGGTGGCCTCGAGGGGCCCCCCCAGGGAGAGGGCCTTAGGGGGAAGGAGGTGGGCCTTGGGGGGCAGGCCCAGGGCCCGGCTCTCCTCGGGGGAGAGGAGGTTTTTGTGCCCCAGGAAGCGGGCGGCCCAGGGGTCTATGGGGCGGGCGTAGACCTCCTCGGGCCGGCCCACCTGGACGATGCGGCCTTCCCGCATGAGGGCCACCCGCTGGGCCAGGAGGAAGGCCTCGCCCTGGTCGTGGGTGACCAGGAGGGTGGTGACCCCTTCCTCCTTGAGGGTCTTGCGCAGGAAGAGGAGGAGCTCCTCCCTGAGCCTCAGGTCCAGGGCCCCCAGGGGCTCGTCCAGGAGGAGGAGGCGGGGCCTAGGGGCCAGGGCCCGGGCCAGGGCCACGCGCTGTTGCTCTCCGCCGGAAAGCTCCGTGGGGCGCTTCCTGGCGTGGGGGGTGAGCTCCATGCGTTCAAGAAGCTCCCTCACCCGCTCCTCCCGGGCCGCCTTGGGCCAGCGGGCCTCGAGGAGGCCGAAGGCGATGTTGTCGGCCACGCTGAGATGGGGGAAGAGGGCGTAATCCTGGAAGAGGAAGCCCACCTTGCGCCGTTCCGGGGGGAGGGGGGTGAGGTCGGCCTCGGCGAAGCGCACGTACCCCTCCTCCGGGGAGAGGAGGCCCGCCACCAGCTTGAGGAGGGTGCTCTTGCCGCTTCCCGATGGGCCCAAAAGGGCCAGGACCTCCCCCTCCTGGACCTCGAGGGCCACCTCCAGCCGGAAGCCGGGAAAGGCCTTCTTGAGGGCGAGGGCCAGCACCCTCCCATTAAAGCAAAGGCCCCGGGGCCAGGCCCCGGAGCCCAGAGGGTTGCCGGCCTACTTGAGCCCGAGCTTCTTCCTTTCCTCCAGCACCTGCTGGGCCGTGAGCTTTTGGGCCCGGAGCTTCTTCACCTCATCGGCGGTGAAGGGCTTGAAGTCCTTCACCTTCTTGTCGTCCCCCCAGGCGGTGGCGATGTGGGTGAGGACGGCGGCGATCTCCTCGTCCTTGAGCTGGGCGAAGGCGGGCATGGCCCCGTTGTACTTCATGCCCTTCACCTCAATCTGGCCCTGGAGGCCCCAAAGGAGGACCTTGATCAGGTACTCCCGGCCCCCCGCCTTGGAGAGGATCTCCGCCACGTGGCCCGCGAGGGGCGGGAAGGCCCCGGGGATACCTTGCCCGTTCGCCTGGTGGCACCCCGCGCACTGGGCGTAGATCTTGGCGCCGTCCGCCTGGGCCAAGGCCAGGCCGCCGATAAGGAGGAGAACCGTCAGAGCCTTTTTCATCTTTACCCTCCCGGGCCATAGGGTATAGGGGTCTTCCATCAGCCGTCAAGGGGTGTAGCTTTAACTTTGCTTAAGGGCCGGTTCCTAAGGGTGTGGATACGCTGTAGGGGTGTACACGCCTAAGGGCCCGGGAAGGCCCTCGGGAAAGGGCTCACAAAGTGTGTCCTGGCCGGCATTTCCCCTTGACAATCCCCTGACTACCCTGGTAAGGTACAAATGTCCTCGGGTGTACCCGGGCGGTGTATATGGGAATGTCCATGCGGATGCTCGCCCTCCTCTTCCTAGGCCTGGCCCTGGCGGGCCCGGACTTCGGCCGCTGGTACCCCTTTGCCGAGGCCCAGGCCCTGGCCCAGGCCCACGGGCGGGTCCTCATGGTCTACTTCCACAGCCCCGCCTGCCCCTACTGCGAGCAGATGAACACCTTCGTCCTCTCGGACCCCCAGGTGGAGGCCCTCTTAAAGGAGCACTTCGTGGTGGCCTCGGTGAGCACCGCCACCCCCGAGGGCCAGGACCTGGCCCGGCGCTTTAGGGTGCCTGGGGTTCCCAGCTTTGTCTTCCTCGCCTTCCGCAAGGGGGCGTGGGAAGAGGTGGGCCGGCTTTTTGGCAGCCGGCCCCGGGCGCAGTTTCTGGAGGAGCTGCGCCAGGTGTGCGCCAAAGGAGGTGCGTGTGAATAGGCGAGCGTTTCTGAAGGCTACCGGCGTGGCCCTTGGGGCCGCCGCCCTTTCGGGGATTCCCGTGAGGGCCCAAGGCCTCGAGGGCGAGGACCTGGCCAACCTGGAGAAGGCCCTGAAGGAGGCCCTGGGCAAGGGGTTCAAGGACCTCACCCCCTCGGACGCGGTGAAGCTCACCATGCCCGCCATCGCCGAAAGCGGGGCCAACGTGCCCGCCGAGGTGGAGGTGAACCTGCCCTCCGCCCAGGTCAAGGCCATCCACCTCTTCGCCGACAAGAACCCCACCCCCCGCCTGGTGAGCTTCATGCCCATGAAGGCCCTGCCCTACTACGCCACCCGCGTCCGCCTGGCGGAGACCTCGGCCATCCGGGCGGTGGTGGAGACGGCGGACGGCAAGCTCCTTCTGGCCTCGGCCAGCACCCGCGTCACCGTGGGTGGGTGCGGTTAAGGAGGTAGACCATGGCGATTCGCGTGATCGTGCGGCTGACCCCGGCCAAGCCCAAGGCGGGCGAGGAGTTCAAGCTCCAGGCGGTGGCCCAGCACCCCAACGAGCCCGGCACCCGCAAGGACGCCGAGGGCAAGATCATCCCCGCCAAGTACATCAACCTGGTGGAGGTCTACTTTGAGGGGGAGAAGGTGGCGGAGGCCCGCCCCGGCCCCTCCAGCAGCGCCAACCCCCTCTACGGCTTCAAGTTCAAGGCGGAGAAGCCGGGCACCTTCACCGTCAAGCTCAAGGACACCGACGGGGACACCGGCGAAGGCACCGTCAAGCTGGAGCTGGCCTAGAGTGGGCGCCCGGGCGACCGGGCGCCTTTATGGAGGTGGTTTATGCGCGCGGCGTGGCTTTTGCTNCTGGCCCTTGCGCTCGGGGTGGCCCTGGGCCAGGAGGTGGANCCNCGGGAGGAGGCNAAAAAGCAGAAGGAGCTCCTCCTCAAGACCGCNGGCATCCTGCCCACGGAGCTCGTCGTGGCCCAGGGGGAGGAGCTCTTTAACCGCAAGGGCCCCTCGGGCAGGACCATGGCGGAGTGCGACTTCGGCTTGGGCAAGGGGGTCCTGGAGGGGGCCGCCGCCCGGCTTCCCCGCTACTTCCTGGACACGGGCAAGGTGGAGGACCTGGACAGCCGCATCCTCACCTGCATGACCCGGGTCCAGGGCTTCAAGCCGGAAGCGGTGAAGCGCTCCGAGGTGGTGGCCGTGGCCTTTTACATCGCCAGCAAGTCCACGGGCCACAAGATCCAGGTGCGCCTCCTCTTTCCCCAGGAGCGGGAGCTTTACGCCCTGGGGGAAAAGCTCTTCTACGCCCGCACCGGCCAGCGGGACGTGGGCTGCGCCACCTGCCACGTGACCTACGTGGGCCGTAGGGCCGGAGTCCTGCCCTACGCCGACGTCCTGGGCAAGGACAAGTCCTGGACCCACTGGCCCGCCTACCGCTACTCCAACGACCAGACCTGGACCATGCAGGACCGTATCCGGGCCTGCTACGGCAACATCGGCCATCCCCAGCCCAACCTGTACTCCCTGCCCATCCTGGCCCTGGAGCTCTTCATGGCCTACAACAACAACGGGGCGGTGGTGGAGGAGTGGCCCGCCTTCGTGCGGTGAGGAGGGAGCATGAGGAAAGCCTTTCTTTTCCTGGCCCTGGCCGCTTTAGCCCTGGCCCTGGCCCAGCGGTACTTCACCGAGGAGGAGCTCAAGCTCATCCAAACGGGGGGTAAGGCCTACGCCGAGGTCTTCGTCAACCAGCGCCCAGACCAGGCCCTCTGCTCCATCCACCGAAACCGCCTCCCCGCCGACCTTCTGCCGAAGTTCCTGGAGGAGCAACGGGCTCTGATCAAATACCCCGCCGACGGCAAGCTCATGGGGGACTGGCGCAAGGGCGGGGCGATCTTCAACAACCTGCAGAAGGCCAACTGCTTCTCCTGCCACTATGGCTCCCCCGTGCACCTGGGGGGGGACGTGGGGCCCAGCCTGGAGAAGTACGGCCTGAACCGGGGCCAGTCGGAGGCGGTCCAGCGCTACACCTACGAGGTGATTTACAACGCCTGGGCCTACTTCCCCTGCACGGTCATGTACCGCTTCGGGGCTTTGGGCGGGCTCACCCCGGAGGAGATCGCCCACGTGGTGGCCTACCTCCTGGACCCGGAGTCCGACTTCAACACCAAGCCGGCCGTGGGGTCTAAATGAACCGCAGGGAGCTCCTCTTTCTCCTCTCCGCCCTGGCGGGCCTCTCGCCTAGGGCGTTAGCCCAGGTGCTGGAGGACCCCAAGCGCCTCTACGACCTCCCTCCTTACGGGGAGGCCACCCTCCTCTACTTCTCCGACCTCCACGCCCAGGCCTTCCCCCACTACTTCATGGAGCCTCCCAACCTGATCGCCCCCAAGCCCCTCATGGGCCGCCCCGGGTACCTCACGGGGGAGGCCATCCTGCGCTACTACGGGGTGCCCCGGAAGACCCCTCTGGCCTACCTTCTCTCCCACCTGGACTTCGTGGAGCTGGCCCGCGCCTTGGGCCCCATCGGCGGGCTTGGCCCTATGGCCGCCCTCATCCGCCAGCAGAGGGCCCAGGCGGAGGCCGGGGGGGCCAAGGTCCTCCTCCTGGACGGGGGGGACACCTGGACCAACTCGGGGCTTTCCCTCCTCACCCAGGGCAAGGCCATCGTGGACTGGCAGAACCTGGTGGGGGTGGACCACATGGTCTCCCACTGGGAGTGGACCCTGGGGCGGGAGCGGGTGGAGGAGCTTCTGAAGGGCTTTAAGGGGGAGTTCCTCTCCTACAACATCGTGGACGAGGTCTTCGGCGACCCCTTGTTCCCCGCCTACCGCATCCACCAGGTGGGGCCCTACGCCCTGGCCGTGGTGGGGGCCAGCTACCCCTACGTGAAGGTCTCCCACCCCGAGAGCTTCACCGAGGGGCTTTCCTTCGCCCTGGACGAGAAGAAGCTTCAGGAGGCGGTGCGGAGCGCCCGGGCCGAGGGGGCGGACGCCGTGGTCCTCCTCTCCCACAACGGCCTGCAGCTGGACGCCGCTTTGGCCGAGCGGGTGGAGGGGATAGACCTCATCCTCTCCGGCCACACCCACGACCTCACCCCCCTGCCCTGGCGGGTGGGGAAGACCTGGATCGTGGCCGGAGCTTCCGCGGGCAAGGCCCTCATCCGGGTGGACCTCAGGCTCCGCAAGGGGGGGATCGCCAACCTCAGGGTGCGGGTTCTTCCCGTCCTCGCCGCCCACCTCCCCAAGGCGGAGGACGTGGAGGCCTTTCTGGAATCCCAGGTGGCCCCCCACAGGGCCCACCTCTTTGAGCCCCTGGCGGTCACGGAAACCCTCCTCTACAAGCGGGACACCCTCTACTCCACCTTTGACCAGCTGGTGGGGGAGGCGGTGCGGGCCCTCTACCCCGAGGTGGAGGTGGTCTTCAGCCCGGCGGTGCGCTGGGGGACCAC
>JGI26466J51736_1000988_pt1 | contig 11793 bp, 5 predicted proteins | sample PerSpoCPS_CMetaG_FD_51736 | JGI IMG/M metagenome (IMG submission 51736) | reverse complement strand
ATCACACCAAANCCCATTGGGGGAATGCAAGTGGAGAGNACACAAAGGGGACAGGAGGNTAATATTGATGTATCGGGGAAAGGGATAATNAGATCTTCGTCGTATCTGTCTTTAATCCTCCAAGATGTTAAGCAAACCGTCGTATCCGTTGGATTATATATCTCCACCGCTTCGTTGTATAAACCCGCAGAGGATTCCGGTCCCCTCGGGTCGTACATAACCTCGTTTATAACGACGGATGAAATTATTAAACTAAACATCCAAGTTCTTCACAAAACCCGCATTCTCGAGTATGAATTTCTTCCTTGTCTCCACCACCTCACCCATAAGTATTGAGAATAGGTGATCCGCCTCTAAGGCATCCTCAACTGTTACCTTCTTCAATGTCCTGGTCTTCGGGTTCATCGTAGTTTCCCAAAGCTGTTCGGGGTTCATCTCTCCCAGACCCTTGTACCTCTGTATTGTCACGTTATCTCCCCACTCTTCAAGTACTTTCTTGAGTTCCTCGTCGGAATAGAGATATCTTACCTCCTTCCCTTTCTGAACCCTATAAAGGGGTGGCATGGCAATGTAAATATAACCTTCCTCAACGAGGGGCCTCATATACCTCCAGAATAGGGTTAAGAGCAATGTTCTGATGTGCGCCCCATCCACATCCGCATCGCTCATTATTATGATCTTCCCGTACCTTGCCTTCTTCGGATCGCAATCCTCCTTTATCCCGCATCCTATTGCGGATATTATGGCTTTAACCTCGTTGTTTGACAGGATCTTCACCTCGTTTGCCTTCTCAACGTTTAATATCTTTCCCCTAATGGGTAATATCGCCTGAGTTCTTCTGTCCCTAGCTTGCTTTGCGCTTCCGCCCGCGGAATCCCCCTCCACTATGAAAAGCTCCGCTTGTTTCTGATCCTCAACTATGCAATCCGCAAGCTTTCCGGGTAGGGTATCCGACTCAAGGAAGTTCTTCCTTTTTACCAGTTCCCTAGCTTTTTTCGCTGCGAGCCTTGACTTTGCGGTGGTTATCGCCTTCTGAACTATAACCTGGGCTATTTTTGGATTTTCCTCGAGGAATCTCTTCAAAGCCTCGTAAACCTCGCTCCTTACAAAGCTCTCCGCCTGGGGGGAACCCAACTTTGCCTTTGTTTGCCCTTCAAACTGGGGTTCCGGCATCTTCAGGTGGATTATAGCAACGAGACCCTCCCTTACATCCTCACCCGTAAGGTTCTTTCCCTTAAGATCCTTCAAGAGGTTGTTCTTTTGGGCGTACTCGTTTATAGCCCTCGTTAAGGCGCTCCTAAGACCGCTTACGTGCGTCCCCCCATCCTCCGTGGGTATTGTATTTACGAAGGATAGGATCTCCTCGTTATCGGAATCGTTATAATGTAGGGCAACTTCCAACTCGTAATCCCCGTTAGTTTTCTTTAGGTAAAAGGGTGGGGAAAATAGAGGTTTATTCCCCTCATCTATGTAGAGAAGGAAATCCACTATCCCACCGCTCTTGAATCTTTCCACCTCTCCCGTGTTCTCATCCTCAAAGATAAACTCAACGGAAGGTACCAAAAAGGAAAGTTCCCTCAACCTCTTCCTTATTATGTTCTTGTCCCAAACCTTCTCTGGGTAATCCGTGAAGATCTCGGGATCGGGTTTAAAGGTAACCTTTGTCCCTGTACCCACCGCCTTCCCAACCTCCCTTAGAGATTCCACGATCTCACCCCTTGAGAATTTCGCCCTATACAGCTTCCCATCCCTCTTAACCTCCGCTATCAGCCACTCCGAAAGGGCGTTCACGACCGACGCGCCTACACCGTGCAACCCCCCGGAAACCTTATAGGCTTTCCTATCAAACTTACCACCCGCATGCAAAACCGTAAAAACAACCTCCACCCCGCTTATCCCCATCTCCGGGTGCTTATCAACGGGTATCCCCCTACCGTCATCCTCAACGGAAATTGAACCATCCTTATGTAGTGTCACCTTTATCCTCTTGGCGTACCCTGCGAGGGCTTCGTCCACCGAGTTATCAAGGATCTCCATTAAAAGGTGGTGGAAACCTTTCTTCCCCTTGTCCCCTATATACATCGCGGGCCTTTTCCTTACACCCTCAAGTCCCTTTAAAACCTTAATATCCTGTGCGGAATATTGCGAATGCATGAGTTGAAATTTTAAGGTAGCATTATTACTTCCGAAAGTCTCCGCTTTATCTCAAGTGTCCTTTTTGATAGGGTTATGAGCTTTCGGGTTAAACTTATAAACTCCCCAACCTTAATTTTCGGATCCCAAACTATACCGCTCTCCTTATCCTCGTTCCTTTTCATATAATCGCATATCCAACGGATCGGTGGATAACCCCCCACCCTGTACTCAAAGGCAAAATTCGGTATCCCATAAACCTTAATCTTCTTGTTTATAACCATCACCTTATTCTTCTCGTCAAGCTTGGCATCCACCACAAACTCCTCGGGATCCCAATCCCCCTCCACTTTCAAGTTTTCATCCTCGTATTCGGGAAGGTTTTGATAATTTAGTTGTAGTTTTGCCAGCTCCTCACCCAAATATGCAATATCCCAAAAACTTTGCAAAATTGGAACCCTCGGCAAATCCTTCTTAAGGTTGTTTTCGTACCTCTTCACATATTCGGGCGTTGATAGTACCCCAAAGACATAATAGAAAATGTGCTCCTTCTCTATCCTGCGATCCTTAAGCTCATCCCTGAACTTGTTTAAAGCCTCATCCGTTATGTTGTAAAGCCTAACCAACCTTTTCTCTCCCATCATCTGCTGTTCCTCATAAACGTAAAGGGGGAAGAGCTGGGTATTGTACAAAAAGTTGTAACTAACAATTCTATCTGTAATAAAGGCATAGAACTGACTGGAACCTTTACCGCTTACCGCGATCGCCAAATTTTGGTGTGATGGGGTGGGGAAAATTGAGGGGAGCTGGTAAACTCGGAGGTTAAAAACTCTGTCAAAATAGACATACATAGGAATAAAGGGCCTATAAAACGCCGGGAAAACCCTATCGTCCCTAAACTCCTGTAGATTGTTTATTTTGAATAACCAGTTTTTCAGCGCGCTATCCCACTTTATTTTTCTTATGTCCTTCTCAATCTTTTCCTCTACGTTATCCTCCTTTATCTCCCCCCTCCAAACCCTCTCAAGGTGCTCGTTGAAGGTTTCTATTAGCCTTCCCATATTCTTCTTAAGCTCCTCAGGGGAAAAGTTGTACGCGTAAGAGTCCCTAGCAGTATTCAAGCCCAGCGAATAATTCCCAAATACCGTGATTTCTTTTTCGTTCCTTTTATCCCCAAGCTTTAGGAAATTCTCAAACTCCTCTTCCCCTTGCTCCAACCAATCGTGATATTTGTTTGGTATTATCTCCTCCCAAGGGATCTGGTCGGGTTTTTCTTCCCATTCTTCTAACTCCGCAAACTTTTCTTCCTTTTTGGCATAATCTTTAACCGCTTTATAGTAAATTTTTGCGGGTTCGGTTTTGTCCTTCTTTTTAACCAAAAACAGTAAGCACACGCCCGCGCGGGATTGATTGTCAAATATCTTATCTCCTTGTTTTTTCCATTCCTCCCCCCTCTTCCTTGCATCCCCCTTTAAGTCATAAACATAAACCTCCGCAAACTCATCGCTTAGGGCTTTCCTTATTCCCCTTCCCGCAAGCCCATATAACCACCCGTTGTTTAGAACCAATCCTATTACCCCCTCCTCTATCCTATCCGTCGCCATCCTTAATGCCTGGACGTATGTATCGTATAGGCTATTTACAAGGGTAGCTCCCAATTCCTTGGCATAATTTGCGTAAGTTTCCCCTATCCTCCTTCTGAGGTTGGGATATTCAACGTTCTTTCTACCCACATTCTCGTTCTCTCTTCCCACTCTCCAAGGGGGGTTTGAGATTATTACATTTACCTTTGCGTTAAGCTGGGCTTCCACCATTTCTTTAAATTTTTTAGGAAATCCGATTAGGTCTTTGGGTTTTCGCTCATAGAGTTTTTCCATAAGGTTGAAGCTGTCTGTCCAAAGGGCGGTTGTGAAGGGCGTGTATTCCCCCAAGTTTTTGAGTAGGGTACTTTCCACATTTCTTAGTATAATCAGATAAGGAAGTAATAAAATTTCGTTAGCCCAGATTTCCTTCCTCTTTAGCTTTCCCTCAACCTTCCCTTTGTCTTCCTTTGCTATGTGATCTATCAGGATGGATATGAAGGTTCCCACACCCGCGAAGGGATCGAGGATCACTACGCCCTCATCCCCCAAACCCTTACCAAAGTGCTTTTTTGTTAGGAAATCAACGAATTTGACTATAAAAGAGACTAAGGGCACGGGTGTATAGGCAATACCCATCTCGTCGGTGATATCCTTGAAGGCTTTGCTGAAGAATTCGGTATATAGCGACCTTAAGAGTTCCTGCCTGTTCTCCTCATTACGGATCCCTTCCGCCCAATTCCTAACCATATCGTAAAACTTCTCCAGATTCCCGACATTGCTATCAGGGGATTTCTTATCGTAAGATTTCTCCAAATTCCTGATCCTGATATTACTCTCAAGGAATTTCTTGAAGTATTCAAACATCTCTTCAAGGATTAGGTCTATTTCGGATTTTTGGGTGAATATCGCATCTAAGATGGGTTTGGTTAGAAGGTATTGGACTATGAAGCTAACGCAATCATCGGTCGATATGGATTCGTTTAGGATTTTTGAGAGGGAACTTTTAAGGTTTTCAAACTTTTCCCTAAAATTCTCGTCCTTATCGTAAGCTATGAGGATCTGATCCCTCAGAATTTTAGCCAATTTTGCGGTTTTTTCCACCCAATCCGAGAGGAAAGCCTTATCTCCTATCCTAAAAGTCTTTATCACCTTTGTGGTTAAATTCTTCCTTATTCCATCAAAGAGGTCTATGGGAGAGCTCGGGGATCTTACGATCTGGAAAACTTCCTCATCAAAATCCGGTTGGTTATCGCGTATCACCCTATCCAGTCCTTCACTAACTTTCTTTCTGGATAGAAGGGCTTTCCTGATCTTTACCCTGTACGTTTCATCGTAAGCTATCACTGCGTTTATCACCTGCCATATCGTTTTGTAGTCGGTTTTATCTATCTGCTCGTCAACGTTCCCCTTTTCCGTATCTATCACCAAAGGGATGAATATTAATCCATACTCTTTGCCCGGGCTCTTTCTTAAAACTCTACCCAAGGCTTGGACTATATCTACCTCGCTCTTCTTTGGTCTGAAAAATGCAACGAAATCAAGGGAAGGGACGTCTATCCCCTCCGTTAAAACCTTCGCGTTCGTCAATATTACGGGTTTTGAAATGGAAGCCTTCCTTAAACTTTCTATCTTCAAGCGTTTCTCCTCTGCGGTCATGCTCCCATCAATATGCTCTATCCTTATCTTCGGCTCCTCCTTGAAATATCCCTTGTAGACCTCCACAAACTCCCTTGCTATCCTCTTTGATTCTTCCACGCGATTTACGAATATGATCCCGCTTTTTATTGGAAAAATTACCTTTTGGTTATCCTCATCCAAAGTTTCGCCTTTTATAAACTTCATAAGCCCGATAAGTTTTGTGGTGTCGTCAACGCTAAGGGGTTTGGCTTCCCCCTCTTTTCCNTATCCCATAATGTACTCACTNAAGTTCTCCTGAATCTCCTTTCTCGGCACCATAAAGGCTATTACCTTGAAACCCGTTATATACCCCTCCTTTATCGCCTTGGCGAAGGTGTATTCGTAAAAAACGGGTCCGAAGATTTCTTCGTCATCCATACTGTAAGCCAGTATATTTTCTTCCTCCCCAGATGTTTTTTCCTCCTTAAATGTGTAAATTTTTGGTGTTGCGGTCATATATAGGCGCTTCTTACCCTTTATGTGTTTGTTTGAGTGTACTAACTTGAAGGAGCTTTCCTCCTCGCTCTCTATGATCCCGGCGGTTTTGTGAGCCTCGTCGCATATTATTAGGTCAAACTCCGGAAGTCCCATTTTCTGGGCTTCCTTTATCACATCAAGGGATTGATATGTGGAGAAAATAACGTTAAGCTTGTCTTCCTTTCGCCTGAACGTTTCCACCAGCTCCTTCGGATCGGTTGTAGGGGGAAGGCTCAAAAGATTGATATTGTTTAGGTCGTCCTCATCCTCCTTTCCCCTCCCCACCTTCTTATCCGACACCACCGCATAAGCGTTTATATCAATTTCCGAATCCCTAAGCCACGCCCGTATGGTCTGATCCAATAGGGCTATTGAAGGGCACAAGAAAAGGATAGTTTTTCCTTTCCCCAAGCTTTCCGCAACCTTCAAAGCAACCAGGGTTTTACCCGTCCCGGGAGGCATCAAAAGTTGCCCCCTGTCCTTCTCCTTAAACCCCTCTATGATCCTCTCTATCGCCTCTTTTTGATATGGCCTTAGCTCCTTGGGCTTTTTTTCTATCTTCTTCCCCTGTAATAAGTCCTCCGCCCTTTTAAGGTACTCCTGAAATTCCTCCCTCTCAATTGAAATGAAAATGACGTTCTTGGGCAGGTTTTTGTAGGCATCGGATGTTATATCTCTCGCAAATATATATCCTCCGTCAAAGTTGTTAATACTCAATAACCCTATAAAGCTTCCCAAATCGTTCCATCCCACCCTCCTTTCCCAATTTTTACACTGAACCAGATATATTTTNCCGTCCTTTTCCGCCACGAGNTCTCCCCCAAGATCCTTTGCACTGATTTCATTCTTCCTCGCCCATTCTTCCCAACTGTAAACCCTAAAGCCCATATCCCTTAAAAAGAGTTCTACAGCCTTTTCCAAAACCTTACCTTTTTCGTAGGAGGTCATATACGAAATTTTAAGCCCGCCCTAAAATTTTATCTTATGCCCGTCCCGAAGGAGGTAATTGAGGAAGTTGAAAAATTGAGAGAGCTCATAAGGAAATACGATTACTACTATTATGTCCTGAACAACCCCCTAGTTTCCGATGCGGAGTACGACGAACTGAAGAGGCGATTAATTGAGCTTGAAAGGAAATATCCGGAGTTAATAACCCCGGATAGCCCAACCCAGAGGGTGGGTGCCCCACCGAGGAAGGAGTTCCCAAACGTCCAGCATTCCATCCCTATGCTTTCCCTTGAGGATGCGAGGAACGAGGAGGAGATAAGGGAGATATACGAGAGGATAATTAAGCTTGTGGGTAGAAATGTGGAGTTTTGTATAGAGCCGAAGTTTGACGGTACATCCCTTGAACTGATTTATGAGAATGGGGTTTTGGTGAGGGCGGTAACGAGGGGAGATGGGTACGTGGGGGAAGATGTAACTCCAAACGCAAGGACCATAAGGACCTTACCTTTGAGGCTTTTTGAGGATGTTAGCATAGAGATAAGGGGGGAGGTGGTAATATCAAAGGAGAATTTTAGGAAGCTTAACGAGGAGCTTATAAACAAGGGGGAAAAACCTTTTGCAAACCCAAGAAACGCGGCGGCGGGCTCTTTAATGCAACTGGATAGCAGGATAACCGCGCAAAGGCCCTTGGATTTCATAGTTTGGGGTTTTGGGAAAAGTGGGATAAAATTTGCAAAACAGTCGGAGTTTTTGAAGAAGGCGGAGGAGCTCGGATTTAAGGTCCCAAAACCCAAAGTNGTAAAAACCTTAGAGGAGATCATAGAGACTTACAGGGAGTGGGAGAAGGAGAGGGATAGGTATATTTACGAGCTTGATGGGATGGTAGTGAAGGTGAACGAGATTGAACTTTGGGAGAAATTGGGTTATACCGCGAGGGCGCCGAGGTGGGCTTTTGCTGCGAAGTTTAAACCGAGGGAAAAGACAACAAAGATTTTGGGCGTTGTTTGGCAAGTGGGTAGAACTGGGATAATAACTCCCGTTGCGGAACTTCAAGCTGTTGAAATTGGAGGGGCTACTGTCTCAAGGGCAACCCTACACAACGTGGAGATCCTTAAAAAGTTGGGGGTGAAGATAGGGGATACGGTTGTGGTATCCAGGGCTGGGGATGTGATACCACAGATAATAAAACCAATAGAGGAGCTAAGGACAGGACAGGAAAGGGAAATAGAGATCCCGAATAAGTGCCCAGTGTGTGGGGGTGAGGTGGCGACGGAAGGTCCCTTCTTAAAGTGCCTTAATCTATCCTGCCCGGCAAAGCTTTCCGCGAGTATAAAACACCTTGCAAGGAGGGAAGCATTTGACATAGAGGGACTTGGAGAGAAGACATCTAAGCTCCTCGTAGAAAGGGGGTTGGTTAAGGATATAGCGGATGTTTTCAATCTACGAAAGGAAGATCTTAAGAGGCTTCCGGGATTCTCGGATGTATCCGCGGAGCAATTGGTTTTGGCTATAGAGAGGGCAAAGAAGATAAGGCTGGATAGGTTTATACACGCATTGGGGATCCCGGGTGTGGGAGAGGCTACCGCAAGGCTTTTGGCTGAAAAATTTAAAACCCTTTCCGCCCTTATGAACGCCTCAAAATTTGAGCTGATGAGAATAAGGGGAATAGGTCCGGAAACCGCCGATGCCATAGTCAAGTTCTTCTCCGACGAAAGGAACAGGAATTCAATAAAGAAGATGTTGGAATATGGGGTTGAGGTATATTGGGGTGAGGAAAAGAAGGGTCCCCTTTCGGGTAAAGTTTTCGTATTCACGGGAGAGCTTGATTGTTGTCCGAGAAGTAAGGCAAAGGAGATGGTGGAGGAGCTTGGGGGACAAACCGCGGATACCGTATCAAAGAGGGTGCATTATTTGGTTGTTGGGAAAAATCCCGGTTCAAAGCTTCAAAAGGCACAAAAGCTCGGGATAAAGATCATCAGCGAGGAGGAGTTTTTGAAAATGTTAGAGGAGGCAAAAAAGTCTATTTAACCTTAACGATATTAGCCCCCCTATAGTAAAAGCCCAAAATTTCCTTATAACTCCAACCCCTCCGCGCCTTTAAGATCGCCCCCCTCTGACATAAACCGGCTCCATGTCCCTTTCCCGTACCTACGAATATAACACCGCTTGGGGAACACCAGTATGCAAAAACCGCACTTGGAAGGTTAAATCTTTTCCTAAAGTCGTTGGCATAAAGGGTATCGTTTTCAACTACCATCATATATGCCCTTAANGTCCCNGGGATCCTCTTAACCGTTGGGCAAACNTTTAAGGGTACGAAAACCTTCCAAGCTAAAGTATCATCCGAGAAGCAGTCCGTATCTTCCCCAGTCCAAAAGTAAGGTAATTCCCTCGCCCCTTTCCATACGTACTTAGGCTCGCAAACCCAACCCCCACAGGAAGAATGAAAGAGCACCTCCACCGGCTTATCCCCATAAAAGAGAACTTCCCCCTCCGTCTCCCTCACCGCCCTGTAATGCTCATCACTCACTAAGTTCGCACCCTTATAAACCTGACAATGATCGCCATCGCAGGCGTGGGCGTACCCATGCCTCAACCCCCACCTTAACAAAAACGTCCTAGCCAGAACCGCTTGAGCCTTCAGGGCCTCTATGGGCGCTTTCCCCATCTCCGAAGCTATTACGGATGCCAAATAATCCCCTATATGAACCCTGTTTATAACCCTTATCCCCCCCTTATCCGCTTCCAAAACTATAATCCCCTTGAAGGATGCGGAAATTGGTTCCAAAATCTTTGCGTTTGATAGCGAGAAGGTCCTCCTCTTTTCCCCATTCACAATTAGGGTTGATCCCTTGTGTTCAACGGTAAATTTCCCAATTTTTGAGGTTAAAACTATTTTATCCACCGGGTTTCCACCAAATAGGGCTACCGCTACGGTTTCCGGAAGCAAAAGTCAGTCTTCCCGCCTCAAACCTTCTATCTTTAAACCATCGGTTGTGCTTTGTATAAGAACGGAAACCCTCGTATCCTGAGAATATAACCCCAAGTACCCATGCTCGTCTATCACCATAACCCCCAGGAGATTGTTGGATATCTTTCCGAGCTCGCCCTTCACCAAAACCAGAACGTTCAACCCCAACTGCCCCATCTTGTAAAGATCCTTGAAGAACTTTTCGTCAATTTCATCTATCCTAACGATAAGGTCCGCGGATTTCTCAAAGTAATCTATCTCTCCCAACTCGGAGAAGTAGGAATCAAGTTCCTCAACCAAGCTCGGTAAAAACGCCTCATCCATTGAAAAGCCGGATGCGAGCTTATGCCCCCCGTAATCTATCAACATCCAAGATAGGTAATTTAGAAGGTTTATCGTATCAAACCCCTTGGGAGCCCTTATCTCCCCTATTACCTTCCCGTCCGTCCTCCTACCCAAAACTATCGCGGGTAGCCTGAATTTATCCTTTAACCTGCTTGCCAAGAAACCCAAGTACGGCGTCCCCCTTTTTCCAGCATCAACGAGTATGTAAGGCCTTGAAGTGGAAACCTTACTTAAAACCCTTTCAAGCTCGGCCTCACTCTCCTTAAACCAAAGATCCGAAAGGGTTATAAGCCTTGAGGTGATCTCCTCCGCAAAGTTTATATCCTCAGTCATCAAAAGCTCAACCCCCTCATGCCTTCTCCCCTCAGTTTTTGACGAGTTTATGACGTTTATAATATCGTAAAGTGTAGGTTTTCTTCCCTTGACGTTTTCGTAAGATTTCATAAATGGGAAGGTGTATGAGAGGAAGATCTCCTCCGCCTTTAAGAAGATCGCTCTGTTCTCGCTGAAGATGGGGACCCTATCGGCTATGATTCCCAATGCTGTCCATACGAAATATTGGGGTTTCTCGTTGATTATATCCTCCAAAGTCCAATGTTTCATAAGCTTGAGTAGGTACCANGCGAACTTNAAGGCTACCGNGGAACCCGACAGGTAAGGNTAAGCTCCTCCCCTCTTGGGATTTATCAGGGGATAANTCGGTTCCCTTACGAAGATCTCGTGATGGTCGGTAACTATAACCTCGATTCCCTTAGAGTGGGCGTTTTCTATTTCCTCCGTTGCGTTTGAACAGCAATCCACGGTTATTATGAGCTTCACATCGTTTGAAATAGCGTAATTTAAGCCCTCATCGTTTATGGTATGTCCGCCTTCGGTCTTTTTATCGGGTATGTAATAGAAGACCCTTCCCCCGCATTCTTTGATGGCATCCACCAGAACCGCTACCCCCCCTATCCCATCCATATCGTCGTGCCCCCAAACGAGGATATTCTCCTTCCTACCTATAACCTTTGCCACGAGCTTTGCGGAGTTCTCAACGTCCGGTATGAGCTCGGGAGGCACGAGGTTTTCAACCGAAGGATTGAACGTAACTTCAAGGAGAACCTCGTCGTTTATACCGTTCTCAACCAAGAGCCTTGCAACCAAAGGATGCACATCCCTCTCAATTATTGCAGATAAAATATCACCCTTCGTCAAATCTCACCTCCTTTTTGCGGAAGCAATTATATCTCCCAGCTTTACCCCCTTAACCTCGTGCTTATGAGGTTCCCCAACCATCTTCTCCCCGCAAACGGGGCAGATCCCCAAACAGTCTTCTGAACAAATCGGGTTTATCGGAAGGGAAACTATAAGAATATCCCTAATTATCGGGATTACATCCACCTCATCTTTATCTATAACCCAAGTTTCAACATCCAGATCCCCCAGCCTTTCCACCTCATCCACCCCCTTCCTCAGAATGTTCTCATCGGAAAAGTAAAAGTCCCTATCAAACCTATCCAAACAGCGGGAGCATACGAACCTCATCGGCACCTTTCCCTCTACCCTTATTTTGTGTCCAACGTCGGTTTTTTGAAGGGTTAAAATGATCTCGTACTCCCCTAAAACCTCATACTCCCCCGAGTAATCTATCTCCTCGGGTGGAATTTTTATCTCGAA
>JGI26466J51736_1000984_pt1 | contig 11818 bp, 10 predicted proteins | sample PerSpoCPS_CMetaG_FD_51736 | JGI IMG/M metagenome (IMG submission 51736) | reverse complement strand
TGGGCGGGATTATGAGGCGGTAATAAGAACGCTTAAGGAAATGGTTGGCTTGTTAAAGGATGAGAACACCCTAAGAAATCCGGACCTTTTAGATGTAGACTTTTTCTTATCATACATTTTTAAATTGCAGGATACCGCTGTGGATAAAGATGAAGGTGAGATGCGTGACCACCCTGAAATTGTTGATATGGTTTTAAACATTGGTAAAGGACTTGGGTTCGATGTTTTGAAAGAGGTGCCGCTGGCATCGGGGACTAGGTTAGATGCTCTCTGGTCTGCCCAGATAGGCAACATCGGTGAGTTGAAATACGTCTTTGAGGTTCATGTTAAGGGCAGTATTGATTCTTTGATACTAAACTTGATGAAGGCAGCTCAAGACCCGGCCGTGCAGAAAGTAGTTGCTGTGTCTTCGGAAGAGGAGTTGGAGAAAATTAAGAGAGAGGCCTTGATGATAAAGAATTTGGCGGATAAAATTTTGTTCTGGGACATTAGAGAAGTGGTTAGAGCAAATGAGTTAGTAGATGATTTGATGGATACGATGCGTAGGCTGGGGCTTACGAGAGGCTAGGCGGCTCATTTCCAGAGCGAAGCTTATTTTCAATCTTCGGTACAGTAGTATAGTATATAAGTGGTCAAGTTAACATCTACTTCATGGCAGCCCGCCCGCTTCTCGACCCTTACAGGGTTAGGGAGGATTTTCCGATTTTTAGGCGTGGGCGGCTTGTTTATCTCGACAGCGCGGCTACAAGCCAGAAGCCTTCTCAAGTTGTTGAGGCTGTTAAGAAGTTTTACATGGAGAGTAATGCGAATGTTCACAGGGGTGTTTACGGGCTAAGTGTTGAGGCCACGGAGATGTATGAAGGAGCTAGGCGAAAAGTCGCGGGGTTCATAAACGCGAAAAGCCACCGAGAGGTCGTCTTCGTCAGAAACACGACTGAGGCGCTTAACCTCGTCGCCTACAGCATTGGGCTGAACAGGATGAAGCCTAACGGGAAGATAGTGCTTACCATGATGGAGCACCACAGCAACATTGTTCCATGGCAGCTTGTTGCTAGGCTCCGTAACCATAAAATAGAGTACTTACCCTTCGACGGCGAGGGCTACCTCGACCTTTCAAGGGCTGACGAGGTTTTACGGGACGCGGATGTCTTCGCCTTCACACACGCATCAAACGTCTTAGGTACAATCAACGACGTTAAGGAGCTGTCTAAGATGGCGCACCAACACGGAGCGCTAGCCGTAGTTGACGCCGCCCAATCCGTCCCACATATGCCGGTTGACGTTCAGGACCTTGGATGCGACTTCCTTGCTTTCAGCGGGCATAAGATGCTGGGGCCTATGGGTATAGGTGTTCTCTACNGCAGGCGTGAGCTGCTGGAGGAGATGGAGCCCTTCATGGGAGGCGGTGAGATGATAAGAGAGGTCCACCTCGACAGGAGTGCTTGGAACGAGGTTCCGTGGAAGTTTGAGGCCGGTACACCCAANGTTTCGGGCGCCGTCGGGCTGGGGGCGGCCGTCGACTATCTCAAAAACATAGGCATGGAGAATGTGAGAGAGTATGAGCACAGGTTAACTGCTGAGGCTTTGGAGAGGCTTCAGGAAGTCAAGCACATACGCATATATGGGCCCGAGAACCCGCGGCATCGCTGCGGCCTCATAGCCTTCAACCTCGCCGACATACACCCACACGACCTCGCAACCTACCTCGACAAANACGGGATATGTGTTAGGGCTGGACACCACTGCGCAATGCCCATACACACCAGGCTCGGCATCCCAGCCACAACCCGGGCAAGCTTCTACATCTACAACACCCCTGAAGAAATAGAGATGCTGGCCGAGGCTCTGAAGAAGGCCCTCAAGGATTTCAGGATTTCTTAAAATACGGGTTCTGCGCTTCTTTGTTTGAAGCGCTTTGAAGGTTGTGGTTGTTGGAGCAGGTGTTATGGGGCATGGTATTGCCGAGGTCGCTGCTCTGTCCGGGTTTGATGTTGTGATGGTTGATGTGGCGGAGGAGTTTCTGAGCAAGGGTTTGGAGAGGATTAAATGGAGTTTGGAGAAGTTTGTTGAGAAAAAGAGAATCTCTAGGGAGCAGGCTGATGAAGCGTTCGGACGCATTAAAACCACCACAAATTTGGAGGATGCCGTGGCTGGCGCGGACCTTGTGATTGAAGCCGTTCCTGAGAAATTTGAAATTAAGAAGGAGGTTTTCGAAAGAGTTAGTAGGGCGGCGCCGAGGCATGCCATTATCGCGTCGAATACTAGCACGCTTCCGATTACAGAGCTGGCCGCAACCACCGACAGGCCGGAGAATTTTGTCGGCATGCATTTCTTCAACCCACCCCCGCTAATGCCCTTGCTTGAAGTGATAAAGGGTGAGAAGACGAGCGAGGAGACCTTGCGGAAGGCTGTCGAACTGGGTAAGAAGATGGGGAAGACCGTTGTTGTATGCAGGAAGGATGTCCCAGGCTTCATTGTTAACAGAATCCTGACACCTTTGCTGAACAACGCGTGCAGTATGGTTGCCGGCGGTGATGCAAGCGTGGTCGAGATAGATTCGGCCGTCAAGTACCGTGCGGGCCTTCCTATGGGGTTGTTCGAGCTCTCCGACTACACCGGGATAGATGTAATACATCTCGCCAGCCTCTCGATAAAGGAGCGTGAGCCCAGCGCGCCTGAACCCTGCAGCCTCTTCAGAGAGCTCTACGAAAAAGGTTTCTACGGGATGAAGTCCGGCCGAGGCTTCTACGAGTATGGTAAAGGGGTTTATGAGAGGCCCAGCATACCTAGGGAGGCTGGTGAGAGGGTTGACTTGGTGAAGGTTTTCGCACCGGCTGTTAACGCGGCTGCATGGCTGCTGCGGAACGGTGTGGCCTCGAAGGAGGACATCGAGACGGCTGTTAAGCTTGGCCTCGGCTGGCCTAAGGGTGTTTTTGAGATGGCTGATGAACTGGGCCTTGACAACGTTGTCTCGGCTTTGAACAAGCTAGCTGAGAAATACGGGGAGTACAACAAACCAGACCCGTTGCTCACACAGCTGGTGTCCGAGGGGAAGCTCGGCAAGAAGACAGGTCAGGGGTTCCACGCATACGCCGCCGAGCAATCAGGGTACACTGAATTAATTTATGAGAAGAAACCTCCCATAGCCTGGATAACCTTAAACCGGCCCCACAGGCTTAACACCATCACGCCGAAGATGATACAGGAGCTAACGGACGTGTTGCTCACGGTTTGGCGGGACAACGAAGTGCGTGTCATCGTTCTGAAGGGTGCGGGCGGAAGGGCCTTCTCCGCAGGAGCAGACGTGACAGCCTTCACGGAAATCAGGACAAAAGCCGATGGCGAACGCTTTCTCCGCGACTTCCAGGAGGTCATGAACATAATAGAGTCGATGCCAAAGCCTGTTATCGCAGGGATTGACGGCTACGCTCTGGGAGGCGGGTGTGAGCTGATACAGGCCTGCGACATGAGGGTTGCGACGGACAGGTCTGAGTTTGGCCAGCCCGAGGTCAACCTAGGCCTGATACCTGGGGCGGGGGGTACGCAGAGGCTTACACGCTTGGTCGGTTTGGCGAAGGCGGTGGAGCTTATGATGCTTGGCACACGTATAGGCGCTGAAGAAGCCTACCGCATCGGGCTTGTCAACAAAGTCGTCCCTGTGGAGAGGTTTGAGGAGGAGCTTAAGGCCCTCGCAGAGAAGCTCGCCTCACAACCGCCCCTAGCCCTGAAAGCAATCAAGCAAGCAGCGCTCCTAGCACGTGAAGCACCGCTAAGCAGGGGGCTGGCTGTGGAGAGAAGCCTGTTCTCAGACCTTCTCTTCACAAAAGACTTCATGGAGGGTATCTCAGCCTTCTTCGCCAAGAGGAAGCCGGAGTTTAAGGGAGAGTAGGGCTAGGGCTTAAGCTTAGAACGCCTCCAGCTCCTCCTCCTGTTTGAAGCACGCACATGCCTCCTAGTCCGGGCCACAACCCAGGCAGGGGTAGGCCAAGCACGCCTCAACTGTCTCGCCAACCTCTTCTTAACCGGCAGCGTCTTAACCATGGACAACTACCTGTAACATGGTGGTTTTAAAGTTGAAGAACACTCAAATACGTATGAGTGGGCCGCTTTTCGGCTGCGTCGGGTTGGCGTTCGAGAGGCTTGTCCGCAAGCTGACTCAGGAAAATCTATGGCTCTACATATTGACGCTTCTGAGGCAGGGCCCCCTGTACGGCTACGAGATAAGGAGGCTTATAGAGGAAAGGTTCGGCTTCAAACCTGGAGAAGTCACATCCTACGTCGTCCTCTACAGGCTTGAGAAAGCTGGACTGATACACGTTGTCAACAAGGAGAGGGGGAGCCGCGGCCCCATGCGCAAATACTACGCCATCACACCTAAGGGGGTTAACACGCTTGAGAAGGCCAAAGCCTTCCTGAAAAAGCTCAGCGAGAATATTGGCTGAAGTGGNCACTATTTTACGGCCATAAACTATTTACCTTACCAAGACCGCCTCTAAACATGCCAAAGGTCAAGGTCGCCATAATCGGGGTAGGTAACTGTGCCTCAGCCCTCGTACAAGGTGTCTTCTATTACAGGGATGCGGCGGACGATGCCTTCATACCGGGCCTGATGCATCCGCGCCTCGGCGGATANCATGTCTCGGACATAGAGTTTGTAGCAGCGTTCGACATCGACAAGAACAAGGTAGGACGAGACCTCTCAGAGGCCATCTTCCAGAAACCCAACTGCACGCTCAGGTTCGCCGACGTCCCACGTCTCGGGGTGGAGGTCATGCGGGGTATGACACACGACAGCATAGGAAAATACCTCCAAGGGGTTGTTGAGAAACATGACTCACCAACCGTTGACGTAGCCGATGTCCTCAAGAGTACGGGCGCGGACGTGGTTGTGAACTTCCTCCCCGTCGGAAGCGAGTCGGCGACGAAGTGGTATGTTGAGCAGGCTCTTGCTGCTGGGACGGGTTTCGTCAACGGTATACCTGTCTTCATAGCCCGTGAGAAACGCTGGCAGGAGGTCTTCGCCAAGAGAAACGTACCGCTGATAGGTGATGATGTCAAGTCGCAGGTCGGGGCCACAATCCTTCACAGGGTTTTAACAAAGCTCTTCGTCGACCGCGGCGTAAAAATCGAGAGGAGCTACCAGCTAAACTTCGGTGGAAACACCGACTTCCTAAACATGCTTGAGAGGGAGAGGCTGCAGTCGAAAAAGATATCGAAGACATCTGCCGTAACATCGCTTATACCCTACGAGCTGCCGCCTGGAAACATACACATAGGGCCGAGCGACTACGTGCCATGGCTTGAGGACCGTAAATGGGCCTACATAAGAATCGAGGGCACAGCCTTCGGCGGAGCACCGCTCAACGTCGAGGTTAAGCTGGAGGTATGGGATAGCCCGAACTCCGCGGGTGTTGTCATAGACGCTGTGCGCTGCGTGAAAATCGCCCGTGACAGGGGGTTGGGTGGAGTGCTGGAAGGCCCCTCAGCGTACTTCATGAAGTCCCCGCCCAAGCAATACCCAGACGACGTTGCCCGCCGGATGGTTGAGGAATTTATCGCAGGGAGCTAGCCGGCCAACGGCTCATGCTCGCCGAAGACCTCAGCAAGCCTTGTTAAACCATGTCTCTTAAGCTCAGGAGGTAGCTGGGAGTTTCTCACGGCGTCGACAACCTGTTGAAGACGCCATAGTAACTGGCTTTCGCTGTATCTTTCCCGTATCTCGGCTGGAGTTATGGCGGGGTCTGCTAGGCTCGGCCTCACTCCATGTAAAACATATCCCCCAAATGCCAGAAGCCTAACAATCTCTCTGCCGACCATTTTGACGGCTATAAGCTCCTCATAGTTGCTGGGAGGCTCTTTCTGCAACGTGCAGAGCAGAGACCAGTTAACCCTTCCCACAGGCTTGAGGAAGTCGGCGACCTGCCTTGATTCGTCGTCCAGGGTTGACTGCCCAGGTGTTGAAGTATATAGGTAGATTCTCCTCAGCCTTGAGATGTCCTCATCCAACAGTTCTAGCGAGGCTTTCCGCGACTGGCGGCTGGCCTCAGCGGTCATGTCCAGAACTCTCAGCCTCTTTTCCTCAGAGACAATCCCCGTATGCGGCTCTTCAACAAAGCTGCGAAGTTTTCCCGAGAACCAGTGATAGCGTCTGACGGAGTTTGTGTAGGGGTTAATGCTCTGCTGAATAACGGACCACAAACCGCTGTGGCTGACAAGCATCATGTGGAAGTAGAGGTCGAAGCCGTCCTGTAGGGCTACGCTGTCGGTTTTCGCGACCATCCTGCTGCAGTAAAGGAGGTGCTCCACCTGCCTCTCGTTAAACCCGAACATGGCGCCCACAGAGGGCAGCTCCTGCGGTATCTTGAAGCGGCTTGTGGACTGGCCGCCCAGAACAGCCACGCCGTCCCGCACGCTTAAACACTCCTTCAAAATCGAGCCAAGGATAAGTGTGGAGTCGCCGGAGGTCTCGTCAAGCCCCCCCACCACAACCATGAAATCCGTGAAGTAGGGTTCCGCGAACCCTGAAACAAACTCATCCGGGCCATAGAGGCTGAGAAAGGAGTGTGCCACCTCGCTGACGAGCTTCCGCGACTTGTTGATCTGAAAACGTGCATCGCGGCTGCTGCGTCCGCGAAGCTCTCTGACACCACTCCTAAACATGGCTAGGTTAAGCCAACGACGCCTACATTTAGCATTGTTTCTCAAGAAAACAATAGCTAGTACTACAGACTTCTTACGTTACTACCGGGGGCATCTAAATTCTATACAAAAGGTTAACAACCACAAGACATTGATGGTAAGTGATGGTTGTGTCAGCCGGTGGTGTGTATGTGCTGGAGCTGGGGCAAGCGCGTGGATGGTTTGTATCAGATTTCATTGTATTGGGGCGGTGTTGGGGTGGGGTGCGGGTTCAGCCAGATGTAACACTTGCGGAGACAAGGCTTCTTGCGAGAGATATGACGTTGAAATCTGCTATGGCATGCATCCCTGTGGGCGGCGCTAAAATAGGAATTGCAGCCGACTCTTCAACAGTGAACAAGAAACAGCTAGTAAATTCTTTGGCGGAACAGCTACGCATACATGGCTATGTAGGCAAGTACATTCCAGGGTCGGACATCGGTTTCAGCGAAGGGGACCTTAATCTCTTGAACAGGTGTATTGGCTACAGTATGCGCTACAGTTTACATGGTGGAAAAACACATTTATCTAAAACGGGGCTGGCAGTGGCTGAAAGCCTAGTGGCATCCGTTAAGTCTGTGGAGGAGTTGTACGCGTTGGACGGCCTAAAGACCGTGGCGCTACAAGGGTTTGGAAACATTGGCTCAGCCGTAGCATACTTGCTTCACAAACATGGCTATCAAATTATCGCGGTGTCAAATAAGCACCACACATTGGTGGCGAAACCCTACATCGACGTGTCATACCTCTTGGATTTGTTGAAATACGGCGACTGGTGTCTAAAGATGTATGCTGACAAAATGCCGGGCTCTACTTTGATGCCGCCCGACGAGATTTTCAGAGTCGATGCCGACATTCATGTTCCCGGTGCGAGGCCTCTGGCAATAAGGGCGGTGCCGCGTTGTAGGGTTGCGGCCCCGGTAGCCAACTATCCTATATCTATTTCACATGCCCGTAGATTGGAGAAGGCCGGCATAGTCGTTGTTCCAGACATAGTATCGTCAGCAGGCGGTACCATTGGTAGCGCTCTCTCTATATCTGGGAAAAGCTTTGAGGAGAACCGTCGATTGATAGGACGCATAACACACCTAAACATGGTTGAAGTTTTTTCAACCGCCCGTAAAACAGGCGTATCTCTTGTTGAGCAAGCATATGCTGAGGCTTGGAGACGCTTTAACATTTTGCGCAGGCTCGGACCTGCGGGTCTTGTATCTTATCTCGGGCGGTGGGTTATAGCTGTGGGTATGGATATTCTAACCAGTCTGGGGAGGGTTTTAACATATAGACCATAGTCGGTGAAATGTCTACACCAAGCTTTTAAGAGACGTTGGCCAGACGGTTTTAGAGCATGAATAGACAGACGTTGTTCATAATCGGCCTCACAGTTGTTGGTTTTGCGNTCCGCCTGTATAAGGCTGAAATACCTGACAGAACTATAGGTGACGAGGTTTACTACGTTCCCGAGGCTCGAAATGTTTTAGGCATGAATGAGGAAGGGGTTGCTAAACTAACCCGCGTAGGTCATCCACCTCTCGCCATAGTCCTCATATCTCTAGGCATCCGTCTTCTCGGCGATAACCCACTCGGATGGCGAATCAGCTCAATAGTGGCGGGAAGCATAGCCATACCGGTCTTCTACCTGCTGGCCAAACGTCTGTTTTACGGCAGAAAAGAATACGCCTACGCCGTTCCGCTGGCCTCTTTCCTATTCGCTTTCGAGACGCTGGGCTTCTACTTTTCCAGAGTTGCTAGGATAGACATATTCATGATGCTCTTCCTATTAGCGGGGGCCTATTTTCTGCTGGATGAAAAACGTGATGAAGCTTCTGTCCACGGTGTTTTTTGCGCTGGCTTTTCTTTCCAAGGAGGTTGCTGTGATAATAATTCTTCCATTATTTGTTTACGTGGCCTTGCGTGAACAAAAGAAAGATAGGAAAAAGGAAAGGCGGGCGGTTACTAGGTTTGACTGGAGTCTTTTCCTGCAACTATCTGTTCTCACAACCGCTGTGGTGGCTGTGGTTTGGTATGTTATTGAATGGGTGTTACTGACGCCTACAAGAGCTAACTTGGTTGAGAGGGTTTTGGCGATGTTTTCACGGCTTTCTATTACAAACCCATCAGCGGTTGGACGTAGCGAGATATGGCAGTGGTTCTTCAACTACCCTGTCACCAAAGCCGCAGCAGCATACCCCGGGAGCCGGATAGATTTCGCCAGTTTAGTTACAGGCCCGCTTGTAACACCTGGCCTCAGGTACGCCTACTTCGTTCAGGTTAGTTGGACGGTGCTGCTTTTTACGCTACCCGTGATGGGTTATATGTTGTTGCTTTCCAGGTCGGATAAAGTTGCACGGTTTTTCATATTTTTCTGGTTGGGCGGACTGATTGGCTGGGTTATAGTTAACGCGTTTTTCAGGGGCCTCATATATCTCTTCTACATACTGACGATACTGCCGCCGGTAATACTGGCGATCTCCTACTACTTAGGAGGCAAGCTGTATTTAGAGGAGAAAACAAAGCAGGTTAGGTGGACTGCACTGACTTTACTGTATTGTGTTCTACATCTTGTAAACTTTTTCCTCCTTTACCCCGTCCCCATACCTTAACACCCTTCACCAAAAGCATCTCGGCGAAAACTCTTGCATGTCTATGGCGGAACTCCATGTATGTGAAGGCTTTAAGAAGCCATAGTAGAAATCTGCTGCGGTGCATAATTCTGACCCCTCTATAAGCAAGCCATAGGTCGAGCCAACGTAAGTGTTTGGGGAATAAATGATACCCCGTGACCTCAACGTTTACAAGCCCCATACACTCGGCTAATGCCTTGACCTGCCTACCCGTAAAATGCCTCTCCGGGTTTGTAATTTTTTCCATCAACCCTAATGCGTGAAGTATTGTTGCGGACAGGGCCCTCATAGACCAGTTGGCTAGGTTGGGCACCCCCACCAGCACCTTTCCCCCATTTCTTACAACACGGGCCTGTTCGTAAAAGGCCCTGTCGTAGTCGGGTACGTGCTCTATGCTTCCGAAGCTACAGGACATATCCACTGCTCCATCCCTTAAAGGCATCTTTCTAAAATCCGCGACAACCGGGTGGGTCATGTTATAGACGCCACGTTTAACAGCTTTCTCAACCGCCTTGGAGACAATTCCACCCGATATGTCGACAAGCACAAGCTCTGTTAAGCCGTCCATCAGATAAAATCCGTACTGTGTGTGGGTGGCTTCGTTGTAAGCGTCCAGCTTCAACAACCATCTCAGGTTTTCAGGCCGGGCATCGAGAATGTGGGCCAACACTATGTAGCGGTAGAAGATATCAGTTATAGTCTGATGCTTCATCTTTATGTGGAAAGAGTTTTCAGCAACCCAATCCCAGTAGCTGGGCGAAATTTTTTCGCTGGTTTGTTTCAAAGCATACGCCACAGTAAAGCCGATAGACAGAGTTTTAAATTTGTCGAAGAACGGATCTGAGGCTATAAACAAATTAATTCATTAGATTGGGTTATGCTGAACTAGGTTATTATCTCCATAAGGATCAAAGATTGTTACATTATTTAGGCACTAGGGACTCCACAAGCCTAAATTTTGCGCTCCCTACTTCGATCGAGTCTGTAAACCTAACCTTGAGATGGAGACCATGTAGAAAAGGGGTTAGCACTGTCTCAATGGCTGAATTTAGTTTTTCAAGGTCTGTTCTGTTAGCCGCGATGGCTTGGACCTCGACCACGTAATCAGGGTGTTGTATAATCTTGAACTGTTTTATTCCTTCTATTTTTTGCATCGCAGTCGTTAACACATAGGGTGAAATTAAAACTCCGTCTCTTGCCACAATATAGTCAACAAGCCTACCCTGAACACTCTCAAGCAAAGGAAGACCACGACCACAAGAACATTCATCGTCTCGCAGCCGCACCACATCACCGATAAAATACCGTATTATAGGTGTAGCATAACGATAAAGACATGTGCCGACTGCCTCACCCTCTGTCAACGATCTTCCCATCCGTCTAGGATTATTTAGCTCCAATACTACAGAATCGATGTTAATGTGATAAGCGGTGTGGGTTGGGCATTCCCAAGCTATGTTTCCGAGTTCAACAGTAGAGTAAGAATCGTAAACCTCGCAATTGAGCTTATCCTGAATAGTTTTCCTCATGAGGGGTGTTAAAATTTCACCTGTTGTTAAGACTAGTTTAAAGGATAAGGTATTATTAGATTCCTCCATTTTCTTCAGTATAGCCAAGAGTGTGGAGGGATTGGATATAAGAACGTTTACCCCGTACTTCGAGATTTTACTCAACAGACTAGTGTCTATTCCTTGTTGTAAATCTACAAGTTTTATATTTTTGTCAAGTAGAGTTCTTNTCATAAAATAGTTTATACTTCCAGCGGGNACTGCAGGTAAAAGCCTCAATATCTTATCTTCTGGTCTTACACCCCATGCCCACAATCTCCTAAGATACAATGCANCCCAGTACGCNGCAGAGCTTTTTGTCTCAAGTANCNCAATAGGTATTCCTNTGGAGCCTGCGGTAGTTCGCTTGAGAGTTTTATTGAGGTTCACAGAATTTGCTGTTCTTTTTTCAAGAGGTGTTTCGGCCAGCATTTTACGCGTCACAGCTGGAGAACGGTTCAAGAGCTCAAGACCACTGTCGTCCTCTGAAATCGTAGTGGAGCTGTACAATTTTCTGTAAAACTCAACCTCTTTGACAGCATGGTTTAACAATTTCCGAATTCTTCTGTCTTGGATTTTAAGCAGTTTGTCCACGCCATACCACTGCGACCTCTGCAGCATAGCCCAGTATGCGAGGGCACGTANNACGAAGATTAGTTAAAATCTCATGTAAATATATTTTGTTATGGTTGTGCCGGTGGAGCTGGTCTGCGAAGCCGAAGATAGATGTAAATTATCACTGCTAGAGCTAGAGGTGTGAAGATGGAAAAAAAGAGGAATATGGGGTTGAGCTGCAGGTTGAGGAATGTTTGGAGCATTATAACGGCCAGCGAGGCGAGTGCAAGCATTATTACGGCGTCCCGCCAGACCCGTAGTTCACTGCTCACGGTTGATGTTTTCACCCTGCAGCAGCTCCTTCAACGGTATATCGACGTAGCTCCCGTCCGACCTCCGACGCCGGATAATAAT
>JGI26466J51736_1000977_pt1:0-10000 | contig 11876 bp, 7 predicted proteins | sample PerSpoCPS_CMetaG_FD_51736 | JGI IMG/M metagenome (IMG submission 51736) | reverse complement strand
CAGTACCCGGAGGAAAAGAGACCAATAGGCATTCCCTGAGTAGTGGCGAGCGAAAGGGGAGGAGCCCAAACCGCGGGGCCGTAGGTCCTGCGGGGTTGTAGGACCCTCACAAGCCCACACCAACCCGAAGTGGAAGACCGCTGGAAAGCGGCGCCAGAGAGGGTGATAGCCCCGTACGCGTAAGGGGAGGTGGGGCGAGGGTATCCTGAGTAACACGGACTCGGTGGAGGTCCGTGTGAAGCTGCCGGCACCTTCCGGCAAGGCTAAATACACGAGGTGACCGATAGTGCACTAGTACCGTAAGGGAAAGGTGAAAAGCTCCCTGAGAAAGGGATTGAAAGAGACCTGAAACCGCACACCCACAAGCAGTCGGAGCCCCGTTNGGGGTGACGGCGTGCCTTTTGCTTAATGAGCCGGCGAGTTTTCCTCTCTGGCGAGGCTAAGCTGCTCAGCAGCGGAGCCGTAGCGAAAGCGAGTCCTAACAGGGCGCTTAGTCAGAGGGGAAAAACGCGAAGCCCAGTGAGCTACCCATGGGCAGGGTGAAGGTGGGGTAACACCCACTGGAGGCCCGAACCGGTTGGGGTTGCAAACCCATCGGATGACCTGTGGGTAGGGGTGAAAGGCCTATCAAACTGGGGGATAGCTCGTTCTCTCCGAAATGTCTTTAGGGACAGCCTCGCGTGAGGTCTGTGGCAGGTAGAGTGACAGTTTGCGACTCCTGGGGAAACCTGGGGGGACGCAGACTAACTCCGAATGGCCACAGATTATTCCGCGGGAGTGAGGGCACTCGGCGCTAAGGTCGAGGCCCGAGAGGGGGACAACCCAGACCCGCCGCTAAGGTCCCGAAGTGACCGCTAAGTCAGTCTAACGAAGTGCTCCCGCTATGACAGCCAGGAGGTTTGCTTAGAAGCAGCAATCCTTTAAAGAGTGCGTAACAGCTCACTGGTCGAGCGGGGGTGCGCGGATAATAAGCGGGTGTAAGCGGTCCACCGAAGCGCGGGGTCTATGCGGTTATCGCATAGGCGGTAGGAGAGCATTCCCTGTGCGCGGAAGTCGCTCGGGAACGAGCGGTGGAGCGCAGGGAAGAGCATATGCCGGCATGAGTAGCGATAAAGCGGGTGAAAATCCCGCTGACCGAAAGCCCAAGGGTTCCAGTCCGATGTTCATCAGGGCTGGGTTAGTCGGGACCTAAGGCGAACCCGAAAGGGGTAGCTGATGGGAAGCAGGTTAATATTCCTGCACCTGTCTCAGAGAGGGATGGGGGGACGCTGGAGCGAACCCGCCGCGGCCTGACGGAATAGGCCGTAGAAGGGAAGTAGGCATAACCTCGGATAGGCAAATCCGTCCGAGGGCCGACACCCGACCGTACCGCGACCCTTCGGGGGAGCGGATAGTGCGGCGCTAGCAGACAGCCAAGAAAAGCCTCTAACCGCTAATCTCTGAGACAGCCCGTACCGGAAACCGACACAGGTGGGCGAGGAGAATATCCAAAGGTCCTCGAGTGACTCGCGGCTAAGGAACTCGGCAAATTAGCCCCGTAACTTCGGGAGAAGGGGTGCCTCTCTTCGGAGAGGCCGCAGTTAAGAGGCCCAAGCGACTGTTTAACAAAAACACAGGGCTCTGCTAAGCCGAAAGGCGATGTATAGGGCCTGAGGCCTGCCCGGTGCCGGACGGTTAAGGGGAGGGGTGCAAGCCCCGAACCGAAGCCCCGGTAAACGGCGGCCGTAACTCTGACGGTCCTAAGGTAGCAACCGCTGCCTGAATCCGGCTGTATGCGAGAAAGCCCTTAGAGCCCCAGCTACGAGACTTCCTAAAAAGTCCGTAACAATGCTGGAGGATTGGGCAACTCGCAGGAAACCCCTCCAAAGGGGGCTCCTCAGAGACTCTACGCCGGAGGATTTGGCTACCTTTGCCTATGGAGCTTTCGCCTGAATGGGTAGTGGGATTTACGGATGGAGAAGGATGTTTTCACGTCTCCATCCTCCCAAATCCCAAAACCGCCTTAGGCTATCAGGTGCTTCCCGAATTCGTAATAGTGCAGCANCGCCGAAGCATCTCCGTGCTTTATGCGCTCAAGCGCTTCTTTGGGCATGGTGTCGTAAGACCTAACCAAGGAGATCGGTATGCCTTTCGCATCCGCTCCTTGGAAGGGCTGGAAAAAGTNTGCGAATTCTTTACTAAGCACCCCCTCAAAACGCAGAAACAAGTAGACTTCGTTCGCTTTCGGCGGGTANTNCACAAGATGAAAGAGGGNAAGCANCTCAGTGTGGAGGGTCTTTTAGAGATTATTGACATAGCGATGCGGATGAATTCGCAGCGGCGTCAAGCTTTAGAGAAGATTCGGGCGGAGCTCCTAGCAAAGGGCAGTGGACCGGAGCCAAATCCAAGATAGAGTCCACCCTATGCTGAAAGGCATAGAGTTAGGTGAGCGAAATTCCTTGTCGGGTAAGTTCCGACCTGCACGAATGGCATAACGACTTGGGCACTGTCTCGGCCGCGAGCTCGGCGAAATTGTAGTACCGGTGAAGATGCCGGTTACCCGCGACGGGACGAAAAGACCCCGTGAACCTTCACTACAGCTTGGTATTGGCCGCGTGCATCGGATGCGTAGCATAGGTGGGAGGCTGAGAAGCCCTGGCTCCGGTCAGGGTGGAGCCGCCAGTGAAATACCACCCTTCTGGTGTATGCGGCCTAACCCTGCATNGCAGGGGACAGTGCCTGGCGGGTAGTTTGACTGGGGTGGTCGCCTCCAAAAGCGTATCGGAGGCTCCCAAAGGTACCCTCAGCACGCTTGGCAACCGTGCGTAGAGTGCAATGGCATAAGGGTGCCTGACTGCGAGACCGACGGGTCGAGCAGAGGCGAAAGCCGGGCATAGTGATCCGGTGGTTCCTCAAGGGAGGGCCATCGCTCAAAGGATAAAAGGTACTCCGGGGATAACAGGCTGATCTCCCCCGAGAGCCCCCATCGACGGGGAGGTTTGGCACCTCGATGTCGGCTCGTCACATCCTGGGGCTGCAGGCGGTCCCAAGGGTTGGGCTGTTCGCCCATTAAAGTGGCACGTGAGCTGGGTTCAGAACGTCGCAAGACAGTTCGGTCTCTATCTGTCGCGGGCGTAGGACGCTTGAGGGGACCCGCCCCTAGTACGAGAGGACCGGGGTGGACGCACCGCTGGCGTACCAGCTGTTCCGCCAGGAGCACCGCTGGGTAGCTATGTGCGGACGAGATAAGCGCTGAAAGCATCTAAGCGCGAAGCTCACCCCAAGATAAGGCGTCCCTTAAGGGCCGTGGTAGACTACCACGTCGATAGGCGGCAGGTGTAAGCAGGGTAACCTGTTGAGCCGAGCCGTACTAATTGCCCGTGTCGTAATCCGCATATCCCCATCGCTGTTAAAGATAGCTTTGAGGCGAGCGTAAGCTCCCTCAAAGCACCAAAGGGTCCCTAACGAAGGCGTGAACCACCTCTTCCCATTCCGAACAGAGAAGTGAAAGCGCCTTCTACCGAGGGTACTGCCTTCACCGGCGGGAGAGTAGGTGGGGCCCACCTCTTTTTGTTTTAATGCTGTCCTCCACTCTTCTTTTGCGGAGCCTATGCGCTGCGGGGCCTATAAGGGACATCAAGCAGTGTGTAAAGGAAAGCCTCCCTCTCCTGACTACTAACTATCCTCTACTTGACAGGGGGTAACGCCGCAGCTGGCTGCACTTCCTTGCGCCTTGCTTATTATCTTTGTCCATGGCAATGGATATATCAGTTCCGAAGGCCGCGGTTAAGAGCCGGGCCGTAGAGAAGGCNGNCCTCAAGGGCATGAGGCCGCCAGCGGGTGAAGAAGATAAACCTTGGCAAGCGTACGCAAACGAGACAAACTTCTGCAAAGTGAAGATAGACTATATAAGCAACTGAACTCAAAATGGAAGAGGCGAATATGTCGCAATCGGACGAAAAAAATGGCACAGCGCAACCCCAAAAAAAACTAATGTAATGTCATCACAAGAAGAAGCCCTCCATCGCTGAAGAAGTTTCAAGACTTAATAAGACAACTTTTCCAAACTGAGGCGGCTAACTTGGACTATGGATAACGACGTGATTGGCAGAATCTACCTCGCTGACAACCTCGAGGTACTTCGACTACTTCCAACGGCGTCCGTGGACCTGATCTACATTGATCCCCCGTCCAACACCGGAGAGGTCCAAGAGAGCCCCCAGCTCAAAACGGTGCCCTCCGAGCGGGGCGACCGCGTCGGATTCCACGGCCTCCGTTACGAGAGCATCGTCGTGGGAAAGAAGCGCTTTATCGACCTCTTCGACGACTATCTGGCCTTCTTGGAGCCTCGTTTAGTCGAGGCTCACCGGGTTCTGGCGCCGCACGGATGTCTCTACTTTCACGTGGATTACCGCGAGGTGCACTACTGCAAGGTGCTTCTTGACGGCATCTTCGGCCGCGAGTCGTTCTTGAACGAAATCATCTGGGCCTATGACTGCGGTGGGCGTCCGAGCGACAGATGGCCTCCTAAGCACGACAACATACTGCTGTACGCAAAGGTTCCTGGTCGGCATGTGTTCAACGTGGACGAAATCGAGCGCATCCCCTACATGGCTCCGGGGCTGGTTGGCCCAGAGAAAGCGGCTCGTGGAAAACTGCCAACGGACACATGGTGGCATCCGATCGTTCCGGCGGACAGTGCTGAGAATACCGGGTATCCTACCCAGAAGCCTCTGGGAATCCTCCGTCGTATCATCCAGGCCTCATCTCGCCCAGGGGGGATTGTGCTTGACTTCTTCGCCGGCAGTGGAACAACGGGCTTAGCGGCGCTCGAGCTGGGGCGGCGCTTCATTCTGGTCGATAACAACCCGGAGGCCCTTAAAGTGATGGCCAAGCGTTTTGAGGGCGTTGAGGGGATCGAGTGGATTGGGTTCGATCCGACGCCCTACCAGAGGCCTGAGAAGCAGCGCACATAACTCGCAATGCCTGTCGCCAGCNTGGATGAACNAGTGCGACACCAGATTACGGATTCTGATGCCTTCCAGATGCTCGTCTCAATCGCGGCCAAGCTCAAGGGACACTATGTTCGAGAGGGACCCGACGACCCCTGGGCCGGTAGCCCATTCGGATAGATTCGTACACTTCCCTCTCGACAAGTGGGCAAGATCGGCGAGCAACTCGTGGAGGGCTTNTGCAAAGCCATGGGGCTTGACGTAAAGTCAAGCGGGGACTCGGAGGCAGACCTGATTATTGCCGGACGACGTGTCGAAGTCAAGTTCTCCACACTTTGGGAGAGCGGCCATTACAAATTCCAGCAGATCCGCGATCAAAACTACGAGTTCGTCGTCTGTCTTGNTGTCTNGCCCTTTGACGTACATTGCTGGGTGATCTCGAAGGAGCTCCTCCGGCAGTACGTCATCGGCCATACTNCCCAACACACTGGAAAACGCGGCACTGACACCTTCTGGCTCTCCTTCAAGNCAACGTCTCCNCCGGAATGGTTGGAGGCATGCGGCGGCCGCCTTGCAAAAGCGTGCGAGATCATGCGGGAATGGCAGGCTAAACGGTGAGGGCATNGCGCCAANCAACNGGTTTGCAGCGGACGGTCCGCTGGGAGGCCCGCTGTTGAACCGGAAAAAGGNGGTAACCTCATGGCATCAAGAGTGCGCTTGAAGATATTTTCCCATCTCTGAAATTCAACTCGAATAGAATAGCGAGGGTACTGCCTTCACCGGCGGGAGAGTAGGTGGGGCCCACCTTTTTTTGTTTCAATACCGCTCAAACTTCTCCTCACCCAGGCCCTTCTCGGTCCAAGGAAGGCTTCCAGTCTTCCGGATTTCCGTATTTTGCTCTCATGACTTGTCGGTATGACCCGGCGAAAGGTAGTAATACATTGCCACCCCCACCTGGCAGGGAAAGTAGGCGCAGCAGGGGTACGCTTCCTCAAAACGTGAGCCCCTGGCTAAGGCTGCCAAAAGTCCAAAACGCAAAAGAGAAAACTCGGCAGAGGACTTTCGCCATCCGTATGCTTGTCGCCCGAACAACCTCCCTGCCGGCATGAGGCCGACCTACGAATCCCGTAAGTCCCAGACCCGTGAGTATGCCTATGCCCCCTATCTAGAGTCGCAGCTCGTCTGCACTGGCAAAGCCGAACATACCTCCTTCTAAGTGAACATGGCACCGTCCGTATGGTAGAGGGTAAGCGTATGCTTCAGCGTGGTGCTATTCTGGAAGGTGATTACTGGCCTGAGCCCGTGCGCATCCTTGCTGTGGAGCATCTGGGCACGCGGGTAAGGATCGAAGCGGTGGGCGTCAAGAGCTCGCAATTCTATCAGTGTATCCTAAGTGAGGCTGAATCAAAGCGTGTGCGCATACTCGACGAGGCCGTCCGGGACTTCGGTGGACGGGGCGAAGCTTTCTTCCTTGCGATGGAGGCACAGCGCATCCGCTATGCCCATCAGTTTGATCCCCTTTTTGCGGTAAGCGTTGCGCAAGTAGATCCTTTGCCGCACCAGATTGAAGCGGTTTACCACTATATCCTGCGCAATCCGCGCATCCGCTTCCTGCTTGCCGACGACCCCGGCGCCGGCAAAACCATCATGACCGGCTTGCTGCTCAAGGAACTGAAGTACCGAGGTCTCGTGCGACGAACCCTCATCGTGGTCCCAGGCCACCTGAAAGACCAGTGGCTGCGCGAAATGAAAGAACGCTTTGGGGAAACCTTCATAGCGGTCGACCGCAATGTCATCAATGCCACTTGGGGGCGCAACGTCTGGCAAGAACAGCCCCAGGTAATCACTTCAATGGACTTCGCTAAGCAGCACGATGTGATGGCAGCCCTCAGCGAAGTGCATTGGGACCTGGTGGTCGTAGATGAAGCCCACAAAATGGCCGCCTACCGATATGGCGACAAAACGACCAAGACCGAACGATATCGCTTAGGCGAGCTCCTCTCGCGCACGAGCAACTTTTTGCTCTTTCTGACGGCCACCCCCCACCGCGGCGACCCAGAGAACTTCCGCTTATTTCTTGACTTGCTACAACCCGGATTCTTCGCTAGTAGCGACCTGCTCAATGAATCGGTGAAGAACGCCGACAATCCGCTCTTCCTGCGTCGCTTGAAAGAAGATTTGAAGGACTTTGATGGACGACCGCTCTTCCCACCGCGTCGGGTTGTCACAAAAACCTATTGGCTGAGCGACGATGAAAAGAAGCTCTATAACGCTGTAACCGAGTATGTGGAAAAGTACTACAACAAAGCTTTAGCAGCCGATAAACGAAATGTTGCCTTTGCCCTTTTGATATTGCAGCGGCGATTGGCCTCCAGCGTTAGAGCGGTGCGCCGCTCCCTCGAACGCCGTAAGGAGCGTTTGGAAGAGCTACTCAAGCTGGGCACGTGGCTCGCCGAACGCGGCACAATAGACGAAGAGGAGCTGGAAGACGCCCCCGAAGCCGAACGTCTCAAGCGCGAGGAGGAGCTCGTGGAGCGCCTCACCGCAGCCGAAACCCGCGAAGAACTGCAAACCGAAATCAACACCCTTGCCGAACTCATACGCTTAGCGCGCGACGTGGAGCGGCACGAGCTCGAGACTAAGCTCACCGAACTGCGGAAAGTAATGGAGGATGAACGAATCCAACAAACGCAGGAGAAAATTCTGATTTTTACTGAGTCGCGGGAGACGCTGGAGTATTTGGCGGAAAAACTCAAGGGCTGGGGCTACTCCGTAGTGACCCTGCATGGTGGGATGAATCTGGAGGAGCGTATCCGTGCCGAGCACGAGTTTCGGGAGCGGGCCCAGGTCATGGTCTCTACCGAAGCGGGCGGTGAGGGGATCAATCTGCAGTTCTGCTCCCTTATGGTCAACTACGACATTCCGTGGAATCCCAACCGCTTAGAGCAGCGCATGGGCCGCATCCACCGCTACGGCCAGCGAAAGGAAGTGCACATCTACAACCTTGTTGCGGCCGACACCCGCGAAGGCAAGGTGCTGGAGGCACTCTTCCGCAAGCTGGAGCGAATTCGGAACGCCTTAGGGAGCGACCGTGTCTTTGATATCATCGGCGAAGTAATCCCTGCTCGCAGCCTCAAAGAGCTAATCGTGGAAGCCATTGCCAATCGGGACACCCTTGACAAAATCGTCGCCCGAATAGAAGAAATGCCCGACGAAGAGGCGGTACGCAAGGCGCGCGAAGCGGTGTTGGAAGGCTTAGCCACACGTCACATTGACCTGCAGCGGGTGCTAGGAGAAGATCGGCGCGCCCGGGAACATCGCCTCGTGCCCGAATACATAGAACGCTTCTTTGAACGCGCCTGCCAATTCCTCCATATTCCCCTGGAACGCCGCCGCGATGGACTGTGGCGCGTGCCCAACGTGCCCTATGAAATTCGCAATGTCCCGCAGGACTTTCGGTATCGTTTCGGCGAGGTCTTCCGGGAGTACAGCAAACTGGCTTTTGACAAAGCGACGGCTCGCCGCCAGGATGCCGTCTTCATGGCGCCCGGCCACCCCTTGCTGGAAGCTGTGATTGAGCGGTTGCTCACAGAATGCGCAGAGGATGTGCGACGAGGGGCCGTCTTCGTCGACCCCGACGGACGGCTGGATGGCTGGCTCTTCTTCCTAGAGGGCGAAGTCCGCGATGGCACAAACCAAGTAGCGGGGAAACGAATCTTCGCCCTCTATCGCTCCGCTGGTGGCGATATAAGGCTTATCAACCCATCCGTTCTCTGGGACCTAGTGCCGCATGCCACACAACAGAAGATGGAGAGCCAAGTGCCGGAGAATGAGGTCATTGCGTACGCCGTTGAACACGTTCTGGAGCCCTATCGTGCGGAATTGTGGAAAGAGCGTGAGCGGATGGCTACCATCAAGCGCAAATACGGTCTGCGTTCCCTGGAACAGATGATTCTGGAGTCAGAGGCCAAACTCATCGAATACGAGACCCGGCGTGCCAAGGGGGAGAATCTCCCCGAAGTGGAGCTCCTCAACGAGCAGCGCCGGAAAGAGGAGCTGAAGATGCGCAGGCAGGCACTGGAAGAGGAGATCCGCCACGAAACCAGCCTGGTGCCTTCTCCGCCGAAGATACTGGGCGTGGCACGCGTCTTCCCCCACCCGGCTGCCGATCAGAGTATGCGTTCTGACGCCGAGATTGAAGCCATTGGCATGCANGTGGCNCTGCAATACGAGCGCGAGCATGGGCGCACCCCCGAAGATGTCTCAGGGTATAACTTGGGCTACGATATCCGCTCCACCAGCCCCTCGGGCGAAGTGCGCTACATTGAAGTCAAAGCCCGCGCTACCACCGGCGCTATCGTGCTTACCCCGAACGAATGGCTCATGGCTCAACGTCTGGGCAACGAATATTGGCTCTACATCGTAGAAAACGCGGCCACTCAACCCCAGCTGTGCCTCATCCAAAATCCCGCCGCCAAGCTGCAGCCCGAAGAGGTAGTTGAGGTCGTGCGCTACATGGTCAAAAACTGGAAAGAGGTAAGCCATGAACGTTGATGAGAATTCCAAATCCATACACCGGATGCTGGAAGGACTCAAGGAGCTCTATGCCGGACGGTTGGAAAAGCTCCGGCTCTGCGCCTCGTGCTCACAATCCCATCTCGCCGAAGGTTTGGACGCAAAATCCTGAGGAGTGTCATGGGTACTCGTCTCATTGAATCTGACTTCCCGTTGAGGCAGGTCTCTGAAGAATCCGTGCGCGAGAAGAACATCCGACACGGGCATATATCCACGCTTCACATTTGGTGGGCGCGGCGTCCGCTGGCAGCTTCGCGGGCAACGGCGCTTGCTGCGCTCTTGCCCGATGACCCACAGCGCCGGGAGAAGCTGCTGAAGCTTGTGCGCAACATTGCGCCGTGGGAGGCGATCTCAAACGGCAACGCCTCGCAGATCGAAGATGCCCGCCAGCTCATCCGCGAAGCCTTCGGCGGACGCGCCCCGCGCGTGCTGGACTGTTTTGCCGGCGGTGGCTCCATCCCCCTGGAAGCCTTGCGCCTCGGCTGCGAAACCTA
>JGI26466J51736_1000975_pt1 | contig 11903 bp, 11 predicted proteins | sample PerSpoCPS_CMetaG_FD_51736 | JGI IMG/M metagenome (IMG submission 51736) | reverse complement strand
CGAAGGCAACTGTTTGGAACACCGCCCGCAGATGGGGAAGCGGGTCATCATCGGGCGGGAGATTCTCCAACGCGCGGCGCGTCATCAGCGTCGTGCCGCCACCCGCAGGGATGAGACCCACGAGGGCTTCGGGTAAACCGAGGCTCGCATCCACATGGGCATGCACATGGGCGCATGGCAGCACCACCTCCAGCCCACCGCCGAGTGCGTAGCCGTGAACAGCAGCCACCACCGGCACGATGCAACTCCGAATGCGTTGGCTCAACCCTTGCAGCAAGCGCAACCCCTCGTCCAGACCCTGCCAATCCTCCGCCGCGATGTAGTCCAAAAAGAGATGGAGATTGAACCCCGCTGAAAACATCCGCCCCTGATTGCCAATCACCACGCCGGCAAACTCGCGCTCGGCACGCTCCAGCACATGGTGCATAAAGCGCATCAAGTCGGGTGTCAGCACATTCGCTTTGGTGCGGAACTCGAGGCAGACCACATCATCGCCAAGGTCGATCAGCCGTGCCTCCCGATGCTCCTCGAGGAGCTTGCCCGCGCGCACGAGGTCATCCAGCTGGATGAAGAAGTGGGGCGTCGTGAGGGGCACATAGTCCCCCTCCTCGTCGCGCGGTTCGAAATAGACGCGTGTGGTGCCCATCGTGGCGTAGAAGCGGGTCAGCCCGGCGTTTTGGAGGGCGCGGAGCGTTTGGGGCATCTCCGGCAAATTCAGCTGGGCAAGTGCTTCGCGCCCCGCCTCATCGAGTGCATCCCAGCTTTCGAAGACACCCAGCTCCCAGTTGTAGCCCAAGCGCATCGCCATATCCAGCGAGGGGATGTCGTATGCCACTTCGGGCATCACCGCCGCCCCATACGCCAGCGGCAGCAGGAACGCCTCCCGACAGAAGGCGCCATACGGGTCGGGCAGTTGGAGCAGGGCGCGCATCCGCTCCGCAAGCGGAGCAGCAGCGAGGGCGGGATCGAGGGGCAGCTGCGGCTCGCGACGCGGACGATAGCGGAATGTCTCGAAGTCAAGGGTCAGAATCTCACGCCCCTCACGCTTATAGAAGCCCGCGCCCGTCTTCTCGCCCAGCCGACCCTGCTCAATCAGCGCGTCCCACAAAGGCGGCATCGCCAGCGACTGAATATAGAAATCCTCTGGCAACCGCTCCTTCTGGTTGCGAATGATGTTGTGCGCCACATCCAACCCCACCAAGTCGGCGAGGCGAAAGACGCCACTGCGTGGGCGACCAATAAAGGGTCCAAGCAGCCAGTCCGCCTCTTCGGGCGTGATGCCGTAATGGAGGGCACTTGCCAGCGCCCGCATCAGCGCGTAGATGCCGATGCGCGTGGTGATAAAACCGGGGCGGTCTTTCGCCAGCACCACCCGCTTGCCCAGTAGCCGTTCGGCAAAGGCGGTGAAATGCGTCACCAGGTCGGGATCGGTCTCGGCGGTGGGGATGAGTTCGAGCAGGCGCATCAGCCGTGGCGGGTTGAAAAAGTGCGTGCCCAGAAAGCGGCTCCGCAGGTTAGGGGGCAGCGCGTCCGCTATTTCGGCGATGCCCAGCCCCGAGGTGTTCGTGCTAAGCACCGCGGCGGGGTTCACCCGCTTCGCCACCCGCGCCCATAGCTCCCGCTTCGGCTCGATGCGCTCGATAATGGCTTCCAACACCCAATCGGCGTTCTCGACCGCATCCAGATGGCTGTCCACATTGCCCGGCGTGATGAGGGTGGCATCTTCGGCTTGGTAGAAGGCACCGCTCTGCTGCAGTTTCTCCAGCGCTTGGAACGCCACATCGCCCACATCGAGCAGGCTCACGCGCCAGCCAACACTGGCTAACAGCGCGGCGATGCCACTGCCCATCGTGCCCGCGCCCAGCACCACCGCATGCCCTCTGCGACGATTCCCGCTCACCATAGTGAGAAGGATACCTCACCGCTGCCAATGGTTGCGTTTCCATCGGCGTTTGGGAGGCGTGGGCGGGCTGTGCGGTATAATGTTTGCCGAGATGAGCGAGCGGAAGCGGGTGCTGACAGGCGATCGACCAACGGGCAAACTCCATCTGGGGCACTATGTCGGCTCGCTGCAGAATCGGGTCAAACTGCAGGAGGAATATGAGTGCTACTTCCTGATTGCCGATCTGCACATGCTGACCACGCGCCCCACACGCGAGGACATCGAGGAGATGCGCGAGAACATCCGCGAGATGGTGCTGGACTATCTGGCGGTGGGAATCGACCCGTCGAAAGCCACGATTTATCTCCAATCGGCAGTTCACGCGGTCTACGAGATGAACCTCTTTTTTGAGATGCTGGTGACGCTGCCGCGCCTGACCCGGCTGCCCAGCCTGAAGGAGATGGCGCGGGCAGCCCACATCGACGAGGATGCCCTGCCGTTTGGGCTGGTGGGCTATCCGGTGCTGCAAGCCGCCGATATTCTGATGCCGCGCGCCCATCTGGTGCCCGTCGGCAAGGACAACGAAGCCCATGTGGAGATTACCCGCGAAATCGCCCGCCGATTCAATTCGCTCTATGGCGAGGTGTTCCCTATTCCCGAGGTGATGCTCAGCGATGTGCCCACGCTGGTGGGTATCGACGGCAAGGCGAAGATGAGCAAAAGCCTGGGGAACGCCATCTTTCTGTCCGATGACCCCAAAACGGTGGAGAAGAAGGTGCGCCAGATGTATACTGACCCGAAGCGCATCCACGCCCACATCCCCGGCACGGTGGAGGGCAACCCGGTGTTTATCTATCACGACATCTTCAATCCCAATCGCGAGGAGGTGGAGGACCTCAAGGAGCGGTATCGCACGGGGCGCGTGGGCGATGTGGAGGTCAAAGAGAAGCTGGCGCGTGCCCTGAACGCTTTTTTGGACCCCATCCGCGAACGGCGCGCCCAGTTCGCCAAAGAGCGCGGACTGGTCGAAGAGGTCATCTATACGGGCACGCTCAAGGTGCGCACCCTCGCGGAAGAGACACTGGACATGATGAAGCGCGCGATGGGGCTACGCGGTATCTGGCGCGCCATCGAGCGCAAAGCGCGTGAGCGCATGGAAATGTTGCGCCACGAACAAATGTAGGGGCGTATGGCAGTACGCCCTCGAACCAGAAATGGGCAGGCTAAGAGCGTGTATACCAAAGGGCAAGCAGGAACTCTTCCCTTTAACCCGCAACCTGGCTTTCCTTCACCCGGTACCCCTGTGGTAGGGTCAGGCTCAGGTGCGTGGGACTATTGGCAGGGAACGGGGTATTATGGCGGTACACCCTATGTAGCTCCAAGATGGAATTAGCTTATATGGGGCAAGGCTAAGGAGGCGATTTTTATGGTGAAAAACAGATTATACAATTTTATAAGGCAAAGCATTTTATGGATATTGCTTTTTTTCCTGTTCTGCTTACTGCTAACCTCGTGTATCGGGATAGCAAACTTGATAACAGCACCAAATCCTGCCTCAGCTGCTAACTCTGCTGACGAACTGCTTAAAGCATTACAGCAAGGCGATCGAAAGACGGTGGAGCGCTTGCTTGGCAATCCTCGTCAAACTTCGGAACTATTACAGCGATGGAACCGCTATATCGCCATGGCGGGAGCCTTGCAATCATGGGAACGGATGCGTATATCAAGGGAGCCTTTTGTGATAGGGGTTTATATTGGGGATGGTATTGAGATTAGTCGGTATCCCACCCATGTAGAATATCGGGTCAAGTTTGAGAGATCTGAAACTATTTTAAAAATTGATATGCATTATATAGGTAAAAAATGGAAAATAAAGTCATTCACATTAGTATATACCTTTATTGATTAAGAATCTGGTAATCGCTGCTGTAATTGCTTTCGTGCCCGAACTTTGTTGGCGGAGCGTGCGAATGGTGGGGAGTGGGTATACTACGGTTTTGGTAGTGCGATGTACCAGCAGGTGAGCAACGCGGGGGCTGAGTTCAAGCACTGGAGTCTGCGTGGGGACTTGGTGGCGACGAGCAGCCCGACAGGCGGGTACTCGCCTGCCCCACTCACCGATGCCTTTGGCGACTTGGTGGATGGCAGCCGCCAGACTTGTGAACGAGGATGTTATATTTTGCGCATTGAGGCGTAACGAAAAAGAGGAGGGCAAATAGTGATGGGGACTATCGTCATCCTGACCCTGAAGGAGGCGTTGCGCCGACGCGCCTTTCTCGGCACGCTCATCATTCTCGTTGCCCTCTACGGCTTGACCTTCCTGCCGAAAGCGTTCCATCAAGCCTTTGGGGGCAGCCCCGAAAGCTTCAAGATGGGCGTCAATTTGATGATTTTGTTTGGCGTGGACATCATCAAGTTCTTCTCGTCGGTGCTGGCGATTCTGCTGAGTGCGGGAGCCATTACCAGCGAGATTGAGCGGGGTTATTTAGCGGCGATTTTACCGCGCCCGCTGCACCGCTTCGAACTGTTTTTGGGCAAGTGGTTGGGCGTGATGCTCTTCTGCGGTGCCAATGCGCTTCTCTGGACGGCGATGCTGTGGCTCTCGGTGCTGCTGCAGGGTGAGCCGCGCGCCGAGATGTGGCACGCGCTCCCCTATGTGCTGCTCTATCCCGTGATGTATGGCACGCTGGCGTTGACGCTCTCCAGCTTCAGCAGTGCCCCCATCGCCTCGATGTTCACCGTAGCAGCAGGGGCTTTCGCTTACTTCAGCGACCATTTCCTGCGTCCGATTGCTGCCTTCTTCGATGTGAAATTGCTCCAGCGGCTGGTCTACCTTTCCGAATGGGTGCTGCCGATGGCGGTGCTGAAGCGGTTGGTACAGGCACGGGTAGACGCCCTGGCACCACCTGGCATGAACGAGGCGCCCCCCTTCGCCTCCGAGCAAATCCTGCTCTTTTTGCGACCGCCTGTGCGCGCACTGGATATCACCTATGTGGGCGTCTATATCCTGATTGTGCTATGCGTGGGACTCCTGATTTTCCAACGCCGCGATGTGCAATAGGCCGCTCCGCATCTCAAAAAGTGCAGGGATTCGGGTAAAACCTTATCGATGAACAAGCAACGAGTCACGCTCATCCGAGGAGATGGCATCGGACCTGAGATTACCGAATCGGTGGTGCAAGTGTTCGAGGCGGCGGGCGTGCCCATCGAGTGGGAAGAGGCTTATGCCGGCTTGGACTGCTACGAAAAATATGGTGACCCACTGCCCAAGGCGACCCTCGAATCGATTCGGCGCAATCGGGTCGCGCTCAAAGGACCGACCACCACGCCCATCGGCACGGGGCATCGCAGTATCAATGTTGCCATCCGCAAGGCGTTCGACCTGTTCGCCAATGTGCGTCCAACTCGCTCACTGCCGGGCATCCCCAGCCGCTACAGCAATGTGGATATCATCCTGGTGCGCGAGAACATCGAGGATACCTATGCCGGTGTGGAATATTGGCAAACGCCCGATGTGACCGAGTCGCTGCGCATCATCACGCGACCTGGTTCGCTGATGGTCATCCAGTATGCGTTTGCGTTGGCGCGACGGCTCAAGCGGCGCAAAATCACCTGCGTCCATAAGGCAAACATCCATAAGACGACCGATGGGCTGTTCCTGCAGGTGTTTCGCGAGGTGGCGCGGGACTATCCCGAACTGGAGGCGGATGATATTTTGATCGATAACGCCTGCTTGCAGTTGGTGACGCAGCCGGAGCGGTTCGATGTAATGATTTTGCCCAATCTGTTCGGCGATATCGTGAGCGATTTGTGTGCGGGGTTGGTCGGCGGGCTGGGCGTGGCGCCGGGAGGCAACATCGGCAACGGGTATGCCGTGTTTGAGGCGGTGCATGGCTCAGCGCCCGATATTGCGGGCAAGGGCATCGCCAACCCAACGGCGATTCTGCTCTCGGCAATCCAGATGCTCCACCACCTGGGGCTGCATGAGGATGCGGAGCGTATCGAGACCGCGCTGCGCTACACGCTGGTCTCGGGCATCAAAACGCGCGATTTGGGGGGGAACGCCACCACGCGCGAGTTCACGCTTGCCGTTATCAGCCATCTGCCCGCGGCTTCGAAGCACCACACACTCTCCCCCCTTGACAAGAGGGAAGAGAGTTGGGGTGAGGGGGGATTCGCTTCCACCGAGCCGTTCAAGATGTCCCTCCCGTCGCCCGCATCCACCGAGGAAGCGGGCTGGCAAACGGTGGGCATCGATCTTTTCCTTCACAGCACCTGCCCTCCGCGCTTGCCGGAGCGTCTCGGTGCGCTGCGCTTGGTCGCCGTCTCGAATCGAGGCGTGCCCCTTCCGCAAACGCTGGGAGGCGAACATCCAGACCGCTATCTGCTGAACTGGTACCGGGCGCGCTATCTGGCTGAACATGCCTTGAGCGAGGAGCAGGTGAGCGAGTGCCTGCGGTCGCTGCCACCCGAGCTGCACTGGACAACCCTGCAACGGCTTTATGCCCACAACGGCAAGCCGCTGTACAGTGAGATTTAGGGGGCAATTCCACTGAGGGGCAAGCCGAGCGTTGGCTCCCAGCCCATCAGCAGGTTCAGGTTTTGCACCGCCTGACCCGCGGCGCCCTTCACCAGATTGTCAATCGCGCTGATGACCACTGCCATCTGGGTGCGCGCATCGATGGTCAAGCCAATATCGCAGCGGTTGGAGCCATACACATGGCGGGTCGCCGGGAAATCACCCAGCGGACGCACCCACACAAAGGGCTGACTCCCGTAGAAAGTGGTATAGAGCGCGTGCAGGTCGCTGAGTGCCACGGGCTGTTTCAGGTGGGCATAAGCCGTGCAGAGTATCCCGCGTGTCATCGGCACCAGGTGAGGGGTGAAACGCACGCGCACAGGCTGATGCGCAATCCCTCCCAATGTCTGCTCGATCTCCGGCGTGTGGCGATGACGCTCCACCGCATAGGCTTTGAAGTTCTCATCCAGCTCGGTGAAAAGGTAGTCCACACTGATGCGCGAGCGACCAGCACCCGACACACCCGATTTGGCATCGATAATGAGGCACTCCATGTCCACCAAATCCGCGCTGATGAGGGGAGCGAGCGCCAACGCACTGGCGGTCGGATAGCACCCCGGATTGGCAATCAGGCGGGTGTAGCGATAGGCATCAGCAGGGGTCAGTTCAGGCAGCCCATAGAGGGCATCGCGCAGCAAATGGGGCGCGCGATGCGGGATGCCATACCATTCCTGGAACACAGTGGGATCGCGCAGCCGAAAATCGGCGGAGAGGTCGATCACGCGCACGCCGCTCTTGAGCAGGGCAGGTGCATGCTCCATCGCGAAGCCCGTCTCGCCTGCCAAAAACACCACCTCGCATCGCTCCGCCAGCGCGTCTGGATCCAGCGTGCTGAGTGTGGGCAGCGACACGCCACCGAGATGGGGCAGCAACGCGTTCAGCGACTTGCCCGCTTCCGAGCGTGAGACCAGCATGGCTATCTCCACATGCGGATGGCTGCTCAACAGGCGCACCAGCTCCGCCCCCGTGTAGCCCGTTGCGCCGACAATCCCGACACTCACTCGCTTCATCGCGTTTATTGTACCCTGCCGAATCGTGCCTTGCATGGAGTATTATATAGGCGAGGAGGTCTGCTATGAGCAAAAAGCGGTTTACCATGGTCATGTTGGGTGTGCTGAGTGTGCTGGGCGCCTCGGCGTTCCTGCAGGAAAAACTGGCGCCTGGCGTCGCAGCACCCGATTTCGAGCTGTCGAATCTGGAGGGCAAGTCGGTCAAGCTCAGCGAGCTGAAAGGCAAGCCCGTCTTTCTCGACTTCTGGGCGACATGGTGCGGTCCATGTCGGCGCGCTTTGCCCCACACGCAGGAGTTCGCCAAAAAGTATAAAGGCAAGGCGCACATCTATGCCGTCAATGTGCGAGAGAGCAAGGAGAAGGTACAGCAGTTCATGGAGCAGAACGGCTACACCTTCCCTGTGCTGCTCGATACCGAGGGCGAGGTCGCAAATGCCTATCAAGTGTCGGGCATTCCCCAGTTCGTGATTATCGACGCCGAGGGCAAAATCCAGCTTATCAAGGTCGGCTACGGACCGGGCGTAGAGAAGGAGTTGGAGCGCGTGCTACAACGCGCCATCGAACTGGCAGACCAGAAACGGCAAACTTCCACCCAATAGATGGCTCTGGATGCCTCCATTCTGCGCCGTGTCATTCTGGCGCTGGACACACCTGACCTGGGACAGGCATGCGCCTGGGTGGAGCGGTTTTGCGCCCAAGTGCATGCCTTCAAGATTGGGGGTGCGCTCGTGCTGCGTTATGGTATCTCTGGGCTGGAGCCGTTGCGTCGTGCGGGCGCCGAGCGACTATTTCTTGACCTGAAGTTTCACGACATTCCCCACGCCGTCGCGCTGGCGGTACGCCAGGCGGCGGAGCTGGACATCTGGATGCTCACTTTGCATATCAGTGGGGGTAGAGAGATGCTATTGGCGGCGCGTGAAGCGGTCGAATCGCACAGTCCGCGCCCGTTGCTGATGGGGGTGACGGTCTTGACCAGCTTCGATGCACCCGCCTTGAGGGAGGTGGGCATTGCACGCACGCCGCGTGCGCAGGTGTTGCGGCTGGCTCGTCTCGCCTATGAATGTGGGCTGGATGGAGTGATTGCCTCACCGGAGGAGATTGTGGCGCTGCGCCGCCGCTTTCCGCCCCCTTTTCTGATTGTGACGCCCGGCGTGCGCCCAGCCGGGATGCCAGCAGGCGACCAGAAGCGAGTGGCAACGCCAGACGAGGCGATCCAGCGCGGTGCAGACTACCTCGTGATGGGGCGGGCACTGCTGCACTAATCCCAGCGACGCTCCCATGCCCACTGAATCAGGCGCAGAACCGCCGGGAACACCTCCTCCCCATTCGGGCGAATCTGATCGGGCGGCAGCAGAAAGCCATATTGCCCCGTATCGCGCAGCTCGAAGGCGAACGCCAACGCCCCGCGTACGCCATAAGCCCAATCCACGGCGTTCCCACTGGCNGGGTAGATGGTGGTGTAGATAGGACCAGCGACATAGGTCATTCCATGCACGCCCAAAATAAGCGATTGCATCTCCAGCCCGATGCGACTAAACACCTGATTGTGTGGGGGAAGCTGGCTCGTGTAGCCCCAGGGCCAAAGGATGAGTTGGGAATAGCTGTGGATGTCCAGCGTGACTCGCAGCAAGGGTAGGCTCGTTATCCAGCGGCTAAGCGAGTAGGTCTCTGGCTCCGAGAAAGGCGCCGTGCCTCGATAGGTCTCGGAGCGGGGGCGCGAGCTGGATCCCTGACCACCCCACTCATAACCCCAGTTGCGGTTTAGGTCTACCCCATAGACTGGCTGACCGTCAATAACGCCCAGATAGCGACGATTCTTGCGCCACAGGCGGTCGCTGGTCCAGGTGTATTCATACCCGTCGGGGTTCACCACCGGCACGATATAGACTTCTGTGCGCTGAAGCAGCTCCGTGATGCGCGTATCGACCCCATAGCCCGACACCAGTTGGTGCGCTATATAGAGGGCGACGGCGACCGTAATCCACTCCCGTGCGTGCTGGCAGGCATAGAACACCACCTGAGGGCGATGGCGGTAGACACGGGCGAGGCGCGGCTCTTTCGTCAAGCGCAGCGCGTAAATCGGGCGCCCCTCCACCGATCGCCCAATCGGTAGCATCTGCACCAGGCGCGGGTTCTGATCCGCCAGCGACCTCATCAGCGCATAGACCTCCTGGAGGGTCAGATAACGGGAAAAGGGATCGCCCTGAGGGGTATAGTCGCTCTCTTGCTGACGAATCAGCGCGCCCACATCCTCAATCAGCACTTCCCAGCGGTAGCCCGCTTTGCGCAGTCGCTCGCGCTCTTCAGGTGAGACGCACACATCTACTGTTCGCCCATGCGGGTGGCATGTCCAGATGTCGCGCACCAGCTCTTCCAGTTGTGCCAACTGCTTCACGCTTTCAATCTGCAGGCGCAGCACCTGATAGCCTGAATAGTCCACCTTCTGCGCCCANGCAATCATCAGCAGNGCAATCAACCCGATGACAACGCTCCACCNTCGCATAAGCCTATTATATCCCAAACGGTTCAATTGCGTCTATCCCCGCTCTTAATCGCCTCCACAATCAGGGGAGGGGGTAGGGGAGACGCCTATTGTTGATTGCCGATGCCGAAGCCGACATATTTGGGGATGCTCATGCGTTCGATGCGTTGGAGCATGTCTTCGAAGCACATATGATGCTCTTGCAAATCGCGCCGCACGATGGGGTCCAGATGCAAAGCAGGTGAGTCGTTGATGTGGACGCTGACAGCGCGCACACTTCGGGCAAAGGCGAACGCCTCCTCCAGCTCGCGGGTATAGATGGCGGTGTGCAGGTCGATATCGAACTGGTTGATGCGGGCGATGGCTTCTTCGAGGGTGCGATAGGGCTGGATCAGCACCACGGGACCAAAGACGGCTTCACGATAGAGGCGCACCTCCACGGGCACATCCCGCAATAGAGTGGGCAGGTAGAAGGGTGGCTCGCTGCGCCCGCCCGTGAGCAGCTGCGCACCGTTCTGGATGGCTTCCTGCACCCACTCGTCGATGCGCTGGACAGCCTGGGCATTAATCAGGGGCGCGAGGGCAGTGGTTTCCTCCAGTGGGTCGCCCGGTTGCAGCGCTTCCACCATCGGCACGAGATACTCCAGCAGGCGGTCGTGGAGCGATTCATGGACCATCACATGCTGGATGGCGGTGGGTGTTTGACCGCTGAGGGTGAAACCGCATCGGGTAATCAGTTCCGCCATCGTCTGCGGGTCGGCGGAGGGGGTGACGACCAGGATGCTCATCGCGTCCAGTTCCATCTCGATGCGTTTGGCGCCGCCCAGTGTTGCCAAGCTTTGCCCGACCTCACGGCTGCCCGTGAAGACCAGCAGGTCGATTTCGGGTTCCGCAGCCAACGCTTGTCCAACCTCTTCACCGATGCCGGTGATGACGCTGAGCGCTTCGGGGGGTACACCAGCGCGGTAGAGCAGCAGTCCCAGCCGCAAGCAGGTGAGCGGGGCTTCGCGCGAGGGCTTGATGATAATGGCGTTGCCTGCTGCCAAGGCGGGTGCTATCTTCTGGGCAGCGTGCGCCAGCGGTAGGTTGAACGCCAGAATCGCCCCCACCACACCCATCGGCTCGCGCCCCCAGAANCCGAAGCGTGACGCGCCATCGGTGAACGATTCAGGAGGGAACTGATAGGCGCGTGGGTGCAAGCAGGCTTCCGCNCCCAACTCAAACAGGGTGATGGCGCGATCCACCTCTGCCCGTGCCTCCACGATGCGTTTCCCCGTCTCCTGCACCAGGAGCGCTGCCAGCGACTGGTACTCCTGACGCAGCAGGTGTGCCACCTGTCGGAGGATTGCCGCCCGCTGGGAAAGCGGCATCTGGCGCATCTGCTCGNCTCCGTATCGCGCCAACTTCACCGCTTGACTCACATGAGGGGCTGCACCCCGCGCGACCCGATCGATCTCTTCGCCGCGATAGGGATCCAACACTNCCAGCCATTGCTCGGCACCAATCAAGTGCCCGCCAATCAGCATCTTCTGCATCACTCTCACCCAATCCATGCAATCGCTTCGATCTCGATAAGGGCGTGGCGTGGCAGTGCGGCGACCTGCACGGTGGCACGCGNAGGGTAGGGAGGACGGAAATAGGTCTCGTACACGGCATTCATCTCGGCAAACTCGTCCAGATTGGTCATATAGATGGTGGTCTTGACCACATGATCGAGGCTTGCGCCAACGGCGGTCAGCACCGCCTGCAGGTTCTGCAGCACTTGACGGGTCTGGCTGGCGATGCCGCCAGGCACGATTTCGCCTGTGGCAGGGTCCACCGGAATCTGACCTGAGATAAACACCCAGTTGCCAACGCGCACCGCTTGCGAATAGGGTCCGATAGGAGCAGGCGCATCGGACGACAACACAGCCTCTTTACCCATCGCTCACCTCTGCCCAGAGTATACCC
>JGI26466J51736_1000966_pt1 | contig 12012 bp, 9 predicted proteins | sample PerSpoCPS_CMetaG_FD_51736 | JGI IMG/M metagenome (IMG submission 51736) | reverse complement strand
GCTTGCTTGATGGCGAATTGCTCCACCATCAAACTTTTGCCAGTGTCGGGGACGCCCGTGATGTTGACGACAGCGTAGGATGGGAAACCGCCCAACGGCTTTTTGACGGGCTTACCGTCACGGATTTCCGTCACACAAAAACAGGTCATCCAACCCGTCCACACCCGACGGGATGCCGAACAAGCGGGGCGCTCGCTTCCCAACTTCCCGCAGCAACTCTACGCTTTCAGCGACGACTTTTGTTTCCTCTCGCTCTTCCACTTCGGCGGGAGAGACCCCTGTGCCCTCTGATGCTTCGGTCGCTTCAGCGGCGAAAACTTCCTCCTCGTTCTTCGGCTTGATGGGACGGCGTGGCATGCAATTCACCTCCCGTCTTGCCTCGCCGCAAGGGGAAGGCAACCTGAAGCCATTGATATTTTTGCGCCCTTGACAAAAGGTGTAAACCTGTCGTGCCCTAAAAGGTCACTGCCGATGCAGGAACGCCCACAAGCGTTCGGCGACGGGGCGGGTCATGTGGGGGACTTTCAACAGTTCGTCCACGCTCGCTNGCATCAGCGCTTCCAGCGAGCCGAAATGTTGCAGCAGGGCTTTTTTGCGGGCAACGCCGATGCCCGGCACTTCGTCCAGCAAACTCCGAAGGGTTCGCTTCGTCCGCCGCTGGCGATGGAAGCGAATGGCACAGCGATGGGTCTCGTCTCGCAAGCGCTGCAACAAATGGAGGGCAGGGCTGTGGAAGGGCAAAGCGATGGGGGCTTCGGAGTGGAGCACATAAAGCAACTCATGCTCTTTCGCTAACGCTGCGACGGGGATTTGCAAGCCAAACTCCTTAAGCACCTGCATCGCCACCGACAGTTGCCCCTTGCCGCCGTCCACGACGAGCAAGTCGGGCAACTCGGCAAACTTTGGGTCGCCATCAAAGTAGTGGCGGAAGCGACGGGTCAGGATTTCCCGCATGGCGGCGTAATCGTCGGGGCGGGGTTTGCCCGTTGCCTCATCCATGACCCAAGCGCCTTTGATGCGGAAGCGGCGATATTCGCTTTTGGCAGGTTTGCCGTCCACAAAGACGACCATCGCGCCGACCGTCTCCACGCCCATCGTCGTGGAGATGTCGTAGCACTCTATCCGTCGGGGCAAGGTGGGCAAATTCAGGTGGGTTTGCAACGAGCGAAGGGCAAACTCGCGGCTCAGGCGTTCCTGCTCTTCCCGCTGCAATTCCTCCCGCAGGGCTTGTCGGGCGTTGCGTTCGGCGAGGTCCAGCAAGTCTCGCAAAACGCCGCTTTTCGCCGTCCGCACGGTCACGGGTTCGCCTCGCTTTTCGCTGAGCCATTCGGCGATNACGGCGGCATCGTCCAGTTCTACGGGCAGCAAGACGATTTTCGGGACGGGCACGCCCGCCGAGTAGCGCTGCTTGATGAAGGCGCTCAAAATCTCCGCCGCACTTTGCCCTTCGCCGATGCGGACGATGAAATGCTGGTCGCCGACGAGCATCCCACTGCGAACGAGGAGCATTTGGACGCAACCGAGTCCCATCTCGCTGGCGAAGGCGTAGGCGTCAATGTCGTCACGGACAGGCAAATGGACGGCTTGGCGCTCGGTGATGGCTTGGATGGCGCGGATTTGGTCGCGCAGTTTCGCCGCCTTCTCAAACTCTTCCCGTTCCGCCGCTTCCCACATGGCTTGCTCCAACTGCCGAAGGACTTCGCCCGTCCGCCCTTCCAAAAAATCGCAAAGGCGTTGAGCGGTGCGGCGATATTCGTCGGGGCTGATGGCGTTGACGCACGGACCAGAGCAACGATGCAGGTGAAACTCCAAGCAAGCGCGGGGAAGCAATTTGCTCGTGTCGCGCCAAGGGCAACCGCTTTTGCGCCGCTCATTGACAACGGTTAAGGTTCGNATGCCGAACAGGCGTTTGAGCAATTCCACCGTTTCCCGCAGCGCTCGCCCATCGGGATAGGGACCGAAGTAGCGGGCGCCGTCGTCTTTGGGTTGGCGGGTGATGATGAGGGCGGGGAAGGGCTCGTTGAGGGTGACTTTGAGGAAGGGGTAAGTTTTGTCGTCCTTGAAGCGGATGTTAAAAGGCGGGCGATGGAGTTTGATGAGGTTGCACTCCAAAATCAGGGCTTCCTTTTCGGTGCGGGTCGTCAAAACTTCCAAGTCGGCGATTTTGCCGACCATTTCCCGAAGCCAAGGGCGGGACAGGTCTTCGCCCTGAAAGTAGGAACGCACCCGCGCCCGCAAGTTAACAGTTTTGCCGACATACAAAACGCGCCCGTGTCGGTCTTTGAACAGGTAAACGCCGGGCGCTTCGGGCAACGCTGCCAATTTCTCCGCCAGCCGTTGGAGCATTTTCAAGGCAAGCATAGCCCTTCACGGCTCAAGTCGTTGGGACGGATTTTGCGGGCTCTTGAGCCGATGGACTTTGGGGCGAATGGCTTGGGCAATGGCGTGAAAAGTTAGCCAAAAGTAACCCGCAAACTCAGGTGGATAAAGGACGCTCAACGATGCCATCGTCCCCCGCGGCAGAAACGGGGAACGCAAAGGGACTTCAGCGACCGAAAGGCGGGGCGCCGGCGGCGAGGCATCGTAAGGACCCTGCAGCACCAACCGCAAGTAGCCCCGATAAAAGTGCTTGTCGGGGCGGGGCAATTGGAAGTGCAAGCGCGCCAAGTCTCGGTCGCCCCCATAGCGGGCGATTTCCGCTTCTATGACTTCGGGCGGAAAATGCGGGTTGCGGGAAAGGTAGGGCAGCAAAAAGCCAATTTCCAAGACGAGGGGTTGGCGCCATCGCTCCCGCCACGCTTGCACGGCACGGGCAGCGTTGTTGATGACCCACCGTAAGATGTCGGCGATTTGCTCGGCGGCAAATTTAGGGGCTCCTGCCCATATCGCCGAGGGGAAAGGTTTGGGGGTCGGCAGGAGCGACCAGTCGTCGGCGGGATTGCCGATGTTGTCCAGCAGGGCAAAAAGGTCACCCCAAGCGGAACTGCGTTGCTGGCGGGCTAAATCCCGAAGTTCGTAAAAGCCATCCAAGTCAAAGCCGAGCCAATCCACCAGATAGCCGCTGTTCAAAAATGCCTCCACGAAAGTCGGGATGGCGTAAGGGTCGGGCAATTCCAGTGGGAACTGGGTCGGCAAGGTGGTGGCGAGGCGGGACGGCGCTTCCAAAACGCCCGATGCCAACAGGATGGATTGGGCGAAGGGATTGCCAATATCACGACCCGCTTGCCGCACCGCTTCAGCGGCTTGGGCGAGGCGTTGTTGGGCTTCNGCCGAAGAGACGAGGGCGATGGGCATTTGCCGTTCCCGCCAAAGGATTTGGGCAACGCTGGGCAGGACGAGTTCCAACGACTCCATCGCTGTTCCCAAAAACCAAACTTCACCCTGAATTTTCTGGAAGCCCCATGACCGCAACCGTTCGTGAGCAGCGACAAAGCGTTGGACGAGTTTCCGCTTCAGCGTCGGCAATCGCATCCCTTTCGGGTAACCCGAAAACTTTTCGGCGATGTCCACGACGATCGCCAGTTCGTTCCCTTTCGTCCCGATGAGGTCAATGGGGGGTTCGCGGGTGCCCCACCATTCGGCGTCATACAAAACACGGTCGCACCCGACGACCAGTTGCAAGTAGGTCGCGATGGCGTGCTGCTTGACGACAAAATAGTCCACGATGCCGTCACGCTCCTTGAGAGCGTTTGGTGCGCTGGCAAAGTATAGCACGATGACCCATCGGCATGAACCGAAGGGCGATGAGGGCAAATGCGATGGCGATTGATTCGCTCCGANCCCGCCTCTGGCGCATGGAACATGGCGGTGGACGAAGCGATGCTGCTCGCCCACGCAGCGGGGTTGACACCGCCAACCCTTCGCCTCTATGCGTGGTCGCCGCCCGCCCTTTCGCTGGGATTGCTGCAACCCCTCAACGCGGAGTGGGCAAAGGGATGCGCCCGTTTGGGTTTTGACCTCGTTCGGCGCCCTTCGGGGGGCGGTGCCGTTTTGCATCAACACGAAGTCACTTACGCCATCGTCACCGATGGGCGAAGTTGCCCGCAAGGCTCTTCCGTTTTGGCGACTTACCGATGGCTGGAGGGCGGATTGCGGGCGGCTTTGAAAAGGTTGGGCATTGAGCCCGACCCACCCTTTTCTCCTGACCGACCTGTCCCTTCGGCGTCCTTTTGCTACGCCCGCTTGACAGGAGCGGATTTGTCGGTGAGAGGACGCAAACTGTGCGGCTCCGCCCAAGCGCGCCGAAGAAATTTCCTGCTCCAGCACGGTTCGCTCCCTTTGCGTTGGGATGTCACCGCCTTGCGCCATCTGTTCGGTGACGAGGCAACGCCCCTCACCTGCTTGGAGTGGCTGACGGGAAAATCCCTGACGCCTGAAACGGTCATGGACGCCCTTGGGCGAGGGTTTGCGTGGGCGTTGGGCGTGACTTTCGTGGAAAGCGATTTGACGCCGACGGAGAAAGCCATTGCCGATTTGCTTTGCGATGCCAAATACGGTTCGGCGGCGTGGACGAGGGAGCGGCAAGTTGCTCCCGAATTGCGGTTGCAAGTGGAGCGGTTGCTGCAGTCAGCGTGACGGCGTTTTGTCAAGGCAGCGTTTCCAAAATGATGCGGTCGTTGGTGTAAACGCAAAGGGAAGCCGCAATTTTCAGGGCTTCTTCGGCGATGGTAGCGGCATCAAGGTCGGTGAAGCGCAGCAACGCTTTGGCAGCGGCAGCGGCATACGGTCCCCCTGAACCGATTGCTAACACTGCCCCGTTCTCTTCCTCGTCGGGCTCAATGACTTCTCCTGCGCCCGTGATCAGCAACAAGTTGTCGGTGTCGGCNACAATCATCAGCGCTTCCAAGCGCCGCAAGATGCGGTCAGTGCGCCAATCGCGCGCTAACTCAACGGCGGCGCGTCGCAAGTCGCCCCGAAACTCTTCCAGTTTCTCCTCAAAGCGCTGGAAGAGCGCCAAAGCGTCGGCGACCGAACCAGCGAAACCCGCTAACACGCGGTCTTTGTAAAGGCGACGAATTTTGCGGGCGGACTGCTTGACGACCGTTTCGCCCAATGTGACTTGCCCATCCCCCGCCATCGCCACCTTCCCATCCCGCCGAACGGCAACAATCGTCGTGGCATGCGTTTTGTCTTTCAGGCTCACTGGCATCGGCACGGGACGATGAGCCCCCCTTCTNGGGAGACTAAAGGCGATGTGCCCCCATCAACTCCCTTCGGATTTTGGCGAACTTCTCTAAGGCGAAATCCAAATCGTCTTTCGTGTGGACGGCGGAAAGCATGACCCGCAACCTCGCCGCCCNGCGTGGGACGGTCGGGTAGCCGATGGCTTGAACGAAGATGCCTTCCTCAAAGAGGCGACGGGAAAACGCCTGCGCCAGTGCGGCGTCACCCAGCATGACGGGCGTGATGGGTGTCTGCGTCTTGCCGATGTCAAAGCCCAACGCTTTTAAGCCCTCCTGAAAGTAGCGGGCGTTCTCCCACAACTTTTGGACACGCTCCTCGCTTTGCTGGAGGATGTCTACGGCAGCGATGCAGGCGGCGACATCGGCAGGTGCCATCCCCGTGCTGAACAAAAACGGGCGTCCCCGTTGACGCAGATACTCACACAACTCCGCTCCGCCCGCCACATAACCGCCGACGACGCCGAAGGCTTTGGAGAGGGTGCCGACTTCAATGTCCACTTCGCCGTGCAACCCGAAATGGTCGGTGATGCCCCGCCCACTGCGCCCTAAGACCCCTTCGCCGTGCGCATCGTCCACCATGACGATGGCGTCGTATTCCTTTGCCAACTTCACGATGTCGGGAAGGGGAGCGATGTCGCCATCCATGCTGAAGACACCGTCGGTGACGATGAGGGCGCGGCGAAACCGATGGCGATGTTCTTGCAACTTCGCCCGTAAATCGTCCACATCGCAGTGGGCGTAGCGGACGATTTCCGCCCGCGAGAGGCGGCAACCGTCAATGATGGAGGCGTGGTTAAGTTCGTCAGAAAAGATGCCGTCCTCCCGCCCCACCAAAGCGGGAATGGTCGCTAAGTTAGCGCAAAAGCCGCTTTGAAAAGCGACGACATCTTCCGTCTCTTTGAACTGTGCCAACTTGCGCTCCAACTCCACATGCAACCGCAGCGTCCCTGCAATCGTTCGGACGGCACCAGGACCGACGCCAAACTCGTCAATGGCTCGCTTGGCGGCTTCCTTGAGGACAGGGTCGTTGCAAAAGCCGAGGTAGTTGTTGGAACAAAGGTTGAGGACTTTCCGACCATCCACGACAATCCACGCCCCTTGCGGGCTCTCCAAAGTGCGGATGGTCACCAGCAAACTTTCCTGCCTAAGGGCTTCCAACTCCTGCCGCACGAAAGCGAGGACTTCGCGCACCATCGCCATCACCGCCTTGCAAGTTCAAGGTGAACCCACCAAACGCCTTCCCGCACCCCGCATCATTGTAGCGCCTTCCCTTCACCATCAGCGAAACCCGATGTCAGAGTAACGCCTGCGATCGCTCCCCACATCCCCAGACACCGACAAATTTTTCGGTGCGTCAAGCCGTCAGAACTGCCGTTCCCTTCACACTTCTCCGCCCCGCTGGGGCGTCGGCAGTTTGCGGCGATGGTGGTAGGCGAGGCGATTGATGGCTTCCAGATACGCCTTCGTTGCCGCCTCAATGGTGTCAGGCGAAATGCCGTGCCCGACGAAGATGTTGCCCTGTTCGTCCTCAATGCGCACGACGACATCGGCGACCGCATCCGTGCCAGGACCGACCGAACGGACTTGAAAGTCTACGAGACGATGCCTTTCCTTGACCAACTTGGCGATGGTGCGGTAGACGGCATCAATGGGACCGACACCCGTTTCCGACGCCAGCAACTCGTTGCCGTCCATGCGAATCCGCACCGTCGCCGCCGGCACCGTCCCTTTGCCTGAAACGACATGCATGTAGTCCAGATGGTAGACGACTTCCTCCTTGGGGACAGCATGAACGGTGTCGGCGACAAGGCTTTCTATGTCGGCGTCGGTGATGTGCTTTTTGCGGTCGGCGAATTCCTTGAAGCGCTTGAACACCTCGTCCAGTTGCTCCTTCGTCAACTGGTAGCCCAACTCCCGCAACTTGGCTTCCAAAGCATGACGCCCGCTGTGTTTGCCCAGCACGATGCCGCTTCCCGAAAGACCGACGACTTTCGGGTCAATGATCTCGTAAGTCAGCGGGTTGCTCAAAACGCCGTGTTGGTGGATGCCCGATTCGTGGCGGAAGGCGTTGGCGCCGACGATGGCTTTGTTGGGTTGGACGGGCATGCCCGTCAGTTCGCTGACCAGTCGGCTGGTGCGGATGATTTGGTCGTGACGGATGTTGGTGGTGCAATCCAGCACTTGCCCGCGACAGTAAATCGCCATGACAATCTCTTCAAGGCTGGCGTTGCCCGCCCGCTCGCCGATGCCGTTGATGGTGCACTCCACCTGATTGGCGCCCGCCATGATGCCCGCCAGCGAGTTGGCGACCGCCAGACCCAAATCGTTGTGGCAGTGGACGCTGACGAATTGCACCTTCTTGATGTTGGGCACCCGCTCCATCACCGTCCGAACCAACTGACCGAACTCGTGGGGCAGGGCGTAGCCAACGGTGTCGGGGATGTTGATGGTCGTCGCCCCCGCATCAATGGCGGCTTCAAAGACTTGGCAGAGAAATTCAGGGTCGCTGCGGGTCGCATCTTCGGCGCTGAATTCCACATCATCCGTGTATTGGCGCGCCCACTTCACCGCCTTGACGGCAGCGTCCAAAACTTGCTCTCTGGTCATCCGCAGTTTGTATTGCAGGTGGATGTCGCTGGTGGCGATGAAGGTGTGAATTCGGCGCTTCTTGGCAGGCTTGATAGATTCGCCAGCGATGTCAATGTCCTGCTTGACCGCTCGTGACAAAGCGGCAATGACGGGACCGTTCGCTGTGCCGACTTGCTCGGCGATGAGTTGGACNGCAGCGGCTTCGCCCGGCGAAGCGATGGGGAAGCCCGCTTCAATGACATCCACGCCCAAGCGGGCGAGTTGCTTGGCAATCTCCAATTTCTCGTGCTGCATCAAACTGACGCCCGGCGATTGCTCGCCGTCGCGCAGGGTCGTGTCAAAGATGGCAATGTGGCGTGCCATCGTCCTCAGCCTCCTTCGGGAAAGTTTTTGCGAAGCGAAAGCGATTGGGTTGGCAAGGGTGCTCTATGTGGGGCAAAGCAGCGATGGGGTCACTCGGTCGGGCACGGGGTTCAGCGCCCGACCGATAGGAGAAGGCATAGCAAGGCGAAAAGGGACGGGGCAGCGCCTCGCGCCGCCGTCAAAGGCTCGCTATGGACGATTTGCCGCCAACCGTTCCGATGCATCATCCCTTTTCGCCTCTCCGTCTCAAAGCAGGTCGGAATTTTTGCGCCTCCGTTGCTGCCATCAAGTTTGGTCGGCAGCGAATTATGGCGCACCCTTCCCCGCTTGTCTATAGCCGACAAATCGTGTGGTTAATGGTCGTGGCTAATAGCCACTCCAACATCTGGCTGTTGCGACATTCGCCAAAGCAGCCTCATGCTGCCGCCACTTCTGCCCGCTGAGTGACGGTGAAGGTGAAATCGCCTTTTTGCTCGTCGTAGTCTATTCGCACATGGTCGCCCTCTTTGACTTGACCTGCGATAACCATCTTCGCCAACGGGTTGGCGATGTGCCGCTCCATAGTTCGGCGCAGCGGTCGGGCACCGAAGGTTGGGTCGTAACCCAACTCCGCCAATTTTGCCCTTGCCGTTTCGCTCAACTCCAGCGTGATGCGCTTATCGGCGAGCCGCTGCTTCAGTCGCTCAAATTGCAAGTCCACAATCTGCTGGATGTGCTCCTTTGTCAGTCGGTTGAAGACAATGATCTCGTCGATGCGGTTCAAAAATTCGGGTCGGAAGGCGCGCCTCAGTGCGTCCCAAACCTTCTCGCGGATGCGTTCGGGCGTATCATACTCGGTGATGAACTCCGTGCCGATGTTGCTGGTCATGATGATGAGGGTGTTGCGGAAGTCAACAGTGCGCCCTTTGCCATCTGTCAAGCGCCCGTCATCCAGCACTTGCAGCAGGACATTGAAGACNTCAGGATGCGCCTTCTCAATCTCGTCAAACAGNACGACGCTGTAAGGGCGGCGGCGAACCGCTTCGGTCAATTGCCCGCCTTCTTCGTAGCCGACATAGCCGGGCGGCGCACCGATCAAGCGGGCGACGCTGTGGCGCTCCTGATACTCGCTCATGTCAATGCGAATCATCGCCCGCTCATCGTCAAACAGGAACTCAGCCAACGCTTTCGCCAATTCGGTCTTACCCACGCCCGTTGGACCGACGAAGATGAAACTGGCGATAGGGCGATTGGGGTCTTGCAAACCGGCACGGGCTCTTCGGACAGCGTTGGCGACGATTTCAATGGCGTGGTCCTGCCCGACAACGCGGCGCTTGAGCCGCTCTTCCATGTGCAGCAACTTCTCCGCCTCGCTCTCCATCAAGCGATGGACAGGGATGCCCGTCCATTTGCTGACGACTTCAGCGATGTCTTCCTCGTCAACTTCTTCCTTCAGCAAGCGACCGTTCTTTTGGACTTCGGCAAGTCGCTGCTCTTCTTGCTGAAGTTGCTTTTGCAGTTCAGGCAAGCGACCGTAACGCAATTCGGCGGCTCGGTTCAGGTCATACTCGCGCTCCGCCTTTTCAATCTCAAAGCGGGTTTGCTCAATTTGCTCTTTGAGTTGTCGGATGCGTTGGATGATTTCCCGCTCCAACTGCCATTGTGCCTTCAAGGCTTCAAGTTTCTCCCGCAACTCAGCCATCTCCCGCTCCAACTTTTCNAGNCGCTCNCNGGCAACGGGGTCATCGCTGTCCTTGCTCAAAGCGACACGCTCAATCTCCAACTGGCGGATGCGCCGTTCCACCTCGTCAATTTCCGTCGGCATGGAGTCAATTTCCATCCGCAATTTCGCTGCCGCTTCGTCTACCAAGTCAATGGCTTTGTCNGGCAGGTGGCGGTCAGGAATGTATCGGTGTGACAGGACGGCAGCGGCGACCAAAGCGCTGTCTTTGATGCGGACACCGTGATGGACTTCGTAGCGCTCTTTCAACCCACGCAAAATCGCAATCGTTTGTTCAACGGTTGGCTCAGCGACATAGACGGGCTGGAATCGGCGCTCCAAAGCGGGGTCTTTCTCAATGTGCTTGCGGTATTCGTCCAAAGTCGTCGCACCAATGCATCGGAGTTCTCCACGAGCCAANGCAGGCTTGAGCATGTCGCCAGCGGCAACAGCGCCCTCAGCGGCGCCAGCACCGACGATGGTGTGCAGTTCGTCAATGAAGACGATGATTTGCCCTTCGGAAGCGATGATTTCGTTGAGCACCGCCTTGAAGCGCTCTTCAAATTCGCCGCGATACTTAGTGCCCGCCAAAATGGCGGCGACATCCAGTTGAATGATGCGTTTGTCCTTCAAACTGTCGGGGACATCGCCGGCGGCGATGCGTTGTGCCAACCCTTCCACGATGGCAGTTTTACCGACGCCGGGGTCACCAACCAAAACAGGGTTGTTTTTCGTGCGGCGGGAAAGGATGTGAATGACGCGGCGGATTTCCTCATCGCGCCCGATAACTGGGTCAAGTTTGCCTTGCCGAGCCAATTCGGTTAAGTCTCGTCCAAATCGCTCCAACGCTTGGTATCGCTCTTCAGCGGCTTGGTCGGTGACGCGATGTGGACCGCGAACAGCCAAAATGGCTTGGTGCAATGCGTGTGGGGCAGCGCCCTCTTCACGCAAAATGCGACCAGCAGGACCATCATCGTAAGCCAGCGCCAAAAGCAAGTGCTCGGTGCTGATGTAATCGTCCCGCCACTCTTTCGCTTGTTGCTCGGCTCGGTTGAACAAGTTCATCAGCCGTTGGCTCAGGTAAACCTGAGTGGTTGTCGTCGCTTGTGGAAGTCGTCGGACTTCCATCTCGGCTCGACGCAATAAAGTGTCAACGGGGACGCCCAGTTTCTGCAAGACACGAACGGCAACGCCGTCACGGTCCCGCAACAGCGCGACGAGCAGATGTTCGGGCGTCAGTTCGGGGTTGCGCCGCTCCACCGCAATGCTATGGGCTGCTTGCAATGCTTCTTGTGCCTTAACCGTAAAGCGGTTCAAGTCCATCTCTCATCACCTCGTGGTGCGTAAAGCGTAATGCGTGAGTTCAATTGCCTTCGGACAAATTTTGCACGCACGATTACACGCGCACGCAAACTTGGGAAAGCCCGCCGCAGGAGGGAAAGCGCCTGAAGCCGTTTCCTGTTTACCCGACAGGCTGCAATTTGAAACCTGCTTTTTGCGACTCATCGGTCAGCAGTGGCATTAAGGAACGGGCTCGTTCAGTTAGGTGGTAGCGGACTTGGATGGGTTTTGTTGGGACGATTTCACGCCAGACCAAGCCTAACCTCTCCAACTTAGCCAACCGCTCAAAGAGCAACTTGTCGGCGATTTTCAGCCNTGCNCTCAAACTTTTTGGTCGGCGTGGCTGCTGTGCCAGAAGTTTCAGGATTGCCACCATGTATCGGCATCGCAGCACTGTCGTCAGTTCGTCCAAAGTCAAGCCACTTTGAAGGAGGCTTTTCGCCCACTGTGCCAATTTCAAGCCTTCTTCGGTGAGTCGGTAATCGGTTCGACGGGGATAGCCGTCAAAGGTGAAGCGTTGCACTAAGTTGAACCGCTCCAACTTCCTCAGTCGCTGCCACAAAACTTTGGGCTTTAGGTTAGAGTGACGGCGCAAAATTTGCGATGGGCGGGATGCACCGTCGCCCAACTCCGCCAAAACCACCACGCTCCATTTGCAACGAAGTATCTGTTGCCATTCACCCTTGAGTTCCATCGCCATCACTGCCCGCACAAATGCTGGCGAACTAATGTCGCTACCGTTCGGTTAGCGGCTTCCCGTTTGGTTCGTTATTGTCAAGGGACGGAGGCATGACATAGTTTAGCACGGTCGCAAATAAATCGCTGGCGACCAAAAAA
>JGI26466J51736_1000916_pt1 | contig 12432 bp, 13 predicted proteins | sample PerSpoCPS_CMetaG_FD_51736 | JGI IMG/M metagenome (IMG submission 51736) | reverse complement strand
CCGTCCCGCCGGCCAAAGCTAAGCGCCCGCACTTTGGTTTCGCAACACAGGGTGCCCAAGTCTAGGCTGTGGAAGGGCTTTTCTGGGGCCCCCACCGCGGCTTTCGCCGCGGTGGGGTACTTAAGCGCCCGGAAGGTATAATGCCCCTGGCCTTCTAAGGCCGGGAGGTGGAGCTTGAACCTGCACGAGTATCAAGCCAAGGAGATCCTCGCCCGCTACGGGGTGCCGGTGCCACCCGGCAGGGTGGCCTACACCCCCGAGGAGGCCAAGAGGATCGCCGAGGAGTTCGGCAAGCGGGTGGTCATCAAGGCCCAGGTCCACGTGGGAGGGAGAGGCAAGGCCGGAGGCGTGAAGCTGGCCGACACCCCAGCCGAGGCCTACGAGAAGGCCCAGGCCATCCTGGGCATGAACATCAAGGGCCTCACCGTCAAGAAGGTCCTGGTGGCCGAGGCGGTGGACATCGCCAAGGAGTATTACGCCGGCCTCATCCTGGACCGCTCAAAGAAGCGGGTGGTCCTCATGCTCTCCAAGGAGGGGGGCGTGGACATTGAGGAGGTGGCCGCACAGCGCCCCGAGGCCATCCACAAGTTCTGGATTGACCCCCACAAGGGCCTGAGGGCCTTTGAGGCCCGGGAGATGGTCCGGCGGGCGGGCCTCGAGGGCAACCTCAACAAGCTGGCCCAGGTGCTGGTGGCCCTCTACCGGGCCTACGAGGGGGTGGACGCCTCCATCGCCGAGATCAACCCCCTGGTGGTCACCACCGACGGCGCCATCGTGGCCGCCGACGCCAAGATCGTCCTGGACGACAACGCCCTCTTCCGCCACCCTGATCTGGCCGAGCTCAGGGAGGTGGAGGCCGAGCACCCCCTGGAGGTGGAGGCCAGCAACTACGGCTTCGCCTACGTGAAGCTTGACGGCAACATCGGCGTCATCGGCAACGGGGCGGGGCTTGTGATGTACACCCTGGACCTGGTGAACCGGGTGGGGGGCAGGCCCGCCAACTTCCTGGACATCGGGGGCGGGGCCAAGGCGGACGTGGTCTACAACGCCCTCAAGCTGGTCCTCAAGGACCCCGACGTCAAGGGCGTCTTCATCAACATCTTCGGCGGCATCACCCGGGCGGACGAGGTGGCCAAGGGGGTCATCCGGGCCCTCGAGGAGGGCCTCCTCACCAAGCCGGTGGTCATGAGGGTGGCGGGCACCGCCGAGGAGGAGGCCAAGAAGCTTCTGGAAGGGAAGCCCATCTACATGTACCCCACGTCCATAGAGGCGGCCAAGGCCATCGTGGCCATGGTGGGAGGTGCGGCGTGATCCTGGTCAATAGGGAAACCCGCGTCCTGGTCCAGGGCATCACCGGCCGGGAGGGACAGTTCCACACCCAGCAGATGCTGGCCTACGGCACCAAGATCGTGGCCGGGGTAACCCCGGGCAAGGGGGGGACCGAGGTCTTGGGCGTCCCCGTCTACGACACGGTGAAGGAGGCCGTGAAGAGCCACACCATTGACGCCTCCATCATCTTCGTGCCCGCCCCCGGCGCAGCCGACGCCGCTTTGGAGGCGGCCCACGCCGGCATCCCCCTCATCGTCCTCATCACCGAGGGCATCCCCACCCTGGACATGGTGAAGGCGGTGGAGGAGATCCGGACCCTGGGGGTGCGCCTCATCGGGGGGAACTGCCCCGGGATCATCAGCGCCGAGGAGACCAAGCTGGGCATCATGCCGGGCCACGTCTTCAAAAGGGGCAGGGTGGGCCTCATCAGCCGCTCGGGGACCCTCACCTACGAGGCGGCCGCCGCCCTCTCCCAGGCCGGCCTCGGCACCACCACCACCGTGGGCATCGGCGGGGACCCGGTGATCGGCACCACCTTCAAGGACCTCCTCCCCCTCTTCAACGACGACCCCGAGACCGAGGCCGTGGTCCTGATCGGCGAGATCGGGGGCTCGGACGAGGAGGAGGCCGCGGCCTGGGTGAAGGCCCACATGAAGAAGCCGGTGGTGGGCTTCATCGGGGGCCGCTCGCCCCCAAGGGGAAGCGCATGGGCCACGCCGGGGCCATCATCATGGGCAACGTGGGCACCCCGGAGTCCAAGCTGAAGGCCTTCGCCGAGGCCGGCATCCCCGTGGCCGACACCATTGACGAGATCGTGGAGCTGGTGAAGAAGGCCTTGGGCTAAAGCCCTTTTACGTCCTCCCCGTGGCCTCCGCCATGGCCAGGAGACGGGCGGCGTGCTCCTGGGTGAGCTGCCCCGGAAGAAGCCGCCAGGCCCAGTTGCCCGAAGGGCGCCCCGGGTAGTTCATGCGGGCCTCGGAGCCCAGGGCCAGAACGTCCTGCACGGGGTAAATGGCCAGTCTGGCCACGGACTTCATGCAAAGGCCCATGAGGGCCCAGGGCACCTCTTCCTCCTGGCGGAAGCTGATCCCCCAGTCCGCCAGGTACCNCTCCAGGAAGGCCCGCTCGTGGGGGGAGGCCGTGCGGTACCAGCCCAGGGTGGTGTCGTTGTCGTGGGTGCCGGTGTAGACCACCACCCGGCCATGGGCGGGGTAGTTGTGGGGGAGGAAGGGGTTTTCCATGCCGTCGTCAAAGGCGAACTGCAGGACCTTCATCCCCGGAAGCCCGTAGCGGTCCCGCAGGGCCTCCACCTCGGGGGTGATGACCCCCAGGTCCTCGGCCAGGACGGGCACCTGGCCGAAAACCTCCTGGATGCGGTCAAAGAGCTTCTCTCCCGGAGCCTTCACCCAGCGCCCCTCCACCGCCGTGGGGCAGGAGGCCGGGATCTCCCAGTAGGCCTCAAAGCCCCGGAAGTGGTCCACGCGCACCAGGTGGAATAGCTCCAGGGCCTTGGCGAGCCGGGCTATCCAAAAGGAGAACCCCTCTCTCTCCAGGACGTCCCAGCGGTAGAGGGGGTTGCCCCAGCGCTGGCCGGTCTCCGAGAAGTAGTCGGGGGGCACCCCCGCCACCACCGGGGCCTTCCCTCCTCGTCCAGGTGGAACCACTCGGGGTGGGCCCAGACCTCGGCCGAGTCCTCGGCCACGAAGATGGGCATGTCCCCGATGATGGCCAGGCCCAGGGCCTCGGCCTCCTCCTTGAGGGCCTTCCAGGCCTCAAAGAAGAGCCACTGGGTCCAGGCGTGGAAGGCCACCTCCTCCGCCAGGGCCGCTTCCGCCTCCTTAAGGGCCTTCTCCTCCCGCCGCCTCAGGGGAAGGGGCCACTGGTTCCAGGGAAGCCCCCCGTGCTGGGCCTTGAGGGCCATGAAGAGGGCGTAGTCTTTGAGCCAGGAGGCCTCCTTCTCCTGGAAGGCGAGGAAGTCCTCCCGTTCCTTCCTGGGAGCCTTTTCCAGAAAGCCCTGGTAGGCGGCCTTAAGGGCGGGCCATTTCCAGGCGTAGAGCCAGCCGTAGTCCACCCGCCCCTGGGGGAAGCCGGGGTCCTTTAGGACCAGGTAGCCCTTCTCCGCCAACGGCCTCAGGTCTATGAGGTAGGGGTTGCCGGCGAAGGCGCTGAAGGCCTGGTAGGGGGAGTCCCCGTAGCCCGTGGGGCCCAGGGGGAGGACCTGCCAGAAGCGCCCCCCGGCCCCTTTTAGGAAGCGGAGGAAGTCCCGGGCCTCGAGGCCCAGGACGCCCACGCCGTGGGGGCCGGGGAGGCTCGTGGGATGGAGGAGGAGGCCAAAGGCCCTAGGAAGCTCCATGCCCTAGACTATACCGCCCGGGCTGGAAGGACTTCCAGGGACACCCGCCCCCCTACCCTACCTTGTTCCCCTTTTCGTCGTAGACGTAAAACCCCCGGCCCACTTTGCGCCCCAACAGCCCCGCCTGGACCATGCGGCGAAGCAGGGGGGAGGGCCGGTACTTGTCGTCGCCGAAGCCCCGGTGGAGGACCTCCATGATGGCCAAGCAGGTGTCCAGGCCGATGAAGTCGGCGAGCTCCAGAGGCCCCATGGGGTGGTTCATCCCCAGGCGCATGATGCCATCTATGGCCTCCTTGGTGGCCACCCCCTCCCTCAGGGCCTCCACGGCCTCGTTGATCATGGGCATGAGGAGGCGGTTGGACACGAAGCCCGGGTAGTCCTGGACCTCGAGGGGGGTCTTCCCCATCCGCCTGGCCACCTCCACCACCACGTCCCGGGTGGCCGCCGAGGTGAGCTCTCCCCGGATCACCTCCACCAGCCCCATCAGGGGCACGGGGTTGAAGAAGTGCATGCCGATGAAGCGCTCGGGCCGGCCCGAGTACCGCCCCAAAGCGGTGATGGGGATGGAGCTGGTGTTGGAGGCCAGGATGGCCTCGGGCTTGGCCAGGGCCCCAAGCCTCTCCAAGAGGGCCCGCTTGGCCCCCTCGTCCTCCACGATGGCCTCCACGATCAGGTCGGCCTCTCTAAAGGCCTCCAGGTCCAAGGTGGTGCGGATCCGCCCCAAAGCGGCCTCGAGGGCCTCCTCCGTGATGCGCCCTTTCTCCAGAAACTTGGCCAAGGAGCGCCGGATGGCCTCTAGCCCCCGCCTTAGCGCCTCCTCCGAGGCGTCCAGGAGGAGCACCTCGTAGCCCGCCTGGGCCGCCACCTGGGCGATGCCACTCCCCATCTGCCCCGCGCCCACCACGCCGATGGTCTTGACCTCCATAGGCCACCTCGGCGGCTATTTTACCCGCAGGTTCACCAGAACCACGCCCACAAGGGCCAGGGCGCCCCCCAGGAGGGAAAGGGGGGAAGGCACCTCGCCAAGCCACAGGTAGGCGATGAGGATGGCCAGGACCGGGGAGAGGTAGAGGAAGGAGGAGAGCCTGGAGGCGGGCGTCCTGGAGAGGGCGTAGGTCCAGGTGAGGTAGGCCAGGGCCCCGGGGAAGACCCCCAGGTAAAGGGCGGAAAGGAGGGCGGGCCCAGGGGCCTTTAGCAGGGCCTCGGGAAGCCCGGGGAGGAAGAGGAGGAGGGGCAGGGTGCCCAGGACCAGGGTGTAGACCGTGATCTCCTCGCTCCCGTAGCGGGCGAAGAGGGGCTTTTGCAGGACGAAGTAGAAGGAGGTGGAAAGGGCGGAAAGGAGGATGAGGAAGGCCCCCGGGCTGAAGGCGAGCCCCCCGCCCTCCCCGAAGGCGATGAGGAGGGAGCCCAGGAGGGCCAGGGCGAAGCCCAGGACCCCCAGGGGGCGAAGCCTCTCCTTCAGAAAGAAGTAGGAGAGCACCGCGGTGAAGACGGGCCCGGTGGCGATGAGGAGGCTCGCCGCCCCGGCGCTCACGGAAAGCTCCCCGTAGACCAGGGCCGTGTGGTAAAGGGTGATGCCCAAAAAGCCCAGGAGGAAAAGCCGGGGCAGGTCCTCCCGCCTGGGGAGGCCTGAGGCCCCGGGCCCGGGCGTAGAGGAGGAGGACGCTTCCCGCCACCAAAAAGCGGAGGAGGACCAGATGCCCCGGGGAAAGCCCCTTGAGCCCCGCCCTGATGGCGGCGAAGGCGCTGGCCCAGAAGAGGATGGTGACCAGGGCGGCCAGGAGGGCTCTAGGCTCCATGGGGCAGGACCAGGTAATAGAGGCCTCGATCTAAAAAGCCCCTCTCCAGGAGGGCGTTCACCTCCCGGGCCGTGACCCGGAGGACCCGGGCCTTGACCTCCTCGAGGGCCAGGTAGCGGCCGGTGTAGAGGTACTCCAGCCCCAGGTGGAAAAGCCGCCCCATGGGGGTCTCCCCGGCGAAGACCAGGCCCGTGGCCAGGGGGGTCTTGGCCTTCTCCACCTCCTCCTCCCCCACCCCTTCCCTAGCCAGGCGGGCAAGCTCCTCCTGGAGGGCCGAGAGGACCTCCCCCTTGTGGGCGGGGTCCGCCTGGACGTAGGCGTGGAAGAAGCCCGCCCGGTCCGCCTCCTCGTGGCCGAAGGAGGCCGCCTCGGCGAGGCCGGTGTCCACCAGGGCGAAGTGAAGCCTGCCCGAGCCCTCCTCCCCCAGGAGGTGGGCCAGGACCTGGGCGGGAAAGCGGGCCTCCTCCTGTAGGCGAAGCCGGGGAAAAGGCCCACCAGGTAGAGGGCCTTGGCCTTGTCGTAGGGGCGTTCCAGAAGGCCGGTGGCGGGCGCCAAAGGGGGATAGGCCCGGCCCGCCTCCCCCCCGGTAGAAGCCCTCGGTAAGACGCTCCGCCTCCTCCAGAAGCCAGCCGAAGTCCACCTTCCCCGTGGCCGCCAGGACCATGTTGCCCGCCAGGTAGCGCCGCCTATGGTAGGCGGCCATCCCCTCCCGGGTGAGGGCCCTTATGCTCTCCTCCGTGCCCAAGACGCTCTGGCCCAGGGGGTGGTCCCGGAAGAAGGCCCTCCTGGCCCAGTCGTAGGCCATGAAGCCCGGGCGGTCCTGGTAGCGGGCGATCTCCTCGAGGATCACCTGCTTCTCCGTGGCGAAGTCCTCCTCCCGCAAAGCGGGGAGCATGAGCCGGGAGAAGAGCGCAAGAAGGGACGGGGCGAACTCGGGCAGGACCGCTCCGTAGTAGACCGTGGCCTCCTCCGAGGTGAAGGCGTTGTACTGGGCCCCCATGCGGTCAAAGGCCAGGTTGACGGAAAGGGCGTCCATGCCCTCGGGGCCCTTGAAGACCATGTGCTCCAGGAAGTGGCTCACCCCGCTCTCATGGGGGGCCTCGTCCCGGGCCCCGGTCTTCACGAAGTAGCCCAGGGCCACGCTCCTGGCCTCGGGGAGGACCTCGGCGATGACCCTGAGGCCGTTTTTTAAGACCGCTTCCTTAAACATCCTCCACCTCCCCCAAAAGCCCCACCCAGGGGTCCCGGTAGGGGTGGGCCCTTAAGAAGGCGTTGACCTCCTCCAAGGTGGTGCCCTCCACCCTCGCCTCAATCTCGGCCAGGGGGCGCACCCGGCCCAGCATGTAGAGGTCCCGGGCCATGGAGGAGGCCCTGGTCCTGATGGACTCGTCCCCCATGACCAAAGCGGTCCTGAGGCCCACCTTGGCCCGGGCAAGCTCCTCCTCCGTGACCCCTTCGGCGAGCCTTTCCATCTCCTGAAGCATGACGGCCAAAGTCTCCTTGGCCCTATCCCTGGTGGTGCCGGCGTAGGCCATGAGGAGGCCCTGCCCCTTCACCCCCGCCGGGAAGGCGGAGACGGCGTAGACCAGGCCCCTTTTCTCCCGCACCTCGGTGAAGAGGCGGCTGCTCATCCCGCCGGAGAGGACCTCGAGGGCCAGCCTGGCCGCGTAGAAGCCCGGGTCCTCGGGGCCCACATCGGGATAGGCCAGGCCGATCTGGACCTGGGCCGTGGGCCGCCTCAGGGCGAAGCGCTCCGGCGAGGCGAGGAGGGGCGGGGGATAAAGGGCCTCCTCCCCTTCCCAAAGGGCCAGGGGCTCCAGCGCCCCAAGGAGCCTCTCCCAGGAAACCCCCCCGGCCACGGCCAGGATGGCCCCCCTGGGGGTGTAGCGCCTTCCGAAGTCCTCCCTCAGGGCTTTGGGCGTGGCCCGCTTCAGGTCCTCCTCCCGGCCCAAGGGGTCGCGGCCGTGGGGGGAAAGAAAAACCCGCCGCCTGAGTTCAGAGAAAAGCTTTCTGGCGGGCTGGTCCTCCTGGGAGAGGAGGCTTTGCAGGGCCACGGAGCGCACCGCCTCAAACCCCTCCTCGGGAAGGCGGGGCCGGGTGAGGAGGAGGGCGTAGAGGCGGAAGACCTCCTCCAGGACCTCGGGCAGGAAGCTGGCGGCGAAGGCGGTGTACTCCAGGCCGGCCCCGCTACTCCGCCGCACCCCCAAGGCGTCCAGGGCCTGGGCCAGGCCCCTGGCGTCCAGCTCCCCCGCCCCCTTCCAAAGCCAGCCCTCCAAGAGGGTGCTGGCCCCTTCCAGGCCCTCGGGGTCGCCCACCGCCCCGGCGGGGACCAAAAGCTGGAAGGCCACGCCGGGAAAGTCCCGCTCCTCCAGGGCCACGGTAAGGCCATTGGGCCATCGCTCCACGCGGCTCACAGGCCTAAGGGTATCATGGGGAGCGTGAAGGAGGGGGAGGTCCGGGAAAGGCTCCTGAGGCCCATCCTCCGGGAGCTCCAGGACGGGGCCAGGGACCGGGTGGTGGTGGGGGGCCTCGAGGGCTTGGTCCGCAACCTGGCCCGCCCCTTTCCCAAACTCCTGGACCTGTTCCAGGGCTACGGGGAGAAGGACCCCGAGGCGCGGAAGAAGGTCCTGGAGGAGGCCCTCCGCATCCTTCAGGACGGCCAGGAGAAGGCCCCACCCCCGGGCCAAAGCCCCGGCTGAAGCCCCAGGACCCCGCCCACCTCCTGGCCCCGCCCCAAAGCCGGAAAAAGCTCTCCGAGCTGGGCCTTCACACCGTGCGGGACGTCCTCCACTACTACCCCCGCCGCTACGAGGACCGCCGGGCCCTCCCCGGCGTGCGCTACCTGGAGGACGGCCAGAAGGCCACCCTCTCGGTCAAGGTCCTGGCCAAGGAGCTGGTGAGGACCCCCAAGAAGGGGATGCAGCTGGTCCAGGTCAAGGCCATGGACGCCTGGGGGTGGCGGCTCACCCTGGTCTGGTTCAACCAGCCCTGGGTCCTCTCCCAGATAGAGGAGGGGGCCACGCTGATCGTCACCGGCCGGGTGCAGCGTAGGAACGGGGTCCAGCTTCTGGTGGAGCACTTTGAGGACGAGGGCACGGAGTCCCTCTCCACCGGGCGCATCGTCCCCATCTACCCCGCCAAGGAGGGGGTGGGGCAGGCCTTTTTGCGCCGCACCGTCCACCGGGCCCTGGAGATGGCCCTGCCCCTCCCCGACCCCGTGGAGCCCTACCGGGAGGGCCTGGGCCTCATGCCCTATTCCCAGGCCCTCAGGGCCATCCACTTCCCCGAGGACGAGGAGGCCCTCAAGAAGGCCCTTCTCCGCCTGAAGTTTGACGAGTACCTCCTCCTGGAGCTCAAGGCCCTCCTGGACGCCGGGGGGGTGGTCCTGGGGCGGGCCTTCCGGGTGGAGGAGGCCTGGGTGGAGGCCTTTAAAAAGGCCCTCCCCTTCCCCCTCACCCGGGCGCAGGAGCGGGTCATGGCCGAGATCGCAAAGGACATGCAAAGCCCCCGCCAGATGGCCCGCCTCCTCCAGGGGGACGTGGGCTCGGGGAAGACGGTGGTGGCGGCCTTCGCCCTCTATTTGGCCGCCATGAACGGGGCCCAGGGCGCCCTCATGGCCCCCACGGAGATCCTGGCCCGGCAGCACTTCCAAAACCTCACCCGCTACCTCTTCCCCCTGGGGGTGAGGGTGGAGCTCCTTTTGGGCTCCACGCCGGCCCGGGAGCGGGAGGCCATCCTGGCCCGCCTCCGCTCCGGCGAGGCCCAGGTGGCCGTGGGCACCCACGCCCTCATCCAGGAGGGGGTGGAGTTCCAAGACCTGGGCCTGGCCGTGGTGGACGAGGAGCACCGCTTTGGGGTTTTGCAGCGGCGGGCCCTCCTCAAGATGGCCAAGACCCCGCCCGACGTCCTGGTCATGTCGGCCACGCCCATCCCCCGCTCCCTGGCCCTCACCCTCTACGGGGACCTGGAGGTGAGCCTCCTGGACGAGATGCCCCCGGGCCGCACCCCGGTGAAGACCAAGGTCCTCCCCCACCGCCTCCGCCTCCAGGCCTACGCCTTCGCCCGGGAGGAGATCAAAAAGGGGCACCAGGTCTTCGTGGTGGCCCCGGCCATTGAGGAGTCCGAGCTGGACCTGAAGGCGGCCACCCTCCTCTACGAGGAGCTCCAAGGCCTCCTCCCCGAGGCCAGGATCGCCCTCCTCCACGGGAAGATGCCCGCCCGGGAGAAGGAGGCGGTCATGGAGGCCTTCCGCCAGGGGGCCTACGACCTTTTGGTCTCCACCACGGTCATTGAGGTGGGGGTGGACATCCCCCGGGCCACCCTGATCATCGTGGAAAACGCCGAGCGCTTCGGCCTGGCCCAGCTTCACCAGCTAAGGGGCCGGGTGGGGCGGGGAGGGCTNNNNGGCTACGCCATCTTCCTGGCGGGGGAGGCGGGCCAGAAGACCATGAAAAGGCTAAAGGTCCTCGAGGCCTCCACCGACGGCTTTTACATCGCCGAGATGGACCTGAAGCTCCGGGGCCCCGGGGAGCTCAGGGGCACCCGGCAGTCGGGCTACCCGGAGCTTAAGCTTGGCGACCTGGCGGAGGACACCGAGGTCATAGAGCGGGCGCGGGCCCTGGCCAAGGCCATCGTGGAGGAGGACCCGGACCTCTCCCTCCCCAAGCACCAGGCCCTCAAGGAGGAGCTGAGGGCCCAGGCGGAGCGGATCGGCTTCCGGGAGGTCATCTAGCCCCCATGGCCCTCGAGGCCCTCCCCCACCCCCTCCTCCCCGCCTTCTTCTCCCCGGGCGGGGCTTTGCGGGCCAACGCCCTCCAGGGCTACCTCCTCTCCCTCACCCCCGCCTACGCCCCCTACGCCCCCCTTCCCGTGGTGCGGCTTTTCGTCCTCTCGGAAAAGGACTGGCGGGCGAGGCTCCCCTACCCTTACGGCCTCCCCTTCCAGCACACGGGGCCGGAGGGCCTCATCCTCTACGCCCCCCTCACCTACCCGGAGAGGCTCCTCCACCGCCTCCGGGAGGTCCTCCTNCCCCTGGGCCCNCCNCCNGGGGAGATCCCGGCCTTTTTGGACCTGAACCTGGGGCACGAGTACGCCCACGCCCTGCAGGTGGCCTGGAGGCTCCGCACCGGGGCCAGGTGGCTGGACGAGTTTTTGGCCAACTACCTCTTCCTCCTGGGGCTAAAGGAAAGCGCCCCGAGCTGGCCCAGGAACTCCTCCTCTTTAGCGAATACCTGGCCCGCCTGAACCCCGAGAAAAAGAGCCTCTCCCTCTACGAAAGAAGGAGGGGCAACCTGGAAAGCGCCCTCTGGTTCCAGGCCCACTTCACCCTGAAGGCCTGGGAGATCCTGGAAAAGGACGGGGACCGCCTCTTAAAAAGCCTTTTTGGCGGAGGCCCCCCTGGACCGCAGGAAGGGCCACCGCCTCCTTCTCGCCCTCTACCCGGACCTGAAGGCCTGGTTCGCCGCCTTCGGCCTCAGGGGCGCACCCTAGGGGCCACCTTCCCCTCGGCCAGGGCCTTCAGCCAGTCCAGGAAGCTCACCTCCCCCACCTTCAGGGTGTAGAGCTCGGGCCTGGGCAGGATGCAGTGCTGGCTCCCCGGGGCCAGGTAGAAGGTGTAGTTCTCTGCCTGGGCCGGGGTGAGGACGGCCTTCTGGGCCTCGGTGGCCCACTCGCGGGCCGTGGCCTCCGAGGGGGACCTTTCCCCCTTCATGAGGGCGTAGAAGTAGATCTGGGTGCCGTCCAAAAGGTGGTGTACTGGGCCAGGACCGCCTTGGGGTAGGCCCTGCTCAGGGCCAGGTAGATCTCGGAGACGCTGGGCCTGGCCGAAAGCCCGGGAAGCTCGGGGAAGCGGGGGTTCCAGCGGGCGTAGCCGGGGAAGTCCGGCGTGGCCACCCCCACCCCGGCGTCCCCGCAGACGGCGATCTGGGCGTTTTTGTAGGTGGAAAGGACTTTATCCGCCCAGAAGATGGCCCCGTAGGCCCCGGCGCTGCACCCGGTGACGAAGACCCGCTCCGCCTGGGCGTGGTTCCTGAAGACGTACTCCAGGGCCGCCTGGGCGTTCCTGGCCCCCTGGTGGTGGACCTTGAAGCCGCCGTAGTCCACCGTGGCCCGGCCCACGTGCAGGTCCCCCGTGCAGTAGGGCACGAAGACGTGGGTCCAGCCGAAGAAGGGGTTGGCCACGCTCATGCGGTTGTAAATGCCCTGGGCCAGGAGGAGCTCCTGCACGTCCACCCGCTTGCGGTAGGTCTGGCTTTGCGGGCCGCAGGTGGCGGCGTCCCAGCAGGCCCCGCCACCCTGGAAGTCCAGGACCACCTTCTTGGGGTCCCCGGGGCTCACGTAAAAGCGGTAGGGGGAGCCGTCCGAGCACACCCCACCCGGCACCTCCACCGCCTTCCAGAAGGCCTCCAACCCCTGGGCCAACGCCAGGGCCAGCACCACCACCAAAGCGATAAGCCGCTTCATTCTTTCACCTCCGGAGGGCATTCTACCCGCCTTCTTATACCCGGTCAACAAACCAGCCCACCCCAAAAGCGAAACCCCTCCCCCGCCCCACCGGGCAAGAGAGGGGCCGCAATCCCCTTACGGGGCTAAGTGGTTTGCAACAGCAACGAGATGGCATCGTGGTGTTTGTGGCCGCCAACGAGTCGCAATCCCCTTACGGGGCTAAGTGGTTTGCAACCCGTGGGAGCGTGTGGAGGCCGCCTGGATGGCCGAGGACATCATGTCGCAATCCCCTTACGGGGCTAAGTGGTTTGCAACGAGACCTGGTACACCTCGGGCCAGGGCATCGGCCAGGAGCAGTCGCAATCCCCTTACGGGGCTAAGTGGTTTGCAACCCATAGGCTACCCTACCTTGTCAAGCCCCCCTACCCCTAGTCGCAATCCCCTTACGGGGCTAAGTGGTTTGCAACTGGGGACGATGAAGCCCAGGACCCTACCCGCCTCGTCCTT
>JGI26466J51736_1000883_pt1 | contig 12768 bp, 10 predicted proteins | sample PerSpoCPS_CMetaG_FD_51736 | JGI IMG/M metagenome (IMG submission 51736) | reverse complement strand
TTTGATANTCTACAAGCACAGGAATATACTTTAAAGCTTGGAACACTTGCACCGGCAGGTTCGTCTTGGTTTGATAAACTTTCGGAATTCAAAAATGAAGTTGAAACAAAAACCAACGGCAAAATCAAAATAGTCATATACTCCGGTGGAGTAGCCGGAGATGAGATAGAGATGGTAAGAAAAATGCAATCAGGAAAAATTCAAGGAGCAGCCCTGATAATAAAAGGTATGAAAGAAATAGCCCCAGAACTTGACTTTTTAGATATACCCTTTATGTTCAAAAACTACGATGAAGTAAGAAAAATATATAACAGAATGGAAAAAGAAATAGCAGAAATATTTGATAAAAACGGATACATTCTTTTAGGAATGTCTCATCACGGTTTTGTAAAATTCTTTTCAACAAAGGAAATAAGTAGTTTCTACGACCTTGCTAAAATGAGAACATGGGCATGGTATGGGGAGCCAACAATAAAAAACTTCCTTGAAATACTTGGAGTAAAACCCGTTTATGCGGAAGTTGTCGGATTGCTATCTTCAATAGAAAATGGAATGGTAGAGGTTTTTCAAACCTCCCCTCTCTCTTGTCTTACTTTGCAGTGGTGCAAACTTGTAAAGTACTGTCTTGATGAAAACTATAGATACGAACCCGGACTGGTAGTTTTAAAGAAAGATTTTTTCAACTCCCTTCCACCTGATATAAGAAACACAATTTTAGAATCAGCAAACAAGAAAGTAAAAGAACTGAATCTGGAAATAGAAAAAATACAAGCAGAAGCAGAAAATAAATTGAGAACGATGGGAATAAAATTTGTGAAACCTAAAAAGGAGGAAGTTGAAGAGCTAAAAAAGAAGGTCAGAGAAGAAATGTTCAAAAAAGTAAAGAATAAAGAACTGTTTCAGAGATTTCTTAAGGAACTCGGAAGTTGAAGCTTTGAGATAAAATAAAAACAGTTATGGTTTAAAGTCTCTGGGACTGGTTAATATTTCAACATCGCTCAAAACTCTCGCTTCCTCCCAAGCTTCTTCTCTTGCGTATGAGGTCTCCCTTTCACTACCCCCTCTTTATCTTCTATATAGATTTCCCTTACATCTGCATTAAAATATTTTCCTAAAATTTTTTTCAAAACTTCTCTGAAAGCTCTTTCAGCAGAAACTCCCAACCTTGAACCGATGGAAGTTAATGTTCTCTTTCTTTCCAACAAATTTTTTTGCCATACGAAAAAATAAATAAAAAAATGAGCAATAAAAATAAAAAAGCAAATAAGAAATAAAAAAAGATAGTAAAAAGCACAAAAGAAAGCCAAACGATGAGCTTATTTCCACAAAGAAGGTTGAGAAGGTTAAGAAAGAGTGAAAGAATAAGAAAAATTTTATCAGAAAGCAAGGTTTTACCAGAAGATATAATGTTCCCAATTTTTGTATGGGAAGGTCAAACGGAAGAGATAAAAAATTTCCCAGATCAGGTAAGATGGAATATTGAAGATAAGAAACTTTATTTGTTTTTAGAGGAACTTGTAAAGAGAGGTTTGAGCTCAATTATTGTTTTTGGTGTAGCACAAGAAAACCAGAAAGACGAAATCGGCTCATACGGCTGGAAAAACGATAATGTAGTCCAAAAATTTATAAAGAGAGTAAAGAGGGAATTTCCAGAACTTGCGATTGCAGCAGATGTGTGTCTTTGCACATGGAGAAAAGACGGTCACTGCGGTGTAGTCAAAAACGGAGAGATTTTAAACGACGAATCTTTGGAACTCTTGGGAAAAATAGCTTTATCTTGCGCAGAAGCAGGGGCAGATTTAGTAGCTCCCTCAGATATGATGGATGGAAGAGTAAAATTTATAAGAGAAAAACTTGATGAAAACGGGTTCAAAAATACTTTGATCATGTCATACTCTGTAAAGTATGCATCGGCTTTGTATGGACCTTTCAGAGAAGCAGCACATTCAGCCCCATCTTTTGGAGATAGAAGTTCATACCAGATGAATCCTCCGCAATCAAGAGAAGCGATTTTGGAAGCTCAACTTGACTTTGAAGAAGGAGCCGATATACTTATGGTAAAACCCGCACTATTTTACCTTGATATAATAAAAAGCCTAAAAGAGAAGTTTTTATTACCAATAGCAGCTTTTAATGTTTCAGGAGAATACACTATGATAAAGCTCGGAATAAAAAGCGAAATCTTTGATGAAAGAAAAATAATAAACGAAGCTTTGATTTCAATAAAAAGAGCAGGAGCAGACATTATCATAACCTACTTTGCGCCAGAATTTTTTGGAGTGAATGTAAAAAAGTTTTTTGACTAAAAGAGCATTCCTAATTTCTTTTTCCGTTGCTTTGTTTTTTACCATTTGGCCGCTTTGCCAATATTTTTCTCAGAACATACGGTAAAATTCCGCCGTGCTTTATATATTCAAGCTCAACTTTTGTGTTTATCTCTGCTATAACTTTGAATGTTTTCTCTTCTCCGTTTTCTCTTATCATTTTGACCTCAATTTCTTTTTTTGGAGCAAGGTCTTTGAGTGGTATGAAAAATTTCTCTTTCCCCGTTATTCCGAGCTCTTTTGCATTTGTATTTTTGAACCTCAGAGGCACAACTCCCATTCCAACAAGATTACTTCTGTGAATGGTTTCAAAACTTTCGGCAATAACAGCTTTTATACCTAAAAGATAAGTCCCTTTTGCTGCCCAATCTCGGGAACTACCTGCTCCGTATTCTTTACCTGCTACCACAATCAAAGGAATTCCATATTCTTTGTAAAGTTCGGAAGCATCAAATACAGTTGTTTCTCTCATTTCAGGGAAAAATATAGTGTATCCTCCTTCTTTTTCACCTCCAAAAATAAGGTTCTTTATTCGTGTATTAGCGAATGTGCCTCTTACCATTACTTCCCAGTTCCCTCTTCTCGCTCCGTAATTGTTGAAATCCTCCGGCTTAACTCCTTTGCTCATAAGATACTGACCTGCCGGAGAGTTACGAGGTATAGAACCTGCTGGTGATATATGGTCTGTTGTTATCGTATCTCCTAAATAAAGCAGAATGTGAGCGTCTTTTATATCTTGAAGTTCAGGAGGTTCGGTTGTGAAACCATCAAAAAATGGAGGTGGTTTTATGTAAGTTGAATTTTCATCCCATGGGAAAGTGTCTCCCTCATAAGATGGAAGTTCTTTCCACTCCTTGCTTCCTTCAAAAACTTTTGAATACTTTTCCCTGAACATTTTTGGAGATATTATCTTTACAACTTCCTCTATTTCTTCTTTTGATGGCCATATATCTTTGAGATAAACTGGAAGACCAGAAGGGTCATATCCCATAGGTTCATTATACGGGTCAATAATTTTTCCAGCAATGGCGAAAGCAACTACAAGAGGAGGAGACATTAGGAAATTTGCCCTTGCAGAAAGATGAATTCTACCTTCAAAGTTTCTGTTTCCACTCAAAACCGCAGCGCAAGTCAAACCATTTTCCCTTATTGCTGTTTCTATTTTAGGATTTATAGGTCCAGAGTTTCCTATACAAACGGTACATCCATATCCTGTTATGTGGAATCCAAGGGCTTTGAGATAGGGTAAAAGTCCTGATTTTTCAAGGTAATATGAAACAACCTCTGAACCCGGGGCATTTGATGTTTTGACCCAGGACGGAGTTCTCAATCCCCTCTCAACTGCTTTTTTCGCAAGAATTCCTGCTCCTATCATAAGTTCTGGATTTGATGTATTTGTACAGCTTGTTATAGCAGAGATTATTATTGTCCCGTCTCCAATTTTTGCTTTCACACTTCCATCAAGCTCAATTTCAACCCCCTTTGGTTCTCTACCAAGGTATGAGTAAAATTTCTCTTTTATTTTATTCAGGGGAATTCTGTCGTGAGGGCGAGAAGGACCTGCAACCGAAGGCTCTATTTCTTCAAGATTTATCTCAACTATATCATCAAATTCAGGTTCGGAGGAGTAATCTTGAAACATCAAGTTCTCTTTAAGATAAGTTTCAACTATTTTTATATGCTCTTTTGGTCTTGCAGTCATGACAAGATACTCTATTGTTTTTTCATCTGGCGGGAATAAGGCACATCTCGCTCCGTACTCAGGGCACATATTTGATATTGTTGCTCTATCTTGTGCAGGAAGGTTTTTAACTCCATCTCCGAAAAATTCAACAAACTTATCAACCACTCCTTTTTTTCTCAGAACTTGTGTTATTGTGAGAACGATATCAGTTGCGGTAATTTCTGGTTTAGGTTTTCCTGAAAGTTTCACCCCAATAACTTCCGGAACCGTTATGTAATATGGTTCTCCGAGCATTACAGCTTCTGCTTCTATTCCACCTACCCCCCATCCCAAAACTCCGAGAGCGTTTATCATCGTTGTATGAGAATCAGTTCCCAAAAGAGTATCTGGNTANAGGACATTTCCTAACCCTTTTATTTTTTCAACTCTTANCANATCTGCGAGAAACTCAAGATTGACCTGATGAATTATTCCTGCACCGGGAGGGATTACTCTCATGTTTTTGAAAGCTTTTTGAGCCCATTTNAAGAAAATGTATCTTTCTCTGTTTCTTTCAAATTCTTTTTGAATGTTGAGNTCCAAAGCCAAATCTGAACCATAAAAATCAACCTGAACAGAGTGATCAATAACGAGGTCGCATCTTTTTATGGGGTTTATAATTTTTGGGTCATATCCTAATTTTTTTGCGACATCTCTCATTACAGCAAGGTCGGTAATAAGAGGGACACCAGTGAAATCTTGCAAAATAACTCTCTCTGGAAAGAACGGAATTTCTTCCCCTTTTCTTCTTTCTAAAATTGCTTTTATGTGTTCTTCATTTACTACTTCACCGTCATAATGTCTTATGAGGTTTTCAAGGAGAATGCGGAGTGAGAATGGTAATTTTTTTACCTTTTGCTCATCTACGATTCTGATAGAGAAAAATCTGAATTTCTTTTTCCCAATACTTAACTCTTTTTTCGCTTGCTCAAACATATAAATNCTCTTTATTCATATCTTTTTCATTTTTGAAAAATGCAAATCTTTATTTATCATTTATTNAGAAATCTTTACTTTTGTCCTTTTCAAGCTTTTGTCTTGAAAATCTATGTTTTAGTTTATAATAAAAATTTGCAATTCAGTCAGAAAAAGTGAGATACTGCGAGGGCTATGATATAAGATAAGGCGAAATCTGTGTTGAAAATGAAAGCTCCTCCGACATACCACATGGGCCAGAACTGACGAGGATAAAATTCNGGTAGCTCATTTTCTGAATTTGGTTTCGGCAAAGCTATTGCATTAAATATTCTCAAAGCTCGTGGAAAAGAAAGNAAAGTAAAAATCAATCCCCACTTTTTGGTAAGTAATATACCTAAAACAACAAAAAAGTAAGGTAGCAAGATAAGAATTTTGCAGAGATTTTTCGTTTTCTCTTCTCCCAAAATTACAGGTAGTGTTTTTACACCCTTTTTCTCATCTTCTTTGATCTTGTCAAGATGTTTTCCAAATAAAATCAAAGAAGCTGTTATTCCATAAGGGAAAGATAAAATTATAACTTCGGGATTTATCTTAGAGGTTATAACCCAAAAGCTTCCTGCTATCATCAAAGGTCCCCAGACCAAAAATACAACAAGTTCTCCTAATCCCTTGTATTTGAACTTAAAAGGAGGTCCCGAGTAAGAAAAAAGGAAAATGAATCCCAAAACTGCCAGAACAAGAACAAATATTCCTCTTTCAAGGAAAAGATAAAATCCACACAAAAAGGCTAAAAGCAAAACGAAAAATCCTAAAATCCAAGTTTTTCTCTCACCAAAAAGATAAACAGGGTGAACACCATATACATTTCTGAAGTAATCAGGAAGATCTATTTTGTTTTTGTAGTCCCAAAGGTCGTTGAAAATATTGCTTGCAGCATGGGCCAAAAGCAAACCAAAAGAACATACTAAAAATAGATCCCAATCAAAAAGACCATACAAAGATGCTAAAAGTCCGGAGATCAAACAAGAAAAAAGAGTTATAGGCAAAGATACAACCCTCAAAATTCCAAGTATTGGAACATTTTCAAAACCTGAAACCCTTTTGAGAAAATTTCCCCAGATCTTCGCCTCAAACTCATCAAACTTTGAAAAATAATTCATTTATATAAAATCAGATATTTCTTTTAATAAATTTTTTAATTAACAGAAACTTTATTTTAATTAGCTGGGACTTCTATTTTTTCAACTTTGAAGATTGAATAAAGTTGTCTGTGCCCATATTTTCTTCTGTATCTTTTTTTTCTTTTGAATTTGAATACAATTATTTTCTTTCCTTTGCCGTCTTCAATTTTTCTGAGTTTTACCGTAGCTCCTTCAACCTGTGGTTTTCCTAAAATAAATTTGTCATCAGAAAAAACCGCAAGAACATCCTTTGCTTCAAAAACATCCCCTACTCCAACTCCATGAACTCTCTCTGTTCTTATAAGATCTCCCTCTTTAACTTTATATTGCTTTCCCCCAACTCTTATTACTGCGTACATATATTCTTTAAATTATTAAAAGGGTAAATGAGCAATTGAAAAAATTCAGAAATATTTTGATAAACAAACCAAATGAAGAGTGGAAAGAAAAAAGTATCAATATCAGGAAAAAGATAAATTCAAGGAAAAATTTATTAAATTTCTTTTTTAAAGTAAAGCAGAGCTATGAACACCACAGGAAAAATTTATAGAGAAGAGAAAATTTCAAAAGGAGAAATAACAACCAATATAGAAGAAATATCAATTGAAGGTAAAAAGGTATTTATAAGAACATTTGGATGTCAGATGAATGAAAAAGATTCAGAAAGGATGATAGCAAAACTCGGAATGATACCGGCTCAGTCAGAAGAAGAAGCAGATGTAATAATAGTAAATACTTGCGCAGTGAGAGAAAAACCAGAACACAAAGTATATTCAGAAGTCGGGAGATACATCAAATTAAAGAAGGTAAAAAAAGATTTGAAAGTAGGTATAACAGGCTGCGTAGCACAGCTAAAAGGCTCCGAACTCTTGGAAAAAACCGATGCTGATTTTGTAGTAGGAACACACGCAATAAATAGAATAGACCAAATAGTAAAAAGAGCAATTGCAGGAGAGATAGTAGTTGATACATCTCTTACTACAAACCTAAATGATAGGTTTGAAAGCCCAATACCAGAAACTTTTTACGATGGATCACGAATAAAAGCTTTCGTCACTATCCAAGAAGGATGCAATCAATTCTGTACTTTTTGCATAGTACCAATAACGAGAGGTAGAGAGGTTACGAGACCATCACACGATATAATAAGAGAAATAATTGAACTTTCATCACGAGGCGTAAAAGAGGTAACTTTGATAGGACAGAATGTAAATGGATACGGCTGGAACACCCCAGGAGAAATATCCTTCGCACAGCTCCTCAGAGAAATCAACAAAATTGACGGGATATTGAGAATAAGATTTACAACATCAAATCCAAAATACATGACAGATGAGCTAATAGATACTATGGCAGAGTGTGAAAAAGTATGCGAACAACTTCACTTACCAGTTCAATCTGGCTCAAACAAAATCTTAAAAAAAATGGCAAGAAGATATACAATAGAGCATTATTTAGAAATAATCGGGAAACTAAAAAAGAAAATCCCATCAATTGCACTCACAACAGATATAATTGTCGGCTTCCCAGGAGAAACAGATGAAGACTTTGAGGAAACTGTAAAGCTCATAAAAGAAGTAAAATTTGACGATATTTTTTCATTCAAGTTCTCTCCAAGACCTGGAACAGCCGCAGCAAGAATGGAAAATCAAATCCCAGAAGAAGTAAAAGCAGAAAGACTAAAATACATACAATCTATACAAGATGAAATAACACTGAACAAAATGAAAGGATACATAGGAAAAATTGAAGAAATTCTCGTAGAGGGTCCAGCTCAAAGAAATCCAGAAAAAGATTCAACTGGAAGAACGAGAACTGGAAAACCAGTAAATTTTGAAGGGAAGATAAAACCGGGAGAAATAGTTTTCGTCAAAATAACAGAAGCTTTTAGAAACTCCCTAAGAGGCGAGATAGTAAATTAAAAAACATCAAATTAAAAAATTGTAGAAATCGTGAAAAAATAGAATTAAATGTTATAGTAAAATTCTATGAATGAACACGAGGTAGATTTGCTATCAGCTGACACAATTTCAAGTCTTTCATCCGAAATAAAGGGAAGGTTTGGAGTTTTCAAAATTAAATCGAGTGATATATTTGAAAAGTGTAGGAGATTTAAAATAGCAGAAAAAGCAAAAGAACTCGGTCTCTACCCGTACTTTTTAGAGTTTGAAAAGAACGAAGGTCCCATAGCTTACATCAACGGACAAAGAAAAATAATGCTCGGCTCAAATAATTATTTAGGACTTACGCATCATCCAAAAGTAAAAGAGGAAGTAATAAGAGCAGTAAAAGAATATGGAACAAGTGCAACGGGGTCAAGATTTCTTAACGGGACGCTAAAAATGCATAAAGAGTTAGAAGAAGAACTCGCAGATTTCGTAGGGAAGGAAAAAGCTCTTGTTTTCTCAACAGGATACCAAACAAATCTCGGAATACTCTCAGCGCTATCAGGACCTAATGACTTTATAATTTGCGACTCAAAATGCCATGCCTCAATAGTAGACGGAACACAACTTGGAATTGGCAAAAAGGTAAATTTCAGACACAACAACATGGATTCTCTGGCAGAAGTTATTGAATCTCTACCGAAAGACTCAGGAAAACTTATAGTCGTAGATGGAGTGTATTCTATGGATGGAGACATAGCAGACCTCGACGGTATAGTGAAATTAGCAAAAAAATATAATGTAAGAATATTTGTAGATGACGCTCACGGACTTGGAGTTCTCGGGTACGGTGGAAGAGGAACAGCAAATCATTTAGGGTTTGACGATGAAGTTGATATAATCATGGGAACATTCTCAAAGTCATTCGCTTCAATTGGAGGATTTGTAGCAGGAGAAAAATATGTTATAGATTTTATTCAACACTTTGGAAGACCTATGATTTTCTCCGCTGCTCTGCCCCCACCCTGCCTTGCAGCAGTCAGAGCTTCTCTGAGGCTCATGAAAGAAAATCCTGATATGGTNGAAGAACTGAGAAAAAAGGGAGAAAATTATAGGAACGAACTCAAAAGAGCTGGATTCAACATAGGAAACTCTCAAACTCCAATAGTCCCAATAATATTAGGAGAGGAAGTTCTAACAATAATGTTCTGGAAAAGATTATTTGATGAAGGGGTCTACACAAATTGCGTTCTCCCTCCCGCGGTTCCACAAGGAGAATCTTTACTTAGAACCTCTATAATGCTAACTCACACATCAGAACATATAGACTTTGCACTTGAAAAAATTTATAAAGTTGGAAAAGAAATGGGGGTAATATGAATTCAGAAGCACTATTCTATTTTTCCAAGTTTTCAATTATTTTCTTTTCTGAAAAATCTACAACAAAACTTTTTCTTTCTCCTCCAAATCCCACCAATAAAATCTTGACCTGCAAATGATTTTTAGGCTTTGAAATCACAAAAGAGTATGTAGAAAATAAATAATTAACTTCAATAGATTTGCATTCATCAGAAACCTCAAAATCTTTTACTGAAACTGGGCATATAAAAATTTCCTTCAAATCAGAAACAGAAAAAATGATATTTGAATTTTCGTCAAACATTATTTCTTTTATTTTCAAATTCGGAGGCTTTAACCCCTTTATCCCTTTTGAAGCACAAGACAAATAAAAAAAAAGAAAGGCCAAAATTATAAAAAACCGCAAAAAAATATGGGACAAATAATAAAAAAAGAATTTATATATAGCTTTGTTAGCCATTATAAATCGCTCTACAAAAACATTCTCCCTTCCAATTTAATGAAGAATAAACTGAGAACAAATAAGGAGAAAATTAACGAAAATAAGATAAGAATAGATAAAATTGAAAGTGGGAAGATATGCCAAAAAAAGTATCGCTTATTACAGGAATAACAGGGCAAGACGGCTCATACCTTGCGGAGTTTCTACTATCAAAGGGCTATGAGGTTCACGGAATAATAAGGAGGTCATCAACATTCAACACACACAGAATAGATCATATATATGTTGATCCACACGAAAAAGGAGCTAGATTATTCTTACACTACGGAGATTTATCNGATCCCGGGGTAATCACAGAGATAATATGGAAGATAAAGCCGGACGAAATATACAATCTGGGAGCTCAGTCTCATGTCAAAGTCTCATTTGATATGCCAGAATATACAGGTGATATAACTGGACTTGGAACAACGAGAATTCTTGAAGCAATAAGGAGAAGCGGAATAAAGACAAAACTTTATCAGGCTTCATCATCGGAAATGTTCGGAGACTCTCCTCCACCTCAGAATGAAGAAACTCCTATGAGACCTCGGAGTCCCTATGCAGCCGCGAAGCTTTACGCATACTGGATGGTTAGAAATTACAGAGAAGGTTATAAGATCTTCGCATCAAACGGAATTCTTTTTAACCACGAAAGTCCAAGAAGAGGTGAGACCTTTGTGACTCGCAAAATAACTCGGGCAGTTGCTAATATACTTGCTGGAAAGCAAAAAAAACTTTATCTTGGGAACCTATACGCTAAAAGAGATTGGGGTTTCGCACCAGAGTATGTTGAGGCTATGTGGTTAATGTTGCAACAAGAAAAACCAGATGACTTTGTTGTTGGAACAGGAGAAAGCCATTCAGTCAAAGAGTTTGCAGAAAAAGCCTTTGAGTATGCAGGAGTTGAAATAGAATGGAAAGGAACAGGAACAGAAGAAAAAGGAATCGTAAAAAGCTTCTCCGAAAAGTGGTCAGATGTCCTAAAATCAGGTCAAATTTTAATTGAGGTAGACCCAAGGTACTTCCGACCAACAGAGGTTGAGCATTTACAGTCGGATATATCAAAAGCAAGGCGTGTTTTAGGATGGGAACCAAGAACAACATTTGATGAACTTATAAAAATAATGGTTGATTATGATATGATATGGGTAGGTCTCACTCCACCTGGGGAAGGAATAAAGATATCAAAGTCAAAGGGGTTCAATTACACAAATCATGATTTTTCTTTCCACCAGAAAATAAGAGAATTCGTCAGCCACGAAAGTAAAGAATGAAAATAGTCTTGTCACAATTCAAGGTAAATTAATGACCCCCAAATTACTGACCCGAATTTATGATCTCCTCTTTGATAAGGAAAATCTTATCATTATGTAATATTGTTCTTTTTGGCTTACTCACATCTATTTCTATTCCAGAGAGAAAAACAACAGATATTTTATGCTTTTCAGCAAGCTTTTTGAGCTCCGATATAGTATGTTTAGAGGATTCTTCAATGAGTTTGTAAGTGATAGATAATATATCATCCCCGGGAGATTTCATAGAATCAATATAATTTTTCAAAATTTTCAAGTCCGCATCTTGGGGTATAAATTCATCGTAAAATATAGATGATACAGCACCACAAGATAAAGTATATTCTTTTCTTCCGTATCTTATAAATTTTCCGAATCCCAAATTTTGATCGTAGCCTATATGAGCAAGTTGAATCACAGATAACCCTTTTTTCTCAAGGCCGGAATCTGGTATCTGAAAAACCGCTGGCTCCAAGCTATGATAAGAAAAATCAGGTAAGAAAATACCACCAAAAACCCTCCTTTCATAAATCAAATCATATCTTATTTTTTTTGGTAAAATTTTAACCTTTTCTTTCTTCCCTACCTCCTCTCTTATTCTCAAAAGAACAGTTGTTGCCTGACTATCTGGGCACATAATAGCGCAAATTATTGAGTTATAACCTATATCAAGCCCCGCACTTTGCGATAGTTGAACTATCTTCCACGAGAAATCCTTCAAAGACAAAGATTTTGATAAATCTAAACTTACCATAATCTCTTGTTTTTAATAAAAAAAAAATATCATTATAAAAAAACAAGAAAAATTAGTAGTCCATTGTTAAAAATTTAGTTTTTCGTTAAAATAAAATTATTCGCAGAAAGATTTTAGTATGCATAGGTGTTTGAAGATTGCCATCAAACCCTCTCGTGAAATAAGATGGCTTTGCTTCAACGCCGGAAAACTTTTTAACTGTGCTAACTATCTCATAAAAACTGGTTCTGCTAAACCTAACATCTACGACCTTTACAACAAACTTTCATCTAACTTCTTCAAACTAAATCTACATTCTCAAACTACAACCAAAGTATTCTCTCATGTCGTCAGAGGTTGGTTAAACTTCTTTGATTACATCAAAAACCCTCGAAAATACCCTCATCCTGTTAGACCTCCTAAATTCAAAAGCAAGAAAAACTGTTTCCATATTGTCTCATTCCCAAGAAAAAATGTAAAAATTGATGGTTCTACTATTACTCTTTGCTATCCTAAAAACCATAGAATAGGCAAAGGTAGAAGAAAGAAAAGTGATTTGAATTTTATAAGTATAAACACAAATTTTGATTTATCTCAATTAGATATATCAGAAGTCAATATAGTTCCAAAATATGGGAAGTTCTTTGAATTACAAATCATTTACAAGAAGAAAAAGAAGAAAGAAAGGAAAAAAGAGGAGGGAAAAGAGAAGGAGGGAATAAATGCTCTTATCACAAATTATGGTAATGATGTGAGTTTTGACAATAAGAAAGATAAAGATGAAGAGAGAGAAATAAATTTGGCATGCAGGAAAAAAATAAGGAAGATGGCGTTGGATCCGGGAGTTTCAAATTTCTTCTCTGTTGTT
>JGI26466J51736_1000879_pt1 | contig 12784 bp, 10 predicted proteins | sample PerSpoCPS_CMetaG_FD_51736 | JGI IMG/M metagenome (IMG submission 51736) | reverse complement strand
CACCTGCGCTGGGTCCTCCGTGTCCCAGCCCCAGATCCTCAGGAAAGGCTCGACGAGTGAGGCCCTGACCGCCGCCTCATTCTTCCTAAAAACATCCTGATACCTCCTCAACCTCTCAGCCAGCACATCCACGCGCCTTGCAAGTTCGTCAATTGACACATGATACATAACAACATACCGTTAATATCTTTTTATGAAGGGGAAGTGCGTCCTTGCACCTCTCCAATTTCCTCAAAACTTGATGCCAACTTTACCTTGCTGTTTACCTTGAACCGCCAACCGCTCGATGCTTTAAGCGGAGGGCCCGAAGCACGAGGTACCCGAGGACAGAGGCCTGGAGGAAGGCTGCCGCCAGCAGCAGCGTTGCCTCCTCCGAGAAGCTGTAGACGACCAGGTCCACCTCGACGTCGGAGTGGGCGCCGACGACCCTAGAGACCGTTCCGAGCGGCGTCACAGCGGTCAGGTTGTAGTACGCTGAAGGTAGGACCAAGGTCGCGCTCCCCTCGACCCTCAAGGGCCCTGAGCCGTTGACGAAAAGCGACGCGCTCAGGAGCCTCTCGGTGCCCGCGACCCTGACCCTCAGCTTTACGCTCGAGAGGGGGACGGAGACCATGGTCACCACGTTGGGCCTCAGCTCGACCTCTCCCACGACCCTTGAGACGTCGAATCCGTGGACCCTCAGGCCGGTGACCCTCAGCGTCCTCTGCTCAGCCTCCGACGACGGAGGTATGCTCACAGCCGAGGGAAGGAAGAAGGTGATCCTCCCAGACCTGAAATCCGTGTGACCCGGCACAGTGACCGAGTAGTCGGCTACGATGACGTCCCTCCTCGGATCGACGACCATGATGCCGTAATAGGGTATGTTGAGCCTGAGACGCTCGACCTTTCCGGTCCTGTAGTTCAGGTAGACCAGCTCGACTCCCTTCTCCAGCAGATCTCCGAGCCTGACTACCTTGGTGCTGACCAGTCTCGGAACGTCGGTGCCGAACGGCGTGACCTCGACCTGCTGCGTGAACGTGGCCCTCTGACCTGCCGGCGAGATACCGGAGATCTGGACTACAACGGTGCCGTACCTCAGCGGGAAGGTGCCGCCGGGCCCGACCGTGCCGAGCAGAGGCAGCTGCACCGTGAAGTTCGTCATGCCGAAGGGTACGTCGAAGTCGTACCTCGCTATGACCGCGTCTGTGCTGTAGGTGAACGGGATGCCGCCGATGCTCCCGGAAAGGGTCACCCTATCCGGATACATCAGGTATGCAACCGCTCCCCTCAAAGGCACCGGAACGCTCACCGTCAGCCTCTCGCCGGGAAGGGCCCTCAGAGTAGCTGGAGAGCCGGTAGTAGCCTCGGCCTCGAAGCCGACCGCGCTGGAACCCTGAACCCTGAGCAGGACCTGATCGTCCGACCACTTCTCGACGTAGATCGTTCCGAAGAGCGGTGCGTTTGGATCGACCACCCTGATCCTCATCCTCTCACCGGAAGGGAGCTCGAGGAGCCAAGTCCCCACGTCCTCGGTGCCGAAGGTCTTCACAGTGACGCGTGCTCTTGGCTGGAGGGTCAGCGTGATCGGCCCACCAGTCGGAGGGAAAAGCTTCAGCACGACCTCAGAGGCAGGCGAGTAGGCGACCAGCGTCTCGCCGACCATGAAGACCAGCTCGAGCCGCCGACGAAGGGAAGATAGCTCCGCCCTCCGTAACCCAGCAACACAGGAAAGGACTCCTGCGCGAGGGAGGTCTGAAGCGAAACTGAGGCCACGAGTAGCGCTGCGATGAGCACCGCGACGGCCACTTCACTCCTTAGCGAACGCGAGGCCAGCAACTCCAGACACCACCAGGAGGGCCGAGCTTATCAGGAGTATGAACAGCGTCACGTCCTCGAAGAGGAGGGAGTAGAGGACGGTCACTGCGACGACGCCGACTGCAGCAGCTCCAGCACCGATCACCGTCCTGTAGAAGGGCTCAGCACCCCCTCCGACCTTCAGGTGGACGTATACAGCGAGGGCGACTAGGGAGACCGCGACGAGGGGTGTCAGGTACTGGAGCGCCGGAGCCCTGAGGACGTCCGCCTCCGTTCTCCCGGGCGAGATCACCTCCTGCACCAGAGAGTACAACACGAGCTTCGGGTCTCCCTGAGCAGCCCTGACACCTGCGTAGACGATGGCGCCTGAGATGACGGATGAGAGGTAGGAGCCGACGACGCCGGAGGAGGTCGAGCCCCTGAGCAGCGAGATCGCCGAGAGGACGGGTAGGCTGAGGACGTAGCAGCCCGCAAGCTCCATCAGGTACTGCCCCCTCCCCTGCATCAGCTCGAAGATGCTGTAGAGCGCAGGAGCGTAGATCATGAGGATGCCGAGGTTCTGGTACCTCAGCGGGAGGAAGACTGAGGGGAGCGAGAGGAAGCCGATGACCGTGAAGGGCGTGGGTCTGACCATCGCTAAGGAGAGCGCCGTTAGGTAGATGGAGGGGGAGAGCGCCAGCAGGCCCGAGATCCAGCTACCCGCCCTCATGGAGCAGGGTCCTCCTGATGACGTAGTGGCTTGGAGCGTGGCCGATGGTCCTAACAGAGCAGCCGCGTGGAAGGGAGGAGACGAAACGCTCCGCACACCTCTCCAGCGCCTTGAGGACTGACGGCTCGAGCGAGGCGCCGTAATCCCTCAACTCAGGGAGGACGACCGTGACCCTGCAGGACCTCCTGACCGCCAGGGAGATCAGNTGCGTGACAGCCCCCTCGTTCCTGGAGCCCGGCGAGGTGTAAACGGTGACGAAGCTTCCCGAGGCTAACGCTCCCGAGACCTCGCGCTCGGCTAGCGATGCGACCGGCTCGCCCTCGACGTCAACACCTGCCAGAACCTCCGAGAGGTCAGCGACTGAACCGCACGTGAAGACGGCGGGCCCTCTCGGGCGGATCAGGACGATCCGGAAGGANCTCCCCTGATCGATCGCCGACTTGCCGGTCATCCACACNGCGCCTAGCACCGCATCGAGGTAGTCGTTTTCGAGGCCGAAGGACATCTCCGGCGAGCAGTCGACCACAGCCACCACGTTACCCCTCCCCAACCTCTCGTAACGCTTCGCCAACAGAACGTCCTCCTCGGTTAGGGCCGCCGTCTTGCGCCAGTGGACGTCCCTGACCTTGTCGCCCTCGGAGAAGGGCCTGACGCCNACGAAGCTGTAGTCCTCCCCTATCAGCTGGTTCAGCACAGTCCCTGATCCGGGGGAGAGCCTGACCATCGAGGTCGTCCAGAGGCCGGCGTGNCTGGTCCTCTCGAAGGGAACCCTGACCTCCATCGGCGCAGGCACGAAAACGGTGCCCCTAACAAGTCCCAGAGGGTCGTGGAGCACCAACCTCACACCCTCGAACCTGACGACCCTGTACCCTGACCAGACGGCGGCCTCGTAGCTCAGCTGGACCGTCGATCTGCCTGAGCATCTGACTTTGGAGGTGGGATTGCCTGAGACGACCCTTATTCCGGGTGGAACCGCGTCGAAGACCTCCACGTTCCCGTGCCAGTCCAGCTCGACCGTCGTCCTGACCTCGAACCTCGATCCCCTCAGGACCTCGACGACCTGCTGGGAGCGCCTGACCGTGACCGACTCAGGTCTGAAAGACGCGATCCTCCGCGATGCGCCGACGACGTAGAACGTGAAGAAGGCCGTCAGGAACGCCAGCGAGAGCAGCAGGACCGGGTTGTAAAGGAACGTCGAGAAGAGCAGGACCGAGAGCGCGAGCTCGACTAGGACTGACTTCCCCTCGGCCGTCATCATCCGAACGTCCTCCCTTAGCAATCCTCAGACCCTCGTCTTAAGTCTCTCCTNTACTGTGGTTACTGGCTACCCTCTTTGGAATAATTTTCTGAAGAATAGCACGGCAAGTCCCGATAGGACGACTATTGCGAGGAGGTTTAGCATTGGGGTGTTTTCCATGAGGGGGAAGCTGAGGACCTGGAGGTCCTGAGGCCTTACAGCGTATAGGTACAGTGCATGGTCTCCGCCCACAGTAATTGTGGTGACGCTCCAAGCAAAGACAAAGCCAGCCGACATAATTAAACCCACGACCCATGCTAGGAAAACGCTCTTCAATGAGAAGATCGAGGGTGGACGCGTTGTAAGTTTCCTGGCTCCCCACACCTCCCACGCGGGGACCGGTGGGAAGAGCTTGGTGAAAACAAAGACCACGAGGGCCAGCCCTGCGAAGGAGCCTGCCGTCAGTAATACCTCAATAACGGTAGGTATGTAGTATGGGGTTGCTGACTGGACTGTAGGAAGCCTCAGCTCATTCAACAGACCGGGCACAACTATCAAAAACCTCTTCACCCACATGGCCGGTAGAATGATTGCAGCCATTACCACAGTCGTTTTGTATGTTCTGAATCTCGGAACTAGCAACACCACGGAAGGTATAACAAGCGACGCCAGCACATACCATGACAAAGGACTGAGAGGCCCCAGCCATACATATTGGGAGACTGTGATGTCCTCCTCCACTGCAGCATATCTGACCGTGAATGTTTCGGTCATAAAGAAGTAAAGGTATGCGAGCGAGAAGACTGCGAGAAGTTTCGCAAGTTGTGTGAAGCTGTGGTCGGTAATTACGTCTTCTAAATGGTATCTCCACCGGATCGCCGCCGCGGTCAAGATGACGAGTGAGAGGCCTGTGAGTAGAGCGCCGATGATGAAGTAGGGCCCCATCAAGGCGTCGTTCCATGTCGGCACGGATTTCATTATCCCGAAAATCCAACCCGTGACCGTATGCATCATTATGGCAACAGGAATTGTTACAATACCCAATATCTTCAATGCGTTTTCAAGCAGATGGGTTTGTTTTTCATCCCCGACCCAATCATAACGGAGCAGGTTGTAGATCCTAGAGAGTCTGCCTCCGGNCTCCGAAAGCAACGCGGCATCGGGGATAACGGATAAGTGTAGATACCCTAGGCTCATAAGCAGATAGAACAGGAGCACGATTACGTCCCAGCCTACCGGTGATTGTATCCTCCCATAAACGGGTATATAGAGGAGGGCGCGCCAAAGCTGTCCCACATCAAAAAGAATGTTAAGGGCCGCCATCAGCAATGCCCCCACAGTCAGTACCTCTGCTACCCTGCTTATCGGCCTCCCCCAATCAAGTTTAAGCAACCTTATGACGGCTGAGATAAAGGTGCCTGACATGCTTACACTGATGAAGAACACGAAGTTCGCCATGTAAACCCCCCATGCGACGGGGCGGTTGAGTCCCGTTACTGCGAGCCCCTCTCTAAGCTGTGTCAACCATGCGTAAAACGCAAGCCCTAAAATCGTTAGTAGGAAGAGCNAGAAGGCTGCAGAGCTTTTTGTGAATGGCGATGGGTGGTACAATGGTCTCGTCCCAGCCATCTCACTTCGCCTCCTTCAGGTAAATCACCTTAGGTTCCGTGCCTAGTTCCTCAAAGAGCCTCATGGCACGCTTGCTTCTTGAAAGCTTGTAGACAATGCTGTTGGGGTTGTCGAGGTCTCCGAAGATAAGTGCTCTCCCTGTGCAGCTCCTTACACATGAAGGAAGGTAGTTAAGCTCTCTGAAGTCGAAATCCTCCCATTTTGATGGGTCCTCTGCCTCGACGACTTCATCACCCTTCTCCAGCAACCTCCTCATCAAAACGTCGATGGCGTTGCTAACAGCTTCTTCAAGACTACTTGCCTTCTCAGCCTCTTTTAACACAACGGGCGGGGCCTTCTTTAACACTATGTCACGTTTAAGCCGCTCTATGCGGTGGACACAGAATGTGCATTTCTCGACAACTCCTGAGGGTCTCACNGGCACAGTCGGGTTAAGATAGTTTCTGTAGGTTTCAGGCCATTCGGGGGCATGCCAGTTGAAGTANCTTACACCGTATGGGCAGGCAACCATGCAGAGTCTGCATCCGATACACCTGTTATAGTCTTGGTCGACGATGCCGTCTTCACGTCTGTAGGTTGCTCCTACTGGGCAGACGGCAACGCATGGCGGATGGTCGCAGTGCATGCAGGGCCTCGGCAGGAAGACCTCACCGTCCTCAAGCCTTTTGACGACTAAGTCCATCCANGCTATCTGCCTCCCGCTACTCTGTTCTTCTTCACTGCCTATGGGGACATTGTTCTCAGCCTTGCAAGCTACAACGCATGCTTGGCACGCCGTGCACTTATCCAAATCAATAACCATGCCCCACCTGACCATNAGCCACTCACCACCTTGTAGACGCGTACACGCGTGCTGGAGAATCCTGCAGAGCCGGACAGGTACTCACGCTCTTCGGCCAGTATCTCGTTCACGTTTGCCCCGGTCTTCGAAGCCCAGCGTCCGTATGCTGTGCGTCCTATACCNAAGGGCATGGCGACGACGTTGGGTGAAGAGGTCTCCCTGACCACTGCCCTCGTCACGAGCCTGCCACGGATAGATTCCACGACAACCATGTCACCCGTCTTTATTCCCAGCTCAGCCGCCTTCGCGGGATGTATCTCGATCCAGTTCTTCCAACCCCATCTAGCGTAGGGTGCATATGCGGCTANGGCCCATGGTGAGTTCGTGCCTCTACCTTCTGCATGCATTATTGTCTTATAAGTTATCAGAATTAGTGGGAATTCCGTGCTTTCGCCGGCGNATCTTGGGGGCTCNTAATGTGGGAGAAAAACTTCAACACCACGTGCTGATATACCTAAATTTGACAATAATTTCTCATACGCTTCTTCGACAGAAATCCCTTCCTCCTCAGCTTTCTTTTTGGCGAGTTCGACAACTTCGTCTCCAAGGTCTTTGACCGTAGCTCAAACTTCCCTGATTTCGTTTGGAACTCATGAGAATAGTCCTCGAACTTGTATGGCGGATCGTACCAGAAGCCGTACTTCAAAACGTTTGACCAGAATTCATCAAAGCTGACCATGTCGCTAACACGTTTCGGACCTACGCGGCCTCTTTTGCTCTCCCAAATGCCTCTCCACCGGAACTTGATCACCTCCTCGTAGGACTGCCATGGAAAAGCATCTGCGACCTTCCCCCCAATCAATCGGGCCAGCTCCAGCAGAACGTCTGCAGTGTTGGCTGTGTTATACAGAGGGTGTACGACTGGTTGCCTTATCGATGCCACCGGATATCCTAGGCTCGGATATATCACGTCATCCATCCACCGCTCAAGGTACGTATGGTCGGGGAGTATAACGTCCGCGTACTCCTGGGTTGTTTCGTCGAAGAACGGAGAGGTGCTAATTATGAATGGCACCTTTTCCAAGGCCTTACGCCAAACCTTTACATTGGGAGATGAAAAGAGCGGGTTTGTGTAGTACAACATCAGCACCTCGACGGGGTACGGCTTTCCTGACAGAATGCTTTCTGGAACCTGCTGGTAGACATTTTTCGCAAAAGGATATTTCTCGGTTCCCGCATAATCGACACGGGTCTTCTTCAATCCCTCTTTCGCAATTTCGTCCAGCTCAATCGCCGGCCATGGTGTGAATGGTGGTGACTTCTGAACTATGACACCACCCCTATTTCCGAGACTTCCAACTAACGCGTTCAAGGCATGTATGGCCATGTAGTTGAAGACTCCATTGGGTTGCATCATCGCACCCCTCTGACCTGCTGCTATCGCGGGCTTCGTCGTCGCAAACTCTCTCGCAATTCTCTCAATGGTCTCAACAGGGACACCGGTGACCTTGCTCGCCCATTCAGGCGGATACTTAGAGAGTACAAGTTCTGAAAACTCCTCAAACCCATACGTATGTTTTTCAACAAATTCTCTATCGTAAAGTTTGTCTCTAATTATTACGTGGGCGATTCCCAATGCGAGGGCCCCGTCGGTGCCGGGGTTTATTCTCACCCATTCATCGGCTTTCAATGCCGTAGTAGACATTCTAACCTCAACGACCACTATTTTTGCCCTGATAGGTCTCTCCTGTCTGACATGACCGTATGCACGTAAAAGTCTTGTCGTGGGCCTCCAGGCCTCAAGGAACCCCGCACCGAAGAGGAGCATGTAGTTCGTGTTTTGCCAGTCATAGGCTAAGTAGTGTTTCACGCCTTGCATGAGGTAGTGGGCAATTACCGCCCCATCAGAACATATGCTGCTGTGGCCTATTCTGTTCGGTGTGCCGAAGCTTGTTGTGAACCGTGAGATAAAGTCCCCCATGTTTCCCCTTACACGACCATCAAGCCAGACAAACCTCTCAGGAACACCACTGTCCCTTAACTCCTTCAGCCTTGAGGCAACAAGCTTAAGGGCCTCACTCCAGCTTACTTCCCTAAACTTAGAACTTCTCTCAGCCCTTATCATAGGGCCTTTGATCCTGTCCGGGTCGTAGAGAATCTGTAGCCCGTAATGTGCTTTTGGACAGATGGACCCCCTGTTAATCGGATGTAGTGGATTGCCCTCGATTTTTACGGCCCGTCCCGAAACAACGCGGACGGCTATACCGCAGCCCGCCGGGCATTGGAGACACGTCGAAGCCACGTAATCTTCCTCAGGATACTGGAAGCCATACTTGCTGTGTAAGACGTTTTCTTGGACGCTTAGAAGTGTGTCACGCGGCAGTTTGATGAGGGAGCCAACTACTGTCGCGGTTCCGACAGCGGCTAAAGCCGTTAGGAAGTCGCGACGATTGAAGAGACTTGAACCCTCCTCCTCTTTCATTCATTATTATACATCCCGCTAGTAATATTTAATCATTGGTGTAAAAAAGTATACAACTGCATACATTTTTCTACAGTATTGTAAATCCGAATTCATGAAGCCTATCAAATGCTGTTGTCAACTTTAACGTGAATGGTTTCCGACCACCCTTTATCTATCTGACCTGCTCCTGAAGTTAGGGGTGACGTGGAAAAGGGATTGNGATACGGTAAGCTGGCCGAGCTTCCGGGAACTCTTAGTCAAGAAACAAGTAGATACGACGACTGGGAGGAGCTAAGGCGGGACTTATCAAACCGGGACCTCCACCTCCTCGAGGACCCTTTTCACGAGGGCCAGCTCAGGTGCCTCCCCATCGAAACCCGTCCTCCTGGTCCTGAGGACGATCCTGTGGTTCAGGACCAGCGGCGCAACGCTCTTGACGTGGTCAGGCGTCACGAACCTGTAACCCGAGATGGCAGCCTTGGCCCTCGCAGCGTACATCAAAGCGACTTCAGCCCTTGTGCTTCCGCCGATCAACACATCAGGAAGCTCCCTTGTTCTCCTGACGATGTCCACGATGTAATTCATTATCGATTCGTCGACGTATACTGACGCGGTGTATCTTATCGCCTCTGCTATAGATTGCGCATCGGCTACAGGCGAGACCTCGGGCTCCTCACCTTGGAGCTGCTTCAACCGAAGCACCATCACCTCCTCCTCCCTGCTCGGATAAGTCACGATGACCCTCATCAGGAACCTGTCCATCTCTGCCTCTGGCAGCGGGAAGGTCCCCTCGAACTCTATCGGGTTCTGCGTCGCGATGACCATGAAAGGCCTTGGAAGCGGGTAGCTCACACCCTCCACTGTTACCTGACGCTCCTGCATGACCTCCAGGAGAGCAGACTGCGTCCTCGGAGGACCTCTGTTTATCTCGTCGGCGAGGACTACGTTCGCGAAGACAGGCCCCCTCCTGAAGACGAACTGCGAGGTGGAGCGGTCGTAGACGACGGACCCGGTGACGTCTGAGGGGAGAAGGTCGCTCGTGAACTGGATCCTGCTGAAGGAGAGGTCCAAGGCCCGGGCGAAGCTCTTGACCAGATACGTCTTGGCCAGTCCCGGCGGTCCCTCAAGCAGTAGGTGACCTTCGGCCAGCAGGCATACGATCAGGGCCTCTATCGCGTCCTCCATGCCGACGATGGCCCTGTGGACCTGTTCCTTGATCCTGGAGACGAGCTCCCTCAGCTCCGGAGCGTCCATCTCCTCAGACCACCCTCAGCGCCCACCTGACGATCCTCCTTCCGATCGCATCGGCAAAGGGCCCCCTCGCCAGGAACCGGAGCGCGAGCACAGAGAGGCCCAGGCGCCTTCCGCTCACGAGACCGGAGTACCTCAGCGCCTCGAGCAATCTCAGCACATCATTCCGAGGGAGAGGCTCCTCAGACCTCAGGAAGGACGTGACCATCAGCGCCGGATGGGCCCTCTCGGGGAGGTCGGATTCGAGGCGACGCCTCTTCCGCATCAGCAGCAAAAAGAGTAAGGAGGCCAGCAAGAAGCCTAATGCCGCATAGCCACCGATCGTCCCTGCGATCGGAGAGGCCAACTCCTCCCAACTCCTGCCTTGGCCAACGATAAAGGTTGTGCGACGATCGTCCCCTGACCCCCACGTCCTGATCGAATTCCCTTAACGAGGATGCCTGTCGGAATTGGAGGCAATTGCGGACGATTCCAGTAACGCATCGACGACCTGTTGAGTGAACTTGTCAGTACCAAATGGTTTCGCTTGAAGATTTTTATTCTGGTAAATTACAGCTGATGCGCAATGGTTGAGACCACGGCTCCCAAGCAGGAGACCGTGCGTCTTGGAAAACTCGAGCCGCTGAAGAGGGCCGACATGCCGAAGGTTCTGGGACCATTGGCGCTGCTCGGTCCGGGCGTGATCCTCGCCTCCTTCGGCTTCGGTTCAGGAGAGCTGATCTTCTGGCCTTACCTCGCGGCGAAGTACGGACTGGCGCTGGTCTGGCTGATGATACCTGCGGGCCTCATGCAGTGGTGGATCAACTACGAGCTGGCGAGGTACGTGGTCGTTACGGGCGAATCGCCCTGGGCCGCCTACACGAGGATCTCCAGGGTCTTTTCGCTGTTGTACTGGGCCTTCGCGATCGTGACGCTTGCGTGGTGGGGAGGCTACGCCGCAGCCGGCGGGACGGCCCTCGCTGCGCTCACAGGGTTCCCACCAGGATGGTCCGCCAGGGACCAGACGAACTTCTGGGCTCTGCTCTCGATGGTCCTCTCGTACGTCGCCCTCGTGCTCTCTCGAACGGTCCACAAGGTGGTCGAGTACTTCATGACGGCGTGCATCGTGATCGGAGCCGGCGGAGTGATCATAGTCGCCTTCCACCCTGTCGTCGCCGGAGCTTGGCCCGAGTTCCTCAGGGGCCTCTTCACGCCCAACCCACTGCCTCCGAACTGGAGCCCTGCAGACAACTCGATTTTGCTGACGAGCATCGCCTTCCTCGGTCTAGGAGGCTTCTTCCAGCTGACGTACCCGATGTGGCTGAGGGCCGCGGGCGCTGGGATGGCGGCCTACGTACCGAAGCTGAAGAGCCCGATCACCGGGAAGCCAGAACCGATCCCGGCAACCGGTTACGCACCCTTCGAGAACGAGGAGAACAGGAACAGGTTCAGGGGGTGGATGAGGGCGATCGCGGTCAACAACACCTGGGGCGTCCTGATCAACCTCTTCACCACGATACTGATGGCGTATCTCGCCTACGCGATACTCCACCCGAAGGGCCTCTATCCCTCCGGGTACAGGCTCGTCGTCGAGCAGGCGAACTTCTGGGGGCAGGTGTGGGGAGAGGTCGGGTTCAGGCTCTTCCTGGTGGTCGGTGCCGCGCTGATCGTCGACACCTACATCGTCATCCTCGACTGGGTCCCGCGGCTCTACACCGACATCCTCCAAACGAACTTCGAGTGGGCCCGTAAGATATCGTACACGAGGTGGTACTACGGCCTCGCGACGTTCTTCGCCATCTGGACGGCGGTCACCCTCTTCCTGGCTCAACCCGCCGAGCTGCTCGTCTGGGGAGGGGTGCTGAACTTCCTCGCATGGCCGATAATGCACGTCGCAGCCATCTACATCAGCTTCCGCATGCTCCCGAGGGTCTTCCGCTGGTCAAGGCCGAGCCTGATCTGGCTGGTGGTCGGGCTGGTGATAACGGCGATCTACACGTACCTCGCGGTCTGGTACATCGGCGTGACCTTCAAGCTGTTCTGATCGGCGATGGCCGGCCTCAGGGAGCTCTTCGACCTCAAGGGGAAGAAGGCGCTGGTCATCGGCGCGGCCTCGGGCATCGGCAGGGCGACAGCAATCGGGCTGAAGGAGTTCGGCGCGTACGTGATAGCTGCTGACATCAAAACGGCGGCGCTTGAAGGGATCGGAGACGAGCAGAGGTTCTGCGACGTGACCGACGTCGGGTCGTTGAGGAAGCTGTACAACGACATAGACCGACTACACGTCCTCGTCGTGACTCCGGCCGTGAACTTCAGGAAGCGGATTGAGGACTATACCTACGAGGAGTTCAGGAAGGTGATCGAGGTCAACCTCTTCGGTCCGTTCGCGGCCGTCAAGGAGGGACTCGAGGCGCTGAAAAGGGCCGGGAGGTCGAGCGTCATCCTCTTCTCGTCTGTGAGGGCCGTGACCGTCGAACCCGGACAGGGACCTTACGCTGCCTCTAAGGCAGGCGTCGTCCAGCTGGTGAAGGCCATGGCGGCCGAATTGGCGCCCTACGGCATCAGGGTCAACGCCGTAGCTCCAGGAATTGTCGACACGCCTTTCACCGATCAGATCAAGCGGAGGCCCGAATGGGCCCAGGCATACGCTGAGAAGACGGCGCTGAAGAGGTGGGCAACTCCCGAGGAGGTCGTGGGGGCCGTCATCTACCTCGCATCAGACGCGTCGAGCTACGTCACCGGAACTGTGATCTTCGTGGACGGAGGATGGACTGCCATCGACGGAAGGTTCGACCCCTTCAAGTGAACCGTTTTTCTTTTCCCTCAGGCTGCAGCCCTTCCTCCGTGTATCATCGGCACTATCGAGATCACGTCCTCGTCCCGAACCGTGACCTTGTAACCGTGAACCGTCCTAGCGTCGACGCCGTTCACGAGGATCAG